>Ga0315282_10013837_pt1 | contig 12099 bp, 8 predicted proteins | sample YL17G07_20_MG_FD_203693 | JGI IMG/M metagenome (GOLD analysis project Ga0315282, IMG submission 203693) | Sediment microbial communities from Yellowstone Lake, YNP, Wyoming, USA - YL17G07_20 | ecosystem: Environmental > Aquatic > Freshwater > Lake > Sediment | place: USA: Wyoming | collected... | reverse complement strand
CTCGCTGGTGGATGCCGTCTTCCGGGTGTTCCTGGCCAACGGGAATGCTCCCCTGTCGGTGGCCGAAATCGCCCAGAGAATCAACCGGCCGGCGACCACGATCCTGCGAACGCTTTCGGGCATCCGGGTATATAAGGGAATTCGCCCGGCTTTGGAATAATCCGCCTTCTTCCCGTCAAATTTGCTAAAATGATATCCACGCCCCCGTAGCTCAATGGATAGAGCATCGGACTTCTAATCCGGTGGTTGTGGGTTCAATTCCCGCCGGGGGCGCCACAGTCCAATTACGTATTAAAGCAAGGAAGGGACTCCCCACCGGTCTAGGGGCAGGCTTGTTTTCGCGTGAATGACACCATCCGCAAAGCTCGTCAGGCGCGCGATCTCAGCAGCTATCCAGGCGCATGAAAGAAGATCGTCATACCCGCGTGATCTTGGCGGGCATCCAGAAGAATCGGAAATCGTCGTATCATGGCCCGTATTGGATTCCCGCTAGGAACACGCGGGAATGACATCATCCGCAAAGCTCGTCATGCCCACCCCGGTCCAACGGATCAAGGAATGCCTTCGCGAGAAGAAAAACAGCCAACGGGTAAGCACAACCATCATTAAATCAAGCCGCCGCCCGTGGGCGGCGTTCGGAGTTCACTGGTTCAATCGTGTAGAGGCTGGGGCGAAGCAATGAGAGCTTCGCTCACCCAATTACCTCTGGCATCTGCGGAAATTGTTTGACTCTCGACGTCTAATGCCAGCGGTTGGCGGCTTGTAATTTCATACTAATACTTTTCGCATGGCGAATCAATAAACGAATCATGAATTGACAACGTGCAATGTTGCCGGCTCGGCCGCGGTTCGGAAATATTGCCCCACTGGCCCTTCCATCCGTCCCCTAACCATTGCATTTTTCGTACAATCAAAAATCTCTATCGGCGGCGGTTTCGGAGGGTGAAATCGGCGGAGGGTCGTATAATGCGATTCGCTCTTTGAAGGGAATCCGACACAGCCGACGGAGGAACAAACCCATGGCCCAGATTGTCAGTGTGGCGCAGATGCGCGCGATCGAAATCGAAGCCGACCGCAAGGGTGTGAACTTTGAGAAGATGATGGATCGCGCCGGTCAGGCCGTTTTTGCCCAGACGATTCGCCGCTTCGGGCCGGTGGAGAAAAAGCGGGTCGTCATCCTGTGCGGGAGCGGCAACAATGGAGGAGACGGACTGGTTGCGGCAGTGCATTTTCTGCAAGCCGGAGCCGGCGTGCGGGTGTTCCTCGCCGCCGAGCGCAAGGAAAACGACCCGCGCATCCGGGCTGCATCTGACGCGGGAGCAACCCTGGAGAGTGCGGTGAAGGAGCCCGGTCTCGCAGGGCTGCTCCGGTCGCTCGAGGGTGCGGATATCCTGGTCGACGCCGGATTGGGGACCGGAACGAAGCTGCCACTCAAGCCTCCGGTTGCGGAAGTACTGGCCGCGGTAAAGGAGCATCTGGGGCGGACGGAACGGCGGCCGTTTCTCGTGGCGGTGGATTGTCCTTCGGGTGTGGATTGCGATACGGGGGAGGCGGCACAACAAACTCTTCCGGCGGATTTGACGGTAACACTGGCAGCCGCTAAAAAGGGTCTCCTTGCCTTTCCAGCCGCGGAGTACGTCGGGAGCTTGATCGTTGCCGATATCGGACTTCCCAAGGATTTGGATTCGCTGCGCGTAGCCGGTCCGCTGCTGGCCGATCGCGGTTTGGTAAAGGGTTGGCTGGTGCCGCGCCCGCGCGATTCCCACAAAGGATCGTTCGGACGGGCGATTGTTATCGGAGGTTCGATCAACTACCCTGGCGCGCCCGTGCTGGCCGGATTGGGCGCCTACCGCAGCGGGGCGGGACTGGTGACACTGGCCGTACCCAACCCGGTGTATCCCGCCGCCATATCGCTCCTTCCGGAAGCGACCTGGATCGTCCTTCCGGAAGATTTCGGTGTGATTGCGGGCGGCGCGGCGGATGTGCTCATCCCGGAAATCATACAGGCCCAAGCGCTGATCATCGGCCCGGGTTTTGGGAGGGAAAAACCGACCGCCGTGTTTCTTAAAGAGTTTCTTAAAGGCGGGCAGCGGAAGAAAATGCCGATCGGTTTTGGAAAACAGGAAAAACCCGAATTGGACGAAAAGATTCCGCTGCCGCCCATGGTCGTGGACGCGGATGCGCTCAGGATATTATCGGAAATGGAAAGTTGGCCCGAGATGCTGCCGGCAGGCAGCATTCTCACACCGCATCCCGGCGAAATGTCGGCCTTGACCGGCCTTTCCAAAGAGGAGATTCAAAAAGACCGGTCCGGGATTGCCCTGCGGTTTGCCAAAACCTGGAACGCTATGGTCATCCTCAAGGGCGCCTTTTCCGTAGTGGCCGCGCCGGACGGCCGGTGCGCGATCGAACCGTTCGCCACGCCGGCCCTGGCACGGGCCGGCACAGGAGACGTGCTGGCCGGGACCGTCGGCGGGTTGGTCGCGCAGGGCATGGAGAGCTGGCAGGCCGCCGTGCTGGGAGCGTACTTGCACGGGCGCGCGGGTGAGCTCGCCGCCTGCGAGGCGGGAGCATCCGACTCGGTCCTGGCCGGCGATGTGGCTCGGTGCCTTTCGCGGGCGATTGCGGAACTGCGCGGGAATTGATCCCCCTTTTTTCTTTTCGAGAAGGTTTCTATAGAAGACGGAATCCACTGAAAAATCAACTCGGATAACACGGACAGAATATCCGGAGAATTTATTACCTTAAATTATTTTCCGTGTAATCCGAGTTATTTCCATGAAATCCGTGATTCCACGAATAATATTCCCGGTCGGATCGGATCAAAGGAGAATCAAAATACGGGGTTAATCTGTCGCGCCGGACGGGATCGTCGTCGGCGGATTAATCAAAGGATCCAATCCGGAATGGATGAGCACAAAAGTCGTTTGTCCGGGGGCGATCTGGAATGTGAAGTTGTAGTATCTCCACCAAACCCAGGTCTGGATAATATAGGTGCCGGCTGGAAGATCGCTGACGACGAAATTCTCCTGGTAAATATTATCCGGGTGGGTTACATTTCCATCGTACGTTTGCAGTCTTTGATCGGTTTTCGTGTCCACCCGGATTAAATGGAACGGGTAGTTGACCAACGGCCAGGAGTCCGCCGCTTCGATCCGTCCGGCCAGCACACCATATCCTTCCGGCGGAACCAGCCACAGTTCCGGGTTTCGGGATGTATAAAAGGAATCCTGCCCGATGCGGACCTCGAAATGCAGGTGGGGCCCGGTCGTCTTTCCGGTGCTTCCCACCAATCCGAGCAGGTCGCCCGCACTGACGCGCTGCCCCATTACGACGTCAATTTCCGAGAGGTGCCCGTAGACGGTGAAGACCGGCTGCCCAAGGTATCCAAAATCGTGCCGGATGGAAATCGCATTGCCGTAAGGATCGGTCTTGTTGGGAAAATGTCCCATCAATCCCATCCCGGTCCAGACGACCACGCCGTCGGCGGCCGCCAGAACGGGGGCTTTGAACCCGGCGGGAATATCGACCCCGTTGTGATATGACATTTCGCCGAAATGGTTGGTCCCGTAGCGGTATTCGGTATCGATCCAGTTGGTGTATCCCGACGGTATGGGCCGGTCAAACCAATAATGGTCCTCCGGCCGCAGCTGGAGCGGAGCTTTATAGCAGGCCGGTCGGTCATCGGTGATGGGAGGATATTCCATCAGGGAAGTGGGTTCCAGTGCCGGGGGAGTGGAGAAAGCGTCATATTGCGTGGTGGGCGTGGAACCGGAAGGCGATAGGAACGGCCTGCCGGCCAAGACCGGAAACACCGGAATGGCCAGTAATACTGCTGCGGCAACAAAAAGCGCCGGAGCCGAACAGCCTGTACCGCGTTTTTGCTTATCCATCCGTCTCCCTAGCTTATCCTAAAAGAGGCAAATCCGATCCTGTACTTTCGGTGCAAACTGTATGCCATCCTATGGGGTACTGGTGGGGGGTGGGGTGGGCGTTGGAGTAGGAGAAATGGTATATGTCGGGTAATACCCCCAGGGCGTGGGCGTGATGGATGCGGTGGGCGTCAGGAAGGCGGTCGTGGGATACATTTCTCCCATGGCGGAAAACCAATCCAATCCGTCGGCGCAAACAAATTCCCAATAATGGATTCCGAAGTAGTACGTCTTCCATTCCGGGTCGGCGGGAATCCGCGCGAACCCAAACTCGGCGGCCAACTGCGTAAAATCGATATAGTATCCCGTCGGGATTTCCGTATAGAATTGGCCCCCGCTATCGAAGGCGGAGGGAGTTCCCGATGTTCGTGCATCGAAATCCCACGGCAGATCGCGGAGCGGCTCGCCCTGGGACCCGTCCTGCTGCGCGGTGCGGACATACAGGCGCCAATAGTCCGAAGGCCCGGCGGGATCCGGAACGACGACCAGCCATCCCTTTGATATGGCCGCCCGCGAGATGGCGAACGCCCTTCCTGTGCGCAGCCAGGAGAGAGTCTCCTTCGGAGGCATCGGGGTGTTGATGCCGACCGCTGCGCTGTCCAGCGTTCCGAGAAAATCCCAACCGGATTGTTGTTTCACCGCGGCCCGCAACGCCAGGAATCGCTGGACCACGGCCGAGCTCAACCGCGGGTCCGGTGCATTGACATCGACCGGGACCAACTGCGCCGAGAGGGGAGTTCCGGCGGGGGGCGGGGTGGAGGTGGAGGTGGGTTTTGTAGAAGAAAGGGAAAGAATCCACTCAGGCACCGGATTGGGCAATTCCGACGATGTCCAGGACACCTGATCGATTCTTCCCGAAGTCCAGAGAACGGCCGGGGAAAGAACCTGACGGTCGGGCGGGGAGAAGAGCAAATAGGATTGCAGGACATCCGGCTGTGACACTCCCAGAAGCCATTTTCCATCGGGGCTCCATTCCGGCGTGCGGCCCTGCCCGACAAGGCGGGGCTCTTTCGACGGGTCGTCTATCGCCTGGGTGTAGGTCCAGGAATAGCCGTTCTGTTCCACGGAATAAGCCAGGGTCTTCCCGTCGGGGGAAAAAACAGAACCGCGTTCATCCAAATCCGGCGTATTGGTCAGGTTGGTGATTTTCTGTGTATCCAGGTTGAACAGGTAGATGTCGGTGCGTGTGCCCACGCGTCCGGTGAAGGAGATCGAACGGGCCAGCGGCGACCAATCGGGTTCCATGGAATCCATTCCGTCCGGCCCCGCCCACATGAGCATTTTGTCTTCGACCCGCCGAATGTTGATGCGGAAGTGCCCGTTGGCGTAGTGTTCGTATACCATCTGGCGGGAATCCGGCGACCAGGACGGATGCCCCTCAAAATCCGGGGAAGCGGTCAGATTCTGAACCTCCCCGGAGGCAAGGTCCAGGGTATAGAGATCCCAATTTCCGCCGCGCTCCGATGCAAAGGCGATGGCGCCGCCGTCGGGACGGAATGCCGGATCGCGATCGTCCTGCGTGCCGCCGGTGATGAGAATCGGATTGGGCAAACCCAACGGCCAGAGCCAGAGGTGGGAATGTCCGCCGGCGCGGATGGCCAGGGCCAACATCCCTTGCTGCGATAGAAGCGAAGGAGGCGTGAATTGCTTTCCGGCATACCCGGTTGCCGAGGGGGTGGGGGAACGGTCGGCGGTGGGATATAAGGGAGTTCCGGATTGTTCCGTGGAACTGCATTGGCAGGAAGATTCGGTTTCCACCGCGGGTTCGGGCGTGCAGAGGATTCCCTGGCAGGTCTCCGTGGGAAACCACGTGGCCGGAGGTACGACGGTACCGGTGGAAGCAGCCTCCGAAGCGCAGGCGGCGAGGAATGCCACTCCCGCAATCACGACGGGAATCAGGGAAAAAAATCGGCGGGAAAATATCATGGTCGGATTATATACCAGACACTGTGTTAGAATGGAACAGGCGAAGTGCAAGGTGCGTGCCCGTACCCGGAGGGTCGATGATCGAAGTGACCGTCGATAGAATTCAAGTGAACCTTGTTTCGCAGAGCCGGGTGGTAATCCTTCGCGAAACAAACGGAAACCGTTTCCTTCCCATCTGGATCGGACAATTCGAAGCGGAAGCCATTGCCATGTTCCTGCAGGAAGTGGAAGCGGTCCGCCCGATGACGCACGACCTTCTCAAGAACCTGATCAACGGATTGGGGGCGACCTTGGAGCGCGTGGAAATCCACGACCTGCGGGATGATGTGTTCTATGCGCGCCTGATGATCCGGAGCGACAAGGAGCGCATCGAAGTGGATTCCCGCCCGTCGGATGGAATCGCGCTGGCCATCCGGGTCCATGCGCCCATTTTCGTCGCCGAGGCGGTAATGGACCGGGCGGGGGCGACGCCCGAAGCAGATATCCGCGAGAAACGGGATGCTGCCGCGGAACCCAGCGAAGAATCCCCCGACAACCGTCTGGATGTTTTCAAGGATTTCATCCAGCACCTGGATTTGGGGGACGAACCGCCGGAAAAAAAACCGAAAGGCTAAGGCACGCCGTCAGGCACGTTCCCGCGCGCCGGGGGAAACGGACCCGGCGCGAGTTCCATCCCTGGTCCCGACTATAAAACGAATTCTTCTTCCCACACCCGATGACCGATTTTACCCCTCTCAACGCGGAACCCGCCGCGACCCCTTCGCCTTCCGGAGTTGCGGTGGAACCGCACAATCGCGAAGCCGAGGAAGCGCTGCTGGGCGCGGTGCTGATCAATCCGGAGGCTTTTTTCGAAGTCGCCTCCTTCCTGACCTCGTCGGATTTCTACATCCACCGCAACGGATGGATCTGGGATGTCTTCCAGCATCTGGTCGATCGGCAACAGCCGATCGACGCGCTGACCGTGTCCGAGGAATTGGAACGGCAAGGCCGCTTGGCGGAGGCGGGCGGCGGGGCCTACCTCGCGGCGCTGATGAACAACGTCCCCACCTCGCTGCATGCGGAAGCCTACGGCCGGTTGGTGGAGGAACAATCCGTCCGGCGGCGACTGTTGGCCGCGGCCAGCGACATCGCCCGGCACGCCAACGACGAGCGTTCGACCGTGACGGACGTGATGGGCGAGGCTGAGAAGGCGATCTTCGAGGTCAGCCAGCGCCGGCTGACGCGCGATGTGCAGCCGATCGACCGGGTGATCAGTGAATATTTCGATCGGCTGGAGTACCTCACCCGCCACCCGGAGGAATCGCTCGGCATCCCGACGGGATACATCCAACTGGACCAACTGCTTGGTGGGATGCAACGGTCGGATCTGCTGATCGTCGCCGGCCGGCCGGGCCTGGGCAAGAGCGCCATGTTGCTGAGCATCGCCAAGAACGTGGCCCAGAGCCACAAGAAACACGTGGCCGTCTTTTCCATGGAGATGTCGAACGAGCAGCTCATCCAGCGCCTGCTGGCCCAGGAAACCAAGATCGACGCGCACAAATTCCGCCAGGGGAAGGTGAGCGAGGACGAGTGGGCGCGGTTTACCCACGCCGCCTCGACCCTGAGCGAAGTGAAAATTTTCCTCGACGACACCCCGGCCCTGACCCCGTTGCAACTGCGCAGCAAATGCCGGCGGCTGCACCTCGAATACAACCTCGACCTGGTCCTGGTGGATTACCTCCAGCTGATGGGCAGCGATTACCGCACCGAAAACCGGGTCCAGGAAGTTTCCTACATCTCGCGCTACCTCAAGGCGCTGGCGCGCGAACTGAACGTGCCGGTGGTGGCCGCCGCGCAACTCTCCCGCGCGGTGGAGCAACGCACCAGCAAGCGCCCGCAACTGTCCGACCTGCGCGAATCCGGATCGCTCGAACAGGACGCCGACATCGTCATCTTCATCCACCGTCCGGACGAAGGCATCGCCGGCGGTGAACGGGAACCCATCGCATCCGGGTCTTCGCGCCGCGCGCCTTCGCCGCAAGTGGAAGCCGTCGTCACGGAAATCATCGTCGCCAAGCACCGCCACGGACCAACCGGGAGTGTGCAGTTGATCTTCTTCCCGTCGCGAACCCGGTTCGAGAATGCCGCGCTGCGGCCGGAGGACCAGGGCGCCGCGCCCAGGGAGAAGCACGAATGAAGGGGTTTGCAGGATTCCCCGAGGGGCCGGTGCGGATGACTCCGCTTCCGGCTCCCTTCTTCTCGCAGCTTCTGCCGCAGATCGATCATCTGGGTGAATTAAAAATCACCCTATATGCGTTCTGGTTTTTTTCCCGGCAGGAGGGTTCCTTCCGCTATCTGGTGCTGGGCGAAATGAAGAAAGACGCCCGGCTGCTGGCGGCGTTGGAAAACACCGGAAAGAACGGGGAGCAGGCGCTCTCCGAAGCGCTCGAGCGGGCGGTTGCGCGCGGGACGCTGGTAGCAGTCCATACGGCCGAGGAGGAAACTTACTTTTTCCTGAACTCGCCGCTGGGAAGGGCGGCAGCCGCCGGGCTGGAGCGGGGCGAGTGGAAACCGGGCGAGGTTCCGGAGGGCGATCTTTGGGTGGAGCGCCCGAATCTCTTCACGCTGTACGAGCAGAATATCGGCGCGCTGACCCCGATGGTATCGGAGATCCTGCGCGACGCGGAGAAGGAATACCCCGCGGGTTGGATCGAGGAAGCGGTGCGTATCGCCGTGGAACACAACGCCCGCTCCTGGAAATACATCGCCGCGATTCTGGAGCGCTGGAAAAAAGAAGGGAAGGGCGGGAGGAAAAAGCCGCCGGAGGAAGACCGCAAACGGTACGTCGAAGGAGAGTATGCGGACTTTATCGAACACTGATCTCCCCGAGCAGACGGTGAGCGGACCGGGCAAGCCGGGCTGTCCGATTTGCGGCGGGATCGGTTACCTGCGCTACAACGTGCCGGTGGGCGATCCGAATTTCGGCCGGGTGACGCCGTGCGTATGCATGCAGGGCATCCTGCAATCCCAGGCCAGCGAGAGGCTGTACCGCTTCGGCAACCTGGAGCGGCTGCAGCACATGACGTTCGATTCATTTTCCCCCCACGGGCGGGTGGCGCTCAGCCCGATGGCGCAAAAGTCGCTCGAGCAGGCTTACAACCTGGCGTACGCCTTCGCGCAAACGCGCGGCGGATGGCTTCTCCTGGAAGGCGGGTTCGGGTGCGGCAAAACCCACCTCGCGGCGGCGGTCGCCAACTTTTCCGTGGATCACGGCATCCCCACGTTGTTCCTCACCGTGCCGGACCTGCTGGATTGGCTGCGAGCCTCGTTCGAAGGCACCGACGAACGCTTCTCGCAACGGTTCGACGAAATCCGCCAGGTTCCGCTGCTGATCCTCGACGATTTCGGGACGCAGAACACCACTCCCTGGGCGCAGGAGAAACTTTTTCAACTTCTGGATTTCCGCTACCTCAACGAATTGCCTACGGTCATCACCACCAACCTCCGGCTGGAGGAAATCGAGGGCCGCATCCGTTCGCGCCTGGCGGACTCCGAACGGGTCAACCGGGTGCGGATTCTCGCGCCGGACTACCGCCAGCCGATGAAGGAATACGGCTCGACCGATCTTTCCACGCTCTACCTGCATTCCCGCCAGACGTTCGCGTCGTTTTCCCTGCGCGAGAGCGAGCATCTGACGCCGGAGGAATCTAAAAGCCTGAAGGTGGCGCAGGACCATTCGCGCCGCATGGCGGAATCGCCGGTCGGATGGCTCGTCCTGCTGGGATCGTTCGGCTGCGGCAAAACCCATTTGGCCGCGGCGGTGGCCAACCACCGCGAAGCCCAGGGGTTCCCGTCGCTTTTCGTCGTCGTCCCGGATTTGCTTGACTACCTCCGCTCGACCTTCAATCCATCCAGCCCGGTTTCCTACGACCGGATGTTCGAAGAAATCCGTTCGGTGAACCTGCTGGTCCTGGACGACCTCGGCGCCCAGAATGCCACCCCGTGGGCGCGCGAGAAACTATTCCAACTTCTCAACCACCGCTACAACGCCGAACTGGCGACGGTCATCACCACGTCCGTCGATTTGCCCGAGATCGATCCGCGCATCCGCACCCGGCTGCTCGACAAACGCCTGTGCACCATCTGCGCCATCACCGCTCCGCCGTTCCACGGGGTGAGGCCTCCCGCCCCCGCCGGGAAGAAAATCCGCCGGCCGAAGGCGTAACGAAAGCTTCCCGCCTGCGTGTACTTGGCGGGAATCCTCTATGGGCGACGAGGAAACCATGCAAGCGTTTACTGGATGCCCACTTAATTCCCGCGGGCCTGACGATCTTTGTAGTTGTTGTCATTCCCATGTGTACTTAGCGGGAATCCAGTATGGGTGGTGAGTAAACCACGCAAGCGTTTGCTGGATGCCCGCTTAATTCACGCGGGCGTGACGAGCTGGTTTAGGGATAAAAAGTAAAAGAGCGTCGAACCAGGACGCTCTTTTTCTTTCAATGAAGATGGAAGATTTCTTTATGCCCCGTACTTTGCCAACCGGCCTGCGTGCGCCAAAGCCAGAGGCATGAGTTCCGCGGTCGGGAAGGTGCCCAGCCCGCCGCGGGCGCAGGTCCGCTCCCCGAACGCGGTTTCCGCGTCGGGCCGCGCGGTCTCGGGCGCCCACAGCAGCAGCGGGCACGGGTGCCACGAATGGCTCTTGAGCTTGGCCGGGGTGGAATGGTCGCCGGTGATCAGCAGCACGTCCGGTTTGCTCGCCAGGAGGACGGGCAGGGCGGCGTCCACCTTCTCGATGACTTTCACTTTCGCCGCGAAGTCCCCGTCCTCTCCGCGCGAATCCGTCGGCTTGACATGAATGAAAAAGAAATCGAAATTGTTCCAGACTTTGGCGGCGGCGCGGAACTCGTCTTCGGGCGCGTCTCCCTCGAAGGGGATCCCCTGCATCCCCACCAACCGGGCCACGCCGCGATACATCGGATACACCGCCACGCAGGCGGGCCGCACCTTATAGATGTCGTTGAATTGCGGCAGGCGCGGATCGCCGGAAAATCCACGCAGGGTGAGCATGTTGGCAGGGTGATCGTCGGCGAGGATCTTCCCAGCCTGGGCGATCCACTGGTTGAACAGGTCCGCCGCCTTTTGCGCCTTGGGGTCCGTGGCTTTCACCGGAAGGGGCGGGACCCCGGTCTTCTGCGGATCGGTCTCGGTCAGGCAGGAGGATAGCCCCAGCCCCCGCATTACGATCACGAAACGGTGCTCCTTGACGGGCTTGACCTCGATTTCGATTCCGGGCAGTTTGATCTTCGCCAGTTTATCCACGAGCAGTTTCGAGGCTTCGGTGGCGATGCGCCCGGCCCGGCGGTCGGTGATCCTCCCGCCGGAATCCACGGTGCAGAAGTTGCCGCGCGCCGCCACATCGTCGGAGCCTACGTGCACGCCGATCCCAAACGCCTCCAGTACGCCGCGCCCGATGTCATAGGTTAGCGGGTCGTATCCAAACAGCGCGAGATGCCCCGGGCCGGAGCCGGGCGTGATCCCGTATCCAACCGGGTTCATCTGGCCGAGGCAGCCTTCGGACGCGAGTCGGTTCATGTTCGGCCGGAAGGCGGCCTCCAACTCGGTCGGACCTCCCGGTTCGACGGGTATCCCGCCCAATCCGTCCATTACCAGCAACACGATTTTTGTTTCCCCGCTCTGGGCGAGCGAACGCATCAGATCAAAATCCGCCATAGAAACCTCCGGTTTCATTCCGGCCCATCCAAGGGCGGTAAAAAAATCCCGCGCCGGGAAAAGGCGCGGGAGGGTATTTTGGAAGGAGCAGGTCAGCGCACGGCGACCTGTGTATCGTGGTCGAAAATTTGAATCTGGCTCATGTCGAAGGACACTTCGAGCCGGTCGCCCATGCGGGCGCGGGTGCGCGGGTCGACCCGGGCGATGAAGGTGTGCTCGCCCGTAACCAGGTACAGGAACACCTCGTTGCCCATCGGCTCGGTGACATCCACGCGCGTTTCCACGCGGGCGGCGGCGATGCCGGGCGGCGCGAATTGCGGGTCGTGAATGTGCTCGGGACGGATGCCGAAGATGACGTCCTTCCCGACCCGCGAGGCGTAGCGCGGCGCTTTGTCGGTCGGGATCGCCACGGCGAACGCACCGGCGTCGACAAACAGGGTCGAATCGCTCCTCGAAATCTTCGCATCAAAGAAGTTCATCGAGGGCGAACCGATGAACCCGGCGACAAACACGTTGACCGGCTTGTCGTACA
>Ga0315282_10013835_pt1 | contig 12100 bp, 9 predicted proteins | sample YL17G07_20_MG_FD_203693 | JGI IMG/M metagenome (GOLD analysis project Ga0315282, IMG submission 203693) | Sediment microbial communities from Yellowstone Lake, YNP, Wyoming, USA - YL17G07_20 | ecosystem: Environmental > Aquatic > Freshwater > Lake > Sediment | place: USA: Wyoming | collected... | reverse complement strand
CGACGCCACCCGTCAAAGGTAGTTCGCGAACAGCTTCACGACTGCCACCCACGACCGGGTCCATGGGAACGAACTCGGGTATTTCAGAAATTCGACATGGCCATCGAAAAAGAGGCAGTTGATGCCGCCGGGTATGTGGTTGAAACTGCCTATTCTCTCCGAACCGAATATTTCGTCCCACATGACGGGCAACTCGCTCGCCGCTCCGCCGCGGTTACCTTGCGTTGCGGTGGCGGAGGCCGATTTGGCTCATGCGTGAAGCGCCGCGCCGATGACGCTGCGGGTTCGCACTTCCAGATTCTTAGAAGATGTCTCCGTTTAGATAGCCCATGGTGGCGTTTACGGGATGGCTGTCGGACGGGTATCTTGCGAACTCGACGTGACCATCCATATACAGTATGTTGCACCCGCCGGGGATGTGGTTGAATTCATCAACGTCCGTGCTGACCTGGTCCCACATGAGGACGAGCTCACTCTGCGCCTTGCTGCTGGCGGCGGGGTTGTTGATGTCCGTGATGAAGAACCGCTCGATGCCTTCGCGGAATCTGTATATGGTCCGGGAATCGGGATCATCGAGCGTAATGTCCTTTTCCGCGGCGGCGGCGGCCGCCTCCCGTGTGGTACAGGAATTGAACTCATTTTGGAGGTTCCCCAGTGCCGCGAAGAAGATGCCGTACAGGGCGCCCCCCGCGGGCGTATTCGGGTCCATGCCCGGCGTGATGTAGTGGCTTAGTTCGATAGCCCATGCCGTGTACACGTATGAGCCGGCACCGAACCGGCACGGACAGATAGCGGTGGGATTCGCTTCGCAATTCCAGGTACCCTCAGTTATGTAATTGGCCGAGTCCGCATCCGACGGACACAGCAGTACGTTCATATCCGATAGGTATTCCGGATACACAACATCGCCCTGGAACCAGAAATCGATACCGTAGCCACTACAATCGTCAATACCATCGTCGTCATCGGAATCCAGCGCATAATGGGTCGGCGGGAACTTCATCCCCTTCGCTTCATTGGCGTACATCTTGTGCACCAATCCCATCTGTTTCAGGTTATTTGCGCAGCTTGCCCGACGGGCCGACTCGCGCGCGCGCGCCAATGCCGGAAGCAGAATCGCAGCCAGAATGCCAATGATCGCGATGACCACCAACAACTCGATTAGTGTGAATCCTCTCTTCGTCATGGCTCTCACTCCTCATTCGTTGTTTTCCTGCAACTAACCTATATCATCGCTTCGTACATGGAGACAATCAATCCGCTCACCGCCGCACTCTGGACAATTCCTGCACAGAAGCCTCGGAATCATCTCCTCTCAGTGTCACTCTTGTTGCCGTTTCGTTTTCCGTTTCCCCGGCGTTGACGAAATGGGCTTCGACAAAACGCTGTTCGGTCTCCTTCCTCGGATTTCGGATGCGCGCCACAAGCAGATCGGCGGTCTGCCGGCCGATCTCCTCGGCGTTCTGACACGCATGGAGAACCGGCGTCTCAGAATCCCGAAAAGAATCATCGTCGTCCACCGACGCGAACGCCATGTCTTCGGGAACTCTGTAACTAAGTCGCCTTATCACCTCCATTACCGTCTTGACGACCCGGTCGTCAGTGCAAAACATGGCCGTCGGGTGGCGACGGTGCGACAGTACACTCTTGACCACCGAAGCCGGACTCTCCTGGGGCGCGTCAAAGGAGCTTACCAGACCCTCCTCGAAGGGGAGTCCCGCTTCAGCCAGCGCCCTGCGGTAGCCCTCGAAGCGATCCTCGGTGGGCGTCATGCCGAACCAGAGAGTCATAAAGGCAATGTGACGATGCCCTTGGCGGATGAGCGCCCGCGTCAGCCGGTACCCCACGTCGACATTGTCCGTAGCGGTGAAATCCATGTCGAACCCGGGCAGATAACGGTCGCACAGGACGCAGGGAAACTGGAACTCTCGGAAAGTGGTCAAGACGGCCTTGGCCGCATCCGAGCGGTCCTGGATCCAAAAGGCCAGCCCCTCGATGCCGGTGTTCCGGCTCTCCTTGAGGAACTCGAGCTCCCTTTCATCGTGGAGACGCAGGAAATACGTCAACGTGCGGAAACCCGCATCAAGCATGTGATCGCTGAAACTCTCGATGACCCTCCGGCGGTAGACGGAGTAGAAGTCGGCCGACGCCATGGCCACCATGCGGAAACCTCTCATCCCCAACTGCTTGGCCCTGTTGTTCGCCGGCGCCACAAAGGACCCCCGTCCCGGCGAACGAAGCAGATAACCGGCCATCTCGAGGTCGCGCAAAGCAAGGCGGGTCTGACCCCGGCTCACCTCCAGGTCGCGCGCCAACTCGAGTTCCGAAGGGACCCGAGCCCCCTCTTTCAGGGCCCCCGTGTCGATCTGCCGCTTGAGCTCCTGCTTGATGAACTCGTATACGGGCATTCCCTTGGGAATGTGTTCGCGAAGTCCCATGGTCCCGATCCGCAGCCTGTTGTCAGCCCACTGCTGAGCCCCGTCTCCGCATGAAAGCGAATCGGATGTATGCTATCCTAAGTCGCCATAAATGTCAATACAATTCGCGCTCGTCACGTGACATTTCGGCAACGCGGGCGTAGCTGAATGGTCAAATGGGGCAGGGGCAATGGCGAACGGGGAGAGTCCCAGTAACAGGCGATACAATATGTCGCAAGCAAAAGTGCGAATATCATGAGGAATGGCATCAACTGTATGGGGGAAGACAGGGCGATATGGGGTCTGTGAGATGGCCTCCGGGAGATGCGGACAGATACTGCAATCACACATATCACCGCTTTTTCCCGACGGACAGCGCTGACTTGGCGCATACCGCGCGAAAGGTTCGGCTCCAGGGTCTCCACCAACAGGTGACAATCGCTCCCCGCGAGACAATAGACGTGACACAGCCAATGGAAGGGCGTCACCGATTGGCACAGAACCTTGAGGAACGATTCCTGGTCCACGTCATGCTCGAGAATTGGGTCACGCCGGTTTCCCCCGTGAAGCAGCATGCTACAGGGCGCCCGCGTATCCAATTCTGAGAGGTCTGGCTGTGCGCGCAGTGCACCAAAACGAAGGTCGTGTTATTGCAGGGCTTCACCCCCGCTTTCCCGCCTTTTTCCCCAGGAAGCGTCTTCTGGATGCTCACCGCAGCCGCCGCCACCGACCGAGTGCCGAACTTCCCTTGAGTGTCGCGGTGAGCTTTCAGCCCAGATTCGTCATTTCAGCCATGAATTGCTTGAATAACACACCGCGGCCTTCGTGTTCTTCGTGGTGGGACTTCACGTACGCCTGGCTGGATCTTGATCGCTTTATTTGGCGACGGAGCCGAGAATTCCACGGTTCACCAGGCGCGCGATCCCGGCCAAGGCTCGCGGAAATACCAGCCCGCCGGGTGAAGCGATGTACCGCGGCTCCCACACAGGATGAAACTTGTCCTTGTAATGCCGAAGCCCCTGGAAATTGTAGAAGTGCTCGCTGTGGTGGTAGACCAACGCCGCCATTCGGTGCCACAGCGGCGCCGAGACGCCCGCCTGTATCCCCGCCAGCGGGGCCATCCCAAAGTTGAAGGAGCGATAGCCTTGCGATGTTCCCCACTGAAGAAGATGAAACAGGAGGAAATCCATGGCGCCGTCAGGCGCGTCCGCCGCATAGCGCATGAGGTCAATCGATAGCTCCTGTTTGCGCGCGGCCTCGAGGATGTTGGCAAACGCGATAATGCGTCCTTCCTTACGCATCAGGGCATGGGGAAACCGCGGGAGATACTTCTCGTCGAAGAACCCCAGCGAGAAACTCTTCTCACGTGTATTCTTTCTGGCAAGCCAATCATCCGAGATCGCCTTCAACTCGGGCATGAGCGCCGCGACGGTCTCCCGCGGCACAATATCGAACGAGCATCCTTCCCGCTCGAGTTTGCTGAGGATGTTCCGTGCCGCCTTATGGCTGCGACCGTCCAAGCTGAAGCTCGTCAGGTCGACGTGCGCCTCCTCGCCGAACTTGAACAGCGCCAGCCCCGCATCGGAATACAAGTGCAGCCGCTCCGGCCGGACTTGGTAGAATACCGGCCAACCTCCTTGGCGGCGCGCTTGCTCGCAGAAGGACCAGATCAAGTCCGCCCATTCGGACTCAGGGCCGACGGGATCGCCCATTGCGATCCAGCAGCGATCCGCAACCCCATACATGACGAGCGCCGTACGCGTGTCGTTGATCACGAAGTGCTTGTCGCCCAGCAGCGCCAACTGCGACCCTGTACGCTCGGAATCCGCCACGATTGCCTCGACGACGGTGGCTTCCTCGGCGCCCGGAAGCGGGGTTCTGCGTTTCACGGGTTTCAACAGGCTAACTATGGCGAAGACCAACGCGAGCGCCACAACACCCACTGACGCCCGCAGGAAGCGCGGCGCACCTGCGCTGAACATGAACCGCCACCACAGGTCGTTCGAGTATTGGATGTGCTTGTGTGCGAACACGCCCAGCCATATTGTGCCGGCCACCACTATCAGGACCGCCGCGATCCACTCCGCCGTCATCCGCGGCGCGAACACGGAGGCGCGGCGATGAAACTCCCTATGGCAAGGCGCCAGCGCCGCCAGCATCACCGTCAGAATAATCGCCTCTTCGTAGTCGAAGCCCTTGCCGAGCGAGAACGCGACGCCCAGCGACAACAGCAGCAGCATGAGCCAGTATGCCGCGTCGATCCGCCGCTGCAACGCGCGGCCGAGCAGGATCATTCCGCACCCCGCCAAGCTCGAAAGAAAGTGTGACAACTCGATCACCGGCACCGGCAGGAGATCGCGCAACAGGGCCATGCGCCCGTGTTCCGGTGGCGTCGCGCCGGAGAACAAGAGGATCGTGCCGCAGATTAGCGTCAGAAAGGCGAATACATCCGGGATGACCGGGCGGAACGCCCCAAGCGCTTCTGCCACTTGCGGCAACTCCGCGCGGCGGCAGATTTCATAGGCCGCCATGGTGAGGGCCGCGAGAAACAGCGGAACGAGGTAGTAGATCAAGCGGAAAAACAGCAAAGCGCCCAGGATACGATCCGTCGGCAGTTGGGGCGAGAGCAAGAGGATCATCATCGTCTCGAAGACGCCCAAGCCGCCTGGGGCCTGGCTGATCAACGCCGCCAGCATCGCCAGGATGAATAGTCCCGCGAAGGCCGGGAGCGGAAACGGCGTCTCAAACGGCATCAACACATATAGCACGGCGCTGGCCACCGCAAGATCGGCAAAGCCCAGGGCCACTTGCGCTATCGAGAGCTTCCCCGCGGACCCAAACTCCCACATCTTCAGCCGGATCGGATTGCCCCGCAGCAGCGAGATGGCAATGTAGGCCGCCACCAAGAGCAGCAGGATAATCCCGAGGGGAAACAGCGCTTCTTCCGGAATGGGAAGCGATGCAACCAGCCCCTTCGGCTCCGCAAGGCACGCTACCCCGCCTAGCGACGCAAACCCCAGCCAACCCGTAATCGTACAGAATACGATCAGCTTTGCGATGTCGATCGTGTTCACGCCCCAGTTCGAGTAAAGACGGTAGCGGATCGCGCCACCGCTTAGGAATGAGTATCCCACGTTGTTGCTGAGCGAGTAACCCACGAACGACGCAAGCGCGAGTTTGCGGTAGGGCATCGGCTTTCGCACGTAGCGGAAGGCCAGCAGGTCATAAAGCGTCAGAAGAAAATAGCTCAACCCGGTCAGAAGAATGGCCAACTCCAGCCGACCGGTGGGAAAGGCCGCGAAGGTGCGGCGGAAGTCTTCGTAGTGATACTCCTTCAGCATTCGGTGGATGCTGAATAACGCCAGCGCAAGAAACGTAAACCCCACAATGGGCGCGGCATTGCGAAGGATGCGTTGAAGCATATAACAACTCCCGGAATCAAGAACTCAGGATAGCAGCAACGATGGTTACGGTTCACGTCAGCATTTCCATGGGTTCGTTGCCGGAACGCCGGTCTCCGACACCCGGATCATTGCCTCAATCCATACGGAGTTCAGTTGATCACTGCACGGCGCTTCACCCTGTGATTCTCAAGGCGTCGTTTGCCCAAGGCCGGTGGCCGAGCTGTATCCGATCGTGTTGAGCCGTTCCAGTTCGAATCCGCACTTTCAAACGGACTCAAGGGAGACCGTTCGCTTTTCCTCTTGTCAAAATTGGCAGATAGGGATAGAATGGAAATGAGAAGCGCCAGCTGGGGCTTGCGCGACTTCGAAGTCTTAGTCATTCAACGCAAAGGATATAAAAGGAGGTCCACCATGAAGAAGGGCTTTACACTCATCGAATTGTTAGTCGTGATTGCGATCATCGGCATCCTTGCGGCCATCCTGCTTCCAGCCTTGGCGCGTGCGCGCGAGTCGGCGCGCCGGGCAAGTTGCGCGAACAACCTCAAGCAGATGGGCCTCATTTTCAAGATGTATTCAAATGAGTCAAAGGGGATGAAATACCCTCGCCTGCATGTTTGGGACACCGCAGCGAACCCGGGTTTTGACGATGATGTGGCGGCCGCGCCGTGGATCCCGTCAATCTATCCCGAGTATATGACGGATCCCAAGATCCTGATCTGCCCTTCCGACCCGAACGACGACATCAGCGACATCCAGTTCAGCGACGGCTCGTCCTGCATAGCGGTAAACCACAACGACCTTACGCAGAATCCGTCGGGCGAACGCGGGTGTTCGGATAAGGCCGATGCTAGCTACGGATACTTCGGCTGGGTGCTGGATCAGTGCGGCGACACTGATCCCACGGATCCATCAACCGGCGCTTCAGCGCAGTATTCGCAGGTTGTCCTTGCGCTCATAAGTCTCTCACCGTTTTCGAAAATCGACGATGACGTCGACATGTCCTCGTCGGATCCCCCAGGTTTGGGGAACGGCCATGGGAATACGGTGTACCGGCTGCGAGAAGGCATTGAGCGCTTCATGATCACTGACATCAACAACCCGGCGGCAAGCGCCATGGCCCAAAGCCAAATATTTATCGAGACCGACGCTCTGTCCACGGAGCTCGACAACTATAACCACGTGCCTGGGGGAGCCAATGTGCTTTACATGGACGGCCATGTGGCGTTCATACGCTATCCAGGCGAACAACCCGTCAGCAAGGCCATGGCCATTGCGGTGGGCGTGATCTTCAGTTAGAGATAGGGCAGGACGCGGACTCGAAAGGCATGCGGGGTGTGGCGAAGGATCGCTCCATGAGGGTGCGTCCAGCAGATCGATCTGTAAACTTTCTACCCGCAGTTCCCGCCGCCGGAACATAGTCCCGGCGGCGGGACTTCTTGCACGATGCCAGCCTCCTTACTATAATCGTGGTGGCGATTGTTGCGGGGCAGTGCGCGATGCAGATCCAGGCCAAACAGGAACGTATCATCGAAGCCGTTCGTCAAGGCTTGGAAGGCGACGCCGCGGTGGAGTTCGTGTGCCGAAGCGGCTATGCGATGAACACATCCGCCATCGCTAGGCACTTGCGCGCCATGGGCGGAAGGGGGCATGTCCTCGAACTGATCCGCCAGGGCAAGTCGAACCCGGAGATCCTCCGCATCTGTCTCCCAGACACACCGGAGGAAGAGGTCCCTCCCGCGCCGCCGCGGCAGGAAGAGCTTTTCGTCCAACCGCCCGATGCCGGCGAGGCCGCCACACCCGGCGATCAGCCCCTCTATGAAACCACGAAGGTGACCATCCGGCTTCCTTCGGACTTGTTCGAAGCGATCCGTCTCGCCGCCCGGGCCGAAGGGAAAAGCCAGAATCAGATTATCGTCGACGTGCTTACCTCAGCCCTCTCCCGCATGCCCTCTCCTGAGTCTGCCGAAAAGTGAGCTGCCTCCGGCCCGTTCCACCGCGCCTGTGGGTCGCGCGCCATCGGAAGCTGTGGTGCAGGGACCCAAAAGACCCAAAGGACCGAAAGGACTCAAGGGGCTTGCGAAGGAATACCGCGTTCGCTGATGCACGGGGGACGTTTTTGATTTCCGATTCGATGTTTTAGTAACGTCCGGAACGCCCTGTGGGTTTGTGACTGCGATAATGACTGCGAGGACGAGCACGATGAACGAGCGGACGCAGCGCGTCGCTGTGATTGGAGCGCGCGGCATCGGGAAGCACCACGCGAAGTGGTGGCGGCTCGAGGGCGCTGAGGTGTGCGCCTTTGCGGGCGTCCATCCGGAGGCCCAAGAGAAGACCGCACAAGGGTTGCGAGAGCTTTTCCCGTTCGAGGGCCGTGGCTACACGGATGTAGGGGCGATGCTTGAGAAGGAGCGGCCCGACATCGTGGACGTGTGCTCCCCGCCCCCGTGTCACTACGGACACGTTCGAACCGCGCTCGAGTCGGGCTGCCACGCGTTGTGTGAGAAGCCCTTTGTGTACGACGCCCAGATCGAAAGCGACGCTCTCCGAGATCAGGCCCGTGAGCTGATCTCCTCCGCTCAATCGAGGAGGTTGCGGTTGAGCGTATGCACCCAGTACGCCGCGGGCGCCGCGATGTTCGCGCGGATATGGAAAGACCGGCGTCAGGGCGAGATAGTCACGCATTACCATGGACACCTCGAGTCTCCCGCGAAGAACCGGGCGCCCGACCCCCGCCGCGTCTGGGTGGATCTTTCCCCGCATCCGTTGAGCGTGCTTCTGTCGCTTGCGCCTGACGCCGAGATCGTCCCGGCCTCATTGCGCACAACATTCCAGGGATATGAAGCGTTGGCCGAATTCGACGTGCGCACCTCGTCCGGGTCGGAGATGCATGCCGTCATCGTCACTCGGAACGCGTTGCAGCCTCCGCTCAATGTCCGGCATTTCAAGTATAACGGATACCCCTTCGTCGTCGAAGGACAGAATGACGCCGACGGCGTGTACTGCGCCCGCATCGAGACGCCGAACGGGAACTACCTTGAGCCGGACATGATGCGCGCGGTGATCCGTGACTTCCTGAAAGGCTCGCCGACGGCAGACGTAAAGGTTTGTTTTGGGAACCTTGATTTCATGTTGCGCATCATGGATGCCGCCAAGAGCGAATGAGACCGCGTAAGGAGCCACCATGTCCGTTATAGATCCCTCGAAACTCCTTGTCATGCCGGGCCGGGCGTATCCCTTGGGCTCGGCTGTGCGCCCCTCGGGCGTTCGCTTTGCCGTCGTCAGCCGGCACGCTACGCGGGTTTGGCTGGCCCTTTTTGAGAACATTTCCGATTGTAAGCCCGCGATTGAACTCGAGTACGATCCGCGGATGCACCGGACTGGCGACATCTGGAGCATCTTCGTGGAAGGACTCACGGCCGGGTGCCTGTACCTGTACCGCATGGACGGCCCATTCGAGCCGGAAGCGGGGCATCGCTATGATCCGCACGCCTACTTGCTCGATCCCTATGCACGCGTTACCGTCGGGAACTTCGAAGAAGGAACGATGAAGTGCATGGCCGGCGACGACAAGCCCGACTGGGTCGACGACGTCCGCCCGCGGGTCGCGCTGGGCGATCTTGTGATCTACGAGACGCACGTCCGCGGGCTGACCTGTCACGAGACCTCGGGTGTCCGCCATCGCGGCACGTATCTCGGCGTCGCCGAGAAAATCCCATACTTCAAGAGCCTCGGAGTTACGGCGATCGAGCTTCTGCCCATCCAGGAGTTCGGCGAAACCCGGGTTGGGCGAGGGCACGCGGTGACAGGCGACGAGATTCGCAGCTACTGGGGCTACGACAACATCGGCTTCTTCGCGCCTGCGGGCCGATATGGCTCGCGAGCAGGCTTAGGAGAGCAGCTCGACGAATTCCGCGACATGGTCGCCGCCCTTCATCAGGCCGGAATCGAGATCATACTGGACGTGGTCTTCAACCATACCTGCGAGGGCGACGAACAAGGTCCGACCCTGTGTTTCCGAGGAATCGACAACGTCATTTACTACATGCTCGATGAAAATGGACGATACCGGAACTTCTCGGGATGCGGGAACACGCTGAACTGCAATCATCCGCTCGTTCGGGATTTCATCCTCGATTGCCTGCGATACTGGACCACTTTCATGCACGTCGACGGTTTCCGCTTCGATCTCGCGTCCATTCTCGGAAGAGATACGAAGGGACAGATTGTCGAGAACGCCGTGCTAATCGAACGAATCGCCGAAGACCCCGTGCTGCGCGATACGAAACTCATCGCCGAAGCATGGGACGCGGGCGGCGCGTACCAAGTCGGCTCGTTCGGGGACGTCCGCTGGGCGGAATGGAACGGGCGGTATCGCGACGACGTCCGGCGCTATTGGCGAGGCGACGCGGGCATGAAGGGCCTGTTCGCGACTCGACTCACCGGCAGCGCCGACCTCTACCAATGGGCGGGAAGGACACCGGGACACAGCATCAACTTCGTGACCGCGCACGACGGGTTCACCCTGCGCGACCTCGTCTCATACAACGTCAAGCATAACGAGATGAACGGGGAAGACAATAAGGACGGCCTTGATGAGAACTTCAGTTGGAACTGCGGCGTCGAAGGCGACACCGACGACCCCGACGTCAACGCGTTACGGCTGCGCATGCAAAAGAACTTCCTGGCCACGCTGTTTCTTTCTCTGGGCATCCCGATGCTGCTGGGCGGTGACGAGTTCGGGCGGACGCAGCGTGGCAACAACAACGCCTACTGCCAGGACAACGAGATCTCCTGGCACGACTGGCGGTTGGCCGACCGGAACAAGGAACTCCTTCAATTCTGTCAGGCGGTTATCCGGTTTCGCGCCCAGAATCCCGCACTGCGGCGCTTGACGTTCTTCGACGGGCAGCCCGCAGCGCCGGGCGGCCCGCCGGACCTCGCGTGGTTTAATGTTGACGGCGAGCCGCAGGACTGGAAGGATCCCAGCGCGTTGCTTGCTTGCCGGATTGATGGTAGCGTCAATGACGGCCTCTCCCTGTACTTGATGTTCAACCCATCCCTGAAGCCCGCGAAGTTCAGGATCCCACGGGGCCCGTGGCGTGTGCGGCTCGATACGGCCTGTCCGACGCCGCAGGACGCGCCCGATGAAGCGGCAGCCGAGATCCTGCAAGGCCCGCGGAGACGGCTCGTGAAAGAGAAATCGCTTGTCGTTCTCTCCCGTCGGCGTTAACGCACGGACGATTCCCTCGAAACGTTGATGAGCGAGAAGACAAGGGGCTGCAACCCCTTGTCTGGCGATGGCCGCTACGCGCCAAGTTGCCTGGCGACGGAGAGAATCAGCCCAGTTAGGAAGGCGGCCACCCCAAACGAGAGGAGAAAACCGTAAAGCACCACGCCCGCTTGCGTCACGCGCGTCAGCGTCTGGTCCCAACGGTTCGCTAGAGGCAGTCCGCTCAGGGCGGACAACGGCGCCAAGTTGACGATGGCGCAGAAAAGAAAAAACGACGCGTTGACCCGGAGCCAGTCCCATCGCCCCAAGTCAGAGAGCGGGGCCAAACCCGAAATGCGGTTGTGCGCCTCGAGTGCGCCCCAGACGAGCAGGTGCGCGCCGACGTGCAGAGAGATGACCGCGCCCACAGCGGCCAGGACGTGTTTGATGAGCTGGCCCTTGTCAACACGCGGCACTCCGGCAGGGTCGGAGTGCACGTACATCTCGACGTACAGTCCCAAGTAGATGATCAAGATGATGGGGCCCGTGACGTCGAGCAGAAGAAACGCCGCGCGGACCCATCGCGCTTCGACCCCGAGATACCGCGCCAGTCCGCCGCAGACGCCGAGCCATTTGCGATCATCGGGCGCGAGCACACACGCACCGGGCGCCCGGAGGCCCTCAACAGCCTCCGCCGCCTGTGCGGCGGGCGCACCCAACCCGCGCAGGACACGCTGAACGTCCTCATCACGGACTTGCGCATTTCCCGAAACGAGCCCGTTCAGCCTGCGATGGATCCGCGCGTCGATCCGGCCCAAGGCCTGTTCCCGAACCGCATCGGAGACGTCGCCAAGGGCGTTGCCCACCTCGCGCAGGTAACGCGCGATCAACCATTCCTGTCTTTGTGTGAGTTGCATGGCGTTATCAGGCGCGTCCCTGCACGCGCGACATCGAGCGTCCTGAACGACAGTCTTTTCGAATGACTCCTTGGAACCGAACGCGTCGGGGGAGGGCGAGGCCCCTGCCGAGCCGCACGTATTTCCGCCGCGGGCTCGGCTCGGCAGGAGCCT
>Ga0315282_10013834_pt1 | contig 12100 bp, 7 predicted proteins | sample YL17G07_20_MG_FD_203693 | JGI IMG/M metagenome (GOLD analysis project Ga0315282, IMG submission 203693) | Sediment microbial communities from Yellowstone Lake, YNP, Wyoming, USA - YL17G07_20 | ecosystem: Environmental > Aquatic > Freshwater > Lake > Sediment | place: USA: Wyoming | collected... | reverse complement strand
GCGGGCTACCTGTGGCGAAGTCGGCTGAAGCCGACTGGATCGCAGTCTCCGAAGGAGACTTTGCAGCCGTAGCCTGCGGCTTCAGCCGCCGGGCGACAGAAACAGACCTCCTCACGAAAAAAGGGGGATGGCCAGTGTAAGGCGCGTCATTGACATCGCCAGTCCTGGTACGTATAATTTGAGGACTATGGCTAATCTGGACCGCCCGAGAAGACTGACGCGGAACGGCGCGGACAGGGGACGGGAAGTCCTCCTTCTCTGCTCGTGCCGCTAACCGTCCGATGGAGACATGGTGAGTGTAGCTCAGCTGGTGAGAGCACCAGACTGTGGATCTGGGAGTCGGGGGTTCGAATCCCCTCACTCACCCCACCGTCTACGTCGAGCCTCGGGTTCTACAATCCGGGGCTTTTTTCGTTCTCGCCGGTTCACTTCCCACGGGATTTCCTGTCGCGCCGGTAAGCCCGCCACTCACGGGAGTCCGTCATCGTACCCCGGCACTCACATGAAGGGAGGAGAACGATGGCACGCCTGAGTCAGACTCTGCGGAAGCTCGGACAGGCTCCGCCTGTCGACCAACCGGATACAACGCAACGGTCCCGCTCCTACCAGCGGGAGCGGGAGTTTGACGGCGAGGAGACCCAGCACGACCGCTTCCGCCGCAAGCAGCAGCGCATGGCAGAACAGGACACCTCGTCCAGCCTCCCCATCAGGACGGCCAACAAGGACGACGCCGCACCGAAGCCGGGCAGTCACTTCGAGGGTCCGATCGGCAAACTCATCGAGAAGTACAAAGATCCGCGCGAGGTGGTGCGGCATATGACCGTGGGGCAGTACATGCGGTACGAACTGCGAGACGGCCAGATCTGGGAAGGAGACAAGCTCATCTACGACGGGACAAAGCACCTGACCGATGCGTAGTTAGATGGCGACGAACCGCGCAGCCGCATTTTTCGTATATTTCCTGTACGGCGCGGGAGGTATCCGCGCGGAGGCTGTCCGATTTCGTTCGCCGCCGAGAGGTTCTCGTGAGCAAGGATATCACTCCCGTCATTGAGGGATGGGATTACCGCCCTGAACGTCCTGCTGTGCGGCAGATTCTTGGCCAGGACGGCAAGCCCAAGATCCAGCTCCGGCTCGACCTCGGTCTGCTGCAGATGGAGGTTACCGGCCGTCCCGATGGCAACCGGCCCTTCGGCTGCGAGACGATGCTCGACTACTACTCCGGCGTCCTGCGGGAGAAGGTGGAAAACGGCGACGGCAACGATGGCTTTCATCTGTCCGAAGAGGACTGCATGAAGCTGCAGTTGGAGAGCACGCAGTTCTACCACCGCCGCATCAGTTGGCTGGAGCTTGGGGAATACGCAGCCGCCGAACGAGACTCGGAACACAATCTGCGCATCATCGACTTCGTCATGAAGTACGCCCAGACCGAGCAATTGCGCGAGATGTTCACGCAGTGGAAGCCGTACATCCTTGTCCACCGCACCATGGCACGGGCGCGCAGGGCCTGGGAGCAGAAACAGTTCGACGAGGCAATCGCCCGCATCGAGGAAGGGATCGAGGCGATCTCGGCGACGTACCGCGACCAGGGACGCGAGGACACAGCGGAGTCTTCAGGCGAAATCGCGTACCTCAAGAAGTGGGCGAGCGAGATCGATCAGACGCGGCCGCTCACCGTCGAGCAACGCCTCGAACGTGAGCTGAGAGAGGCCATCGCCAGCGAGATGTTCGAGCGAGCGGCGGTCCTGAGGGATCGGCTCCAGCTCATCCGCCAGAACCCCGGGAAGAAGCTACCGTAGCGCCACTTCCTTGACCATTCCGCCGACGTGCCGTATACTTGATACCCTTCGGCGGCGCTTTAGCTCAGTTGGTAGAGCAAGGGACTGAAAATCCCTGTGTCCCCAGTTCGATTCTGGGAGGCGCCACCATCGTTCCCGAGCGCTCCGGCTTCTCGATGAGGTCGGGGCGCTCTTCGTTTCCCGCAGTGCCGGGCAACGGGTCCGTCGTCAGTGACCCAGATGGCGAGGGATTTCGTCAGTTGCGCTGGCCGACGACTCCCCGGTGGCGCTGTCGAACAAGACGATGCGCCCGTCTGGCTTGCCGTCTAACCGACGATGCCACGGTACAGCGCGAGGTACTCCCGCGCCGAGGCTTTCCACGAGAAGTCCTGCTTCATGCCGGTTCGGACGAGGTCGAGCCACGCCTTCCGATCCGGATAGAGCCCTACCGCTCGACGCACCGCCCCGACGAGCGCCTCCGCCGTGTATGAGGTGAAGGAGAAACCGTTGCCCGTCTTCGCCTTCGGGTCGTAGTCGCTGATCGTGTCGGCGAGACCGCCCGTGGCCTGGACGATGGGAACCGCGCCGTAGCGGAGGCTGTACATCTGGTTGAGGCCGCACGGCTCGAACTTCGACGGCATGAGAAACAGGTCGGAACCCGCCTCGATCCGGTGGGCGAGCGCGTTGTCGAACGTGAGATTGGCCGCAAGCTGATCGGGATAGGCCTGCGCAGCCTTCTCCAGCATCTTGTGGTACTCGGGCGCCCCCGTGCCGAGGATCACCATCTGGACTCCGAGCCTCATGATGTCCGGAAGCGCCTCTTCGATGAGGTCAAGCCCCTTCTGCGCATCGAGACGTCCGATCATACCGATGAGCGGCGTTCCTGTCCTCGCCTTCAATCCGTGTTCCTTCAGGAGCGCGCGCTTGCATGTCTGCTTCCCCCGCAGGTGATCGACCGTGAAGTTGGCGGGGAGATGCTCGTCGCTCGCCGGGTTCCATACAGTCGGGTCGATCCCATTGAGGATGCCCGTGAGGTCCCTTGAGCGCCACGAGAGCACGCCCTCCATGCCTCGCCCGAATTCGCGGGTCTGAATCTCCTCGCTGTACCGCTTGCTGACCGTGTTGAGTTTGTCGGCGAAGACCAGGCCCGCTTTGAGGAAGTTCAGCTTCCCCCAGTATTCGAGCTTGTCGAAGGTGAAGTGCTTCCACCCGATTCCGGTGAGCGGCAGTTTCTCCTTGGGGAAGAGACCCTGATACGCGATGTTGTGGATCGTGAACAGCGTCTTGATGCGCCGGTAGAACGGGTCCCCCGTGTCGATCGAGGCGAGGCTGACGGGGATCTTGAGGTACACGGGAATGAGACCGGTTTGCCAATCGTGGCAGTGGATGATGTCGGGCTGCCAGTCGAGGTGTCTGATGAGGGCAAGCACCTCCTGCGCGAAGAAGGTGAACCGCTCAAGATTGTCCGGATAGTCCTCACCGTCAACCGTGTAGAGCCCGTCCCGGTCGAAGTAACACGGCGCGTCGATGAAGTACCACAACACCCCGCTGCGCTCGACGCACCAGACCTCTCGGTCGACCAGCTCCCCGGCGAAGAACCGTGGTTCGCATTCGACGACTCGTTTCAGGTTGAACTTCTCCCGGTCGATCTGCCGATACCGGGGCATCACGCACCGCACCTCGCAACCGAGTGTCGTCAACGCCGCCGGAAGCGCCCCGGCAACGTCCGCCAGCCCGCCGGTCTTGGCGAATGGCACCGCCTCCGACGCGACCGTCAATACCCGCAGCGTCCTCTCGCGCATCATGATATCCTCTTCTTCCCCCCAAGGAAGCCAACAACGTTCGCAAAGGCCCTGCGCACCGTGGCGATCCGACCGTAGGCGGCGGCGAAGCGTCCGGGCAGACACGAACGTTCCGGTTTCCTGTCTACACCGCCTCCGATGGAAGCCACCACCTCGGGTCTATCTCGGGAAACAGGGCGTCCTTCTTCTCGCACTCCTCGACGAACAGCCAGTCACCGTCGGAGAGCTTCTCTCCCCGTGCGAGACGCTCGACGAGCGCCAGGAGCCGCACAAACGTCTCGTGGTGGTAGCTGAACCGCAGTTCCGCATAGTCCCGGGCTGCCCACGTGCTGATGAGGAACTGCCAGTCCGAGGCTTCGAGCAGCAGGAGCTCCCGCGCCGTCTGCCTGAGCGCGCGCTGAAGGTCGTTGTCCCGATTGCTCGAATGCTTCCGAACCGCCTTACAGAAGGCAGCCTCGTCGTCGTAGACGTGCGCCCACGTCCAGTTCGTGTTGTCGTTCAGCCAGATGAAGTGATAGCCGCCCTCGCCCCAGGAACCCTCCGGCATGCTGAGCACGGCTTCCGGGTGAATCGCCTCTATGGCCTCAGCCCCGGTAGCTGGGCGGTAGTCGGGTCGCCGCGACATCTTGGTGAGAACCTTCTCGATCCAGCGCGGGCCCTCAAACCACCAGTGCCCGAACAGCTCCGTATCGAACGGCGCGCAGACGACCCCGGGCCGCCCCTTCCCCGCCGCCTCAAGTGCCCGACCGACGAGATCCACGAAGTGGTCGGCGTTCTCTTCGAGCCGTACATCGATGGCCTCAGGGTCGTAGAGCAACTTGTCGGCGAGGTCTACCTTGCTTCCCGTGACTTTCCAGTAGCGATGCCCGCCGGGGAAATGCTTCTTGTGGAAGTCGAGGTAGTTGCCGTCGCCGGGATATCCCCATTCCCCGGACCAGACCTGGAGGCTGCACTCCGGGTGTCGCGTGAGGAACGCGACCGGTTTCTGCGTCGGCCTGATGCCCCCAGCGTAGTACGGCAGTAGGGGCGTCAGGTCGCGCTCCTGATCGGCGCCGGGGTATGCCTTCTCGAACTGCGCCCAGAGCGCCTTCAATGCTTCGAATCGGTCAATGTACGCACCGATGGCCTTTCCGCCTCGCAAGAGGTGCGTATCGAGGATGAAGTACGAAACGCCGAACTCGCTCAGGATGGCGTCCACGCCGAGCCGGTCGTATGCGGGGATGGCGTTGCCGACCGGCGCGGACCACCGATACGGCGGGCGATACGCGCATTCGGGGATCCAGACGCCCTTCGGAGGCCGACCGAAGTGCCGCTCATACGTCTCGATGCCCTGTCGCACCTGCGCGCGCACGCACTCGTCTTTTCCCAGCAATGCGAGGTAGCCGTGCGTCGCGGCGGAGGTCATGACCTCGATGTGTCCGGCGTCCTGAAGCTGTCGGAACTGACCGATGATGTCCCGATGGTACCGATCGTTCAGGTCGGTGCGAAGGCTCGCGAAATGCCCACGCCAGAAGCTGGCCAGGCGCACCCTCGCCGGGTCATTGATCTGACGGAAGTAGTCGGAGTCCTTCTCCGCCGCCTCGATCTTCAGGCGGAGGTATCCGTCGAACTCGTCGAGAAAGGCCTGGTCTGCGAGCTGTTCGGCGAGCACGGGCGTGATGCCGATGGTGGCCTTCGGCGACACGCCTTTGTCCACCATGCGACTGAAGGCGTTCAGCAGGGGAAGGTAGCATCCCGCCGCCGCCTCGTTGAGCCAGTCCACACCGTGCGGCCACGTGCCGTGGGAAAGGACGTAGGGCAGGTGCGAGTGCAGCACGAGCGCAAAACACCGAGACTGCGTCGCCATACCGGTACCCAACCTTCGCTGTCGGGAAGAGGCCGCGCTGGTGCGACGCGGGTGACGAGTCGTGACCACGCCCGGAGGCTGGTACGTTCGACTGACGTTCCGAACCCTGGGCGCGCACGGCGCGCGGGCAATGTCAAACATAGGATGGAGGGCTGAAGTACGGCAAGTACGGCATCGAAGAATCGAGCCGTCCGGAACCGTCCGGCAACAGCGCCACGGGAACGCAGCGACCGACCGTGGGGCTGACGCACCCGTCCGATCGGGGGTGGTGTGGATTGCCGGTCGGCTGTATACTCTTGTTCTTTTGGCTGGAATACCTGCATTTCCGGAATGCCACCACTGGCAGTTCACGGGGTGAGTATGGATCGACACACGGACGCCGGATCGGGCGACGACCGACACCTCGGCGAGGTGACCCCGCGATCCATCATCATCGGCATCGTCGCGTGCGCCGTCGTAAGCGTCTGGCTGCCGTTCGAGACGTACATCATCGGCGCCTCGCGGATGAACCTTTCCCAGCTTCCCGTCGCGGCGTTCGGCTTCTTCTTCGCGGTCGTCATCGCCAACTCCCTGTTGAGCCGCCTCTGGCCGGCCGGTGCCCTCAAGCCCGCCGAGGTCCTCGTCGTCCTGGCGATGGCGTTCCTCGCCTCAGTGATGGCGACGTCCGATATCCTCGAATGGGTGTTCGGCGTCTTCGCCCCGCCCTACTACCTGGCGACGCCGGAGAACCGGTGGATGGACGATCTGTGGCCCTACCTGAAGCAGTGGGCCGTCATCCAGGGTCCGTCCGAGAAGCTTCGCTGGGCGTTCGTCGGGATCCCGCAAGGACGCGCGATCCCCTGGGGCATCTGGTTCATCCCGTCGTTCTGGTGGTTCACGTTCATATTCGCCGTCGGATTCGCGTCGATCTGCGTCGCCGCCATCCTGCGGAAGCAGTGGGACGACAACGAACGGCTTGCCTTCCCGCTCATGCAAGTCCCGCTCGATATCGTGTCGAAACCGGGCGGCCGGTACAATCTCCCGGCGATGCTCCGGACCCGGGCGTTCTGGATCGGTGCGGCGATACCGTTGTTCATCATCGGTTGGAACATCGTCGGCTATTTCAACACGTTTTTCCCTCGCATCACCATCACCGAAGGGTTTGCCATCCCGCTTGCCACGAATTCGAGCGTCAGCATCCTCATTAAGATCAACATGTACGTCGTCGGGTTCGCGTACATGGTGAGTACGAACGTGTTAGCCAGCGTTTGGGTCTGGCACCTCATCGTAAGCCTGCAAAGCTTTGCGCTCGAGCGCATCGGCTACACCCTCGGCCCAGGGCAAGACCCATACGGCTCAAACGACGCGCTCACCAGTTGGCAGGGGTTCGGTGGATTCATTGTATTCACAATCCTCAGCCTGTGGATGGGGCGTCACCACCTTCACGAGGTGTGGCTCACGTTCATTGGCCGCATGCGTGGCGGCGATAAACGGGAGTTTCTGTCCTGGCGTTGGGCGGTTCCGGGGCTGCTGGCGGCTCTGCTCTACGTCGCAGCGTTTCTCATGCAACTCGGCGTGTCGGCGAAGATGGTGCTCGTGTATCTGTTCGGCGCGTTCGTGGCGTACGTGGGCACGACGCGCATGATCGCGCAGACCGGTCTGGTCTACATGCGCAGCCCGCTCACGCCGCCGATGTTCACCCTCTACGCCTTCGGCACGGTCGGTGTCCCCGCCCAGGAACTCGTCGGGATGGTGGGGATGTACAGCCTCGTCGGAAACGGGCGCGGCCCGCTCCTGCCAGCCATCTTCCACCTGAGCTGGCTCGGCGCGCGCCTCGGGAAGACGGGCGGGCGGATGTTCAGCGTGACGGTCCTCGGCGTCATCGTCGCGTTCGTGGTCGGTTCCGTGTATATGATCTACGAGAGCTACCTGACCGGTTCCACGACATGGTTCGCGTTAAAGTACCCGCAGCGTTCGGAAGAGGTCTACGGAGCAATCGTCAAGAAGATGCAGGACCGGAGTGCTGTTAACCTCGGCTGCTGGCTCTGGTTGGGAATCGGAGTCGTGGTGATGGGCGCGTTGTCGTTTATCCAGTATCGGTTCCCCGGCTGGCCGCTGCATCCGATCGGCTTCCCGATTGCCGTGAACCACCACGTCAACCAGGGCTTCTTCAGCTTCTTCTTGGTTTGGCTCATCAAGACCGTCCTCCTACGCGTCGGCGGCGTCGACGCGTACGAGCGGGCAAAGCCGGTGTTCCTCGGCATTGTCGCCGGGTACTCCCTCGGCATTGGGCTGTCGTTTGTCGTGGACTGGATCTGGTTCCCTGGCGCCGGCCACCAGATTCACAACTGGTAGGCCGGTGAGAGGTCGAGTCGTTCCCGCCGCCGGTTCTCCGATGCCGTCGCAAACGATCCGGTTCACTCTCCGAGCGGAATCACCGGCAGAATCAGCGCCGAGGGGTGCTCCCGGTCGTGGTAGATCGTGTTCGTCGCGACGACGCCGACGGTGTCCGTGTGGAACGGCGTCGGGGTGTTCGGGTTTGGCTGGAAGCGCGGGGCGTTGCTGCTCGTGATGACAAGCCTGATTCGATGTCCCCGGTTGAACACGATGGCGGTGTCCCAGAGGTTGATGTCGAACTCGTAGACCTCACCCGGCGTCATGAACTCGTCTCGCTCGAACGAGTTGCGGTGTCGCGCCCGGATCGCCCCGTCGAGGATGAGGATGGAGCGACCGTCGGGATACACGTCGCAGAGCATCCCCATGAAGTCGGTATCCGGAGCCGACGACGAGGCGTACAGCCTCACCCGCACTGTGCCCACGATGGTGACCGGTTCTTCGAGCGGCGGCGTTGAGAACGTCAACACGTCGGGGCGCGCTTCGACCCGAGACATGTCAGCTGGGCCGATGGGTGAGTAGAGGTTGAGGCCGCCGAGCGTCGGCGCCGGGTCCTTTGGGTCATACCGGTAGCTCTCCGTTCCCTCGGCTTGGCCCGGCGCTTCGAGGGAAAGCCGCCCGCCGTCGCGCAGGTAGTAGAGGATCGGGACCGCGCCGTCCGGCGGCCACGTCTGGGACGACGTCCAGACGTTGCCCGGTGCTGTGGAATCACTCACGTCGCCCATGAGGTAGTACCGCACCGGCGGCAGGCTATCAATCCTGTTCGGGACGCCCTTGAGCCGGTTGTCGAACCATGCAACTGCCTCATTCAGCGGGTTCACGTCAAGGGAGTTCTTCGGGAACTCAAGCTCGCCCTGCTTGCCCATGCCCCCGTGCGACCACGGCCCCATGACGAGCATCTGGCGGCCACGCGCACCCACGCCACCGCGCTCCTGAAGCGCCTTGAATCCCTCGGTCTGTCCCTGGCTCATCATGTCGAACCAGCCGCCAAACTGGTAGATCGAGGCGTGCGCGTTCGTCGCGTGCGTCCGCAGGTTCATCGCGTCCCAGTACTCGCTGTACGCGGAATTCGCATAGAGGAACGGAAGGAACTCGGCGCGTCCCTGTCCGGCGACCCAGCGGTCCACGGTGCTTTCCCGGTAGACGCCGCCCGTATAGAACGCGTCGTCGTAGACGTTCGATGCACACAGCGCCACGTAGGCGCACACGAGCGCGGGATGCCCCGATGCGGCGGCGAGGTAGCTCGTGATACCGAGGGCGGAGAAACCCCACATCCCGACTCTCCCGTTCGACCACCGCTGACGGGTGATCCACTCGATGGTGTCGTATCCGTCCCGGTTCGGCCCGACCCCGTCGGTGCGGAAGATGGAATCCACCCCGGCGGAGGAGAAGCGCCCTCGCGTATCCTGCACGACGACGGCGTATCCCTTGTCCGTGAACGGCTTGGCCATCGCTGCGGCGATCTTGATCCCCTTGTTCGAGGCGTCCTTGTTGTACGTCGTTCGGATCAGGATCGTCGGCAGCTTCCCCGAGAACTTCCCCGGGAGGTACACGTCGGTCGCCAGTTCCGTGCCGTCCCGCACGCGGATCCTGTGCGTGCCTGCTTTCGGCAGGCGAAGGAGCGTGGCACAGGAGACCAACGTAAGCACCAACAAGGGAATGAAGCGTCGAGCGAACATGATTACCCCTCCCGAATCTCCGCACCGCGAGGTCATGTGCGGTCGTCCTCGCACACCGGGGAATCCCACGACAGGACCACCAACGGGCGATCAGTTACGGACAGCTTCGGCGCTGCCATCGGTGAAACCTCGTCTCCATGCCACGTCTCGCAATGACGTACCGAATTCCTCGTCCGGTCCGCCCTTCTCTCGCGAAGCCCATTTTCTCGATCAGGTTCTGGGCGGCGATGTTCCGGCTGTTCGTGTATGTTCTGATCGAGCTGTACGGGAGTTGCTCGACCTGCCGCATGAAGCGTGCAAGCAGTATCCTGAAGGTGACGCCATCGCCCCGGAATCGCGGATGGATCTGAAACTCGTTGAGGTACACCTCTCCGGCCTCCGATGGGACGGTGTAGGACAGGAATCCCCTCAGGTCCTGATCCTCAAACAACAGAATGTGCCGAACGCCCTTCTTTGCGTTCTCGCAAAAGACATCCCTCCGCCAGCGCTCGAACTCCTCGTCGGTGTTCCAGTCCGATTCCGGCATACCGGTGACCGGCGCCATGTTCGACCCAAGCAGGTCGTACAGGTTCCTGATCACCCCCGGCACAACGGGGATCCCCCGCGCGAGACCAGAGCCGATGCTGACCACCCTCAGCCGGCGACCGGGATTGCACCGCACGGATCGCTCCACTCCAACGACCTCGCGCTCGCCCAACGGGGCTACGCTTCTTGTTCCCCGCCGGCGAGCACCACTCATTGGGCCTTCAACCCTTAAGCTGTGGGTAGGCCCGAAGCCCTCCAGTCGGGCCCGGCCCGTGCGGGACAAGAGTGACCCGCCTACCATGGGAGAGCCCAGAACATAGATGTTGACAGCCCGCTCAGGTGCTCTTTCAATGAATGTACGATTTCCGAGGAAGTAAGCGTAGACGGCTGAGGATCGCGTTTGCAGAGGTGACGTGCCGCCTCGCTGATGAGACTGAGTCTCAGTAACAACAGAAGTTCGCCGCACCGACCGACCGCTCGATGCGCTCCTCGACCGTTCGCTGGGGAAGGCAACCGAGTTCGTGGCGCGCTCATGAGCGGTTGCTCACCTTTCACACGGGGATTCAGGCTCGCCTGGAAGCCATCTCACCTCCGGAAGCACGTCGAAGAGGGGTGCACACCATGCTTTCACTCGGTCTCGACATCGGTGCCATCAGCATCAAGCTAGCTCTCCAGGCGGACGGCGGCGCCGCCGAGCACGTCCGGCGGATCGCCGATGCCGCGCCCGACTTCTTCCTGCTCGACCTGCCGTCGGCTGACCGGAACGGTCGAGCCATACTCGTGAGCACCTACCGTCGGCTCTACGGCAGTCCCCGGCAGTCGGCTGCGGACCTGCTCGCAACACTTTTCACGCATCTCGACCCGAACGAGATCACCCACGTGGCCCTGACAGGAATCGGCGCCTACCCGATCGCCAAGCAACTGGGCCTGCCGTCGGTGAACGAGTTCCGCGCCGTCGCGCAAGCGGTTGGCTACCTCCACCCACAGGTGCGGACCATCTTCGAGATGGGCGGTGAGAACTCGAAGTTCATCCGGCTTTCCCCCGACCCCGTGAGCGGCGCACTCGGCATCGCCGACTACGAGAAGAACGGGGACTGTGCTGCTGGAACCGGATCGTTCATCGACCAGCAGGCCGCCCGGCTCAAGTTCGCCATCGAAGAGGTGGGGGACATCGTCGGGAAAGCTGGCAAACCACCGACGATTGCCGGGCGCTGCTCGGTGTTCGCCAAGTCGGACATGATCCACGCGCAGCAGAAGGGCTATCAGCCCCCGGAAGTCCTGAAGGGGCTGTGCGAGGCGGTGGCGCGGAACTTCAAGGGCGCGATCACGAAGGGTAAACAGATCGTGCCGCCGGTCGCATTCATCGGCGGCGTCGGCGCGAACGCGGGCGTGGTCCAGGCGATCCGGACGGTGTTCGAGCTCGAGGAAGGCGAACTGTTCGTCCCACCGGCATATGCCTGGATGGCATCCGTCGGCGCGGCGATGCTCGCGCCGAGCGAGCCGAACGGCACGCGCGTCGAGGAGTTCATGAAGCTTCGCTCCACGGCACGCGGAGCCTCCCGCAAGCTCCCGTACATGCGGCAGTTGTTCATGGACCGGGTCGTCGCTCTGCGCGATCGGGTGAAGCCGTACTCCTTCGAGGGGAAGAGACTCCCCGTGCCGGTGCACCTGGGCATCGACGTCGGTTCGGTGAGCACGAACCTCGTCATCATCGACGACGCCGGGGACCTTGTCTACGAGATTTACACCTATACGAAGAGCCGTCCCATCCAGGTGGTGGACGAAGGTTTGAAGGAGATATCCGACGCCGTCGGGGACAAGGTCGAGGTGAGGTCCGCCGGCACGACCGGAAGCGGGAGGGAACTCATCGGCATCCTCGTCGGCGCGGACACGATCAAAGACGAGATCACCGCGCACAAGACCGGCGCGACCTATGTCGGGGAACGGCTCATCGACACGAGGCCGGACACGATCTTCGAGATCGGCGGACAGGACTCGAAGTTCATCAGCCTACAGGACGGCATCGTGGTGGACTTCGCCATGAACGAAGCGTGTGCCGCCGGGACGGGCAGTTTTCTCGAAGAGCAGGCCGCGAAG
>Ga0315282_10013833_pt1 | contig 12100 bp, 8 predicted proteins | sample YL17G07_20_MG_FD_203693 | JGI IMG/M metagenome (GOLD analysis project Ga0315282, IMG submission 203693) | Sediment microbial communities from Yellowstone Lake, YNP, Wyoming, USA - YL17G07_20 | ecosystem: Environmental > Aquatic > Freshwater > Lake > Sediment | place: USA: Wyoming | collected... | reverse complement strand
TTCTGTGCATATGAGGAAGATGGAATCCCGAGCATGAGACAGGTTGGAGGAAGCGAACATACCGTTCCACACCAGTCGCTCACGCGGCTGATGTGCAATGAACTAGGCGTTCCACTACTGCCTAGTGAGGTTACGCCCAATCAAGGTACGGGCGGACTGGCATCAAACCAGTTTCAAACCAGCATCCTACAGGTGAAAGTATGATGCAAGGTTCCTTGGAAGTGAAACCAGACCATGTACACTGTTTCGTCTCAGCCGAGCCCGTAACGGCACCGCACAAGATCGTGAAAGCAATCAAGGGACGCAGTAGTAACATGCTTCGGAAGGAGTTTCCAGAACTCTGCAAGCTACCGAGCCTTTGGACCCGCAGCTACTTCTGCTCTACAGCAGGAAACGTCTCGAACGAGACTGTACGCAAATACATTGAGGCGCAGAGTAAGAAATGAACCGAACCAACACGATTCTCCTCGCGCCAACTGAAGCGGAAGAGCAAGAGCTGCACGCGCTTGCGGATGCGTCTGCGCAACTCTGGAACATGGCAAACTATGAGCGACGACAAGCCTACTTCACAGGCAGCAGAGTACCAAGCTACGAGAACCAGTGGAGAACATTCAAGGACAGTGAACCGTTCAAACGAATTGGAACATGCAAAGGCCAAGCCCTACTCCTCAAACTACGAGAGGCGTGGGGTAGCTTCTCTGCACTGAAACACCTCCAAAAGCTCGGCCAACTGCCTCCACACATTAAGCGCATTTCTCCGCCAAAATACATGAAAGACCGCAACACGCGAAGACGCAAAGCGGAAGCGATCTATGTCCGCAATGACGGCTACAGGCAACAGGACGACACGCTCGTCATCTCGAAGAACCTCCGCATCCGCTTCAGGGCAGGCGACCTCTGGCTTGGGAAGCAAGGTAGACTTGAACTCCACTACGACCCACTACGCAAGAAATGGTACGGACATATTCCAGTCAAGGTCAAGTGGCCCCGTAAGGGTAAACCACATCATTCGACGCTGAAACGTGCGTCCATCGACCTTGGAATATGCAACCTAACCACCTGCGTAGTCGAAGACGGCGACAGAGCATACGTCTACTCCGGACGCGCCGTACTGAGCGACTGGCGGTACTGGACGAAACGCGTCGCCTCATGCGAGTCCACGTTGAAGAAGACGAACGGGCGGGATACCTCGAAGCATCTCAGTAGGCTCTATCGGACACGAAAGCGACGACTGAACCATGCAGTGAAATCAATGCTTCGAGACCTCTACGATCGCTTGGAAACGCATGGAGTCACAGACCTCATCGTAGGCGACTTGAAGCATATCCGAGACAACACGAACCACGGCAAAGTCGGGAACCAGAAGCTGCATAACTTCTGGCCTTTCATGCAGATACGCCAACGCATCCGTGAACTCGGAGAAGAGTACGGTATCCGCGTACGCTTCAAGCCGGAACGTGGCGCCTCAAGACGCTGCTCTCTATGTGGAGAGAAACACAAGAACGGACGCAAGCACAGAGGACTCTACCACTGCAAAACCCACAGCATCCTCATGAACGCGGATGTGAACGGCGCATACAACCTCCTCAAACCAAAAGTAGCCGCAGTTAGCGGTAGCAGGCCAATGGCTTGGCCTATGCTTCTGAAGTGGAACTCTCAGCAATGGGAAGTGTCCGCAGCATGAGGAAGCAAGAATCCGACGAATTCATTCGTGGGAGTGTCAAGCGGTGTCTAGGAACTGTGTTGTCTCACGGAGAAATATACGGTCCTTCCATCCCTCCCCTTCTTGACGTACCCCAACTGGACGAGCTGGTTCAAGTATAGGCTTTCGAGGGCTCTGCTTCGCCCTGTTCTGGCTGCAACCCGATTCGCCGGGCCCGAACCCAACCTGATCAGAGCAAGAACTGTCTTCTGGAGACTGCCCGGCAGGTTGAGTATTTCCCGGCTGTCTACGGGCCTGATTTCCTCAGTCCGCGCGGGCGCCGCCGAAACCTTCGCACTCAAGTCCGTGAGCGCAGTGTCAAGCTTCTTGAGCAGCGACTCGATGCGATCCAACTTGGCATCGGCACGTTTCACCTTCGAGTTGGAAGATTTCCTTCTGCCCTGATGCTTCTTCATCACTCACGCCCGGCCAGAGTCTTGGAGATGCAAAACCCAATGTCGGCACTGCCGAGAAATCATGTACGGGATCGCCTCGCTACTAGGGCATGAGTTTGTTTGTTGAACTGATAAACACTTCTATCAGGCGCCATTTTTTGAGCAAACCATTATATGCCTTCGCCGAAGAGCACTAGATGGTGTCTTGGATGAAAAACCGGCTCTTGCCGGCACTGCTCCTTGCTACGTTGTTTCTGGCCTTGCCTCTTGTTCAAGCGGAGGCTGTCCAGTTGAGCTCGATCAAGGAGATGGTGATTGAAGCGCCCAAGGGAACCGTCTACTTCATCTATACAGATGTCGGGCACACAGGCTCGCCAAGTGGAGCGTACGACGCGGTCGCTGGCGGAATCTTGTACGGCATGTGCAGACAGGAACAGAATGAAGGGTTCGACACGCACCAGTATTGGGTGGAGCAACAAGATATCCCGGGCAAGCTCAATCTATCCGGAAAGACGGTTGTGGTCCTTGGTGGTCGTTTGGCGAACCGGGTTACTTACTACTACGAATGGTCAATATTCGTAACTCCCGTGTATGTCTACCTCAACTCTGAATACTTTTATCTCATCACAAACTCGCAGGTGACTGGCCAGCCGACACAAGTCTATTCGATCAGAATAAGCGAGGTGTCAGCCGGCCACAAAGACATGTTCGTGATAGAATCCTTCAAGGACAGTGTAGGTAACACCATATTCATCATCTATGGAATGACGTGGAGAGGAACCTGGGCTGCGGGCATATACTTCAAAGACCGCATCTATCCAGACATCGTGCAAAACCCCGCCAACTACCAGGGCAGCTATTTCGTCGGCACATGGCAAGATATGCCCGATCAACAGGGCTATCTGGACGGCGTTCCACAGCCAGGGGAAATAGCCCCGTACTGAGTTGAGGCGTGGAAGTATTCCATCGCAAGCCTGAGGAAGGACAAGCGCATCATACTTCCAGGCGTCTCTGCCAAGATCATAATCCATACGAGCCTACTCGTTGGCTGGAGCCGGACCGGCGGCATAGGTGCGAGGTTTCTCAAGCGCGCTGATGCTTCTGCGAGGCTGCGGAGCTGCTGTTCCTGTTCACAGGTTGGCGTGAGTAGGACCGTGTTGGTTCGCTGCACCCTACCTCATCTCCTGCTTTGCATTCGCTCATGTTTAAGCTCGCTTACTTCATGACCAGAAGTCGGGAGCTTGCGCTCGCCCAGTTATGGTCAGGGTGGTGGCTCTTCCTACCCTATGCTTTTCAGATGGGCTGGACAAGTGGAAGCGTAACAGCGGAATGCCCACGCGGAGATGAATGTCTTCGAGAAATGTGAATCTCCCGACTTCTGTCTAGGAGAGAGAGTCAAGAATGAACCGCAACTCTAAAGCAGCACGTTGCGTCCCTATCGAAAAGAGGGCGGCCTCATATGAGGTCTGAAGACGAAAAGCAAGGGGCCATGTGGGCTTCATGAGAATAGTTATCGCTACGCATGGCTTTCCACCCAAGGAGACCATGGGCACGGAGTGGCATAGTTATCTTTTGGCCAAGGAACTGTCAAAGAGACACGACGTTTACGTCTTCAGCCGAGGGTCGGGAGAAGAGTACTCCGAGTACGAGGAGGAATTCGATGGAATCCCAATCAAGAGGATAAGTGTGCCTTCGACTCGACCGGGTCTTCCGGATGCGTATCTGGATGACAGAGTCGCGTTGAGCTTCTCACAGGTGCTGGAAGACTGGAACCCTGACTTGATTCACGTGCAGCATTGCATCGGCCTCAGCATGTCCGTACTTGAGGTAGCGATCGAAAGAAGAATACCTACTCTGCTGTTCCTACACGACTTTTACTTCATGTGCTACAGGGTTCACCTCCTAAAGCCTGGCGGGGCGCTGTGCCTCGGCCCGAAAGGCGAAAGATACTGCACCAATTGCATCCTAGCACTTGATTCTGGCCTTCGCGAAACCGAAGCAAGAGAACTAGGCATGATGAGATATCGCTACGCTTCATCGATCTTGTCCAAGGTCAATCCAATAGTCGTCCCTTCCGAGTTCGTCAAGAAGACGTTCCAAGCCAATTTCCGGCGAGTTGGGGACATCAAGATGTCGCCGCTCGGATTGGATTTGGGGTTCACAAGAAGATTCCGGAAGAGGAGATCCAGGAAGCTGAGATTCGGATACATCGGACCAATCTACGCGCACAAGGGCGTTCACTTGCTCGTCGACGCTTTCCGCGAGCTAGAGCAAGAGAACGCGGAACTCCGAATCTACGGCGGTGGAGATCCGAACTATCTAAGCGCTCTCCAAGAAAAAACCTCAAATGTGCACATCCTATTCTTCGGCTCCTACCGCCACGATCAGCTTGCCGATGTGCTTTCCGAGATCGACGTACTGGTCATGCCGTCCATCTGTCACGAGAGCTTCTCCTTTACGATTAGAGAATCCCTCGCCGTTGGCATCCCAGTCATAGTCTCCGATGTCGGAGCACAGGCGGACGCGATCAGGGAGGGGTTTAACGGACTCCACTTCAAGTGCGGAGATGCGCAAGACCTCAGAGAGAAGCTCAAGCAAGCGATGAAAGACCCCGATCTGGTCACTAGGCTGAGCGCTAACGCGAAGAAAACTCGCATCCGTGATATCCACTCCCAAGTAGAGGAGCTGGAAAGCCATTACCGAACAATGGTGCGCGAACGTCGGAAGAGACATCTTGCGAAGGCAATCGGAACGCGGGCATTTCCAACTGGGCGTCCCCTTCTCAATCTCCTGTCATACGTGAGAGTTCTCGAGAACGCGAGGCGAAGTCTAGAGGCTGATTTCTTCCGCAGATTACAAGAAGCGAGGAATAACCTCAAATCGGAACTTGTGGATCACCTCCCTGACCCGATGGGCAAGCTGCTCGCTCTATACGCAGGCCGCCCAGATATTCAATCAGCGTTCCCAGAAGTTAGAAAGGGCCGGTACTCGCAGTTGGTCCGATGGGCAAGAGACACAGTGACTCACGGAGCGGATGGGGCCAGGAATACGCTTTCAGAGTATGCAGGGTGGTATCAAGACAACGAACTGCTGGGACTCTCCGAGGAATCAAAGAGACTCAGCTCCGAACTCTCTCAACGCGAGTCAAGGATCAGAAGCCTAGAGACCGAACTCATCGAGAGCATCGATCGCATGGAGGAAGAGAAGGCGAGTTTGAAGAATGAATTACAGGATTTTCAAAAGCGATTGGGCACTACTATTTCACAGAGAGATATTCTTCGTAGCCAGTTAGAGAAAGCCCATGCTGAGATTGAGGGGATCAGGCGAAGTTTCGGTTTTAGGGTTATGCGGTTTTATGGCTCAAGAATTGATCGCTATTTGCCTGACAATACCAAGCGCGGAGAGCTCAAGGCAATAATCGTGCAAAGCTTCAGGATCACAGCAGACCAAGGAATCAGGAGCTTTCTCAAATTCGCCGGTCAGAAGCTGAGAAAAGGAGAATTTAGAATCATTCCAACAACCCCCAGTCTGAAGTACGAAGATCATGAAGTTGCCATCTCTAAGGAGAAAGTCACACCAAGCTTGGCGACCATTCCCAAAGCACGGGTTCTTGCCCACTGCGACTTCCCGGAACTATCACCAAGTCCAGTAGCCGTATCTGACATGATCATGATTTCTGGATGGGCAATTTCCGACGCATGCATAAAGCAAGTTAACGTATACCTTGACGATGTCCTCCTAGGCGCCGCCATGTACGGCATGAATCGACCTGATGTCAAGGCAGCTTACCCAGAATTTCCTGATTCGCAACTCTCTGGCTTCCGCAAGATGATCAGCATCGAAGGAGACGCAAGAAAGAGATGCCACGCACTAAAGATAGTTGCCGAAAGCAACGATCAGTCAACGACAACGCTTGAGGGAATGATCGAGTTCCGCGAGAGTCCTCGCATTGTAGGCCTACCCGCCGAAGAGGTGGAGGCTCAGCGCCTTCCAATCGGACCGAGATCCTCTATCGTCATCTTGACTAAATCACCGCCTGTCGATTTCGACCAGACTATTGAGCGATTGACGAAGCAGGATCTGTCAAGCCCTCCTGAGATCGTGATCGTAAACTCGGGCAACGGCGATATGTCAAATTATGCGGAAAAATACGCTGCCAAGGTCTTCAATATTCCTCCCGAAGAATTCGAGCACGGAGCAGCAAGAAATCATGGCGCAGAAAAGGCCAGTGGCGAATACGTCTTCTTCATGTCAGATGACGCAATTCCGGCAAGCAATCGGCTCTTGTATGACATGATCAACTTACTCGAAAGCGACAAGAACGTGGCGGCAGCGACAGCGCGCCAGATCGCAAGATCCGACGCTGATCTCATGGCTTGCCAGGCGCTATGGTGGCACTACAAGATGCTAAACCTTACGAAGGATAGAGTGGTCGGCACCGCACACTTCGATGAACTGACTGCCACAGAGAAACGCCAGATATGCCAAATCGATGATGTTTGCAGCTGTTACAGACACGACATACTCCTCAAGTACAAGTTTGCGCCGCGACTTCGAGCGAGTCGCGGTCGCGGCTACGCCGAAGACTTGGAGCTGGGAATAAGACTTGTACGAGACGGCTACAAAATAGCCCAACTTTACTCAACCGGCGTCATACACTCACACAATCGTCCTGCTACCTACTACCTCAAGCGAACGTACGTAGACGTCAAAACACTTTCTGGACTGTTAGAATACGACATGACGGCGATCTTTAAGCAGTACGCAGTCTGGAGCAGACATGATAACCTCACAGTACCCACCGCACTGCTTGAGTCGGTCATTTGTCTATACAACGCCCTCTCCTCCGCAATCGATGACCTGAAAAATCACGCCTTGTACGGTGGAGACATCTCCATGGTTTTACCATCGATCGAAAAGCAAATGAAAGGCTCCCGAACGACGATCAATCGCAGCAGTGAAACCGAAATTTCGAACTTCTTAGATCAGATTGCATTCGTCGCAGGAGTCAAATTGACCGGTGAGCCGCGCCAGAACATTTTCGGTGAGCGATATGTCGCATCAGTCCGCATGTTTGCAGAATGGCTGTTGGAAACAAGACCTAGGATTACGGGCGTGGAAGATGATTTCATTGAAGCCTTGTATAAGTTGCTCGGGACTCAAATAGGGGCCATCCTAGCAGAATACTATCTGTATGCGCGAAGGATCGGGCTACCGAATGAGAGATTGGAAGATCTCGACAGGTTCCTTTCCAGTGGTATTTGATGAAGATACTATATTTGGTTCACCAGTTCTTTCCTAAACACTACACTGGCACAGAAAGATTCGCATTCGAAATTGCGAGTCAGATGCAGCGTATGGGACACAACCCTACTGTCGTTACATATGAACCAAGCTACGCTTCTGACGATTTCGAGGTACTGACCGATAGGATCAATGTCAAGCGATACTTTCATCGCACAATTCCCGTGATCGCGCTCAGACACAAGTCCTCGGCAGATGCAGCAGAGGTTTTTCATGAGCCAATCGAGGAAGCCGCTGATAAGCTATCGCTCGATTGCGACCTAATACACGTCTGTCACCCCATGTGGCTCTCGAGCATGGTCAAACGCTACGGAGCACGTTCCATACCAATGATGATGACGCTGACAGATGCGTGGCTACTTTGCCCCGCAGCCCTCCTAGATCGAGGCCTCAATTTGTGCAATGGCCCTCTCGCCGACGGAGGATGCAGCAATTGCGGTGTTGGAGCAAGGATGACTCCCAGGCTCGAACAAGCAAAAGCAGTATACGACATGGCAGATCAGCTTACGGCACCGAGCTACTTCATACCTGCGTTGTTTGAAAGGAACGGATGGAGAAGAAACATCAAGGTGATTCGTCACGGTGTCAACTATGCAGACGTGAAGAGCTTCAAAGGCCCAAGAACCGATGAAGTAACGTTCGGTTTCATTGGGTCCATTCTCTGGCATAAGGGTGTGCATGTACTCGTGAAGGCAGCCCGCAGTGTCTCAAGCCGAGGCATGAAGGTGAAGATCTACGGCTCGCCCGGTGAACAGTACTACTACGAGACGCTACTTGATCTGGCGGGAGGGGACGACAGGATTCAATTCATGGGCTACTTTAAGGATGAAGAACTGCCAGGAATAATGAGCAATTCATCTGCACTGGTCATCCCTTCAACTTACTACGAGAACTACCCATTGGCCATGATAACTGCTCTCGCGTACAGGGTGCCCCTGATCGTGAGCGATATCGGTGGAATGCGTGAGGTGATCAGAAGTGGAGTGAACGGATTCACCTTTCAAATTGGCAACTACAATGAACTCGCGAACATAATGGAGAATATCGCGACCCATCCGGAGATTCTTCAAAACATAAGGAAGAAGATTGAACAGCCCAGGCGAATAGAAGAAGAGGCATTAGACTACGAGAACATTTATCGACAGTTGACCTAGCTAATCCACCTCCGATTCGATCCCAAATCGCCCCTCCTGGAGATGAAGGATCAATTTGATAACCATAAATGACTTCAAATCCTACAAGCACTCGAAACAGATGCTAGGCTTCATCATAATGGTGAAGAGGTACTTCTACCGTACGATTCCCGTAGTGGCCATCAAGCATGCAATCTGGTGATGTGAACCCGTGAAGGCAACGCGTGGACACGGTTACAGAAATTTGGGCAAACGTCAAGAAATCGGAAGGTTTTGGGATAGGCTCTTATGTGACCTGGTTGTGTCCGGATGTATCTATCCATTATCGGCGTCTGGGAAATGATCAGTGAGTTCTGAGATGGCATAGGGGTCTGGTTTGTTGGGGGCATCTTCATGAAAACTGACAGTTGGCCTCCGTCTGGGAGGTCAAGAGTCCTAATGAGTTTCCAGGCTTTGTAGAATGGGTCGGACATATTGCTCAGTCGCAGTACAACTGCTTTGGCCCCATTAGTATTCCATGATTGGCCCAGGTTACCTGATTTCTTCAGCAAAAAGTTGAAGTCGTTGAGTAGACTGTATGCGTCCCTCCCTAGAAGCTGATCGTCACGAAAATCAAAGAAACGTAAATCGTTGAATCCCATCCTCAACGCATAGTAGTAGAAAGTGTCCTGATTAAAGTACCAATGATCCGCAAGTATCCCAACCTTCGCATTGGAATTCTTGGCCCCGATGTACGACACTATTTGATCTATCTCCCAATCATAGGGCTGGGGCCATGATATCGCCGGGTCATTGTAAACTAGAGGAGCCCGCCCATTTGAAATCGATGAGGGTTCGTAGATTCCTATTTGTGAACCAATAGTGGGATTTCCCACGCCGACTATTGATACGAGCGATCCTCCCAACAGAACTCCCAGCATGAGCAAGGGCCCGAATCTTCGGTGTAACCTCCTTCCAATGCCGACTAATAGCAACACCAGAATCGGTGCAAGAGGCAAGACGAAGCGTCCACTCTTGTCCTCGAGAAACGTAAAGGCCAAGAGCGCAACCACAAACGAAAACACGATGGACCTGATACTAGGAGAATTAAGTCCTGAAAAGAACCTGCCTCGGTTACGCAGGATCACACCTGCAAGGGAAAGCACTGCGATTCCGACCAAGATTGTGCTATACGTTGGGCCCACTAAATGCACGTATAACTCACGTGGATAGAACTCCAATGTCTCAAACAGACTGCCTGTAGCGTAAGGCTGGGCAGCGGGGCCATATGCATAGTAAGTCAGCTTACCTATCAGACCTTGCATCAGAGCCGGGCCGTACCAAGGTAATGCGATCGCGGACGAAAGTACCGCGACTATTCCAAGATTGGATAGCTTGATCTTCTCCTTGTGCTGAATCAGTTCAGCGGCAAGTATAGGAGCAATGATTACGATGAAGCTCCATTTGGTCATCAAGCCTAGCCCAATGAAAACGCCCAAGGCGGCGGACGCGGAGCGCATGCTGAAACCTTTAGACGCAATCACAAGATAAAATGTGGCAGCAGTCATCGCCGTCAGTGGAAAATCGAGACCGAATACCCGGTTGAAGTCAATGATCCCCGGCAGTGTAACAGCTATTCCGGCGGTCACCAAGCCTAGTGCTGGTGAAACCAAGAGAGCTCCAAGCTTGTAGATCGATATTACCATGATAGCGATGAAGACTAGGCTCGCGAGCATCGCAACCTTTTCACTAGTGCCGAGTAAGAGGTAGAATGGAAGAGCAGTGAGCGGCACGAGGGGGGGCCTATACAGGTCGGCCACGAAAGCGTGCATGAAAGCCAACCAAGATCCTCGTTGCACCGCGTCGTAGAACAGTAATGACCGCGACAGGTAACCCGCGTAATCCCACACAGGCGGACTATTATCCTCCGCCACTAGCCAAAGGTTAATCGCAAACGCCTCTCCAAGAACAGCTACCAGACCGAAAAATGTGACAAATCTCTCGTTGAGAGAAAATTGTCTTTTCTTAGCGGGAGCCAGTTTGGACCGCATTGAATGTTCTCGAGTCAACTCAGGCGTATCATCTGCTACATCAGACAACTATTGAAAACCACCCAGGGCGATCGCGTTAGGCAAATCATGCGGTATAAGCCACCGCTGAAAGGATGCACAATCACTGAGCTCTCTGAGAACATAAGATTCTCGATCTGGACCCAAAATTGGGAGGAGCACTAGCTCCCTCCGGCAATCACAACACGGAAAACACATAAACTTTCCGGCACATGGGGCGGCCGCACCTTCATTCATTCGATGCAAGCATCATCGCAACTTAAGTACGCTGTCGCTACTATTTGATTGTTAATTGTCCCTGGAATAATATAGCGCGGCCACCAAAATGCCGACCCTTACCTGGAACCGTCGCCTGTGGGCAGCTGAATACGATTGGAATCGCGGCGGCGAGGAGTGGAGTGGTCGTTGGGGCAACAGCGAAGCACAGTGGTTCCATGTCATCTATCCTCGTATACACCGCGCCGTCCCAGCCCGAATCATCCTCGAAATCGGCGTTGGATACGGCCGGTTCACGCAATATCTTCTGCCTCTCTGCGAGAACCTCCTCGGCGTGGATTTAGCCGAAAAATGCGTTGAGGCATGCCGACAACGCTTCCGAAAAAACGCCAAGTTCTACCTGAACGATGGGAAAACTCTCAACATGGTTCGAGACAGTTCCGTGGATTTCGTCTTCAGCATCGACAGCCTAGTTCACGCCGACCCCGATACATTGAGGAGTTACGTTCACGAATTCTCTCGGATATTGAAAGCCGGTGGCAGAGGATTCATACATCACTCGAACTTGGGGGCTTATCGAGACATGATGGGAGAGAATCCCCACAATCGTGACGTAGACATGACGGCCGAACTGTTCAGAAAATTCTGTGTTGAGGTTTCACTAAATTGTGTGGGACAGGAATTGATTAATTGGGGGTCTTATGATCTGATCGACTGCTTTAGCTCGATAGCGAAAAACAATGATGAGCCGTATGTCCGAGTGGAGAACCCCGACTTCATGACTGAAGCGAATCATGTGCGTCTGACGCAAGCGATATACGAACGGCAAAGACACGCAGTTGATCCTGTCCACCCATAATCCTCAGGTCTGTCTAATAATTTTCCTTGGGCGAGGCCCTTCTTTTGCATGCCCTTAGCGAAAGGCACCCAGAGCTCCAGGTCACAGATGGCATAAGCGAGCTGATCCTGAAGCCTCAACGTTACCTAGGTCAGGAGTGGGAGAATGCGAATCGTGAGATACGAGCGCTCGTAGATAGTTCAGTGAAGGATGCGGGCGAGGATGCGGAGCGAGCCGTCAGGGAATCACGGGCTCTGCTTGACAGGATGGGCTCGCCAACGAAGATCATCGTTGGAAGCATCAGGAGACCCGAGGACGTGGCCCAAGCTGCAGTCGCAGGAACACACGTGATCACGATCCCTTACAAGATCCTGACCCAGATGCCATACCACAAGAAGACTGAGGAGACTATAGCTGAGTTCGACCGCGCGTGGCAGGAGTTCAAACTTGCAGAGAGGAGACCC
>Ga0315282_10013832_pt1 | contig 12101 bp, 9 predicted proteins | sample YL17G07_20_MG_FD_203693 | JGI IMG/M metagenome (GOLD analysis project Ga0315282, IMG submission 203693) | Sediment microbial communities from Yellowstone Lake, YNP, Wyoming, USA - YL17G07_20 | ecosystem: Environmental > Aquatic > Freshwater > Lake > Sediment | place: USA: Wyoming | collected... | reverse complement strand
CACATACTGGACCCGCACGCTCTGGATGCGTGATGCGAGCGGCGGGAATTCACCCTTTGGATTGGAGACTGACATAGGTTGAGACGTCTGCCTGCCAAAAGCCAATACGGCAAGCGCTGGCTGTATGAGCCACGGGAAAGTATCGGATACCAGGCGTGGATCTTCCCAGCGTTCCACTGGATCGAACTCAGGGATTGTCTTGAGTTCAGACAATCGTCTCACATCCACCTTATCTAAGATTCGTTTCAGGAGTGTGACACGGTCATCCAGTCTGGTTTTTCGTTTTCCGGTACAGACAATATATGTCCCCGGAGGAAGCATCGATAGAGAATCCTCATTATCATTCACCCATGCGATATAGGTCTCTCCTTCTTTAGCAGGATTTAGCCAGCACAAGCGTCTTGCCCCGCCCTTTTGGACCTCGAAACCGAGCGCGGCAGAGGGTTTACCTGCAAGCGATTTGCCGAGTGCGACCCTGGATACGGCTGCGTCAAACATATCCTGCCACAAAGATAACAGGAAATGCTCCCGCCCGCTTGGAAGACGGCTGTGGGCATCGCAAAGAAGCTGCATAATGTGGAACGGTTCCTCAACATCTCTTTCCCGTGGCGAATAGAACATCAGGCCAATGTTCCGACATAACTCCTCCGGAATCTCCGGTTCAACACTTGGCGCGATATGTGGCAAGAGGGAATATATGAGAGCGCTGCCGGTTTCAAGGAGGTCTTTGTTGACTTTGAGGACTTCCCGGGGTGCTGCGTTTGAACTAAATTCCCCGCTTTTTTCCTGCCCTTCTTCCACTCGGGTTGCCCAGATCTTCATCGGAATCCAATTGAGGTTCGTAAGCTGTTCAACAATGAAACCAGTAACATTCCACTGTCGCCGTTCGCCGTTGTCCTGGGGATGACGCTGAATAGTCGTTGTGGCATATTCGCCGTAATATTTATTCCATCCACGGCCCAGACATCGCGCCAGAGCTTCGGGATTTGTCCCCGGGATCTTGATGTCCTCAATGCAGGCAACTTCCTTCAGAAGATACTTTGCGGGCATCTGGAAAGGCCTATTCCCGCTATCGTGTTCTATTATCTGCAAGTATTTCTCCCAGATCCTTTTATCGATGGGGAGCTTATGTTTTTCAGGGATCTCCCGCAAGGTTGATGTGTCCAACGAATTGTAAAATCCCGTAGGGCAAAATTCAGGATGAAACCCGCCTGTTCTTGATCCCTTTTGGACGAGAAGACGTGGCGCGGTCCAGACTTTCAGAGCAGCTAGAATAAACTCTGTAAGGTCCTCTCTAAGGTCATATTCCCTGATGAGGTCCTGGTAAATCTGTGGCGACATTTGGATAAGATTATTGGAATGCACCACAAAGGGTTTGGGAGGCTGCGCATTCTGGAAGACCTTCTCAAGGTCGGCACCTTCCTCACCGGTCCAGTGCTTCCCTGCATAAGTCTCGTTGGCTGGATGCCATCCTAATGTGGTCGGCAGAAGTAGCTGGCTCCAATCTACAAAAAGTCCTTCGCCCCGCATCTGTCTCCAAAGGATAAAAGTCCATGCGAATATCTCGGCTGCTTCTTTCTTCCTTTTCTTCGACATCTTCTCGCGATACAGTTCCCCGCAGACTTTATTGAGAATAAACTCTGCCACCTGGTCTGTTCTGAATTCCCTGACAATGGTCTCGCTGCCATAACCCCGAATCAGAAAGGAACGGATTAGCTTGTCTCCTAAATCGATATCAGGGTGCAGGAACGCGACCCTGTCCTGTAGCGCGGCAGGGATTGAACCTGTGAGGGCCTCCCGGAACTTCCTGATCATGGGGTTATTCTCTTCGTCAGAAGCGACAAGCCGTCTCGGTGGTGAGAAGACTCTCGACTCCTGCTGCACCTTCAATATGCCCGCCTGGCTCCAGACAAGCCTTTTGCCCACCACTGCGTCATATGGTATGTTCAGGTGACCGAGCCACCTGTACAGGTCATTCCACCATGCGCTGGTCTGTTTGTTCTTATCGATTCTCTGGACTGCTATCTCGGCAAGCATTGCTAGGTCCTCTTCTTCCAGCGCTTTCGTGGCAATACCAAAAATCCCGGCTGTATCCTTCAGGAAATCTCCGGCCAGCTCTGGGTGTGGAAAGGTGATTGGTATTTTTTCTCTGCAGGATATATCAGGTATAGGTTCAACCGGCTTGATCTTCCACGAGAAGACCTCTGGCAAGGTGATTTCGGAAAGCTTTACATAACGATGTTCACCTACGGTGCTGGGTTCGGAAAGAACCCATGCTTCGTCTTTTACTATTCGCTGGATCAGGCCTGAGGATACTTGGGCCTCGGCAAGTTTCTGGGTGCGATCAATGATTCCCAACAGGCTCAGGATAGCCTGGCCTGATTCCACATCGGCTGACTGCCGGAGAAGATTGACCATCTCACCGACACAGGCGACAGCGTGTCCCAGCAGGCATGCATTCCAATCCCGGCCCCAGTCTATCCCTGTCCGGTCGATTTTCCCATAGAAGGGCGCGTTCGCCCAAACGCCGGTGCCTGTCTTTGCCTTGGTGGGCAGGTAGATGGCGAACCTTCCAGCACCATTATCGGTTTCGATGGGGACCGCAAGCTCGACATCTATCTGGCGGAGATCATGCCACCGTTCCGGGAGGCCTTTTAAGGCGGTCTCAAAATCCGGCCGGCCAATAGGTTTCCTGTAAAACCACCAGTCCTTTGACTCGTCACTGATATCCTTTTTCCCGCAGATAGCTGCCCATGCTTCCTTGTCGGAATACGTTACCTTGACATGGCCTTTTCTGATTACTGCCTTGTCTTCCGGGTGTGGGATATTTCTTTCGAATTCTATGAGCTTGTACGGTTGGTCGGGATTCTCAAGATACACCAAGATATACTTGGCATTACGGAGGAACAGGAAGGTGTAAGCATCCAGTTCTGCCAATGCCTTCTGGAATAATTCTTCAGCGCCAGGTCTTATCACCAGAGATACTCCTGTCGCCGCATTCTTCTTGCTTGCCCAGGGAAGCAATGGATCCTCTGCCATGGTGGGGAGGGGCATCTCATAAGCGGGTAGCATATCGATGACGCGTTTCAGGATTTCTGGGTCTCTCAGGCTGTCCTTCAGTGAGTTGGAGAACCCTGGTGTCTCCAATAACTGGAAGCTCCTTCCGGCGATTTGAATCGAAGGGAGTCCGTCTCTTGATACAAACGATTCTGCTGCCTTGTTCAGCGCATCCCTGAGCTTATCAGGCGCGAAGCAGAAACAGTAGCCGTCAAAGCATGGCAGTGCACCTTGCTCCCGATGAGGGTTGCTGGAAAATATGGCTGGAAACTCACAGACCTCTAATACAGACCTGAAACCCAGGCCTTTATTGCCAATAGCCTCTTCGGGTTTCTTGTCGGTGAGGCCCAATGTGCAGAGGCTTTCAAAGTTGCGGGAGGTGAATCCTTTGCCTGTATTGAAAACAACTACCCTGGGAGATGGAGTCTGCCTGATTACGATGAGGATCTGTCCGTCCGAGCCGCAGGCGTCATCGGCGTTTTGAATCAATTCGATGAGAAACCGCCCGTGATATTCACCGGACAACTGCTCTTCCACTGAACGGCGGCCTTCGAAGATGTGGGTCCGTCTCCTGACGTCGTCCATGAAGGCGAATATCGTTCCCTGAAGCCGTCTTAGGATGGCATTAAGGTATTCGTTGTCTGCCATAAATTTGGATATTTTCTATACGATTATAAAAAGCAGACCCTTTTCGCATCATTTTTTCAGTTCCAGATTCCAGAAAATGTTCCCGCACGGGCATTTCACGTTCGAAGGCGTCTTGCCTTTAAGGCTGAGGTAGATTATTCCCTGGCACTTGGAACACCTGAAAATCCCTTCAAGGTCTTGGAAGGCCTCGACTATCGGCAAGAAATCCTCTTTGGAGAAATCGGCCCATTTCGAGAAGTGGACATTCTCGTTGATCCCCCAATGCTCGACCTGCGTTCTCTGTATGATTTCATTGACCTGGGACTCGATTTCTGCGTATTTTTCAACCTCTTCTTTTTTGCCCCAGCTGTTTGCAGAGCTCTTTGCCAACCTAAGATTCCTCTTGTACGCCTCCTTTGCTCCGTTCAGGAAATCCCCAAGATCGTATCGGCCGTCAGCCTTGTAGCAGACTTCTGCTTTCAAGGCGTCGCAAGCGCGTTCATAGAAGAACTCGGCGTGTTCCCTCAGTTGGTGGGCGGCTGATGCTATTTCGTTTGCATCCAATTTTTTCTGGATGGCAGTCCATACCTCCGGATCATCTCCGCATTTCGGACCGGTATCCACGCTCCATCCCTTGAATTCGACCATATTCTTCGTCTTCACCACGCCATCGGTATTCAGCTGCCTTGCCCAGGTCTTATTGTGCGTGGTTATTATGAACTGGCAATCGGGAAAGTGGTGTCCCAGAAGCCTGCATATACTTCTTCGGTGGTCATTGTCGATTGACATGACGACATCGTCAAGGATTACCATTTTTACTTTGTCCTCGGATATCTTCTTGTTCAACGCCAAGTAGAGGCATAGGCCCATGCTGTCCTGGTGTCCTTCGCTGTGTAACGCCCTTGGATGATGGGTGCCCCGGCCGTAGAAGTCCACTTTGAAGGATAACTGGGAGCCTTCCGGCTTCAGTTCTGAGCTGAAATTCTCCTCGTCTTCTCCATGCAGGAATTTGTAGTAAGTGGTAAAATCGTCATTCACGGATTTGTAGAGGTTTTCCAGGACCCTGTCTTTGGTTTCAGTGTAGATTTTAGACAATGCCGATGCCCTGTCGGAGAAGGTTTGCGAGTCCTCATACTTTTTCTTCTCGTCGAAATATCTGCCGAGTATCGGCTTCAATGCCGTAAGCGTATCCCAGGCCTCCTGCTCAGGAGTCAGCTTTTGGAGCCCCTCTGCTGTTCCCTCGAGTTTCTTGCCATGCTCTCCCCATTTTTCGCTGGCCTTTAGGATTTTAAATTCATCTATGATGTCCTCTGTCGGATAATCGTCGAGGGCATTCTTCAGACTGTCGGACCATTTTGTCAGCTCCTGCGCCCATTGGTCGAGGTCTTTTTTGATGTCTTCCTGTTTGAGTTTCGCCGAAGATCCGGACAAATCAGAGATATGCCTCTTGAGGGTCGTCACCTCGGTGTCGATCTCGGTTGCTAACTTCCGGATCTTATTTTCTATTTGTTCGGCTTGTTTTGCCTTCTGTAGCCTTTCCTTCAATAACCCCTCAAGCTTTCCTGGTTCCCACCTGGTAAGGCAGAGCGGGCATGAGCCGGAATCATCGATCAGGGAAATCCCCAGGTCGAGGAGGCGTTTGCCTGCCAGGTCCCTTTTCAGCCTCTCGTCTTCCTTGAGCCCTTTCACTGTCTGCCTGAGTTCTTTCTCTTTCTCATAGATAACCGCACCATTTTCCTTGATTAATTTACCAACTGCTGCAAGCGTCCTTTTTAATACCTCCGGGTTGACGCGGTCTTTCTCCTCTTTCGTTACAGGGCTTATCCGTTCCTTCAGCTTTTCTGTGCCGAGTTTCTCTATCGCTACCCCCTTGAGGACTGCCCGGCACCCGTTTACTGTTTTCAGGAGTTCCTCTTCTGAAAACTTTTCTATCCCGGTTGTCGTCACAATGCTCGCCATTGAGGTTTCATAGTTTGTCTTATCGGTCTGGACCGCCCGGTCTGCCTCACGTTTTATGGTCACAAAGGCCTTTCTCAATTCCTCTACCCGGTCCAGGTTTAGGATCGCCTGTATCTCTTCAGCCCTCTTGCCGGCCTCGGCTGCGATGTACTTTAGGATCTCTGAACGCGACAGAACATGCTGGCCTTTCCGGGCGATCTCAAGGAATTCGTGTATCTTGTCTTCTTCAATGCCCTGGCAGATGAGCTCCTTAGGGTTCGACATCTTCCTTTCCAGAGAAATGGGGTCTTGGATTCCATCTATTCTTATCTTAGCTTTGACCACCGCATCTTTGGCTTCCATGTCAATATGGGGCCCGTGCTCTTTCAAACTCATGCCCCTTGTCCCCCGGCCGGCGAGACGTGAAATATCCCCTGTGAAGAGGAATTCAATTGCGTCGACAACGGCGCTTTTCCCTGTCCCATTCGGGCCATGAATCACGAGGTTTTCACCATTAGGCGCAAGAGAGAGCTTATCCTTAATTCCGCGCACGTTCTCTATCTCAAGGTCAAGGATTTTCATGCCTCTCATCCTCCTTGAGAACTTTAACGATGTCTTCTTTCTTGCAATCCTCGGAGTCCAATAGGCCCTTAAGAGACTCGAGCTGCTGGTTGCCAATGGACTTATTCTTTGACAGCTCTTCTATGAACTCGTCGATGATCTGTCTCGGAATAGATTTTGTGGTCATTTTCGTTTCCTAATGAGGGCTTGGATTTATTAGAATTTCTTTTAAGCTGCCAGTGAACATTTTCCTCATTGCCACTTCAGAAAAAAGGTATTTATCCGTATGCACAATTCAAGGGATTTGTTAATTGCCTCAGCATGGTTTTTCCTTTTCGGTGAAGTCAGGCAGCATTTCATAAACCCCTCTTAGGTTATTCCTCTTCTTCTAAGTAATTCAAAGCAGTTTTGAATTTCTTTATTTGAATCTCGGTCTTTTGACGATGCGTATTTTTGGACGATGCCCAGAATCTGGTGAATTTATCATTCAATTTTACCAATTGGAAAAAGGTGGAGACATCCTTAGCCTCTTCTCCTTTTCCCCGTTTATGCCGGTAAAATGCAAGTGCACCCCTGAACATGCCTTCTAATGCCCCCCACAAGGGGTTGGTAACTTCTTTCACGTTATGTTCGCAAGCATATCGGAAGCTTTGCTCCCCTTGTCCGGAGCTTATGTGCTGTGATAGTTTCTTCCATGCGAAGTGAAGGACAAGCCATTTTGCATACGCCCTTTCAGGATATCCATAGGCGGCAGACTGTACCCACCACATCAGCCAGCAGCGCGAAAGATAGAAAGGTATCGACCGCGAACTGAAGATGGAGTGGTAGTATCTCTCATCAAACAAGCCTTCTTTCCCCTTTCTTACGAGAGCCGGGTCAAATTCACATGCGGCTATGGCCTGTGCCAGCTCTTCCTTCTTTATGGTATGGAATCCCTGGCTGCCGAGTATTCGCATCGCCTCAGCCCTTGTTTGCTTCTTCCTGAGATATTGGTATCCTCGCTTTCTAAGTTCACGCTCCAGAAATACCTGGACATGGTCATTAGAGATCAGGTCGGAAGGTCTGATTGCATTTTGCCAGTTGGTGGCCCTGACAATCGAGCTTACCAAATCATCGAATTCGTCATAATCTCCGTCATTTCGTGGTATTTTTATTACTCTTACAAGGACACTTCCTTTGAATGAGGATATTTCGCTAAGTGTTCGCGTAGTTTGTTGTCCGTTAATCACTTGGGGCCTTTCAACGCGCAAAACATCCTGTCCCCCTTGTATTTCCCGCTTTGCTTCATCGCAGACCATCGTCACGCCGTTATTGTAATACCAGAAGTTATGAGGCTCATTCTTTATGGTCTGGGCCATTGCTTTGTTAATATCATTGTCTTCGCCAAGGTATCCCCGGACGTTTCTTGCAAACAGCCTGATGCCCGCTTTCTTATACGTTTCTCCCACATCTTTGGCAGACATCGAGAATACCCATGATTCAATCTTTTTCTGGGAGTCGAAGCGATGTATGACCCCTTCTGTCTGGATGGCTCCTTCCGAGGAGATTTTAAGGGAGAGCGTTGGTACTGCCGGAGCAACGCCTTCCAGGTAATCCTTGAATATCGTTTTTATTAGTGCATGGTGGATGATTAAAATCTCCGCCGTCCCTTCCGCTTGGCGTACTCTGCGCGCCGCCTCCTTGCATATAGTATCGCTACAACGCCCAGTGGTGACATATAATAGGCGTATTTCGTATCCATTGCGGCGCACTCTATGGATTAGCTCTTCAAGCTTCTGTTGGACAAGTGGGTCCAATTTCGAATAGAACACTTTCAAGGATTCCCTATTTTCCCATGGAAGGTTGGCCAAATCGGCAAAAGACAATACGTCGTTTCTCTTTTCGCCAACTTCTCCGAGGCTAAGGTGAAATTTACCTTGGATGAGATTAACCTGCTTAGCCCGTTCATCAACCAATATTGCGTCAATTCCTTTATCATTTGATGCGCCTGTCAAGGCTTTCCGTGCTGATTCCTCTGAATCCGCCAAGTATGCGCGCAGGAACCAGAGAACAAACGCAGAATCATCTTTGAGCTTGGGATAAGTTCTCCGTATTTGATCAATCTCATCCTTGATTTCTCGAATAGAAACCTTCACTTTCATCCTAAAAAGACCTCCTTCTCAGTTTCTATGCTTGAAAAATATACTTTGCTCAGGTCAATTATTAAAGCCTTCTGCATTTTGCTTATCCCACTTTCCTTGTTTCGCTTGATTTCTTTGCATCTTACCGCTACTCTTTATGGCACGATGGTTTTCTATGGGAATTTTGCTCCCGTCTGAATTTAGAACTCTCAATCGGGCCAAAGAATTTAATCGGTGGCAATGATGGCCGCTTCGAACCTGTAAAGCCTTTTCTCCTGTTTGGGATTCTTGACAGCCATTGGATTCCCCTCACGGACCTTCTTGACGGCCTCCTGTGCAGAAATGCCTTTATGAATCCAATAGGCCGACGCCACTGTGCCTGTCTGACCCGAACCACCCTGGCAATGGACCAGAACCCGGCAGCAGAGGCAGGCGCCGCCCTCTGCCTGTGGGTGTCCGCACGCAGACAGGGGCATCGTCGGCTGGCCAAAAGACGATTCCCTTTGGTTTCTTTTCGGTTCGTTTTGCCATCCTGCTATCCTATCTCTTTCCCACACCCTCTTGCCAGGAAACGCTTACTCCGTCAGGCTGCTCTTGCGGGCGGCCTTCAGCCTGCGCCCCTATGATAGCCATCAATCCTCATTTGCAGATTTCCTTTTCCGCCCAGGTGACAACTGTTTCCGCGTGCTGGATCGCCTCCCGGTATTCTTCTGCGGTCACCGGCTCCCCAAACCCCGGATAGCGTGATTCCCAGGCAAAGCTGGTCAAAATGACAGCATCCGTCACCGCTGAAGGAATCTCAAGTCCCTGCTTTTCCAAACCTCTGATCAATTCTTCAAGATCATGAGTGTAACGGAAAACCCAGCCGTAATGTTAATATACACCTTTAAAGGCCTTTTCCGCCGCCTGTTGGGCGTGGAAGCACAGGTCCTCGTAGAATACACCTTCAGGCAGCGGGACCCGAGCCATGGCCAAGTCTCCCTTGGCCCTGGACAACCATTCCTGCGGTGATCCGGGCGCCGGTCTATCCTGGGGCATGATAAAGTTCCTTACCCTGTTGAAGGGCAGGACACAAGATTAATGATGGGTTGTCGCCGTATTCCAGAATATCGCTTTCAGTCACCACCACCACATCCTTGGCGACACCCAGTCCTCTCAAACTCTTATAGACTGTTTGAGCGGTTCGTCGCCGGTGAGCCCCATCCGGCATCCCAACCAACGCGTCAAGATCGCTGTCCGGGCTCATGGCTCCTCGTGCGGCCGAACCGAAGAGAATGATGCGTCGGGGATTTACCGCATCGATAATCCGCCGCACCAAATCATCGAGTATCTCTTTGTCCGGCTCATTCTCTTCGACAAATCCTTGTTTAATTGGCATGTTTTCATCTTTCCTATTCGCACTGCCGTGTTCCTTCACCGGCGGCACTCCTCACCACTTCCGGCGGCATTTTATAGGACCTCGCTACCACGATATCCCGCATAGCAGGGTCGCGCATCGTCCAAGATAACCTGTCCATGGAAAGGCCCCGGGAGGAATATCCGATGCCCAATCTGAGATGTCGGCAGAATGTTACCCACTCCCGCGCCTCTTTTTGGAACGAATCTTTGCCTTTGATTGTTTCATCCCAGAATTCGAAGATGGTCTACTTTGGACGGAGTTCGGAGTTCTCTTCTGCTGGTTGTCTTGCCGTACCCATTTATCTATTTCGGATAACTTAAAACGAAAAAGCCGTCCCACCCGGTGAGCCGGGAGATCCCGTTCCTCGATCCATCGATAAACCGAATCCTTGGCCACCGCAAGATGGGTAGCCACATCCTCAACGCCGACCCAGCGTTCCTCAGCCGCCATTTCAATCCCCTTAGTCAATTGTAGGTAAAATGCCTACTAATGCCAATGAAACCAGATAGAAGTATACTTAACCTAACAAAGCCCGTCAAGGCCAAAATGGGGCCTCTTCATCGCGCGCGGGTCGGGCTATGGCAGTTGGCTTATCGAATGGTTTCAGGACAGGTTCCGTGTAATTCAAAGCGAACAATCACCCGGTGTGGGACCTTTGTTGAAGCTCCGAGGATGTGGCTGAGAAATGATCCTTTTTTCCGCAATTGGAGGTTGGTCTCGTTAAAAAAAGCTGCCAACGGCTTCCTTGTCCTTCAGGATACCCAGCGGACAAACGTTTCGAGGGGTTCGCGCTCGCTGCGAAAATGATTGACCGGGGTATCCCGGTCCGGGTAGCCGATGGCCATGCCGATGATGATCCGGTCCGACTCGGGAATGCCCGTGTGGCGCCGGACCACATCGGAGAACAGGACGGACACGGCCAGGAAGCAGGTTCCCAGTCCCTTTTCCGCCGCCAGAAGAGCGATGCTCTGGGCCAGTAGGCCCGCGTCGAAAATGGAGTAGGTCCCCAGGCTCTTGTCAATGTGGAAGTAGATTGCCTGGGGGGCTCCGAAGAAGCGGAACATATTCATGGAATGAGCAGTTCTTTTTTCCTTCTCCTCCCGCCCAATGCCCAGGACTCCGAAGAGTTTCTTTCCGTTCTCCTTATACCGGGTGTTTAGAGCCTCTGGCCATTCCCTGGGAATCTCAATGTCGGCTTGGGGATGCCCCCCAGTGGCAGCCCTAACTACGAGTTCCTCCACCATGGCTTGGAGGGTCTTTCCTCCCACGACCGTCCACTTCCACGGCTGCGTGTTTCCCCAGGAAGGCGCCCTGACGGCGGAGAGGAAAATCTCTTCCAGAGTCTCTTGGGGAACGGGGTCCTTCAGGAAGGCCCGGACGCTTCTCCTCTCCCAGAGCGCTTCGGCAACATTCATCTGCTTTCTCCTTTCCCGCTGGGTGCTATACCTTAACCACTTTCCCGGCCTGAACCAGCGAATGCAATATTTCATACATGTTGCTGATCCGGCCTATTCTGAGCTTCTCTTTCATGCGGAAATAGTCCAGGCAAGTTCCGCAAGAGATGATCTCGGTTCCCCGGGAAGAGACTTTCTCCAGGTCATCCAGGACCGCTGACCCTTCGCAGGCTAACTTAACCCCGCTGTTGATGAAGATGACCTTGGCTGGCCTGTTAGACGATTCTCTTAGGGTGTGCATGAAAGAGCGGATGAGAACCCTGCCCAATTCTTCTGAACCCCGCCCGAGAGAATCTGAATCGATCAAAATCACAAAATCCTCCACAGCCGGAGTTTCCCCGACGGCAGATGTTTCCCCTCCTACGGGCACCTCTCCTTTTTGGATCTTTACGGTAAAAACGCCCTTTTCTTCGGCAACGGTCACCCGGTGCCCCTGGCTCTCGGCAAACCTGCAAACATTCTCTTTTGAACCGGGATCATCCAGCAACACGAAGATCTCTCCGGCAGCGATTTTTTCCAGGGCCTTTTTCGTCTCCAGCACCGGCTGAGGGCAAGTCAGCCCGCGACAATCAATGGTTCTCATTCCGCCTTTTCTCCCTTGAGTCTTCTATTAAGCTGTTATAATATACCATAAAAATTTTAGGGGATAAGGGATGAAGTTCAAAGGCAAGGAACAATGCTGGGAGCGGATGGGCTGCGGCCGGGACAGGGATGGCAGTTGGCCTGCCTATCCCGACTATGGCCGGCTATGCTGGCCCATTGCCGGGACAAAGTGCCGCGACCGGATCAGTGGAACCCATGCCCGGGCCATCGGGGATTGTGAATCCTGTGAGTTCTTCAAGGCTGTAGTCTTTGATGGTCTTTCCTGAGAGGCTTGAATTGACCCGTGCCTGCAAACCTTCCGCCGCAGTATAAAGACGCTGAGGATCGCTACCGTCAGGCTAA
>Ga0315282_10013831_pt1 | contig 12103 bp, 8 predicted proteins | sample YL17G07_20_MG_FD_203693 | JGI IMG/M metagenome (GOLD analysis project Ga0315282, IMG submission 203693) | Sediment microbial communities from Yellowstone Lake, YNP, Wyoming, USA - YL17G07_20 | ecosystem: Environmental > Aquatic > Freshwater > Lake > Sediment | place: USA: Wyoming | collected... | reverse complement strand
CCGTTCATCCTGTAAATCCTGTTAATCCTGTCCAAAGGATACGTCACCGAATCTCCGTCGTGAAACATTGGAAGGGCCTCCTGCTCGCTTTTGTCGCAACCCTGATTTTGGTCGCCGCTCTCGTGGCCTGGTGGGTGAATACACACACAGCCGCGATCTCCCGCTACCTCGAGGTCTCGCAGCCCCCCGAAAAAGCGGACGTGATCCTCGTCCCGAGCGGCGACGACGCCCCCCGGCTCGCTAGGGCCGCCGAACTCTACTCCAAGGGCTACGCCCCCAAGATCCTCCTGACAGGATTCGGAAAGCCCGATCCGGTAGTCGAGAGTTTCCAGAAGAATCATAAGATACCCAGCTCCGCCCTCGTGATTGAACCCGATGCCACCAACACCTACACCAACGCGACACGTTCCGCGCCGCTCCTGCGCAAGAGCGGGGCACGCACCGTGATCCTGGTCACCTCCTGGTGGCACTCGAGAAGAGCTCTGCATACTTTTCGCCACGTCATGCCCGATGTCCGGTTCATCTCTGTACCGGTACCCCGCAATGCCAGCCCCGTGGGTCGTCGAGAGGTGAATAGCGAGTGCTGGAAACTGGCTCTGTACTGCATCCTTTACCGCATCTCGCCTTGGTGATCATAAACCGTGGGATTGCCGTCTCATCTATCTACGCATCCGGCCACTCCTTGTAAGACATTTGAACCACGGATAGCACGAATCACACGGATAGGGATGGGGCTTCAACTCCTCCGTGAAACCAGTGTAATCCGTGAAATCCGCGGTCCAGAAACAAAATGAGCGTCAAATCTGTAGCCACCACCTGCTGCCCGCCCTTCCTGCGGCCCGCGCTCGGTCGAGTCCAGGCCTCTCCCCTCGCCACCCGCATGGCCCGCGGCGCCTTCTGGTCCCTCGCCGGGGCGGTTGTCTCCCGCGCCCTCGGCCTCGCCGCCTTCGTCGTGGTGGCGCGCATTCTGGGGAAGGCGGAATACGGCCGGTTCGGAATCATTCAAAGCACAGTGGGCATGTTTGGGATGTTTGCCGGGTTTGGTTTGGGCCAGACGTCCACCAAGTATGTCGCCGAATTGCGGGAAAAGGCGCCCGACCGCGCGGGCCGGATCATGGCGATGGCCGGGCTGGTCGCCATGGTCACGGGCGCCCTGATGGCCGGTGCGCTCTTTGTACTTGCGCCTTGGCTCGCCACCCGAACCCTGGCTGCTCCGGAGCTCGCGCCACTCTTGAGGGTCGGGGCGCTGATCTTGATCTTCGAGGCCATGAACGGAGCCCAGACCGGCGCGCTTGCCGGATTCGAAGCCTTCAAGACAACGGCCAAGATCAACATGTGGGCGGGTCTGGCCAGTTTCCCCATGATGACGCTGGGGGTGTACTGGGGGGGGCTCACCGGTTGCGTATGGGCCTATGCCGCCAATCGAACCCTGAACTGGCTGCTGAACCACATGGCCCTCCGGCGGGAGGCGCGACGGGCGGGCGTGCCCTTCGTCTTGCGCGGTTCACGGGCCGAACTATCCATTCTGTGGCGATACAGTCTGCCTTCCATGCTCAGTGGCGTGATGGTAAGCCCCACCATCTGGGTTTGCAACGCCATGCTCGTGAATCAGCCCGGGGGCTATGACCAAATGGGGATCTTCCAGGCAACGAGCACCTTCCAGCAAATCCTCTTTTTCCTTGGAAACACGCTGAGTGCTCCTCTCCTGCCGCTGCTCGCCAACCAGATTGGACGGGAAAATGCTCGTTTGGACAGGGTCAATATGCTCTCAACCTGGGCTCTGGGCGCTCTTCCCGCAGTGGTCCTCTTCGGATTGCCGGAAATGGCGACGCTGCTCTTCGGCAAGGGGTTTGCCGGATCCCAATTCACAACCACCTTTCTACTGATGGTGTTCTGCTCAAGCGTAGTCATCTACAAGCAGGGCCTGGCACGAGCGATGTCGGCGTATGGGTTGATGTGGTGGGCAATGCTCAGCAATCTGGTCTGGGCAGGGATGTTGGTTGGCTGCACCTGGCTTCTGGTTTCACGGGGTGCTTTCGGATATTCTGTCGCCTGGGCCGTAGCTTATGCCCTGAACACGGCAATGTTCTTTCCGCTCTATGTCCGCAAAAAACTGGTGCCAATAGAAACCATTGTATCGCTGGAAGCGGGTCTGATCTGGTTGATGTTGATTCTCGGGATGACGCTCAATTTTTTGCATATCTCTTTCGCATGGAGGCTGGTCTCAACGCCCGTTATTATGGCGGTGGTGTGCTGGTTGTTTTGGCGTCTGCTCACGCGCAAACAATCGCAAGTTAAAGCATGAATGAAGATATCAATAACGGCAGAGTGATCCTACAGTTCGGGGTTTGCAACAGATGTTCAGGGTATGGTACATTCACGGGGATCGGTCCCGGGCCTGCCTCTTGCATCTTTCTCAAATTAAGAAACCAAAAACAGCCTAAGTGTATTGAATGTGGGGGCGCGTTGGAATTGTGATCGAAATAACAAATAAAGAGTTATGCACGGGCTGTTGTGCCTGCTTAAATGTGTGCGGTCAGCGGTCGATTTCTATGGACCGCGACAAGGAAGGTTTTTGGTATCCAAAGGTTGATGAAAGAACTTGTAACAATTGTGGGCTTTGTGAAAACATATGTCCTTTATTAAACAGAACATTCATTCCCACTGACAGACTGAAACAGCCTCAAGTGTTTGCAGCATGGAATACAGATCATGCAATCCGCATAGATAGTACTTCTGGCGGTATTTTTTCCGCGTTAGCTAATAGAATGTTTGATTGTGGCGGGTATGTAGCAGGAGCCGTGTATCTAAAAGATCATACAGTTTCTCACATTGTGACAAATGATCGACTTTTGCTTGAAGATCTTAGGAGTTCAAAATACCTCCAGAGTTACAGCGGTGAAATATATAATGATATCAAGCGACTCTTAGAAGAAGAAAATAAAGTTCTGATTTGTGCTTCGCCTTGTCAAATATCTGCTCTTTACGCGGTATTGGGGAAAGACTACAAAAATCTAATCACCTGCGATTTTATTTGCATAGGGGTTAATTCCCCGAAAGTGTTTTTGAAGTTCATGGACATGTTAGAGCAGCAATTCAAAGCGAAAGCTACGAGGATTAAATTCAAAAACAAGACCTTTGGCTGGCACCGGTTTGCAACACGCATTGACTTTGCCAACGATAAAACTTACATGAAGGATCGCTACCATGATCCGATAATGCGTAGTCTTCTTGATGTCCACTTCGTGCGCCCCTCGTGTTATGGGTGTAGATTCAAGGGAATGCCCCGACAAGCCGATATTACGCTGGCAGACTTCTGGGGGATAGAAACCATTCATCCAGAATTGGATAACGATTGTGGCACATCTGCAGTTATCATAAATTCGGAGAAAGGTAAGGACATTTTTAGAGAAATCGGTGAAACTGTCTTTTCGAAAGAGTGTTCACTGCAAGATGTTGCAGCCGGCAATCGTGCAATAAGTCAGTCAATAGAGCGTAAGCAAGGCCGGGAACGATTCTTTGCCGATATAGATGATAAGTCGTTTGCTGAGTTGGCGAAGGAATACTTTCCTGCACCAAGCCTCTTGTCGGATGTAGGAAGGCGATTTCTAGGAAAACCCATAAAGTGGTTGGGAAAACTGCGCATGGTACCTCGAACCCTGGGATTCTCTATTTCGGCGTGGTGGCAGTTCATCTACATCAATATGCTTCGAGAATCCACGCAAAGCAATGTCCGATTTGGGTTTATTCCAACCCGCTACTCCCGCATAGTGTTAGATAAGAGTGCGCAGATAGTTTTGAATGGCAGGCTGATTCTTGGAGCGAAGGAAAATCGGAAATCAACTAGTGAGACTCGCTTCTCTCTAGGCAAGGGATCAAAATTGACAATTAATGGGAACTTCTCAATTGGAAGCGGCTCCGACATTCGGGTATTTGATGACGGAGAACTAACCTTGAATGGAGGATACTGTACGGCTGGCGTACAGATCGTATGTTTCAAGAAAATTACCATCGGCAAGGGCTGCGCCATAGCTCGAGATGTGATTATTCGAGATACGGATGCACACAGAATTCTCAATTCGGGTCATTTGATGACGCAAGAAACTTGTATTGGCGAGCATGTGTGGATCGGTAACCGAGCCATGATTATGAAAGGGGTTTCTGTTGGAGACGGTGCAATTATTGCCGCCGGCTCAATAGTAACAAGAGATGTCCCAGAAAAGTGCTTGGTTGCCGGTGTGCCAGCTAAGGTGATCAGAGAAAATGTTGAATGGCAATAGTGCATACCTATGATTCGATTTGGATAAGGGACCAGGTAATGGGCGGTATCAGGTTAAACAATGGAATTGAGATGCCTCTTGTCGGAATGGGCACTTATCCACTGAATGGCCTAAAATTGGCTTTATTGGTGCGACAAGCCGTGAGATTGGGATATCGCAGTTTTGACCTGGCTTCAGCCTATAATAACGAAAAATGGTTTGGGCGTGGCATGAGATTTTGCAGGAAACGCCGATCGGATCTGTTTATTGCCACAAAACTCAGCAATACAGAGCAGCGATGTGGGAACATCAGAACTGCGCTTAGAAATAGCCTGGCAAGATTGGGGACAAAGTACTTAGACCTGTATTTGATGCATTGGCCGGTCCCCAATGTTTTTCTGGAATCGTGGAAACAAATGGAGGCTTTGAATAAGGAAGGCATAGTCAGGGCAATTGGAGTCTGCAACTTTCACCAGCATCACTTGGAAGCATTGTTGGCCGTGGCTGATGTTGTGCCCGCGGTAAATCAAGTTGAATTACATCCTCTATTGTCGCAATCTAGATTGGTGAAGTTCTGTAAAGACGCAGGCATTCTAGTTGAAGCGTATTCTCCTGTGGCAAGAATGCATGACCAGCTAATTAAGAATGAAACCTTGATTTCAATAGCCTGTAGGCATGGAAAGACAGTTCCTCAAGTGATTTTGCGATGGGACCTGCAGAGCGGAATTGTACCGATTCCCCGATCTTCGCACCCTACTAGACTAAAGGAAAACATTGGAATATTTGATTTTCACCTTTCCGATGAAGAAATGAAAGCGATTGACCTTTTGAATATAGACTTCCGGGTACGATATGATCCTGATAATTGCGATTTTAATAAGTTATAATAGTCGGATCAATATTCGTTGGCCAATATTACCCGCAATATACACTCTCTTAAGCAGCAGCACGCCGGGTCTTGTGTCGCGTGGCGCGGATCAGACGATGAAGGAAGATCAAGCGTGAAGACCTTTTTGCTCATCGGCATTGGCGGCGTCTACAATTACGGGTGCGAGGCGATTGTACGCGGTACGGAGGAGATTCTTCGCTCCGAGTGGCCGGACTGCCGCATCGTCTACGCCTCGCGGCGCCCCCAGGATGATCGAGCGCGCCTGGCCGGGTGTAACCACGAGATCATCTACCGGCGGATGCTTGGCCGTTATTCCATCCCGAACATCGCGCGCAAACTGCTCTCCTTGATGGGCATCCGTTGGAGCCCGGTTCTGGACTCCCTGGCCGCGATTGACGACTACGACGCGGTCCTTTCCATCGGGGGGGATCTCTACACGCTCGGGCACAATGGCAATTTCGGCGCCAGCCTGCCCAAGTTCGGCGACGCGGTGGAGAGGCGGGGAGTGCCCTACATCCTCTGGGGCGCCTCCGTGGGGCCGTTCAGCCGGAACCCCCGGGCCGAAAGGTTCTATCGTCGCCATTTGTCGCGAATCAGCCTGATCACCGCCCGCGAGCGCGACACGGTCGCTTATCTGGCCGGCATCGGAGTCTCGTCCAATGTCGTCCCCTGCGCCGATCCCGCCTTTACCGTAGCGCCGGAGATCGTCAAGAACGCGTCCGCAACCAATCAGGAAATAACCATCGCCATCAATCTGAGTCCGCTTTCCATGCGGCATGCCGGCCTGAGCATCGAGCAAGGCGCCGAAGCGCAGGCGGGGATGATCGAGCGAATTGTCCGGCGCTACAAGGCGCGGGTGATTCTCATCCCGCATGTTGTTTGTGGCTTCGCCGAAGGCGATGACGATTTGCGCTATCTGCGGCGGGTCCGGGAGACAATCGCCGGGCCGTGCAAGAATCGGGTTGAGATACTGGACACGGATCCGGGATTCATCGCCACCAAGAAAACGCTGATTCAATGCGATCTGGTGATTGCCGCTCGGATGCATTGCGCCATCAACGCCATGGCGGCGCATGTGCCGACCCTGCTGCTTTCCTACAGCCAGAAATCGCTGGGCATGTGCGAGTACATTTACGGGCACCGCGACTGGGTCCACCCCGTGGATGCATTTGGTTCGGACGCCTGCCTGACGACGGTCGGCCGGATGCTCGAAGCCCGCGAGCAGATCCAAGCGAGCCTGTCGGCCCGCATTCCCGGGGTGCAGGCCGATGCGCGCCGCCCCCTCCAGGCGCTGAAGCGGCTACTTGCCAGTGGCTGAATCCCGACGCCAGGATTCCGACAGGCGCCGTGGCGAAAGAGAGGAATAAATGATCCGCGATCAGAAGCATCTGCTAGTTGTTCCATCTGGTGATTTTGTGCGCTCGTACGCTGGTACGGCATACCTGTTGGATGAGTTGCATGAAAAGGGAGTGCGCATTCGTGTTGCCCTGCGAACGACGTCTAATCTGGCCAAAGAATATGATGCACTTCCTTATGAATGCACCCTCTGGGTTTGGGGGTCACCCAAATGGGGCAGGATTCGGCGTTTGGTCGCGAGTGTTGCAAGCCGCAGCTGGATCGTTCTCAAAATGATGAGAACAAAGTATCTCTTGGTAACCGATTCGGTGTTTCTGGCAGAGGCAGCGTTCGTTAAGCGCATAAGGGGCAAAGGTATCACGGTGATCCAGTTTTGCCATGAATTGCAGATTGATGACTGTCCAACAACATGCAGGCGGGCTGGTATCTATGCCAGATATGCGAGGGTGCCTGACTTTGTTATTGATGTGGATCCCTTTCGAGCAGAGGTGAGGAGGGAACATTTTCGTCTTGTGCAAAAACCATACGTCTTGCTGAACACGCTGCCAAGAAAAGCGCTGCCGAAAAAAGAGGGGCGCGGTCGGCTTTCAGCGTTGGCGGGTGGTTGTGACTTTTGCGGTCGACCAGTTGTCGTTTTTACAGGGGGCGTAGGCAAGGAGAAGCCGTTTGAGCGCGTAATTGACGCGATTGCGCAGTCAGGCACGAACGTGTTCTTTGTTGCATTTCTGACCGTTGACGCAGGGAAGATAAGCCAACTGACCCAGTATGCAAAGGAACGGCTCTCAGAGGGACATTACCGTATCTGTCCTGCCGTCACACGCACCGAGATTCTCTCCGCAATATGGGAGGCTGATATTGGGGTTGTTGACTATACGTATTCTGTCGAACCTACATTGAACCAGAAGTATTGCGCGCCGACCAAACTGTATGAATATATGGCGAGTGGGTTGGCTGTGCTGGGGTCGAATAATGACAGTCTTAGAAGGGTCATCGAGGGAGAGGGAATTGGCGTCTGCGCCCAAGACGATTCGGTACAGAGCCTCGCGCAAGGGTTGAAGCGACTCGTCGCCAATCCTGCATTGTTGTGTGAAATGAAGTTGCGCGCGGCCTCCTGTTTCGCGACAAAGTACTCGTGGGAAGAGGTCTGCTCGCCTGTTGTAGAGCAAATACTCGAAGAAGTGGGCGTGCCCCGTTCCACCCACACGATGACCAATGTTAACACCTGATTGGGGCCCTTGCAGATGAACACATGTCCCCCGGAGTTTCTGCGACGACTTTGGCGACAAGGTGTTCCCCGCCTTAGACCAGTGATGTTCAATTGCTGCTCTGTTATACGGCTCGGCAGTATGTTGCCGTGGAACCGTAACCTGGGACTGCCCGACATGCAAACCTTTATTATCAACCTGGCCAAAGACACGGAGCGCCGCCGTTTCATGGCGCGGCAAATGGACAAATTGAAGTTAGAACATGAGTTTTTCAGCGCCGTCGTGGGGGAAGATTTGTCGCCGGTGGAACTCAGGCGGTCCTACAAGCACTCGAAAGCGATGCGGACGCAGTGCAGGGACTTGACCCCCTCGGAGATTGGTTGCGCGCTGAGTCATATCGGGGTTTACCGGCTTATTTTGGAAAGGCGCCTCCCCATGGCGCTGGTTCTGGAGGATGACACCTTTCTTTCCGATGGAATCAATGCCGTTCTTGACTGTCTGCAGGAATGCATGCATTCGGAGCATCCGATGCTGACTCTCCTCTCGCCTGTGCATGAGACAAAGGGAGTTGCCCGCGCCTTGGGAAGTAACCATCAAATGTTTCCCTTCAGCAGAGGCTTTTCTACGATTGGATATGTGATAACCGAAGCGGGGGCCCGCGCCCTGGCCAAGTTCCTTTACCCTGTCGGAGATGTGGCCGACTGCTGGCGGAGACTGCAGCGCCACGGCGTGATTGATCTCTACGCCGTGACGCCCCCTTTGGCGCTTTACGATTACGAGGTCTTCGGATCAACGACGAACACTGATATTGAGAAGTGGCTCAAAAGTCGCGCATGGTGGTGGAAATGCCCGTTCAAGGCGCGCCGCGCCTTCTGGCTGGGGGTGGACCAGGTTTTAGCGTTTTTCGACCGGCATTTCAGGCCGTATGCAGGACTCGATTTCAAGCGGGAGAGGTGAAGACAGGCAATGCGCACAAATACGTATGCGTACGCAGAAGTAGGTCGTGCTGGACTGGGAAACAGGCTGCTGCCTTGGGCTCGTTGTGAGGTGTTTTCCCGCGAGCACAATGTTCCCATGCTTGCTCCACAATGGGTGAGAATCAAGATTGGCCCGTTGCTTCGGCATGAGATTGACTCTCGTCTATACATGGGGCAATTTGATAGTTCGAGCTATATTCATGGGGTTGAGAAGTGGGCAATTCTCCTGGCAGGCAGGAAAATGGACGAATTGCGCGCTCGCGAGCTTGGTTCTGAATGTGATATTTCAAGTGGCGCTACTATCCGGCCTACGATAGTTATGTTTCGAGGGATGGCAGATGGATTCGCATCTCTGTTCCCCCACCGGCAGTTTATAGGCAGCCGGTTAGTTGAAATCCTGTCCCCTCGCAATAAGGCGTTGCTTTCCTCTCGGTCTGCCGATCAAGCAATCGGAGTCCATATACGGAGGGGCGATCACGGTCCCTGCTTGAAGCCAGGTGAAGCGATACCCTCCAAGGGGCTTTGGAATCTGCCTGAGCAGTGGTTCATAAACTGTATAAGAGATATTCGAAAGATTGTTGGGGCTGTCCCAGTCAACGTGTTTTCAGATGCTTATCCCAGTGAGATCAGCGGTGTGCTTTCGTTACCGGACACAACTTTGATACGGTCTAATCCGGCCATAGTTGATCTGCTCTTGTTATCAAGGTCCGGAATAGTGGTAACATCATGGTCCTGGTTTAGTATGTGGGCAGCGTTTCTCTCTCCAAATAAGTCATTATGGTTTCCGTCTCCAGATTTTGAGATATTTAGGAACCATGGATTGCCTGTGGTCTCGACAGATCACTATGGCAACGTGGAAGGGCCCCTGTAGCCACAATCGAACGCGCACTTGAGCAGCCGCGACAGTGTTCTGCAGAGCTGCGTCGGATAGCGAGTGAACATGTCTCAATCGGACCGCTTTCTTGACTTGTTAGCGTCCCCCCTGGGAATTGCGGGCGGACTGCTCCTGCTGGTGTTCTCAGGCGTGCTCGCCTCCGTGCAGTCCCGCTGGGCAGTCTGGGGCGTCATGGCGCTGCTCATTTTCACCTCCTCGCTATCGCGTCCGGCGCAATCTTCGGTGCCGGGGTTCGTTCTCGCCTCGCCGTTGGAGCAGATGGGCAGGCTGGGACGCAGCCTGACCGTGGTAGGCCTGATGCTTCTGATCTTTCCTGCACTCTCTTCCAAGCGGGGGGCCCGCCAGAGGATTGTCTTCGGCCCGATGCTTCTCTATTTGCTCTTCCAACTCGTCTTCTCGTTTATGTACTTGCTGGCGGAGAATACGGAGCGGGGGATCGTTGCGCCGATCATCTTTCTGCTGAGTTTTGTTGCGTTTGGGATCGGGCTGTCACGTATGCTGCAAAGGGCGGATGATCTGGACAATCTCCTGAAAATGTTGATAGTTGTTGCTCTGGTGATGGTGTTGGGAACTCTTTACCAACTGTCAGTGAATCGCGCGATGATCATGGCGGCGGGCCGGCTTTTCGGTCTCACAGGGAATGCGCAGGCTCTTGCCATTTATTGTGCGGCGCTTGTTTTGCCCTTGGTTGCTGCTGTGCAGCGCCTAAGGCATCAGCGCCTCTGGTACCTGCTTGCGCTGCTCTTGACCGGCTTTCTGGTGGTCTTTCTTCTCTGGAGTGGATCGCGCACGGGCGTTTTGATGACATTGACAGGCCTGGGATTGATGTTTCGACATCAACTTGGCCGGCTGTTAGAAACCACCATCCTGGTTGCAGCCATGGTAATGTTTGCCTGGCAGGTGACCGATTTCGGAGAGTCATCCGCTATTATCCAGCAACGCTTTGGGCGCTCCGTCCTGGTGAACACACGCGAAGGCACGTGGAATTATATGCTAAGGATCTTTGTTGAAAATCCGGCCTTTGGCAGCCCTGAGGACGTGGGGGGGTCAGAGAACTCCTACCTGGGAGCGCTTGCCCGTTTCGGACTCGTCGGGACGGCGCCCTTGTTCGTCAGTATGACAATGGTCCTCATGGCTCTTGTGAAACTGAATAGGAAGCGATCCGGGTTTGAAGAGCATGCCATCCTAGTGGATCTTGTAACTGGAGGGTTCTTTTCGTTGGCTATTGGGGCTGTGTTTGAAGGATATCTGATGGCCACGCTGACGCCGATGCTCTACATGATCTATATCTACATGGCGATCACCGCCTACCTTGTGGATCAACAAGAGCGCCTGGGGGGCGAATTCCCCGCGGGGCGCTTGCGCTTGAGGAAGTGCATAGAGGCTGATTTGAGTAGCGTGTAATCGGGAAGCGATGGATTGTCGCATTCTTCGGATTCAGCGGTTTAACTTTTCTGAAGAAGGATGAGGAAGATGGCTACTGTGACTTCTCCATGGGAAACGCGCCGGCCGACGCGCGTTCGAAAGTTCCTTGACCAGATGGAGCGCATCCGATACGCCTTGGTCTATCGGAAGATACTGAAGAGCGACCTGCGATTGAACCCCGATATTCGACGATATCGCATCGGCCGTGAACAGAGGAGGGAGATTCGCTCTTTCTGGCGAGGCCATGGAGTGAACCATGTCAATCTCGATTGGTACAAATTCCAAGGAGGTTTGCTAGGCAAGATCGATCCCCGTTTCATCCCCGAGGATACATTTCGCATCGAGATCGAGCCGCAATTGAACTCCCGGGGTCTGGCTGGCGCCTATGGCGACAAGAATTTGATCGACGTGCGTTTTGCCGATTTCAGGCGCCCGGTGACCGTATTGAGAAGCATGCACGGACTCTATTATGATGCGGCTTACCAACCCTTGAATCGCCCCGGTGTTCTGGCCCTTTTGAAACGACTCGACGGTTTCTATATTGTCAAGCCTTGCGTGGGCGGTACCGGTGGCGGCCAGAATGTAAACCGGATTACCATTTCGAACGGCGCCATCCAAGCCGCCGACAGGGCGATCGGAATCGCCGACATAGAACGGACTTACAAGACGAATTTCATCATCCAGGAAGTGGTCGAGCAGCATCCCGAGATGGCCGTTTACCATCCGAAGTCTCTCAACACCTGCCGCATCATTACGCTACGCCTGGACGGTGCGTACCATGTCATTGCATGTGCGCTCCGCATGGGAAATGGGAAGTATACGGACAACCTACTTTCTGGAGGTCTATCGGCTGGCATTGATGTGAATACAGCGGCGCTGACCTCTTTCGCCCTTGATGATCATTACCGAAAATTCACATGCCACCCGGCGACCGATATCGTATTTGCAGGACGGGTCGTTCCCCACTTTGACCGCATCAAGTCGTTGGCGCTGTCAGTTCATGCGCGCCTTTCGTATTTCGACATGATTTCGCACGATGTTTCGCTCTGCCAGGATGGGCAACCATGTCTCATAGAGGTGAACCTTTTTGGCCAGGG
>Ga0315282_10013830_pt1 | contig 12103 bp, 12 predicted proteins | sample YL17G07_20_MG_FD_203693 | JGI IMG/M metagenome (GOLD analysis project Ga0315282, IMG submission 203693) | Sediment microbial communities from Yellowstone Lake, YNP, Wyoming, USA - YL17G07_20 | ecosystem: Environmental > Aquatic > Freshwater > Lake > Sediment | place: USA: Wyoming | collected... | reverse complement strand
CCCCCTCCCCTGGATCGTCGTCAGATTGGCTGAGCTCGTCAAGAACAAAGCCCTGATGCAGAGGGTTTCCTCCCGTGGGCTTCATGACTTCCTGGGTTTCGACGGCAAGATTCTGCTATCGACGGTGATGGAGGACGAGATTCTCGATGAACTCACGCCCAAGGACTACATCAAGATGATTAACGACATTAGGCCTGACGCAACGATGACGCCCGATTCCTACACCTACCTGGACGACCCACTCTGCCTGTCGTGGGAGCAGACACTGAAGCAGGTCGCGTTCTCAAGCGTCTTCTCGGAACTGGACATACCCATAGTGGGACTCGTCAAGGGGGTCATATGGAAGCAAATAGTTTGGTCGACGGATAAAGCGATCGAGCTGGGTTGTGATTCACTCGTTATTCCATCTCGGGAACTCGCCGAGTTGGACCTCCTGGACGGTGTGATCTCGGCTATTATGAGCGCCCTACAAAAGGGGAAGAGTGACGCGCAGTTATTGCTCTATGGCCTTTCCTATCCCTTGAGAAAGAGAAGCGAGTTCGTCTACTCCGGGCTGTCGTGGTTCATCGGCGCGAAGAGGGGCTACTACTACAAGGGAGGAACCGCTTACCTCGTTGCTGACACCAGCATCAGGTCCGAGGAATGCCGCTGCGCTACCTGCAAGGGGAGGATGGCATCTCAGCTAAAGGACGACATCAGATCCCTTGCCCTCCACAACCTCCTGCAGACCATGGGGAGGTTCGGGTAGATGGGGGCGGGTACGAGGGAGAATCAGTTCAAGAAAAGATTCGGGTTAGGCCAGCCCATCGATACTTATGGGATACCATGTATTCATACTAATCCAGTAAGCCCTGCAAATGGCAAAGAGAGAGCTGAGGCCATAAGCTACGAAGACACCGTTGACGTACAGTCGTCCATTTTCTGGAAGCAAGCCATCAAGGAGGCCGTCCAGGACGGCAACCTCAAGGCGCTGGCGGAGGCCGCTGGGGACATGGGAGACCTGAAGGACTACTATGAGAACGGGACCCTGAGCCTCGTCCTAAAGGGCAAGACAATGGAGGGAGAAAACCTTCGCGTAACTATTCCACCGGACCTCATCAAGTCGATCATGGCCAAGGAGGGTCCCATCCAAGTCGAGATTACTGATCCCGCAACTGGACAATCTTACATCTTCTATAGAGACCTCCACGACGTGAAAGAGCCGGTCATCTATCAAGGAGGGAACCGACTTCGATACGATCCAGGGCATCGATTACGACCCTAAGAGGGATTCCCTCACGATAGAATACGATCACCACCATCCCCAGAATAGCTTAACAAGTATGCGCTTCATGGAACCGCCGGACAAGATCGACCTCGATACGCGCAGGATACCGGAGGAGATGCGGCTCAGATGGGAAAAGGCGGTCGAGTCGAAAAATGCAGATAAGATGGGCGAAGTCGGCGCAGAGGTTGCGGCGAAGATCGCGGAGGAGGAGTATGATGAAAAGGTTTCCCTAAATAAAGGAAAACATGGACCTGACGGCAAATTTACACACGATCGCGAGCCCTGTGTCCTTGAGGCCAAGTCCACGGCAGATAAGTCAAAGCTGGAAATACACCTTGGACAGGCGGCAGATGAGGTGCGAGGCCGCTTAAAGGCGGGAATTGCCGTATCCGTATACATCGACAAGGACACTGGTTTTTTGAATACAAACATGATTTTATACCCAAGACCACCAACAGCGACCCCAAGAAAGCATCCTTGAACGATGGCGACAAGACCTCGAATACGCAGAACGAGCGGCAGCAGACTGAGAATGGTCGGGACATAAGGGAATGCGCTGGAAAAGGCAGCATGAGGCAGGGACAGCAGATAAATCAGCAAGGACAACAGAGGCAGCAGCAGGACAACAACGTCACCAAAGTCGAAACCAAGCCAGCGTCGGACAAAATTAACAATAGCGATTCTCGGCAGGGCCAGCAGACTGAGAAGAGTAGTAGCGAGACCGTAAAAGGCAACGAAAGGCCAACGCCCGCAAACAACCCCGCTAAAGATCCCGATTCTAGGAAACGTGCACCATCGCGGAGAGGTGGGGCCGAGCCGATATGAAGGTGGAGAGCTTTGACTGAGGTTACTCCAGAGGCCCCTGATAAGTTCGTTCAAAAGGTCAAGGAGCTGCTGGAGTCGATAACCGGGAAGCCCTACGGGATCTCGGAGAAACAGGACTTGGAAGGGAGTATCTGGAGGGTATACTTAGATAGAGAGAAACTTAGCCTCAGCGAGAGGCTTTCGGTGAATGGTGGCGCTAAAGGGGTGGAGGAGGAGAGAGATGGCACCATACAGGTTTATTCCGATGATTTCTTGGATATAATTGACTGGGCCTCAGAATATGACTTCTACTTTCGGGATGCAAACGTCCTGTTGGACAGGAAGAACTGGGAGAAGTACAGGAGGGAAGTGCCACGCCTGATCGCCGAGCTGGAAGCTGCCGAGAGGATTGCTAATGATCTGAATAAGAAATACCATACGAACATCAAGATCGGGTCGGGATACGGGAAGTGGTGCTTTGAGAGGGGCTTCGATGCGAAGGGGATGAGTGAATGCGAGAAGCTGCAGGAGATAGAGAGGCACGCGAGGGCTATGCTCAAGGCGTGGGAACGTCAACATAAATGGGTCGTGACTGTGGGCGCGGAGATTGCTAAGAAGACGGAGAGGAGTAGGATGAGGATGGTCAAGTTCAGGGAAGACGTGATCTCGCGACTGCAGGACATCACGAAATCCGAGTATACCTCTGGATACAAGACAGCACTTCAATCCGGGATTCTTTGGTCCGTAGTGGGATGGCATGAGGACAAGAGGGACTTCAATACCAACAGGGGCGTCTGGTATGTCAAGGAGAATAAGGAGGGCATAGCTATCTTCTCCGACAACTTAGAGACCATCAACGCGAGGAGCGAGTTGGAGTACAACTCCATAAAGCTGATGGGAGGGGTCACTGCTGGCGATCATGAAGCGCGGCTAAATAGCACTTTCACGTACTATCACAAAGTTGACGAACGCGGATGGAACGTAACCAAGCCTATCACGCTGCAGGAGGCCATGAAGTACGGCAGGAAGACCATCGTAAGCCCCCAGCTCCTTGAAATCATTGCCAAGCAGGTCAGCAGGGAGTTCGAGGTGAGGGTTCAGGTGATGGAGGATAAGCCAGTATTGATGACCGAATTCAAAACCAAAGGGCTAAAGCAGAATACTAAGCTCTACGAGATCGAGAGACGGGCCAAAGCATTGGCGGGAGCATGGCAGAGGGTGAAGGAGCTTACAAAAGAGGCGGAGGACATGAAAGCTTGAGCTCGATCTCTCTGCTGAGGAAATATCGACATAGTTAAAGATAGTCTTGCTTCATAGACCTCTAGGGTGCAGAATTACTCGGAATCTCCTCCGCCCACGCCGAAAGGCCTCAAAATTGGGGCTAAAATGAAGAGATTATTAGATATAGCATAACACCTGCTGAGCCTTATTTTTAACAGCTGGGATATGATCAGAGATAATCACACCCATATTGGGGCAAGAAGTACCTCAAAAAGAGGAGGGTGAGGAGCACCTCAAATATGTCAGGTTTCTAAGGAGTAAAGGTGGGTGCCAACTTCCCGGGCTTCATGTCGCCCGAAGACAACACTAACACCCAGGACGGAACCGTATTTCACTTCCATGCGACCGGGGGTCTTTGTCCCTTTCGGAATGGGTATGGGTGGGGCCACGGCCCTATGGTCGGCAACCCACTATGGTGTGCCTCTAAGGATGATTTAGGCATATCGCTGAGTTGAAGGATATAAGCCCCGATTGGAAAAAGTAATACCGTGGGGGAGTCGCGATAGGGGCCCCACCTTAGCCCTTATAACAGGTTATTCGAAAATCTAGGTTTTACAGCGTAACTTTTCTACATGGAGATTTGCCTGAATCTTATACTCCCGAACTCCATCCCTATGGTGAGGCGAATAGAAGTGGGTTCTAGTTCTGATGGTTTCTGGAGCTTGACTCCCGCATCGGTTAGGAGGCTCGTGCTAACCTCATCGATCTGGTCCGCATGCGCGATTTTGATTATAGCGATTTCCAGCATGGCAGGTAGCTGGTTCTCGCTGACACTAACTCTAGGCTATGCTCTCTTTGTCTTGACATTTGCAGTTCTTGCAGCAGGCGTCTTCTTCCTGATTCAACTCGCGAAACTATTCCTCAGCCTATATAGGCCCTCGAAAGCAACAGAAACCCGGAAAGGTTAGTGTGGGCACCTACGGTAATCGATTTATCCCAAGGGGCTATTACTCAGGAGAGTTTTTGCTTTTCCCCAATCTCTACTCTAACGAACTGGAGATATCCCAAAAGGACAACGTATAGATAGACCTGTGATCAGAACGAAGCAGTGGCTTGATCAAACTAATACCCATCGCATCGGAGAGCTTGGGAGTCAGATCGATGTGCTGCGTGCTGGAAACGCCAGATATTTCCATACTCTTCGATGCAGGGGCCTCCCTGGGCCTCAGGTATGGCCTCGCCCCACATCCGCTCGAATATCTTGCACTCACGGAGGTGAGGAGGAGGATCAGGGATTTTGCTAAGCATGTTGAGATCGTCGCGATATCGCACTATCACTTCGATCATTTCACTCCACCATTTCTCAGCGATAACATCTGGACCTTTGCTTCCAAGGAAGAAGCCGCGGCTATCTATACCGACAAAAGAATTCTGACCAAGGACATACGTGAGGACATTAACCCCTCCCAGAGGAAGAGGGGGTGGATATTCCAGAATTTCATCGGTCCTCTAGCCAAGAGCATTGAGGAGGCCGACGGGAGGATATTCAAGTTTGGGAGGACTGTGTTGAAGTTCTCTCCACCAATGAGCCATGGAGAGGCGATGAGCGAGTTGGGTTACGTCCTCGTTGCCACGATCATGCATGGAGGCGAGAGTATCACTATAGCTCCAGATGTCCAAGGTCCGACATCGGAAGGCGCACTTAGATACATTGAGCGATGCAAAAGCAACACCGTATTTTTAGGAGGGCCACCGACATATCTCGCAGAGACTCGGGTTCAGGGGAATGTGTTGGCGGAAAGCATTAGAAATATGATTAAGCTCGCATCGGTTACTCCGAAAATGCTGATAGATCATCACCTACTAAGGGATATTGATTGGAGACAAAAAGTTTCGGAGGTATTCTCGGCAGCGAAGGAGAATTCGAATAGTGTCATAACAGCAGCCGAGTACCTCGGTTTGAAGGACAACCTGCTCGAGGCATCGAGGAAGATGCTATACGAGAGGGAGCCCCCAAGCGACGAATTTCTCGCCTGGACTCGCATCCCCATAGAGAAGAGGCGAAGAATCCCTCCTCCGCTATAACGTTCTTGGACAAGATCATATTGCAAGTGCTCGCGTGCTTCTCTACCTCATAGGGCTTGCCATATGGCCTTAGCTTGCCCGTGCGGAAAGTCGTTTCTATAATTGGTCTATCTCCTTTAGGCGGATCTTGACCTTGAACTTCGTTTCTTATCCTCCCATTCCTTCCAATGTTCCCATGTGTAAAGCATTGCTCGGGTATGCCTTTCTATCTCATTGAGCTTCTGATCTTCGCTCATTCCTTTGGCGTTGAAGCTTGTTACAAAGTATGGCTTCTCGCCTGCCCAGAGCTTGATATTTGTGCTGTATTTCACATTAGCCTCATTAGCTATCCTCTCGGCAGCTTCTAGCTCGGTTATTAGGCCAGGTACCTTCTTTCTGTACTTCTCCCAATTCTTCTTTTCCAATAGGTCATCATAGATGTATAAATGCAGGCCATATTCGAAATAGACCGCATCATTTATCTCGTAGAAGTTATCTGAATATACATGTATAGTTCCGTCTTTATTCTCATCTGCCCAGCGAGCACCTAGATTCAGCGTAATTCTATCCATCATATTGACTTTGAATTCATCAAAGTATAATTTCCAAATGTTTCCTTCCAAGTGCTCTTTCTCCACGATTGCGTATGGCTTTCCAGTTATAGCCTCAAGGAGAACCTTGACTTTTCGAACGAATCCTTCAGAGGCTTTGTGCGCGATCGCGGTCAAAGCTCTTCACCTTCAGATCGGTTTAGGCCCAGATCTTTAATCTTACCTGTCAAATATTTTGGCACATGAAGTCCCTTGAAAGCAGTGTCCTGAGTTTCAGGAGTTACTATTCTATAGATTAAGTCGAAGTTGCCAGTATCCTCATCAAAATACACGGCTACAGCCACTCCCTGTCTGTATCTACTATTCTGTCTGAAGCGACGACAAATATCATATATCGCATCCACGAACATCGTTTCTAGGTCCGACTCGTACGTCGTAAGCTTGGCTTCAAGGATGCCAGGCTCGCTATCGTAAATAATCTTCCGGTCAGGCCCAGTAGGTTTCTCTTTCTCATAAACTGTTGCCTTGAGCTTTTCCTCAGCAAACTTTGCCGCTATCTCTTCGCCAACATTGCCCATCTGATCTCTTTTTCCCGACGCAACTCTGCGTCTCATCTCTTCCGTATTTTAATGGAATTGATAGAAGGACACCACAGCATCGGCGAGGCGAACCTGCACCTGTAGTTCACGCCCAAGTACAGGCAAGACATCTTCAGAGATACGGGGGTCATGAGGGCCTACGAGGAGAGCTTCCGCGAGACAGCCCAAGAGCTCGACCTCATGATAAACGCCCTGGCCTTTGAGCCCGAACACGTCTACATCTTCGTAGGGACCTGCAAGGTAGTAAGATCATTGCAGTGGCAGACGGCTCTAGCCTTCCTCTCTCCGTATGCGCAGGGAGTGCTACGCCGCATGAGAGCAAGCTCGTCAAGGCAATCCTTGAAGCCAGGTTCATCAAGAAGAAGCTGGAGAGGCTGATCGGGGAAAGGTATTCGACTGCGACGCCCTGGATGAGGGCCTGGAGGAGGAGGGCGTAGAGATGATAGCCCTGCATCGAGAGAATCGAAGAAAGCCACCAACACAGGACGACAGGGCTCTGAGGCGCTACAAGCGCGATGGGACGTTGAGAGGCTATCCGCGTGGCTGCAGAACTTCAGGCGCCTAGTCGTTCGGTACGAGCGCTACCTGGAGAACATCCTGGGCTTCATTCATTTGGTATGAATAGTGATATTGCTCAGGAGGTATTTATGAGATGCCTTCTAAAAAAAGCGGTTCCAGAAGCTTTGGCTATAAAAGTTGCGGCCGCCGGGACGGTCAGCCCTAAACTTTCAGGTTCCAGAGCCTTTGAACCCGGGCACCCAGCTCTCGCCCTTAACGTTGGGAGGCTGGGATCTTAACCAGACTGGATCACGGCCGCCAATTTGTCCGGTTCGATTTGTGTTGATAAGCCTTCGCAGCACTAGAATGGGTCAACCGAGACTTACATACCCATGCCGCCCATTCCGCCCATGCCGCCCATTCCGCCCATGCCGCCCATTCCGCCCATGCCGCCCATTCCTGGTCCACCCGGTGGCATCGGTGGTCCCTTTGACTTACCTGCCGCAATGACATCGTCAATTTTAAGGATCGAGCTCGCGGCTGCACTGGCAGACTTGATTATCTGTTCCTTCACCGATAGCGGTTCGATGACGTTCAGTTCGTACATGTCTGAAACCTTCCTGTTGTGAACGTCCACTCCGGCCCACTTCTCCTGGGATTCGTGCCTTTGCCTCAATTCCGTAATGATGTCAATGGAATCTAAGCCACTGTTCTCCGCAAGTGTAATCGGTATGACCTCCATTGCTTCGGCGAACCTCCTGACGGCCAGCTGCTGCTTTCCTGAGATCTTCTCCGCGAATTTGTTTAGCCTGAGCGCCACCTCGATCTCGGGTGCGCCTCCGCCAGCGACTATATACGGATAGGTTACGACGTCCTTGACGACCATCAATGCATCATGAACGGCTCTCTCGGCCTCGTCCACGAACTTCTCGGTCCCGCCCCTTATGAAGATGGTCACCGCCTTCGGATTCTTGCACTCCTCTATGAAGACCCACTTGTCCTCTCCGATCTTCCTCTCCTCGACCAATCCCGCCTCACCAAGATCGCTCGGCATAATGTCGCCGATCCTGCTCACGATCCTGGCTCCAGTGGCCTTTGCCGCCTTCTCCATATCCGATTCTTTGGCCCTTCTAACCGCCAGAACCCCTGCCTTTGCAAGAAAGTGCTGGGCCATATCATCTATACCCTTTTGACACACCAAAACGTTGGCGCCGCTTGAGACCACTTTATCCGCCATCTCCCTCAGGATCTTTTGCTCTTCATCCATGAACTCCTTGATCTGCTCGGGTCTATCTATGCTGATCTTTGCATCGAACTCCGTCTTCTCGATCTCAAGTGGTGAATTCACAAGTGCTATCTTCGCTTTCCTTATTCTCTTCGGCATACCCGAGTGGACGACCTCTTTGTCCACTATGATCCCTTCGATGAGCTTGGTATCCGAGACTGATCCACCAGCCTTCTTCTCAACCTTGATGTCGTCCAGCGACGCCTTGTAGGTTCCATTCTCCTTACTCGCCACCCGCAATATTGCGTCCACCGTGAGGTCTGCCAGCAGTTTGCTGCTCTCCCTCACGATCTTACTCGAGAGTGCCGTGATCGCGACTTTCCTCAGCACCTCTTTGTCCTCAGGGCCGACTGCAATCGCGAACTCCTTGAGGAATTCAAGCGCCTTGCCGGCCGCAATCCCGTAGCCCTCCGCAATTATGGTAGGGTGGATGTCGCTGTCTAGGAGTTCTTCGGCCTTCTTCAGCAGCTCTCCCGCCAGAACTGCCGCGGAGGTTGTTCCGTCCCCGACCTCGGTATCGGTCGTCTTGGCGACTTCAACCATCATCTTGGCTGCGGGATGTTCGATCTCCATCTCCTTTAGTATCGTTGCGCCGTCATTCGTTATGACGACATCGCCGAGGGAATCCACCAACATCTTGTCCATCCCTCTTGGGCCAAGAGAGCTCTTGACGACTTCGGCCACAGCCTTAGTGGCCATGATGTTGTTCCTCTGAGCCTCCCTGCCCTTAGACCTGCTGCTACCCTCCCTAAGGATGAGGATAGGAGTCCCAGCACCTGAAGCGGGTATATTAGCCATCTATCTAAACACTCCTATATTCCTGTATGTGACGCGATGGTTGTCATCCTCTCTAGATAAGCATTTTTCCCACGCTCGGGGTATGGAATTGCCCATCGGTATATTATTGGCGCTAAGAGAAAGAGTTAAACCCCTAGCCAGAGGTTAGGAAGTAAAAGGTCTAGAAATATGCCCGAAGTACAGTGTCCTTGTGGAAGGAAAATCTCTGAGGCAACGGATTTCCATCTTCTTTTCCTCAAGAAGGAACTTAACGAGATAGATGTGCTTTGCCCGAACGATAGTTGCTACTTGAGGGAGCTCGGATTCATAAGATTCGACGTTGTTGAAAACAAGGCCAAATTCAAGGAGGCATCATTCTATCCGCCCTTCGTGACTTGGAACTCAAGCCAGATGGGAAAGGATGAAGCGCAGCTCGCCCTGAAGAGTATGCTAAAGCAAATAGTGACGAAACAGATAGACTGGAGCAAGATATCGACCGAGAAATCTCAGGGAGAAGCCCCTTCCAGCCCATCTGCTACGGAATGAACTAATCAGTAAAAAAACATAGTTAGAAGCGTCATTCTCCGAACAGCATTCCTATTCGAGGAAATCTTCTACTTTAGGAACTTCCAATGGCAGGCCCTTTCTCTTCCTTATGTCAGTTATTACCTTAGAAGATATCGAGACTGGAACGGATTCCCACCTTGAGAAGGACGTATCCCAAAATGCTCTTCCTCCAGTTGAGCTTCTGATCACCTCCGAAAGGTTAAATGTCTCGGCTGCTGGAACCTCGCCAACGATGTACGTAAGGTGCTCCTTCTGTTCAACATTCAAGACCTTCCCTCTGAGTTGGGAGACGATTCTAGTGATGGTTCCAACTAAGTCAGCCGATGTCCTAACATCAAGCCTCAATATCGGCTCGAGCAGGACTGGGTTCGCCAACAGAGTTGCTGCATAGATCGCCCTCCTCATAGCAGGTATCATCTGTGCGGGACCATGATGGGCGGGATCCTCGTGTACGTTTGCATCGGTTAGCTTGACTTTCAATCCCCTCACGGGCTCCCTCGCCAATACACCCTGAGATACAGCGTCCATGAAACCGATTCTAAGGGATCCGCCAACTTCATCAAGGCGCTGAATCCCTTTGGTCGCGTCGATAAAGATGCTGAGGCTATCGCTGATGGACCAGACACCCCTTGCGTCATCAGTGTCCCAACCCGCGTTCCTGAGGAGGGTGGCCTGGAGCTTTCTGTCCATCATCTCCGAGAGTTCGCCGTTTGCGAGCAACTTCATCACGCTATCCTCAAGGGGTTCTACCATCGCTGAGATCTTGTTGTGGCCATTTGGGCTTCGCGCTGTAATTTCACCGGAACTCCCTCTTGCGCTCTCCCTATAGACGACTATGGGTTCTGATGTAACGATATCTATGCCTTCCTTCCTTATCAATGTAGTCGCGATCTCCAAGTGAAGTTGGCCCATACCGGATATCAGGAACTCTCCTGTCTTCTCCTCGATCTTCGTCTTGATATTGGGGTCCTCGATGCTCAGCCGCCTCATTACGTCAACTAGCTTGGGTAAATCCTTAGGATGCTTCGGTTCGATTGCTAAAGTCATAACGGTCTCCGAGACATAGTGAACGATCTCGAATGGATTTATGTCCTTCAAAGATGCTATGGTCTCGCCGGATCTAACCTCGCCCAGACCTAGAAGGGCGGGGATATTGCCAGCAGGAAGGGATCCGACAACTTCCCTAAAAGGGCCCATGTAAAGGCCGACCTGCTGGATCCGCCCATTTCTCTTAGAATTGATCATGAAGACCTCGTCGCCCTCGGTTACCGTACCGCTGAAGAGTCTGCCCGTCGCGACTATTCCAGCGGAAGGATCAACGCGAATGTGCGTGGTGGCCATAACCGCGGGACCCTTCTCATCACAACCCAACAGTGCCTTCCCAACATCGCTTTCAAGGTCACCCTTCCAGATCTTCGGGATTCTATACTTCTGTGAAATGTGTGGAGGAGGGGTATTGATCACGACCATTCCCAGAACAGCCTCATGAAGGGGAATCAAATCCGATAAGCCCTTTTCCTCTCCCTTCGTATAGGCAGTAACGACGTCTGAAAACTTCAAGCCCTTCTTGCTCATGATATCGAAGGTAAAAGCCCAGCGATCCTTAGCACAACCAAGGACGACAGTGCCCGCGACAGGATCGACTCTCCAGCCATCGCGAAACTCGTTCTCGCAGTATAACTCGATCAGCTGGTTAAAATCGCGGATGATGTTATTAATGGTCTTGAGGATTTGATCCGACGTTAGGCGCAGCTCTTTGACGAGCCTATCTATCTTGTTTATGAAGAGCATAGGCCTTACGCGCTCGTCAAGAGCTTGCCGAGTTACAGTTTCGGTCTGGATCATCACGCCTTCCACGGCGTCGACTACAACCACTGCGCCATCAATGGCCCTAAGTGACCTCGTGACGTTACCAGTGAAGTCGATGTGGCCTGGCGTGTCGTGAAGGTTGATTAGGTAAGGGGTTCCATTGATTTCGTGATAGAGCGAGATGTTGGCAGCCTTTATCGTCATCTGCCTCTGTTGCTCAAGTTCCATGTAGTCCAGGGCCAGTGCTTCCCCAGCTACCGACGGGGAGAGTAGCCCAGCAGCGGCCAGAAGGCTGTCCGACATCGTGGTTTTTCCGTGGTCTACCATCGCCGTGAGAGTTTTAGCTCTCTACGTATGCGCTATGACCCCGAGATTCCTTACTTGGTCCCTGTTGTTGGCTATCTTCAGTATGTCGCCCGTTGTCTTATACCTTGGCAGTGCGAGTCACCTCTTGACATCGTTTGATGCTTTTTCAGATACCCGATAATAAAGGTTGCTGAGTGACTCCTGCCACCTGAGCGAAATAAGCTCGAACCTTCGACTATGTTGTGCCGATGTTTCCGAGTTCGCAAGCTCAGAAGTACCCATAGGACAAGTGAGATCCGTTCATCTGAAGTCCCGGTATCCTACTCGGATGAAATGGTAATATATCTGAGCAAGG
>Ga0315282_10013829_pt1 | contig 12103 bp, 9 predicted proteins | sample YL17G07_20_MG_FD_203693 | JGI IMG/M metagenome (GOLD analysis project Ga0315282, IMG submission 203693) | Sediment microbial communities from Yellowstone Lake, YNP, Wyoming, USA - YL17G07_20 | ecosystem: Environmental > Aquatic > Freshwater > Lake > Sediment | place: USA: Wyoming | collected... | reverse complement strand
GCAGAAGCACTTGCTGCGAACGCAAGCGCCATCAACGCGAGGCTGATTCCCGCCAGAGATCTCCCGGGCATGATGGTCTCCGGGGTGCAAGGCTGCATCTGCTGCCCCTCACCCTCTTCCTCTCCCTGAAAGCCCTCGAAGAGAGAGGAAGACCTCCATCCCCCCTTACTGCCGCTTGACGGATGAGTCGACCTGATTGGCGACCAGGAATCCCATCATCCCTCCGTACACCGCTCCCATCACCAGACCGATGATCAGTGCGGCGCCGGAGGCCTGTGCTCGAAGCACCAGAATCAAGGCCATGAATACCCAGATGCCGACGCTGGTATAGATACCTGCAGTGACGCTGCCGCCCAGGACCGTGGCCGCACCGATGATCGCGCCCAGGACGGCGCCGGCCACGACCCCGCCGATGATGAGCGGCACCCAACCGGCCTTCACCGACTGGCCGATGAGGCTGAATCTCGCCCCCAGGAAATGGTCTATCACCGTCAGCACCGCGAGGAAGATCCCACCGTAGATTGCTCCCGCGATTGCGCCGGCGACCGCCTGAGCTTCCTGAGTACGCGCGGTTGCCGGGCCGCGGGGCGCCGCGCCCGGCCGGCGCAGCGGCTCGCCCGGCGCACGGCGCGGCGGCGCTTCCGAACCTTGGGGTCGGGGCCGCGGCGTGGGGCGAACCTGCGCGCCCTCTGTCTCCCACGGCGCCCTGGGGGGTTCGCCGGGCCCGGCCGCAGGCTGAGGGGCGGTGGTCTGCGGGCGCGGTTCCTGAGGCCCACCCATGGGCCGCAGTTCCAGTGAGTCATCGTAGGCTTTCGATGCGGCGCTCTGCGCCCCGGTCTGCCATGGTGCAGCGGGTGGCTCGGTAAGCGGCTCCTCAGGGGGCAGCGTGGGCATGCGCGGGCCCGCCAGCGGCGCGACGGGCGCTTCGGCGGAGACCTCCGGGATTGCAGCGGACTCCTGCGGCACGGCCCGCTGAAGCGCTTCCCTCGCCTTATCGTACGATGGATCGACCTCGACCGCGGCGCGGAAGGCGGTTTGGGCCTCCTGCGGACGCCCGGCCCTCTGGTAGGCCAGGCCGAGGTTATAGTGGACGGCCGCTTGATCGGGGCGGATATCGCGCGCCCGCTCGAAGGCGGCGATGGCATCGCCGAACTCGCGCCGCTGGATGTGCGCCGCGCCCAGCACCATGTACGAGCGCTGATCGCGGGGGTTCTCGGAAACCGCTTCTCTCAGCAAGCGAATGGCCTCGTCGGTGCGGCCGGCGCGGAAGGCGGCCATCCCCTGATCGTAGACTGACTGCTCCTGATCGGTCATGAACTCTCCTTCGGACGCCGCAGACATCGCACCCCAACGTAAATTCGCCTCCGCCGCCCTCGCGCCCTGCACGCGCATCGGAGGGCTGCGGCTCCGGCGATCGCGGAGATCGCTTGCGCGGCGCGGCCACAAGCTAGTGAGCCTGAGCGAGCAGGACCGCAGGCGGCGCGACGCGAATGTCCTCCTTCACAACCCCGATGCATCCCTATGATCGGGGTTCGTGGAGGATCGCGATGAGGCCTGAGACTGCAGAGCTGTCACACGAAATCGCGCTCGAGGGATGGATCGGCGCGGGCGCTACTGAGGCGCCGTCCGATGCTCGTCTCGACGCCCTGGTCGCGCTCGGAACCGAGTTGTGGTTCGATACCGGCAACCTCGAGGAGGCGCGGAAGCTGTGGCACCGCGAGTTCTCGGGCCTGACCACCAACAACACGCTGGTGAACCAGGTGGTTCAAACCGGGGCGCTCGATGATCTCATCCGCACCTCGGCGCAGCGCCTCCGCGGAACCAGCGCGTCGATCGGACGCGATGAACTGGTCATGGAGATCGGCTTCATCCTCAACTGCCGGGTCGCGCTGAGCCTGGTCGCGGCGTTCGGCACCAAGGTCAGCGTGGAGCTGCATCCCGCGCTCGCGCATCAGGTTGACGAGAGCGTGCTCTACGGGCGGCGCTATCACGCGGTGTGCCCGGAACATTTTCTGGTCAAAGCTCCGCTGACGCCCGCGGGTTACTGTATCGTCGCGCGCCTGGAGGGCGAACGCGTGGCGGTGAACTTCACGCTCGGCTTCTCCGCGCGGCAGAACTACCTCGCGGCGCTGCTCTCGCGGCCGCACTACGTGAACGTATTTCTGGGGCGGCTCAATGCCGTGGTCTCGGACAACGGCCTCGGCGACGGCCGCAACGTGGGTGAGAAGGCGACCCTCGCGACGGCGCGCGCAGTTCGGCAGATCCGCAAGGAGCGTCCGGCGGTGGGCACCAAGCTCATCGCGGCCAGCATGCGCGGGGCGTCGCAGGTGAAGGATCTCGCGGGCGTGGATGTGCAGACGATGCCGCCCAAGGTCGCGGCGGAGTTCCTGGCGAGCCAGACCAGCGCCGCCGACATTTCGTCGCAGGTCGACCGCGATCCCGAGATCGCACTCAATCCCGGCGTCAATGCGGACGATGTCGGCCTCAGTGTGCTCTGGGAGATTGACGACGCGACGCGCGCCACCACCGATGACCTGCTGCGCGCGGACCCGATGAAGCTCACGCCGCAGGACATCATTCGCGCCTCGCAGGATCATGGCGCTGGCCTGTTCCACGACTTCACGCGCGACGAGGAAGCCGCCGTCGCAACCAAGGGCAAGATCCCCGAGCTCCAGCGCTGGCGCGGCCGCGTCGCGTTGGATGACGCAATGACGCGCAGCGGCCTGCTCTCATTCGCCGCCGACCAGAAGGCGCTGGACGAGCGCATCCGGGGCAGTGCGGGGTAGTTGCTGGCCGCGAATTGACGCCGTCCTACACGTCATCCTGGGCGCCAGCGAAGGATCTCCGCGCGAACTCGCGCGAGAGTGGGGGGCTGATCTCCTGACGGGGGCGCCGAGTCCCGAACTGCCTACGCTCGGAGAGTGCGATAGACGAAGTCCGCGGCAAGCGCGACCGACGCAGCGCTGATCAAAAGGCCGGCCGTCCCCGTCAGCCGCCCCTCGTTCCTGATGATGCCCTTGACACTTGCCACGCCGGCATAGATGGGCAGTCCTACCAGGACCGCGAGTGATGACGGTCAGCAGAAACCGATCGCCCGCACGAAGACTGCGATCCCCAAACACACCAAGCTGAGGTACAGGCCGTTATCGCCGGGCGGGATATAACGCTTGCGCTCCATGTCGTTCTTTCGGCGCTGCCGGAGCGGCAGACCTCACTCACGTCCCAGATTCGACCCCTGACGGCACCTCCGCGGCGACACGATGCAGCTACTTCGCGCTCTTGCCGATCGCGTCACGGCGAGCCTTGAGCTCGCGCCATCCGGTCAGGATGATCCCCTCGTCCTTGATCACCTGCTTTATCTCCGGATCGAGCATAACCTGGCCGTCAGCGATCCAACGCGGGGCGGCGCCGGTGATGGCGCGGAAGTTCTCGCTGTCCTTGGCGCAGTGGACGATGAGTTCGTTGACCCCCGGCGGCAGTTCGCGCAGCAGCCTGATATAGTCCGCCTTCTTGTTCTCGGGGGCCATACCGTAGTCGGCGGGGACGAGGCTGTCAATGACGGGCAGGCCCGCGTCCCACACGGTCTGGATGATCTGCTTGAACGTATCGCCGAGGCCGGGCGCCTCCTGCTCCAACTGTTCCTTCGGCAGATCCACCGCCATCACTGGAAGCCCCATCTCGATGCCGACCTTGATGTAGCGCATGGCTATATCGGGGCGGCAGTAGAGGGCGCCCATATGCGTGTCGATGTGCGTCGGCTTGATGCCGAAGGCGAGCGCTCGAGCGATCTGCGCCCGAATCTCGGTCTCGACCTCGTCGGCGGTCGCGTTTTTCTTCACCTGGTCGACGCTATCCCATAGGCAGCCCCACTGGTCAGCCAGACTCGGGACGGCGGACTTGCCGGCGACCGGCCCGAAGCGGTAGAAATCCCATTCGGAATTCAGCGCCAGGTGCAGCCCTGCGTCCGTGTTCGGGTGCTGCTTCAGGTAGTCCGCGATCAGCCCCACCCAGGGGCATTCCATCATGATGCTCATGCAGCTGACCACGCCGTTCTCGTAAGCATCGGTGGCGCCGAGCACCGTTTCCCGGCACATGCCCACGTCGTCTGCGTGGATCATCAGCACCTTGTCGTTGGGCCCCCAGCCGAGCTTCTGCGCCCAGGTTTCGCCAAGCGCGACCTGCGCCGCGACGCACAGCGCTGCCAGAACAAACGCGATCAGCAGGACTCTTCGCATGGTGTACTCCTTTCAACCATGGGGTTTCGTGTATCAGCGAAGGACGCCGCTGGCACACGAAACACCTCCGGACGAGGTTCGCGTAGAGTACGACAGAGCCGGTGAGCATATTTCGGCTGACTGCGAACCTCGTGAATGCTCAGGTTCCACCGCGCGGCCCTCAGCACCTCCAGCGGGCCCGACACTTTCTGGGACAATGCCGTGTCTGTAGCGCGCGACCACCATGCGCGCGTAGGAGGGAGGCGCCTGCTCCTGGAACAGCATGATAGCAGCGTGTAATGCATGACGGTCGATGGGGTTGGATCCGCAGCCGCTTGTTCCAGCAACCGGTCAGTTTAGCGCCGCGCCCGTGCGAAAGGAGAACCGCCGTGTCGACACCCGTGCCAAAGCTTCCCCGCACCAACGAACTGGGCTACTACGAGATGCGCTTCGAGTCCATCGGCGCGCTGGGGGCGAACCTCGCCGGGCGCATCCTCGGGGAGGCGTTAGTCCTGCGCCAGGGGTTCAACGGCGCGAACTTCTCGTCCTACGGCGCCGAGAAGAAAGGCTCGCCGGTCAAAGCGTACGTGCGCGTCTGCGCGCCGGATTGCGAAGTGCGCACCAACAGCCCGGTCGAAGAGCCGCATCTGCTGGCGCTGTTTCATGACGGATTGTTCGCGCTGCCCGGGCTCCTGCGCGGCGTCACCGCCGACACCGTGATCGTCGCCAACACCGCGCGCGGTCCGGGGGTGATGCGCGGGCTGCTCAAGGCGCCGGTGCTGCGCATGGGCGTGGTGGACGCGCTGCGCATCGCCAACGAGGAAAAGACCCGCGTCAACACCGCGATGCTCGGCGCCATCACCAAGGCGTCGGGCTTCATTGACCCGCAGGCGGTGCGCGACACCATCGCCCAGACATTCGTCGCCAGGTACCCCAAGCTCGTCGAGGCCAACATGCGCACCTTCGACCGCGGTTACAGCGAGTTGGTGCTGGTGGAGTTCGAGGATACGGGCGGCTTCGAGGTGCCACCGAGCGAGCGCGTCGAACCCGAGTTCGGCTACGCGAACGCGCCCATCGGCGGCGCCGTTCTCACCGGCGGCAACACCGCGAGAAAGAACCTCGGCTCGTCGCGGCAGGGCTATATCCCGAAGTACTGGCGCGACCGCTGCATTGATTGCGGTCGCTGCGACATGACTTGCCCGGATTTCGTCATGATCTTTCACAAGGGCACCGACAAGCAGGGGCGTCCCGCGATGGTGATGAAGGGGCCGGATTATCGCTACTGCAAGGGGTGCCTCAGGTGCGTGGATATCTGTCCGGTGGAGGCATTGACGCAGATGGACGATCTGCCCGAACTGGTGTGCGCCACCGAGGTCGAGCTGGTGGGGCCGCCGGAGCACCTGGCGTCGATGCTGCGGGAGATGGTGGGGCTGCCGGCGGAGGGCGAAGAGGATACCGCGTATCGGCGGATTGGCTAGGTGAAGGGGACAGCCGCGGATCATCGCGGATGAACGCGGATTTGGGCGGCAAAGGGATCCTTTCTCCTTTTCTTTGTGCCTTTGTGGTTCAGATATCGATCTTGAGGAGATACGAGCATGTCAGCCAAATCGGAGAGCCGCGCCACAGAGCCGACGCAGCCCGCCGCTCAGGTCGTTGACTTCTGCACCGGCAACGAGATGGCGGCGCTGGCGGCGAAGCATATCGACTTCCACGTCATGGGCTACTACCCCATCACGCCGTCAACGGAAGTCGCCGAGCAGCTTGACGAGATGTACGCCAACGGCGAGCACCAGATCCGCATGATCCCGGCCGACGGCGAGCACGGGGCGGCGGGCATCTGCTACGGCGCGGCGCTTGGCGGCGGACGGGTGCTCAACGCGACCTCGTCCCAGGGGCTACTCTACTCCCTGGAGCAATTGCCGGTGCAGTCGGGCACGCGCTATCCGATGGTGCTCGACGTCGTGACGCGCGCGGTGAGCGGGCCGCTGGATATCCTCGGCGATCATTCGGACATCATGATGGCGATCAACGCGGGATGGATCATGCTGCTCGCGCGCGATCCCCAAGTCGTGTATGACATGAACATGATCGCCGTGAAGCTCGGCGAGTTGGCGGACGTCCGCCTGCCGGTCATCGTCGCGTACGACGGCTTCTTCACCAGCCACCAGAAGCGGCGCGTGCGCCAGTTCGAGGACCCGCAGGTGGTGCGCGATTGGCTGGGCGAGCCGCAGACGCCGATCACTGCGGTTGACCCGAACCGCCCGGTGACCATCGGCCCCTACATGAACGCGCCCGACCTTATCAACAACAGGTACCAACTGCACCTGGCGATGGAGGCGGCGCGCGCGGCGCTGCCGCGGGTCTTCGCGGAGTACGGGGGAATCAGCGGGCGACACTACCCTGTGGTGGACTCGTATCTCACCGATGACGCGGAGGCGGTATTGGTGCTGCTCAACTCTGCGGCCGAGACGGCGAAGGATGCGGCGGACCAGCTGCGCAAGGAGGGCCTGCGCGTGGGCGTGGTGAGCCCGAACGTGTTCCGCCCATTCCCGGCGCAGGAGGTTCGCGATGCGCTGCGCGGCGCGAAAGCCGTTCTGATTGGCGACCGCGCGGATTCGTACGGCGCCGGCGGCGGTAACCTCGCGCTGGAGGTCAAGGCGGCGCTCAAGGACGATCCGGCCAACCGTGCCGTGTGCCTGGCGCGCGTGTACGGCCTCGGGGGCAGGGATTTCTTCACCGACGACGCGGTGTTCATGCTGCGCGAGGCGATCGAGGCGGCGCGATCGGGCGCAGCGAGCAAGCCCTTCGACTACCACGGCGCGAATCCGGGCAAGCCCGGCGTCGAGATGCGCCAGCGCGGCCCGATTGATGTCGAAGGTACGAGGCTACCCAGCATCAGCGTGACCCGCAGCGAGGAAACCGGCGAGGTCAAAGCGCGAGTCGGCAACTGGCGCCCGCTCACCGAAATGCCGAAGCGCATCGCGCCCGGCCACGGCGCCTGCCCCGGCTGCGGCATCTTCCCCAGCCTGCACCAGTTCTTCAAGGGCATCACCGGGCACGTCGTCGTGCTCTTTCACACCGGGTGTGCGATGGTCGTCACGACCGGATACCCCTACAGCGCGCATCGCGTGACCTACATCCACAACCTGTTCCAGAACGGCGCGGCGACACTCTCGGGCGTGGTCGAGATGTTCCGCGAGCGCAAGCGCCGCGGCGAGCTGCCGGAGGATCTCGACATCACCTTCGTCATGGTCAGCGGCGACGGCGGGATGGACATCGGCATGGGGCCGACCATCGGCACCGCCCTGCGCGGGCACCCGCTCATCATCCTCGAGTACGACAACGAAGGCTACATGAATACCGGCAACCAGTTGAGCTATGCGACGCCACTCGGCCACGCGACCTCGACCAGCCACGTCGGCCCCGCGGAGGTCGGCAAGTCATTCCAGCACAAGGATACAGCCCAGATCATGGCGGGATGCCACGTCCCCTACATCTTCACCAGCATCGAGGGCCTGGGGCGCGATCTGGCGGAGAAGGGCGCAAAGGCGCAGTGGTATGCGAAGAACGTCGGGTTCGTGTACGGCAAGTTCTTGAGCGTTTGTCCACTGAGCTGGCGTTATTCCGAACGGCTGGGGACGAAGGTGGTGCGCGCGGCGGCGGACTGCTGCTTCTTCCCGATTTACGAAATCGAGCACGGCAAGACGAAGATCAACTATGACCCGGAGGCGGAGGGCAAGCGCGTGCCGGCGTCCGAGTGGCTGGGGATGATGGGCAAGACGCGGCACCTGCTGGAGTCCGAGCACAAGGACACGCTGGCCGCGTTCGAGGCCGAGGTGGAGCGGCGCTGGCGGCGGCTCAAGGCGATGCACGACCACCCGCTGCTGTGAGGGGAACGGAGTCTAACCACCGAGCCTACTTCGCCAAGGCTACGTAGCCCAAAGGCACACCGAGACCACTGAGGCGGATAAGGGTTCGTAGCCGCGGTTGCCCCTGGGAGCGCAGGCGTCTCGCCTGCTCCATCCGGCCCGTTTACCCCAGAATTAGCCGAGGGAGCGAAGTCGAGGGGCGCATCACTAAGGGGAACGCGGTCAACGGGGACTGCGTCCTCTTGATGTAGGGCGGGGATGCCCATCCCCGCCATCCCTCCAGTTGCCCTCCCTAATGCGCCTTCAGGCACTTCGCGCCGGCGCGTGCACCACCAGATAGGTCGCGGGAACCCGCGCGGTCTAGAGACCCGCGCGCCCAGTGATACGCGCCTACCCATCCGCCGCGCGCTGTACGTACACCAATCCCATTCCGCCGTGCGGCTGGGCGATCATCACTTCAGTGTAGTCGTCGGCGCCGATCTGGCGCGAGCCGCCTGTGCCATCGCGTACCGATTCCGGATGCCACCAACCCGGCGGCTTGATGCCCTCCTTCCACATCCACTTCGGAGCGATCTCGCTCATGCGGTAGCCGGGCGACCACCCGATCTTCGCTCGCTCGGTTACCGCCTTCCTGAACAACTCGACCTCCTGCGCCGGGATCGTTACCTCGGCCCACAAGTACGATCTCGGCAGCGTGACAACAAAGTGGGATCTCTTGAGTTGCGCGCCGTTGGGAAACGCGAGGTCGGTAAGCGCCATCACTTTCGCCAGGTCTGCCGGGCGCACTTTGGTACGGGTGGCCTCCCGCCAGACATGAACTGAGTAGGCAGCAAAGCTGAGGAAAACGATGCCCAGCACTGCGAGCACCACAACGAACTGCTTCTCCCATTTCTCAATCCGTGGCATGATTCACCCCCGCAGCGTCCCTATCTTCTGCCGCGCGTAGTCGCCCCATTCGCCCGACGGGTAGCGGCGCACCACCTGCTCGAAGTAGCGGCGCGCTGTATCATGGTTCCCGACCTTTTCCGCCAGATCGCCCGCGCGCACCAGGGCAACCTCAACCTGCGGGCTATCGGGATATGACTCGATGAGCCGGTTCAACGCGGCGAGCGACCCTTGGTAGTCGCCGATGCGCGCCAGCCCGAGGGCGACGTCGAACTGCTGCTCTGCGGACAGCGTGAACGTCGGGTCGTAGCGCAGCACGGCGCGGTACGCCTGGGCCGCCTTCTCCGGCTCATGCTGCTGCAGAAAAAGCATCGCCGCGCGGGCGTATGCTTCGGCCGCCTTGGCCGACAAGCCGTATCCCTCGGTGCTGCGGGCGAGGGCAAGCCACGCCTCGGCGTCCTCCGGCGTTTGGCGCACCACATCCGACAGCTCGGCATAGCGCACGGTGCCGTCATCCGGGGCATACCTCACCCCCGACAACAGATCGTGGCGCCGGATTCTCTCGGGCAAGCCCAACGCGTAGGCGCCGAGGACCCCTATCCCGAAGCCACCGATGTGCGCCCAATGCGCGACGCCGACGCTCGGCTCGCCGGTGACGGATGCCATCCATGCGGAGACGAAACCCCCAGCAAGTTCCCGTGTCACCCATAAGGCCAGGAAGATCCACGCCTGGATTCGCGCGACGCCCACGCGCAGGAACAATATCCAGAGGAAGTAGGCCACGCGCACCCGGACCCGCGAGAAACACACCGCGGAAAGCCCGAGGATGCCGGCGATGGCGCCGGAGGCGCCGATGCGAGGGATGTGCAGTCCGGCGGGATCGAACGCCCTGGTGACCGACACGTCCATCAGGGTCGCGCCCATCTGCCCGCCGAAGTAGAAGGCGAGGAAGAGCACCGGCCCCAGCACATCCTCAACCACCGAGCCGAACAGCCACAGCATGAGCATGTTCCCGAGAATGTGCCCGATTCCGCCATGGGAGAACATCGACATCAGAAGCGAATCGACGCTCGGCTGGTCGGGTCGGAATGCGAAGGGGCCGCCCCCCTGGCCGCCGTTCAACCAATACGGGACTTGGAGAAAGACGAAGACGCCGATGTTCGCAGCGAGCAGCGTATAGGTCATCACCGGGATGCGCCGCCGGGGGCGGTCGGTGGCATATGGGAGGAAAAAGAACATGGCGTGAGATCATCGCAGCGTGCCGGCTTCGTTGCGGCCGACGTGACTGGGGATGGTGCGTCAGGATTCCTTTGGTCTGCGTGCCCCGAACTCCTTTCCCTCAGAGATCGCATATCCGCGCGGACTGAAGTCCACGCGCCCAGTTTGGTGCGGCGCGCGCCCAGGGGGCAGTGCCGTCCAGCCGGAGCATTGAGCGTCGCCACGCAAGATGCAGGTAATGACCGGCCCCTGGAAGGGGAAGGTGCAGCCCAAACGCCCAGTCGTCCTACCCTCCGCCGACCACCCCTCAAGTTATTCCTCGCCGCTTCCGAAGAGCCTAGTAGGATAGGCGGAACAGCGAGCGGCGCCGCGGCGCCCCGCCCCGGCGCACCTGGAGCAACCGGCGTACGGGCGACCTGCGGCGGTGACCGGCGCAAATACGCGCCCGGTGAACGCGGTTGCGACCGCGTGAGGAGATACCAATGCTCAAACCGGGCGGACGCCAGGTCAGCCCGACCCTCGACGGCATTCGCCGCGATCATCGCGAGCGCTACTGCCTCGCGGCGACCCTCATTCCCGATCACGCATGGGTGCTCGATGTCGCGTGCGGCATTGGGTATGGGTCGTTCATCATGGCGCAACTCTCCCGGCCCGAGATGATCGTCGGCGTGGACATATCCGCGGACGCAATTGGGTGCGGGCTCGAGCACTATCCTCATCCGCGCGTCAACCTGCTCTGCGGCGATGCGCTGAAACTCGACCTCGGCGGGCAGCGGTTCGATGTCATCGTGAGTTTCGAGACCCTGGAGCACATCGAAGAGGACCGCGCGTTCCTGGCAAACCTGCGGCGGCTCCTCGCGCCCGCCGGGCTGCTCATCATCTCCACGCCGAACGAGGACGTGCTGCCGTTCGACCCCTCCTGTTACGCCTACCACGTCAGGCATTACCGCAGCGCGGAGTTCACGCGGCTGCTGGCCGACGGCGGCTTCGGGCTCATCGCGGCCTACACGCAGCATGATCGCGAGACAGGTGACATCCGACGCGGGCTCGGGGGCGCCTTCGACATCGCGGTATGCGCGGGCGCCGAAGCGATCTACGGCCGGGGCGCCATCTCGCACGACGCCGCCGCGCGCGGGCTCGAGGTAGTCCGATGAAGATATGCGACGTGTCGCCAATCAAGGCGGACGGACGCGGATCAGAGGATGGTACGGCAGGCGTCTCGCCTGCCAGTATCAGGTCAGCACACGAGCGCGGCCGCGTTCGAATCGTTGATCGCCGGTCATGACGGCCGGAGCGACCCCTGTCCAACCGAGATTATGCATATGGAGCGTACGGCACTCACCCTGCGGGTGAATGCATTGATCGGGCGCGGCCTCTGTGCGGCGCACAGCGCCGCCACACACAGGATGCAATCTCCTGCCGCCGAAGCGGCGCAAGCACCCTGCACTGGGTCAAAGCCGCGTCGGAGTAACCCGGGCTGACCCATTCACTGCGCCATCCGCGCCAGGATCCCCGCCGCCGCCCGGAAGGCCCGCCCGCGGTGGCTGATACGGTTTTTCCCCTCGGGCGGCATTTCGGCCAGCGTGCGTGTCTCGCCGAGCGGCACGAAGACGGGATCGTAGCCGAAGCCGTGTTCGCCGCGCGGGGCGTTGGCGATCATCCCCTCTAGCACCCCTTCAACCACGGTCACTTCGCCGTCCGGCGCGGCAATCGCCGCCGCGCAGCGGAAGCGCGCGGTTCGCTGCGGCTCGGGAACATCGCCCATCATACCCAGCAGCTTGGCGATGCGCGCGGCGTCATCGGCGCCGGGCCCCGCGAACCGGTTCGACTCGATGCCGGGCCGGCCTCCCAACGCGTCCACTTCCAGGCCCGAGTCATCGGCGATCGCGATCAGGCCGGTCCCTTGCGCCGCCGCCT
>Ga0315282_10013828_pt1 | contig 12104 bp, 13 predicted proteins | sample YL17G07_20_MG_FD_203693 | JGI IMG/M metagenome (GOLD analysis project Ga0315282, IMG submission 203693) | Sediment microbial communities from Yellowstone Lake, YNP, Wyoming, USA - YL17G07_20 | ecosystem: Environmental > Aquatic > Freshwater > Lake > Sediment | place: USA: Wyoming | collected... | reverse complement strand
GAATAACCGCCCAAAGATCGAAATTTATCGATGATCAGCGCTGAAGTACCGGACACCTTAGAAAGTGGAAGACCTTGTTTTTATTGAAGGTGGTTTGCAATTCTAAGCGGGTGAAGGGGCAGGGGGTTGAGAGGCTATGATTTTATATGGCGAGAGAGATGGTTCGGGCCGGGCAGTCCTTCAGATTGCCATGCCCCGTTCGCCCGTCGCCTCTATGCGCCGGGAGGGACGATGCATGTAGTGGCTCGGTGTAACAATCGGGAGTTCTACTTTGGCGCCCAGGAGAGTCACGTGCACTGGATACGTCAGGCATCCCGCCTGATGAAAGGGGAAATTCAAAAACTAGGCTCCCCTTCAAGAGAAGATATGGAGTTCAGTAACATTTCGTGCTATTCTATTAGATAGATGGAGGTAACCATGAAGACTCTCGACCGGATTACTTTCAATTCGGAAGTTATGGGCGGGAAGCCTTGCATACGCGGACTTCGTGTCACCGTGGGGATGATTGTCGGCCTCGTTGCAGCGGGACGTGCCAAGGATGAGATACTGAAATTATATCCATACCTGGAGCCGAAAGATATCGATCAGGCCCTTGCCTACGCTGCATGGCGAGTAGAGGAGATAGACGTCCCGGTCATTACTGCATGAAGATTCTGATCGACATGAATCTTTCTCCCGCGTGGGTGTCCGTCCTGGAAGAAGAGGGGCATATCGCCTCCCACTGGTCCACCATCGGCTCCCTGGATGCTTCTGATCGCGATATTCTCTTATGGGCTAAGGTGAAGGGCTACGTGCTGTTCACCCATGATCTCGACTTTGGAGCAATTCTTGCTGCCACCCAAGCTGAAGGACCAAGCGTCATCCAAATCAGAGCACAAGACGTCTCTCCCGACCACGCAAAGAATCTACTCCTCAACATCGTCAATAAATTTTCCGAAAATCTTCTCCAAGGAGCCTTGATTTCGGTTGATGAGGAGAAATCAAGGGTTCGTTTGCTTCCCCTAACACGAGACAAAACGGAATAGAGCAGAAACCGAGAGCACAGCCTTTATCTCTTCAGGATGTTCGTTCTTCCTTCCGGGAGTCGGGGAACGGAGTCGGGGGACGTCCATAAAATTATAAATTGATTACGTGTATCAAAAATGACCCAGGAACTTAGGGTCAGGAGTGGGGGACGGGAAGCCAGGGGGACGTAGTTTAGTTGTTGACTAGCCCTCAGGAGTCACGATACCTCATCGCTCATGCCTTGGCCTGAGGGGATGATTTTCTCGGGAAAGGCCTATGCATCGTAAGAATCAACGTACCCGAAATTCACTATGGGCTGGGGGATGACGTAGAGCTTTCCTGATAAAAGTGATAATCTAAGAATTAGAGATGGCTTCCGACCGGAAATGCCCCGTCCCCGCTATTTCCTCCCCTATCGAGGCGAGGAGGAAAAACCGGGTTTCCGGTTGGCCCATAGATCGAAAATGCAGCCGGGAGGTTGTTATGCAACCGTTGACAAGAATTACGATAGACCCCCAGGTAATGGGGGGGAAACCCTGCATCAGGGGGATGCGGGTCACCGTGGGGACCGTTGTCGGCCTCATCGCCTGCGGCAAGAGCGTTGATGATATCCTTGGGGAATACCCTTATCTGGAACGGGAAGATGTCATGGAAGCGCTCTCTTATGCGGCATGGCGGTCAGAAGAACAGGAACTCCCAATGGAGACGCGATGAAGCTTCTGCTGGATATGAACCTCCCGCCCCGGTGGGTGAACTTTTTATCCGGCCAAGGCATCGAATGCGTCCACTGGTCTGATGTGGGAGGGATGCGGGACGTACATTAGATTATAAGTTAGTGCAGCGGAAAGCGGTGTTCACAAGTCTAAGTAGGTTCGCTATTAATCCAAAAGAACTATTGGGGGAGCTTCTCTTCCATCTGCATCCTCAGCCAGATTGCAAGGATTGGGTCTACGGGCCGCCACCTCCCAGTTTCTTCATCCTTTTCAATCAGGTCCAATTCCTCCAGTTGCCTGGAAGAGTGCTGGACTCCTCCCACTGATCCAAGCCCATGTTTTTGAATATAGCCACTTGCCAGAAGCTTAGGCGTCGCCTCCTTTGCCAACGCCTGCAGCAGGAGGCGTTGATGGGGGGATAAGCCCTGAAGAATTGCCTCAAAAACCGGCTTCTCCGACAGAATGAGTCTTTCCATTGCACGGTTGATCGTTTCCTCCGTGACCTTCTTGGAGAGTTCATAAACAAAAAAAGCCAACTTCTCCGAGTAATAGGGATGAAACCCTGTGAGGGTTGCAAGCTTATTTCCCATTGCTACGGTACATTTCCTTTGGCTTTTCTCAAATTGCTCGGCAATAAACTCAGCAAGCTCTTTAGGAGGAAGCAGTTGCAGCGGGTAATTGATGGCGCTCTGGAAGAACGAACGTTGTCTATCATTGAAAATACCCAGGAGGATACGGCGGCGGCTTCCAATAAAGAAGTAAGACGCCTGCTGTTGCTGAATCTGGGTTCTCAGGATGCCTTCAACCTGCAGCGCCTCCTTCAAAGTGACAATTTCCTGAAATTCATCGAGAGCCACATGGATAAGGGATTTGGTGGTATTGACAAATTCTCGAAGGGAATCCATCGTCTCCTCAAGGAGTCCTAAACCGCTTCTTCCTGCGCCGGAAGGCTCGACACTCAGCGAAACCCCTCCGGAAGGGTCAGGTTTCAAAACAGGACGGAAGGATTTCATGGCCCGGAGTGCTGACTTCCACAGAGGGTCCTTCTTATGGGTAACGACGAAGACCGCCCTGGCCAATCGGGAGGCCACGTCATCGACTGAGGCAACACCAAAGAAGTCCGCGAAAAGGGTGACGGCGCCTTTATTCGACAGGGCTTTTTGAACCCTCCGAACCAGCGATGTCTTTCCATAACGCCGGGGTGAGAAGAGGACCACATTTGCCTTCCCCTCGGCATACGATTGTAATTCCTTCAGTTCCTTCTTTCTGTTGCAGAAGGGGGCATCGACCGGCACTTCCTGAAGGTAGAAAGGATTTCCCATCCAACTCTCCTTTGAATTCTTCAATTATTGCGAATCCATTATGGTAAATCAATAATATTTTGATGCCATCGAATTGTCAATGCCTTTCTTCGAGAGCTCTGGAAAAGTGAATGCCAGGATGTTTTTTTGCAGGTTGGTTCTGGAAGAGGAAAAAGGAAGGAATTTTATTTGATCAGGGAGAGGGATTATCCCTTTTTTTCAGCTCCTCAATCAAAAGGGGAACGATCTTCCTAAAATCTGCCACTACGCCCAAGTCGGCGGATTGAAAGAGCGCCGCTTTGGGGTCGTTGTTGATGGCAATGATTACCTTGGCATCCTGGATGCCCACCACATGTTGAATGACTCCGGAAATTCCGATGCCGATGTAGAGTTTGGGGCGGATGGTTTTGCCGCTCTGGCCGATCATCTGATCTTCCGTGATCCACCCTTCGTCGAGAGGCGGGCGCGTGCCGCCCACGGCCCCATGTAAGACGCGGGCCAATTGTTCCACCCAATTCCAATCTTCCTGTGCTCCGATCCCAGCTCCCCCGGCCACGACCGCTTCGGCTTCTTCGATGGACTGCGCCGGCCTCTTCTCCCGATGAATTTCGATGACCTTTTGTCTTAAATCTTCCGGTTTGATCTCAACCGGGATTTCCTCGACGGTCCCCTTTTCCTTTTGGGGCTGGCCCTTCCGGAAAACCCCGGGGCGAACCGTAGCCATCTGGGGCCGATGTTTCTGGCAAAGGATGGTGGCCATTACTTTGCCGCCGAAGGCGGGAACCACCTGCATCAGTTCACCCCGATCATTGATATCCAGATTCGTACAATGGGCCGAGAGCCCCGTGTTTACGCGGGCGGCTACGCGGGGGGCCAAATCCGATCCGATGGGGGTCGCTGGCAGAAGAAAGATCTCGGGCTGCTTCCGGGTGATGAGATCGGAAGTCACCCGCGTGTAAGGGAGCGTCAAATATTTCTCCAACAGTGGATCATCCGCAAGAAAGACCCGGTCCGCCCCATACGCTAGGAGCTGATCCGCCAGAGGGCGTACGCGATTCCCCAGGAGAACCGCTCCGACTTCCGCCTTTCTCTTTTCTGCCAGGAATTTGGCGGCGCCTAAAAGTTCCAGAGAAACCTCCGAAAGGCAGCCCTCCTCCTGCTCGGCAAAGACCCAGATTCCTTTCCATTCCGCTAAATTGGGACGCAGATTTTCGCAGATTTTCGCAGAAATGACAGGGTGAATACCGTGCGGTGGCCCGCCAAGAGGACTGCCGTATGAATGTTCCCTGAATCTATTCTTATCCAGACAATCTGCGTTCATCTGCGTCCAATTCTGCTGGCTATTCACCCTATTGCTTGCCGAATTTTGCGGATGATCTCCGGGACCATTTCTTCGGGTTCCCCCGCGAGCATCTGCGCCTTGCGTTTCATCTCGGGCAGGAAGACATCCCCTGTTTGAGTGGGAGATCCATTAAATCCGATGGCATCGGGTGAAAGCCCCAACTCTGCGGCCGCCCAGGCGGCCAGGGGCTTGCTCTCTGCTTCGATGACCCCGAAGAGCGAAGTAAACCGGGGGGTATTGATCTCCCGGCTTACGGTAATGAGGCACGGGAGGGGAGTCTCAAGGACCCGGTACCCTGATTCCACGATGGACCTCGAACGCAGCATCCCCCCCACGATGCTTTCGACCGCCACCACTTGGCTTACATTCGGAATCCCGAGAAACTCGCCGAGCTGCGCCCCAACGTGCCCCGTGGACCCATCTACGCTGTAACTGCCGCAGAGGATTAGGTCGAAGACCCCGAACTTGGTGATCGCCTTTGACAGCACCAGTGATGTGGACCAGGTATCGGACCCGGCAAAAGCCCGGTCGCTCAGCAGATAGGCTTCGTCCGCACCCATGGCCAAAGCCTCGACCAAATTATCTTTCGCCCAAGGAGGAGCCATGGCTATGGCGACGACTTTTCCCCCATGCTTTTCCCGGACCCGCAGCCCCTCTTCCAGGGCGCGTTTATCCAAAGGGCCCAGGACACTGGGGATCCCTTCTCTTTGCAAGGCCTTGGTTATCGGGTCTAACTGAATGCTATCCCAGCGCTTGGGGTCGGGGGCAGGTTTGAGACAGACGATAATATTCATGTCTAAAAATTTCACCGCAGAGCACGCTGAGACCGCAGAGAGGAAATGATCTTCAAAAGGCAAAAACGAAAACTTTCTTTGTTTAAATTCAATAGGACGCAGATTTTCGCAGATGAACACAGATAATCATTTTCTTTCGCCTATCCTGATAATCCGAATTCATCCGTGTCCAAAAAGCAATTTCCTATGCAATCCAGTTATCTACGTTTATTTATGCTCTGCGTTCTCAGCGATCTCTGCGGTGAATAATTCATTTGAAAGAAGTCAAGGCTTTGCGGGCCATGACGATGCGTTGAATCTCGGAGGTGCCGGCTGAAGCGATAAGGATCTCGGCATCCCGGTAATAACGTTGCACCGGGTATTCCATCATGTACCCGTACCCGCCATGGATATCTACGGCCTTTTTGGCGCTGCGCACTGCGGCTTCCGTGGCATAAAACTTGGCCATGGCCATATCGACGTCGCAGCGGATCTTCTGATCTTTCATCCAAGCTGCACGATAGGAGAGTAAACGGCTGGTCTCCAAATCCATGTAGATGTCCGAGATCATCCATTGAATACCCTCGTGTTGGCTGATGGGCTTGCCCCCCAGTAGCCGTTGGTTGGCAAACTTAACGGATGCCTCCAGGCAAGCGCTGATCACGCCCAGGCCGCAGCCGGCCATTCCAGCCCGGCCGACCTCGCTGATGGTGGTCATGCAGACCTTAAGGCCGTCCCCCTCGTTTCCCAGCAGGTTTTCCCTGGGGACCACGCAATTCTCCATGACAATCTCGCCGGTATTGCAACCGTGCAGGCCGAATTTCTTCTCCTTCCGGCCGAGTTTGAAGCCCGGGAATGACTTCTCCACGATGAAGGCGCTGAAGCCCTTCGATCCTTCTCCCGTCTTCGCCATGACGGTAATGGTATCGGCTACGTGGCCGTGGGTGATAAAACACTTCCGGCCGTTGAGGATATAGCTGTCCCCCTGCAGCTTGGCAGCCGTTTGGATTCCTGTGGGGTCGGACCCACCCGTTGCTTCGGTGACGGCGATCGTACCGAGTCGCTCGCCTTTGGCCAAAGGGGGAAGGTATTTTTTCTTCTGGGCATCATTTCCGAATTCCGCGATGGACCCGGTCCCCATGTGAAAAATTTGGAGGGCCATGGCCATGGCCGCGGAAACCCGCCCCACCTCTTCCAGCATGATGATTCGGCCCAGGTGTCCGAAGGCCGTACCCCCAAACTCCCTGGGGATGAGGATGCCCAGATACTGCTGCTTGCCCACTTCTTTGTACAGATCCCAGGGAACCTCATCGGTCTCTTCCATGTGCTGCACCTTGGGCGCGATCGCTCCCTCGGCAAACTCCCGCACGCTCTTCCTCAATAATTCCTGTTGAGACGTAAATTGAAAATCCATTTTTTCCTCCTGAGAAATGAGAGTTAATACGAACGCATTTACTGCTTTGCCTTAAATTCATTTTCCTCTCCCCTCGCGGGAGAGGGCCGGGGTGAGGGGGATTAGAGCAGCGAAGGCTTCACTCACCCTCACCCCACCCCTCTCCCCTCAAGGGAGAGGGAGCTCAATGTCAAAATACATCCTGCGTCTGTATTAAGAAACGCAATGGTATACCTTCCAAGGCGGTCCGGCAGGAAATATTTTATATCACTTTGTTCCTTGCTTGGCAATCATTCTCCCGAAAAAGAAAGGGGCAAGGATAAAAGAGCCTTGCCCCTTTCCTCAAGCGGCGTTTTTTAGCGGCGCTCCTTCACGATGGGTTCTCCTTTTTCTGGTCTCCTTCCGCAGGGGGTTCCGAACTTCGTCGGTTCTTCCTCTTCTGGTAGCAGCGGAAGGAGAAGAAACCGATGAATCCGACAACTACAAGGATAATCCCGGCCCCATACAGGAATCGCAGGAAAAAGGGGACCGGCTGATCCTGAAAGGATACTCGCGTATGGATCGGGCCGAGCAGGAGTGGAGTTTGTACCGATCGGTCATGGCATTTCACGCATGAGGCGGCAATTCCCGGCTTCTGGGGATGACCCGCATTCTCTGGATGGCAGTTTGCGCATACTTTCACGTCATACTCCGTCCCCAGGTTGACCTTCCGGTGGCCGTTGATGCGGTACGTTGCCAGTGCGGCCAGAAATCCTTTTAGAGGTTCAGCTTGCCAATGGCACTTGGAGCAGGCCGCGGAAAGATGGGCGGCATTCACTGGAGACTCCGGGTCGCTGATTTTACGTATGTAATGGGAGGTGTGGCAGGCCTGGCATTTGGGCGCGCCTTCTACACCACTCTCCAGAACCATCCCATGGGTCGTTTTTTTGTAGGTCTCCACAGCCTCCGGATGGCAAGAGGCACACCCCACTTCCGGAAACCCTTCTGCCGGATGGAAGTTCGGCTTCGCTTCCTGATGGCAGTCTGTGCAGGACATCCCCGCGGCGCCATGCACCGAGGCCCTGAAGGATTCTTCGTTCACGTAAAGAGAGAGGAGCGATCCGTCTTTTTTCCCCTTGCTGAGTAATGGGTTCTTATGGCATTTCAGGCATTCGGTATCCTCTGCCGCCGCCGGCACGGCTACAGCGCAGAAAAGGAAGAAAGCAAAAAACGGGAGCCACAGACATCTGCGTATGATCCCCAATGGGCACTGCCCTTTGAACATTTTATCCGCGTTCCTTTCTTCCGGTCTCCCGGCAAGAGTCCTTCATCTGATTTTTAACCGCAGAGCACGCTGAGAACGCGCCCTCCGCAATCTCGGCGGTCAAAATCCTATCGCCTCACATGGATTGCACCACCAGCTCGCTCAGGTCGAAGGAGGCCATGGATTCCTCCAGCCCCTTCTCCTTGATCCCATCCCCGATCATCGTCAGGCAATAGGGGCAGGCCGTTCCCACCAAGTTCGCTTTGGTTTGCACCGCCTGCTCCGTACGAAGCTGGTTAATCCGCGTTCCAATCTTCTCCTCCATCCACATTCGTCCGCCCCCGGCCCCGCAGCAGAAACTCCGGACCCGGTTTCGCTCCATCTCAACCAGGCGCACGCCGGGGATGGCCCGCAGGATTTTTCGCGGCGGCTCATAGATATCATTCGCCCTCCCCAGGAAACAGGAATCATGGTAGGTGATGACCTTATCGATGGGCCGGGTGAGCTTCAGCTTGCCGCTCCCGAGGGCCTCGGCCAGGAATTGAGTGTAATGCATCACCTCAAAATTCCCCCCGAATTGAGGATATTCGTTCTTGAGGGTGTTGAAACAGTGGGGGCACATGGTTAAAATCTTTTTGATCCCGTGGTTCTTGAACACCTCCAGGTTGGCCTGAACCAGCGTTTGGTAGAGGTATTCATTCCCGATCCGGCGGGCCGAATCCCCGCAGCAGCCCTCTTCGGTCCCCAGGATAGAAAATTTCACGCCGCAGGCTTTCAATATTTTTACCAGGGACGCCGCTACGCGTTTATTCCGATCGTCAAAGCTGCCCGCGCATCCCACCCAGAAAAGCAAATCGATATCGCTATCCTCAGCCATGGTCTTGACGCCCAGCCCCTTGGCCCAGTCGGCGCGGAGTCCCAACCCCACGCCCCAGGGGTTGCTGTTATTCTCCATGTTCTTGAACACGAGCTGGACCTCTTGGGGGAAGCGGCTTTCCATCAACACCAGGTAGCGCCTCATCTCGGAGAGCTTATCCACGCAAGGGATAAAAACCGGGCAGACCATCGCGCAAGCCAGACAGTTGGTACAGGCCCAGATCACGTCTTCCGAGATCACTTCTCCGACCAGGGCTTTGCTCCCCTCTGCCGCCGGATCTTTCCCTTTCCGAATCAAAGCCCCCTTCTCCTCCATATGGGTCCGGATTGAATCCCAGTTCTTTTTCGGCGCCAGAGGCTTGCCGCTCTGATATCCCGGGCAATGCTCCAGGCAGCGCCCACACCGGGTGCAGGCATCCATGTCAAAAAGCTGCTTCCAGGTGAGATCCTCAAGCTTGGAGGCCCCAAAACTCTCGGCGGTCTCGAAATCCAGGATGGGCGGCAGAGCTCCCCGGGAAGTCAGCGCGCGCATGTAAATATTTGCCGGGGCGGTAACAATGTGTAAAAGCCTCGAGTAAGGAATGTAGGCAATGAAGCCCAAGACCAGGAACAGGTGCAAACGCCAGAGCAGCCGATGAAGAATGATCTGACTGGATTCAGCAAGGCCGCTGAAAAACTGGGAGAAGATCCACCCGACGGGGGACCAGGCGACCCATTCCGGCTGCGTCCTGGCGATCCGTAGCCCTTCCACGCAGAAGCCCAGGCCGAATATCCCCAGCAGGAGAAGAAGGATGATCAAATCTCCAGGGGAATTGTCATAGGTTAGAGTCTCCGGTTTCTTTACATAGCGGCGGTAGAAGGCCATAAGCAAGGCCACGATCCCCAATGTTCCCATCAGATCAAAGAAAAGAGAAAGCGGGAGAGCCAGAGATCGGGGTAGGGAAAAGTTGGCCTGGGTGATGACGATAATAATGAAAGGGATCGTGAACCCATAAAAAAGGAAGAGGTGCATTACGCCCGGGTACCGGTCCACCAGCATACGTTTGTGCCCCATGACGTAGGCCCAAAGGGATATGAGGCGGTCCTTGGGGCGATCGGTGCGTGTTTCGGGCTTGCCCAAACTCCAGAGCCGGGACCGGCGATAAAGACCATAGGCAAATGTAATCACCGCGATAAAGAGCAGAAGAAGATCAAATAAACTGAACATGTTACTCCTCGATTCAGAACAACCGTTGAACCCAGCGGTGGTGTCCGGGTGAGCGGGCTAGAACCTGCCTTCCCTTTAAACTCCTCGACCAGACCCAGAAGTGGATGGAACGAAAGAAAAAAATGTGGAACACGGGAGATGAAGCGCCCCCCTGAAGGGAGGACGCCTCGCTCGGAGATCAGCTCTCCGATAAGAGCTTCTTAAACTCTTCCGTCAGCACCGGCACCACTTTGAAAAGGTCTTCCACAATACCGTAATCGGCCTTCTGGAAAATAGGAGCATCCGGGTCCTTGTTGATGGCCACAATGACCTTGGAGGAGCCCATCCCGGCGAGGTGCTGGATGGCGCCCGAGATGCCGCAGGCGATGTAAAGGTTGGGAGTGACCACCTTCCCGGTTTGTCCCACCTGATCCCCATGGTCGCGCCATCCGGAATCGACCGCCGCGCGAGAGGCTCCGACAGTGGCGTGGATGGCGTCGGCCAGTTCCTCTAAGACCTTGAAGTTTTCCGGCCCCTTCATTCCCCGCCCGCCCGAGACGATAATTTCCGCCTCCGTCAAATCCACCTTGGCGCCGGCCGCTTTGACCACTTCCACCACCGCCGTCCTCAGGCTGGCGGGGTCGACCTTGGCTTCCACCTTGATCGTGGCTCCCTTCTTGGCCCCATCGGGCGGCAGCATCTCCAGAACATTGGGCCGCACCGAGGCCATCTGAGGTCGGGAGACCGGGCAGGCCACTTCGATAAAAGCTTTGCCGGCATATACCGGGCGCCTGGCAACCATGACCCCATCGTCCCCGAGGGATAGTTCCGTGCAATCCGTGGCCAAACCAGTCTGGAGGCGGGTGGCGATCCGGGGCGAGAGATCTTTACCAAGCACAGTGGCCCCGCACAGGAAGATAGTCGGCTGTTGTTCCTTCAGAAGATTCGTCAGGACCGTGGCATACGCATCCGTTGTGTATTGGGCTAAATTGGGGTCATCGACCCAGTAGACTTTGTCGGCATATTCAGCGAGTCGGCCGGTCAACCCTTCCACTCCCGAGCCCAACAGTACGGCCACCAGTTCCTCCCCGAGTTTCCCGGCCATTTTCTTGCCCTGGCTGAGAAGTTCGAAGGTGATCTTTCGGATGTTCCCCTCTTTGACTTCTGCGAATACCCAGATTCCTTTTGCCATAGATCATCTCCTTGTTGAAGTCCGAATTTTTAATTTATCAGGACGCAGATGCACGCAGATTTTTAGGATCATAACGTTAAAAATACTTTTCTGCGGAATCTGCGGCAATCTGCGTCCTAATAAAAATTTCTCCTTTAAATCACCTTCGCCTCTTCCCGCAAAAGCTTGACCAAGTTCTTGGCCGCATCCAGTATTTCACCCGAAACGATCTTTCCCGGTGGCCGCGAAGGCGGCGGGATGTACTTCAAAATCTTGGTTTTCGAACCTGCCGCCCCCACTTGATCCACCGGCAGTCCCAGGGAAGCCAGATTTATGGGCTTCACTTCCTTTTTCTTCGCTTTCATGATCCCGGGAAGGGAGGCGTACCGCGGCTCATTCAATCCCTTCTGACAGGTGAAAACAGCGGGCAGATTCACTTCGAGAACTTCCCTGCCCCCATCCACCTCGCGCTCCACCTTGGCCCTTTTCTTGTCCGGGAAGAGCTCCAGTTTTGTAATCAGGGTGGCGTGGGGCAGGTTCAGGATTTCAGCTAAGGCCGGACCTACCTGCGCCATGTCATCATCGACCGCCTGTTTCCCGCAGAGGATGAGGTCGAAGGTTTCTTTTTTGATGACCTCGGCGAGGGCTTTGGCAGTGGCAAAACCGTCTGCGCCCTCGAAAGCTGGATCGTTCAAATGGATCGACCGATCCGCCCCCATGGCCAAGCCGGTTCGCAGCGCTTCCACCGCCCGAGCCCCACCCATCGTCACCAGGATCGCCAGGCCGCCGAATTTTTCTTTGATCCGCAAGGCTTCTTCTACGCCGTACTCGCAGTAAGGGTTCATGACATACTTGATGTCATCGGTCACAATCCCCGATCCATCCGGCTTGATTTTGATCAGAGTCTCCGTGTCGGGTACCTGTTTCATACAAACGATGATATTCACCTTATACCTCCTTTATCATTTGAATGAACGTACTGAGTGCTTTATGCTTCTTCGGAATAATTCTTCCTCGCCTCTTCGGTCATCATCCCCCGGATGAAGACATCGCTGATCTGCAAGGCTGCCTCGCTGACACTGTGCTTCTTTTTTGCGGAGA
>Ga0315282_10013827_pt1 | contig 12104 bp, 11 predicted proteins | sample YL17G07_20_MG_FD_203693 | JGI IMG/M metagenome (GOLD analysis project Ga0315282, IMG submission 203693) | Sediment microbial communities from Yellowstone Lake, YNP, Wyoming, USA - YL17G07_20 | ecosystem: Environmental > Aquatic > Freshwater > Lake > Sediment | place: USA: Wyoming | collected... | reverse complement strand
GAAACCGGCGGTGAAAACCGAAAAGGGTTGGGCGGAGTTCGAACTCAAGTCGGTGCTCGATCATGAAGTCGTCGTGATCGAATGACATCATTCGAGCGCAGGAGGTGGGAGAGATGGTGAGAATCATTGCGGGACTGACGATTGGCGTGCTTCCGATGTTCATCATGAGCTGCGCAAGCCTTGGCCACGTCGCGCCGCATCGCCCCAAGTACAGGGTGCAGCGGCTCAGCGAGCCCGTGCCGCTTGACGGAAAATGGGACAAGCCTCAGTGGCGAAATGCGCAGGCGGTGAGGATCACGCACTACATGGGACAAAGACCCAAGCACCGGCCCAAGGCGCAGGCGAAAACAGTTTACGACGATCAGTACATTTACGTGATCTTTCGGGTGGAGGACCGCTACGTGCGCGCCGTGGCCAGGGAGAACCAGGGCGAGGTGTGGAAAGACAGCTGCGTCGAGTTTTTCTTCACTCCCGGTGAGGATGTGACGCGGGGGTATTTCAATCTGGAAGTCAACTGCGGGGGCACGGCGCTGTTCCATTTTCAAAAAGCGCCAAAGCAAGATGTCGTGAGTGTCAGTGTGGCGAGCTGTGGTCCCGCATCGCCGGCAATGAGCGCAAACCCGCAAACCGACGAGCTGGGCGGCGGCGCGGGTTTGCCGCACAACATCGCCTCGGCCTGACCAATGGTGGGCGGGGCGGCATGAAGAGCCTCGCCACTTAAGAGGAGAGTCGCTGTTGCGACCAGGAGCGAGAACATCTTTTTTGGCAACGACATGCGCAGCCTGTCTCGAAACACGGTTTGTGGCTCATCGAGCCGAGCGTGCTGACCAGAAATCCATTCCGTCTGAGTTGCCGACTACGCTTCTCTCCATGTAAAGACAAGTGTGAAATCAGGGAATGGTACCGGGCGTAACTTTCCACTTGAAGATGATTCGCTCTTTGCTTTGGCTTGAGCCGCGCCACAGGGCGCGACTTTTGGACTTGTGACGGCGGACCGCGAACCGTGTGGCAACGATTCGATCGCTCATCCGAGGGTGACTGATGACGCATTTTTCCTGGTTGGTGGATGGAAGCATCGTCGGGGTCTACCTGCTGGCCACGATGGTGGCCGGCATCATGGTGCGGAAGTACGTCGGCAAGGTGGAGCACTTCCTGATCGCGGGCCGCGAGATGAATGTGTACCTGGGGATCGCCTCGCTGGCCGCCACCGAATTCGGCATCGTCACCTGCATGTACACCGCGCAGAACGGCTACGATTTCGGCTTTGCCGGCGCGACGCCCGGCATCCTCAACGCGCTGGCGATGTTCTTTATCGGCTGGACCGGTTTCTGCATCAAACCCCTGCGCAACGCCGGCGTGATGACCATTCCCGAGCTATTCCAGAAGCGCTACGGGGCGCGCATCCGCGGGGCCAGCGGCGTGGTCATCGTCCTTGGCGGGCTACTCAACATGGGCGTTTTTCTGCGCATGGGCGGAGAATTCCTCGTGATCGTTTGCGGCTTTGACGTGAAGTATCTGGAAGTCACCATGACCGCGCTGCTGCTGGCCGTTGCCATCTACACGATCCTGGGCGGGATGTTGTCGGTGTTGGTGACCGACTTCCTTCAGTTCGTGGTCATGAGCCTGGGCTTGATCCTGGTGACGATCTTGATCCTGATGAATATTGGCTGGGAGCGCCTGAGCGAGGCCGTTACCCTCCACTATGGCGCCGCGGGGTATAATCCCTTTCTGAATAAGAAGCTGGGGTGGGAATACGTGCTGTTCAACCTGCTGCTGAACTCCGCCGCGGTGCTGACCTGGCAGACCACGATTGCCCGCGTGCTCGCGGCCAAGAGCGCGAAAACCGGGCAGAGGGTCTACACCGGCACGGCCTTCTTTTTTGTCTGCCGCTTTCTGATCCCCGGCATCTGGGGCATCGCCGCGCTGGCAACTCTCGCGCCCGAAGTCGTGGGGACCGAGACGATTCGGGCCATGCCCATGTTTCTGAGCACGATGGTGCCGGTGGGGCTGATGGGCATCCTGGTGGCGGCGATGCTCGCCGCCGACATGTCCACCGATTCCTCCTACATGCTTACCTGGGGAAGCGTGATCTACAACGACATCATGGCGCCGTTCCGCAAGACCGCGTGGTCGGAGAAAAAAGGGTTGCTCTGGAATCGGGCGATCATTGCCCTGATCGGAATCTTCCTGCTGTTCTACGGTCTGTGGTATCCGCTCCCCAAGAATCTGTGGGACTATCTGACGGTGACCGGGACGATCTATCTGGCCAGCATGTCGGTTCTGCTGATCGCCTGCTGCTACTGGAAGCGGGCCAATAATTGGGGAGCAGCCGGGGCGATCATTTTCGGCGCCGTCATTCCGGTTGCTTATCTGGTGCTGCAACAAATCCCCGCGACAAGGGATCTGGCGAATGCAGTCGGACCCCATCGTTCGGGGATTGCCGCGTTTGCGATTGCCGCGGCCGCCATGATGATCGGCTCGCTGCTCAAGCCGGGGCACACCGACACCCAAACGGAGGTCGAACGACAAGCGATGGCAGGAGGTGCGCAATGACCAGCGGGCATTGGTTCTGGTGGGGCCTGACGGCGGCGTGCGTGGTGTGGTATTCGACGATCACCGTGTACGTTGCCATTAGAGGCGTTATGGATATCAAAGACATGCTCAAACGCCTCGACGAGAAAAAGGCCGAAAGTGAGACAAGAGCCGGTTCGGAATAGTGAGCTGACCCAACTCTGGTTGCAGGTGATTTCCCGCCACGAACGACGTCAAATTTCTGGCGGCTTTCTCCTGGCGCGGCGGCTTCGAATTGAAGTCGCTGAGGTCCCATTCGTCCATCCACCTCAAGAGCACTCTGCCTTCTTCAAAACGGATCGGCAGCCAGAGGTAGCGGCCACCCCGCCAGCGATCCGCCATGAAAATGAACGCGCCGGGTTTGCCGACGACGGGAAGGACATAGGTGCTCTGCGAAAAAAAAGTCTTGTCGGCCCCCTCACCGACACAGGGGTTACCCAGTTCCTTCCAGGGTCCCCAGATCGAGGGCGCCACGGCGGAACGAGCCGCGTTGGGTGAATAGCCCGTACACCCTGAGCCGATGAAATAGTATCGGCCGTCGTGCTTGAAGACCGCCGGGGCTTCCGTTTCTCGGTTCACCAGGATTCGCTCGAACTTTCCACTGGGTCGCAGATAGTCGTCCGTGAGCAGAGAGACATGCATGGTTTTGTTGTCTTCCGAGGCGTAGAACTGGTAGGCCTTGCCGTCGTCGTCCACGAAAAGGGTCATATCGCGCGCCATCGAATCGTTCGGGCGAAAACTCCCCTGATAGACATACGGGCCAGTCACACGGTCGCTGACCGCGACGGCGCTGCGCGCGGAATTATATCCCTGGCCCTTTAGCTCCAGGTGAAACCACAGGACGTATCGTTTGGTCCGAGCGTCGTAGAGTACCTTGGGACGTTCGAGCACGCATCCCGGGGCAAGATCGTGGTTGGGCGGGTCGGTGACCAACGCCAGAGCGACCCCTTCGTTTCTCCAGTTATACAGGTCTTTCGACGAGTAGCACGGCACGCCGACTTTGGTGCGGCCGGGCGTGCCGTGCTCTCCGAACCAATAGTAGGTTCCTTCTCTGTAGAGCATGCCTCCGCCGTGGGCTTCAATGCGGTTTCCGTCGGTATCGTTCCAAATCTGCCCCGGCTTGAACGACTTATAGTTTTCCTGCTTCTGGCGGGGCGACTCGGCGCCTGGTGTGGAAAAGGCGAGACCGATCAGGCTGACGATGCAGAAAAATCGCGAACCGATTGCTGGCATGGAAAATCTCCTCTCTCCTACGAGAATAGGTTTGGAGTCCCGCCTTCAGGCGGAAAGAGAACCGGCTGAAGGCGGGACTCCGAACTTTTCCGCCTGTCAGGCGGCCGCAACGCCCGCTAAAGCAGGAACTACGAACAGTCTTTCAGCAAATCAAGCGCCGCGGAGACGAGAATCGGGGCGGCGGTGCGCTCCAGAAAACTTGAACGGGCTCGCCACGTTTCATAGCCGCCTTGCGCGTGGGCGGTGACTGTCGGAATGTAGCCGAGATAGTCGTTGCTCAGATCAATGCAGAAAGTCGCGGGAAACGGGCTCCTCTTTTTGATTTCGAGCCCCAGCTCGACAAACGCCTCGCCCGGGAATGTGACGATTCCCACGTCGCCGATCCGCAACGCTTGCATGGGCGCCTCAACCTTCTTCGGCCAGTTTGCCATCAAGACGGTTTCGCGGGCATAGATTTCCTCCAGCGATTCCAGCACCGGCCCGACGTTTTTCAGAATGTGACGGGCGTTTCGAACCTCCCGAAGCGAGGGCTTGCGGACTTCCAGTTCCACCGCCGTCTCATGCGCGGCCAGAGGCGCCCAATCCTGATGTTGGATTTCGCCGCCCCGGCCCGGAGAAACCGCGCGGCTTCTTTTGAAGCATCCCGCCCCCCGACCATAGGAGTGTCACCGTTGCATTTCGTAGTCTAGGCCCTTGTGGCCGTTCGAAGTAGTACCCAGCCGACGTGGCCATTCGAACAAGGCGAGGCTGGTCGGGAAATCCAGCGAACGCCCAGAAGGGGCTAGACTACGGGTTGGCCCATCGTCGTTAGACCCGGCGTTCCAGCCTCAGAGCGGTGCTGCGGACGGACTTCGGTCCGATTAGCTGTTCCCTTGCGCCGCGCGGCCCGGCTGATCATAGCTCCGGGGGGCGCCGGCGGTCACCCCCCGCATGGTCGAGGAGCTTTCCAGCGCGCGGACGGCGATGTCCTGAACCTGGGCGTAAGATTTTTCCAGCTGCCCCGAGAGTCGGGCCATTTGCTCGCTTTGCTCCTTCACCGTTTGCTGGAGTGCCTCGATCCGCGACTGGAGGACCTTTTGCTCGCCTTCATATTCTTTCTTCAGCAGCTCCTCGCGCGTTTTCGCCTCCTGCTTCAGGCGCTCGGCCTCCTGCTGAACCGCTCGGGCCACTGCGGTCTCCAATTCCTTTGGAGAGGCCTCGACCTTCTTGCGCAGCTGCTCGAGTTCACCTTCTCGGGCGGCCATAGCCTTTTCTCTTTCGAGCAGGTCGCGCTCCATTTCCTCTTTCTTGAGCTGGATTTCGCGCTCGAGTTTTTTCTTATCGTACTCGAATTGCTCGCGGGCCTGGCGCTGTTCCAGCTCCAATTGATAGCGAAACTCTTCGGCTTCCCGGTCGCGCGCCTTCTTTTCCGACGCGGCGCGTTCTTTGATCTGTGCCTCGTGCGCTTCAATTTCTTTTTCCCATTCGGAACGTTTGGCCACGATTTCACCGAGGAGAGATTCCCTCTTTTCCGTCATTTCGGTTTCGAACTGTTCGCGCTTCTGCTGTTGAACTTCCAGCAGTGCGGCCAGAGTTGACGCCGATCGCTCGATCTCGTAGATTTCCTCCAGCTCTTTCTCCCTGGTTTCGACCGCCCGCTTCACATGAAGGTACTTGCCGATCTCCTCCTCCAGCCGGTCGGAGAGCCGGACCAGCATGGTCCCGATCTCCGATCGCAGGTTGCCGATCTCCTTTCCGATACCTTCCATGGAGAGCGTGTCGGCGACCGCGAGGGATTCCCGGCTCTTCTTCTGCTCGATCTTTTGTTCCGGCTTCAGTTCTGCTTCCTGCTTCTCTTTCAATTGCTTCTGGGCCTCACTGACGGCTTCCAGCATTTCCTTCTTGGCGCTGGAGGCGCTGCGCTTTTTCGTGGGCGTTTCAGTCTTTTCCATAGCTCTTCTCTTCCTCCATACTGTGACTTGGATCGGCGGGCGCTCCATGGGAGGGCGTCCCCGTGGTCATGATCCGCCTTTCATCAGCAAGCCGCAGTAATCCGCAGGGAATCGAAGATGTCCAGCACTTTCGCCGCCATCGGAAAGCAGGGGCAGGGAATCCCAACGGTCAGGCCCACGGCTCCAAAACGGCCGATTCGACCAGGATGCACGGCCTTTTCGATTCGTTGGACGGGATCGGGTGAAATTGTGACGGGCGCGATTCCCTACAGCCCGCCTGGGCAAGCCGGAGGGGCCAGAGAGAAGGATAATCGGGCCTGTCCCAGTTTTCGAAGGACTTGCGAAATGAGAGGTTCGACGCTGAATGTCGGCGAGAAGAGTGCAATGAGCCGTCAAGTCCGCCGATTTTCGCAGGCTGACAGCCACGCGCGTTTAATAGTTTTCGCGCTGTTCTCCGAGGTGGCAAATCGCACCGGCCGCGACTCAAAACCTCGCCCAAGGCTGGATTTTCTTAGCCCGTCTTCAGCGGGCTCCTCTTTGCACCCGCGTTCACGCGGGGTGGAAGGGACTGCCCCCCTTTCCGACCCAGCATGCTTCAGCATGGCTTCCCGGCGGGTCTTCAGCCATTCTCCCACGGCGGCCCACGGCTCAAGCCCTCCCCCCTGGGAAGCCCGGCTCAAGCCGGCTGGGGCCAAACCTCTCGGTTCCCCTTCACCCCGGCTCAAAGCCGGGTGCAAAGAGGAGTCCGCTGAAGACGGGCCAAATGTCCCCGGCTTCGGTTCGGTGAAGCCAGCACGGCTCGGCTTCGCAAGCCTTGAAGAATCAACACCCCCTCTGCGCAAAACCATTAAACGCTTGTGGCTGACAGCCTACGCTACTCTTCTTTCGCAAGCCAATTGTCCCAATCTCTGCTCTTGCAAAGCGGAGCACATTCATCCAAATGGAGCGCAGTGGAAGACAGTCTTTTCCCCGTGAGGACAACGATGAGCGAGATGAACCTAAACTGTACTGTTGCCGCAGGGGTCTCGCGCCGGGAATTCCTTGCGCGAACGGCTGGCCGGTTGTCGGTTGCGTTGGTGGCGCAATCGGGCGCAACTCCGCGGCTGTTCGCCGGGCCGCCACGGATTGCCGTTGGGCACAAGCCCATGCGGCCCAAGCCGCGGCCCGATTTGCTCGACGAAAACTCGCCGAAAGAAATCGAGGTTCTGCAGCTCACCACGGAACCGGACGTTCCGGGCTCTCTCTATATGGAAGCGCAGATTTTCACCAGCGATTCCAAACGCTTGGTGTTGCACCGTTCCGCGACGGCACACGGCGGGAGCAAGAATGATCCCAAGCACCACTACCTTCTGTGTGACCTCGAAAACGGCGGTGACCTTTCTCCGCTGACCCACGAGCCCGGGCCGACGGCGGCGTCGGTTTCGCCCGATGACAAATACGTCTACTACTTCGTGGACGAGACCGAGCCGGGAGAAGGGCGGCTGATGCTCAAACGCGTCAACCTCGACGGCAACGACCGCCAGTCTCTCGTGGTCGTGGATAAGGCGCTGCCGGGCACGAAGTTCCGCCCGAGCAGGATCTATCCTCTTTCCACGATTTCTTCCGACGGCAAGCGCTTGGCTCTTTCGTGTTTTCTGGGCGACGGCACGACCGAGGACGCACCTTCCGGATTGATGGTCTTCGATCTGGTGCGTGGTGCGGTGAATCTGATTATCCAGGGTCCGACTTGGGTGAATATCCACCCTCAGTATTGTCGTTCCCAGGACCCGGAAGCGGCGCACGACATCCTGATTCAGGAAAATCACGGCAACACGCGCGATGCGAAGGGCGTCATCACGCGGCTCGTTGGTGGCGACGGGGCCGACATCCACGTCGTCCGCGACGACGGGACCAACTTCCGCAACATGCCTTGGGGCCGCGACGGAAACGAGTTTTGCCAGGGGCACCAATGCTGGCGGGGGCGGACCACCTGGGCGATCACCAGCACCGGTACGCGCAAGCCGTCGGAGTGTCAACTCATCGAAGGCCGCGCCGCGCCCCATGCCGGCCACGTGGGGACCAAGACCCCGGGCGGGATCCGCAACGATCTGACGCGCGACTTTCCGAAGCCGCGGTTTTACCATTTCGGCACCGATATCGAAGGAAAGCACCTGGTCTCCGACTCCGGCTCGATGGACAAGCAGGCGAAGATTCATCTGATGGAACTCGGTGAGGCGGGCAAGGACCCGGCGCGCAACCTTCGCTACCTGCTCAGTCCGAAGTCTTCGTGCGCGAAGACCGCCCACATCCATCCGTTCCTTTCGCCGAACGGGAAAATGGCCTTCTTCAACTCGGATGAATCCGGTATCTTGCAGGCCTACATGATCCGGGGACTGTAAGGGCGTGGGTGAAAAGGTGTGAATCTCCACATTCACACCCGCTCCTGGCAAGGCGCGTCTCGAAGTTGTCCCGATGGTCGGAAGGACAGGGAAGGAACAGCCCCGTCCGGCGGCAGGGAACCCCGCGATTTGCTTGACAAGCGAGGCTGCAACAGAGCTCATGGAGGTATGAACATTGGGACGACTCGTGACGGCCAAAGCCCGCCCGCCAGAGGCGCGCATGGACTCAGCCTCTCGGTGGTCATCTGCACCAAAGACCGTCCCGATTCCCTTGCCGACACCCTGGCGACCCTCTGGACCCAGTCGCGCCTGCCCGACGAATTGATGATCATTGACGACGGACACCTGGACTGCGGCCCGGTTGCGGCGGCCGCGGCGGCGCACGGCGTTTCATTCGTTTATCACAACAAGTCCGACCAGCCGGGGCTGGCCCAGTCGCGGCGTGCTGCTCTCGAGAAATCCTCGGGGGCGGTGATCCTGTTTCTCGACGATGACGTCTTGCTTGATGAAGGTTATATCGCAGCGCTCATGGCGGTCTACGAATCCGACAGCGACGGGCGGGTTGGCGGCTGCGAGGGCGTTTTGCAGGGTCTTCGCTATCGCCCACTGCAAATGCTGTTGCTTCGGCTTTTCGGCATGGATAATCCGAAGCGCGAAGGGCAGATTCTGAAGAATTTCGTCGGCGTCCACGTTCGCAACATCACCCGGCCCAGCGACGTGCAGTGGCTGACGGGATGCAACATGAGCTATCGGCGCGAGGCCCTGGCCGGGGTTGAAATCCCGACCGATCTCGTGGGTTGGAGCGCCGGAGAGGATCGCGCGATCTCGTGGCAGGTGGGACGGCGCTGGCGGCTGGTGGCTACGCCCGCCGCGCGCCTGGTTCACCGCAAGGTTCCCACGGCGCGCTTGAGCGCCGGCGAATGGGGTTTCCAGGAGGTGTATTACAACTATCTCCATTTTCGCCGGTACATGCCTCAGGACTTCACCCATCGGATGGCATTTGCCTGGTTGAGTGTCGGTTTTATGGTCATCAATCTGCTCCGCTGGGACTGGGGAAGGGTCGGGGGAAATCTGCGCGCGATCCGGCGCATTCTGTTCGGATAGGGAACGCCGGCGGCCTCGCCGGGAACAGGAAGCGAGAGGCAAGGAGTCAGAGGTTAGAGAAAGGCAAGAAACGGCCCGCCTGCTTTTTCTTGCCTCTAACCTCTTGCAGCTCACCTCTCTTCTGAGGTCGCCGTGTCATGGCCTGACAAATGCGAATCGGACTGGTCATTGATTATTACAAGCCGCATGCCGTGGGTGGCGCCGAGCGCTCGACACAAGAACTGGCGCGCGCTCTGGTTCGGCGCGGCCACGACGTGACCGTCTTGACACCGAATTACGGGGCGGCGGCGGAAGAGGATGACCAGGGCGTTCGGATTTGCCGCTATTGGTTCCCGCGGCGCGTCGAACCGGGGCAAATGGCGCCGGCCTTCTGGATCAAGAATCCGTTCTATTACTGGCTGTCGGCGCGGGCGGCTGCCGAGATCGCGCGGCGCCGCGGACTCGAAATCCTGCACGCTCAAAACACTTTTGTCCAGGTGACGACTTACGGGGCGGCGCGGCGGGCCGGCATTCCCTGCGTGGCCACGTTGCGCGATCTCAACGCACTCTGTTCGGTCGGCCACCTTTGCGCCGTCGCATACGATCCCGATCATATCTGCTCGAAGAGTTTCGTGCGGTGCCGGCGGGAATTCCTGGCCTGCTATTATCCGCGTGCGTCAACGACGTTTCGAATCCGCTTGAGGCTCGACTCTAGATTCAAACAATCCGATCTTGCCCGGCGGCAGCGGATCTTGAGGCGATACGCGAAGCTTATCTTCGTCAGCAACGGCTTGAAGGAAGAGTATCTCCGTCATGGATTTCACGCCTCACCCGAGCGCCTGGCGGTGGCCTATAATCTTCCGCCTGATCTTTCCGGTGTGAGCGAGGCGGGCGGTCCGACGCCGGCCGAATGGGACCTGCCTGCGTCGGCGCCGGTCGTGGCCTATGCGGGAAAACTCTCGCTGGGCAAGGGGGCTGACGTTCTGCTCGATGCGATCCCACGCGTCCTCGAACGTCGCCCCGATGTGGTCTTCGTTCTTGCCGGCCGCCCCACACCGCAGGTGGACGCCGCGACGACGATTCCGCAGCGAAATCTTCGGCTCCTGGGGCAAGTCAGTTCTGACAGAGTCTACGCGCTGCTGAGGAGGGCGAACCTGTTTGTCCTTCCATCGGTTTGGCCCGAACCGCTGAGCAGAGGGGTGCTCGAAGCCTTGGCGTTCGGCGTTCCCGTGATCGGAACGAGGTGTGGCGGGACACCGGAACAGATCGTCGAGGGTGAAAACGGGTGGTTGGTCGAGCGTGGCGATTCGGTGGCGCTGGCCGAGCGGATCGTGAGCGCGCTGGCCGTTCCCGAGGTGTTGCGGCGGATGAGCGACCGCTGCCGAGCGCTTCTCCGCGAGCGTTTCGACGCCGATAAGATCATTGGCCAAATGCTGGCCATATACCAATCCGCAATTGACGAGAATCGGCGCCGCGGCGGTTGAAGGGCTGCCCTTTCTTCAGTGGGCAAGGAGCTGTTCGTAAGCGGCGAGACATTTTTCGGCGACGCGCCGCCACGTATACTCCGCTTTGATCATGCGCTGGGCGTTTTCGACGAGCCGGGCCCGCAACGGCGGATCGCTCAGAAGACGATCCACGCAGGCAGCCAATCCGGCCGCGTCCTGATCGGCAAACGTCAGGCCTGTTTCGCCGTCGTGAACGGCTTCGAGCATTCCCCCCACGCGCGAGCAAATCACGGGAACCCCGCAGGCCATCGCTTCGAGCAACACCAGCCCGAACAGTTCTGCTTTGTAGACCAGGCGCCCGTTGAACGACCGATAGGTCGAAGGCAGGACAAACAGTGACGCCCCCTGATAGAGGCGCAACTGGGTGGGTGCGTTGCAAAAGCCGAGAAACTCGACGCGCCCCTCAACCCCCGCGCGCTGGACTTCTTTGTCCAGGTAAGTGTCGTAGTCGGCGGCGATCCCCTTCGCGCCGGCGATCTTCAATCGCAGCGAAGGATACCGTTCGTGCAGCAAGCCGAGCGCGCGGATGGGATACTCGATCCCTTTGTGCGGAAGCACGCGGCCGACAAAGAGTAGGTAAGGCGGAGAATCGGGGGGACCCTGGCGCGGAACATAGAACGTGTTGTCCACTCCGCCGCCCACGATCACGATGCGTTCCGGTGAACCCGGGTAGTTGTGGTCGGTGGGCCACTGACCATGATCCGTGTGAAACTCGTCTTCGTGGCCGCGGAGAAAAAACCGGGCGCTGTATTGGCTGAGGAGAAGAAAGCGGTCCACCCGAGCGCCGGTGCGAACGGGGAGATTGCGCCAACCCCCGCCGCCCAGATCGGTCAGGCAGACCTTCATCCTCCGCGCTTTTGCCAGCGGGATCAGCCAGCGGTACTGGAGTATTTTGTACTGGTGGAAATGAACGACGTCGGCCGGTTTGCGAAGACTCATCAGCACACGCATCAGGCATCGGACGCTCAGCGGGTTGGACAGATGAAACGGGCGCACCATGATTGGGCATTCGTAGTTGATCGTCCAGCGCTCGCGTCGTTCGCGCCGAAGCCACGGCCCGTTGGGCAGCACACCCCACGTTTCGACCTCGTGGCCCATCGCGGCCTGCGTGCATGCCAGAACGAAAGGCCAGTTGGCTCCCCCGCCACCGCTTTCGTCAGGTAATCGGGTCTGAATGTGAAGGATACGCATAATGGTCAATCCCGCGCCGAGTTTTGGCTACTGTTAGCCTTTTCGGGACTCACCCGCAAGCTCCATTCGCCACATGTAGTTCCAGCGGGTGCACGTCACTTTGGTTGGTAGAGAAGGTTGTTGCGAGTTGGTGGTGGAGGGAGGAAAGGTGGTGAGCGGGGGATAAACTCAATCGCGCTGGCGAGGAGAGAATCGAATGAGTGCTGCTGTTG
>Ga0315282_10013826_pt1 | contig 12104 bp, 10 predicted proteins | sample YL17G07_20_MG_FD_203693 | JGI IMG/M metagenome (GOLD analysis project Ga0315282, IMG submission 203693) | Sediment microbial communities from Yellowstone Lake, YNP, Wyoming, USA - YL17G07_20 | ecosystem: Environmental > Aquatic > Freshwater > Lake > Sediment | place: USA: Wyoming | collected... | reverse complement strand
CCCTGCTCCGGCCGCCAGCGAAGCTTACCTGACTTTCGAAAACGGCCTGCGCGGTCTGTGGACCTAAGGTCCTATTTCGCCACGCTGTGGTGACCCGTCCACCATCTGGCAGCACGTGCGCGTGGCCGGTTACGCCGATCGCGGACGAGTGCTCTATGAGGAATTTGGCAAATGGGAGATCGTTTCCCCTTCGGGCGTGCAGGGCGGCGATTACGGTGGGATGCAGAACTGGGAGAAAGAAAACGTACGCTCGCAGTCTGGCTTCCACAAGGCCATGCTTAACTGGTTGGAAAACCCGCAGCAGGTCCCCGGCACCAACCTGGAAATCTCGCTGTACGAGTGGAAGGTGGTGCTGGCGATGTATACCAGCGCCCTGGAACGGCGCCCAGTCGATCTAGCCGGCTTCGAGCCAGACGACGAGTTGTTTCACATGCTGGAGAAGCATTTCGCCTGACTTTTTATTAGCCCTCACCAACTTCTTGCTATGGGTACCTTTTTAGGTTCACTCGCAGAGGTGTGCGCTGAAGAGCGAAGGCGAATCTCTTTAGGAGGAATTTATGGCTAAGATTTGGGGAAAAGAGTATACGAAAACCGAGCTGCTGCGCCGCATCGGCGACATAAGCCAGATCGCCTCGGCCCAGGCGGTAGAGCTGGTGGACGGCAACGAGCACGGCGTGCGCGCCGTGATCCTGCGCAACGCCGCTGGCCTGGAGATGACCGTGGCGGCCGAACGGGGTATGTCGATCACCGACCTGCGCTATAAGGGCGTGCCGCTGCCGTTCTTCACCGGCGTGGGCACGGTCCACCCGGCCTACGGCGACTTGCGCGGTCTCAACTGGTTGCACACCTGGCCAGCTGGCTTTATGACCACCTGCGGCCTGACCCAGGTGGGCTCACCTACCGTCGACAACGGCGAAGAGCTGGGGCAGCACGGGCGGGCAGCCGGCGCCCCGGCGCGCAACCTGGCCTGGGGCGGCGAGTGGCAGAAGAATGAGTACGTGGTGTGGGTTTCCGGCTGTGTGCACGAGGCAGCCATGTTCAACTACCATCTGCAGCTTACCCGGCGCATCTACACCGGGCTGTCGGAGTCGCGCTTCTGGGTGGAGGACGAGGTGGAAAACCTGGGCTTCACCCCCGCCCCGCACATGTTCCTGCAGCACATCAACCTGGGCTTCCCGTTGGTCGACAGCACTGCCCGCCTGGAGTTGCCGCCGCATACCCCGGCGCCACGTGATGAGGATGCCCGGGCCGGCCTGGACAGCTACACCACCTTCCACGACCCGCTGCCCGGCTACCGCGAGCAGGTCTTTTACCATTACTTGCGCCCGGATGAGCGTGGCAAGGTGGAGGTCAAGCTGGTCAACCCGGTCTTCAACAACGGGCAGGGGTTGGGCGTGGCCCTGCGCTATTCTGTGCGAGAATACCCGGTGCTGGTGGAATGGAAGCAGATGGGCGAAGGCTTCTACGCGGTAGGGCTGGAACCGGCCAACTGCCGGGTGAGCGGGCGGTTGGCGGAGCGTGAAAACGGCACGCTGGAGATGATTGACCCAGGTGAAGTGCGCAAATACAAGCTCGAGATTGCCATCCTATGAACGTGAAAAAAGTGGGAGTAAGAATGTGCACACCCTGACCAACCGAGAACGCTATCTACGCCTGTTCAACGGTGAGAGCGTCGACCACACCCCTTTCCTGGATATTATGGGTTTTTGGGATTCCAGCCTGCAGCGCTGGAAGACTGAAGGCCTGGCCCAGGATGCCACACCCGAAACGGTGCGCAGGCAGGTTGGTTTTGACGGCGGGCGGGGCTTCTACCTGCCGGTCAAGGCTTTTATCTGGCCCGAATTCGAGCCGCAGGTGGTGCGCACTGACGGCGAAAAAGTTTACACGCGCAACAAATGGGGCGCCCTCGAGCAGAGCATCGCCGGGTCAGAACTGATGCCGATCACCATCGAAGGCCCGGTGCAGGACTGCCAGAGCTGGGAACAAGTGAAGGCGCGCCTGGATCCGGATACGCCTGGCCGCCTGCCGGAGGATTGGCTGCAGTTGTGCCCGCAGGCGCGCCAGAGCAGCGAACCGGTCTATACCGGCGACCTGCCCATAGGGTTTTTCGGCGGGGTGCGCGAGCTGCTGGGCTTTGAGCGCCAGGCGACGCTTTTTTACGACGATCCGAGCCTGATGGAAGACATTCTCGACACGCTGTGTACCCTGTGGATTGAAGTTTACCGGCGCGTGCAGCAAGATATTCCCCTGGACTGGTTTTTCATCTGGGAAGATATGTGCTACAAAGGCGGCCCGTTGATCAGCCCGCGCCTGTTTCGCCGTTTTTTGCTGCCGCGTTACGCCCGCCTGACAACGAGCTTGCACGCCGGCGGCTGCCCACACATAATGGTCGACAGTGACGGAGACGAGCGCCCGCTGGTGCCGCTGTGGCTGGAAGGTGGTGTGGATATTGTCTTCCCGTGGGAGACCCAGTTCGGCCTGGACCTCACCGCCGTGCGCCGGCAGTATCCCAGCCTGGGGATGATCGGTGGACTGGATAAATATGCACTGGCGCGCGGGCGAGAGGCCATGGACCGCGAGCTGGCGAAGTTGCCTTTCATGCTGGAGCGCGGAAGGTATATCCCTGGCCTGGATCATGGCGTGCCCAATGATGTGGCCTGGGACGATTATCGTTATTTTTACGACCGGCTGCGCGAGCTGATCTGGAAATACCCACCGGGGTAAGAGTACCGGAGTTACTGATCTGATTATTGACCCGGCGTCCCCAAAGAACGAGGATGAGGAATATTAAACCCGCGTTTCATCGATGCGCCCGTCTTTCAGATTCAGTACCTTATCCACGTAAGCCTCCACCAGCGGGTCATGCGAGGCCAGCAGGATGGTAACTTTTTCTTCCTGAACGATGCGGCGGAAGAGGGCCAGGATTTCCCTGGCAGTCGTAGTATCCAGGTCGCCAGTCGGCTCGTCGGCCAGGATCAGGCGCGGGCCGTTGGCCAGGGCGCGGGCGACCGCCACGCGCTGCTGTTGTCCACCCGACATTTCGTCCGGTCGGTGGTGGATCCATTTTTCAAGGCCGACCAGGTTGAGCACTTGAAGCGCCCGTTCGTGGCGCTTGCGGTAAGGCAAACCATTGACCTGCAGCATCAATTCGACGTTTTCGATCGCCGAATAGGTCGGAGTCAATCCAAAGGATTGGAAAATAAACCCCACCTGTTTGCGGCGGAAATGGGTCAGCTCACTTTCGGTCTGGATGTTCACCTCGCTGCCGAAGACGCGCACCACGCCCCTGGTTGGCCGGTCAAGCCCGCCAATACAGTTAAGCAAGGTGGTTTTACCGCTGCCTGAACGCCCTTTCAAAACCATGAACTGTCCGGTCTGAATTTCGAGGTTGACTCCGCGCAAGGCGTTAACCTCCAGGTGATGACCTAGCTTATAGATCCGCCATAAATCCTGTGTTTCAACTGCCAGAACGGCTGGAGGGCTGGCTGGTTCATCTGGCATGGGTCTTTTCTCCTGGCTTGCGTTGACTGAAAAGGTCATTGAACAGTTTATGCAGCTTGCCATGCTTGCGGGCGCGATCTATCTCGGTGACCATTATCTCGGCGCTGCGCGTTTCGGTCTGGACCACAGGACGAATAAGGATGCCGTCCGGAACACGCTCTAACTGGACGCGTCCCTTGATCTGGTATTCTTCCAGGAATTCTTTCGGCAGTTGCAGCCTGCCGGCCGAATCGAGCACGGTCAGTTCCTGGATCACGCGCTCGGCCGGGGCACTTTCCGCGCCGTCCGCCGGTAGACCTCTAGTCTGGACGGGAACCGGCTGCCAGACCGACTCGGAAGTAATCTTACCATCGCGGATCGCCACCACCCGGTCGACGTGGTGAGCCAGGTTAAGATCGTGACTGACGATTAAGGTCGTCAGCGATAATTCCCGGTTGAGACGGCGGAAGGTGGCATAGATTTGCTGGGCGGTCGATTCATCAACCTCGCCAGTTGGCTCGTCCGCCAGCAGCAGGCGGGGATTGTTGGCCAGGGCAACCGCAATGGCTGTCCGCTGCTGCTCGCCGCCTGAAAGCTCGGACAGACGGAAGCTCATTCGCTGCGAAAGGCCCACCTGGTCAAGCAGATACTCGGCACGCTGGCGTTTTCTCCACCCAACGTACCCGTACAACAGCAAAGGCGCTTCGACATTTTCCACCGCATTCAGGTAAGGGATCAGGTTGCGGGCGCTCTGCTGCCAGACGAAGCCTACCGTGGTCAGCCGGTAATTATCCAGGGCCGCGTCGGATAATTTGAGCAGATCGCGGCCGGTCACACGCAGTCGCCCGGCTGAGGGACGGTCCATCCCACCCAGGATATTTATCAAAGTCGACTTGCCGCTGCCGCTGGCGCCAACAATGCCCAACATCTCGCCAGCGTCCACAATTAAATCCAGGCCCTGCAGCGCAACCACGTCGTGATCGGCCACTTTGTAAATCTTCACAAGGTTATCGCAAACGATGAAAGGTTCCTGGGGCATCTCTACACCGTCTCCCCAAGTTTAATGGCCTGAAAGATCTTCATCCGCCACAACAGCAGCACCAGCACAACCAGTGTGATCACGAACAGGGCGGTAAACAGGGCATAGATCTGGAAAATGGCAGGCCAGGCGATGACCACCTGGAAGGGAGGGATGCGCGAAGCCGCATCGGTGCCGATCTGGAGGTAGGGGATAAACAGGTAGCTCATCCAGGTGCCCAGCGCCGTCCCCGCCCCGCAACCCAGCAAAAGGAGGAAGGCTAGCTCACAAACCATATAGGAAGCCATCTGGCTGATCGACAGCCCCGAGGCGCGCAGCACACCCAGCTCGATAAATCGCCTGCGGAAGGAAAACAGTACGTACAGCAAAAAGCCCAACACGGTCAGGACGGCGGCCGCGGCAAACCCGATGAACAGCATACCGAAAACGCCCTGCCTTTCCGGGCGCTGCTGCTCCTTGGCGATAAGGAGTTGAGATGAATCCCACCCGATGGCTGTTACGTTGATCACTTTCAGGTTTTTCTCACCAATCACAGTCGGGTCGACGGCAGAATCAGTTTTCAGCCAGACCTGGTAGGGGAACTCCTGACCGGCGGATTCGAAAAGGTAATCGAGGTTGCCCACGAACAGCGGGCCCTGGTCTGGATACCAGGTCGGGAACATATCGACGCTACCAACCACTTTCATATCCAGGCGCGTGTTGGTTTCAAAGGTATTGACCAGCACCTGGATGGGGTCGCCCACATGAATATCATAGGTGTTCATGAAATCACGTGAAAGCAGCACACCGTTATCCTGGGCGGCCAGGTCATTCATCAGTTCTCCCAGGTTGCTGGGAGAAAAATCACGCCGCCAGAACGCCGCCTTGGGAAAATCGAGGCGGTCGACCCCAAAGAAATGGCCCGCCTCCATTCCCTGCGTGCCCGCCTCCACCCCGGCGTCGTAATTTCCGACGCGGGTCGCCATTTTCACTCCAGCAACTTTGAGGTAGTCGGTGACTGGGAAGAAAAACCAGTTTCCTCCCGTTGCAGACGATGTTTTAGAGAAACCAGCCGAGGTGCGCTGGCCTACCTCGGTAAATATTATATCTGCCCCGACCTGGTAGTAAGTCTGGTCATAGAGATGGAGGTCAAGGGTCTGGGCCAGCGATCCAGTGTAGGCGGAAAGGCTGAGAGTCAGGATCAGGATAACCAGCGGGGTATTGTAAGAGCCAGGCGTGCGCGCCAGATGGCGGGCAGCCATTGTCAGGCCCACGCTGCTGGTGCGCCCCGCTACCCAGGCCACTCCGGCTAGGATTGGTGGGATCAGGCGCAGAAACAGCAAGGCCAGCGCCAGAATTGATAAGGCTGGTACCAGGAATAAGAGCGGGTTGCGGAATGGATCGCCAGCCGCTCCGGCGGCCTGCGCCACCAAGCTACCCTGCTGGCGCAGCAAATAAGCCCCGTATCCGGCCGGGATGAGCAGGAAGAAATCCAGAAAAACTCGCTGCCACCAGGGCAGGCGCATCAGACGGGCGCGTTCCTGTTTATAAGAAACGATGGTATGGCGAGAAGCTCCTACCGCCGGGACTACTTCAGCCACCAGGGTAATCGCCACAGCTGCCAGCCCGGCCCACAAGGCTGCCGTGGTAAGGTTCACCTGCAGCGTAGAACTGGCAAAAAACGACATGAAGCTGCGAGTTTGCCCGATCAGGCGCGCCACCAGCATCGCCACAGGCAGGCCAACCGCCAGCCCGACCAGCGCCAGCAGCATGCTTTCCACCGCGGTAATGCCCATAATTTGCCAGGAAGTGCCGCCCCGGCTGCGCAGAACGGCAATTTCGTTGCGCTGGCGATCTACCGACAGACCGGCAACTAGAACAATGAAAGCCAGGATCAAACCGAGGATCGGGATAGAGAAGGCATACAGCAGGATGGTCAACTGTTTGACCGATTGGCTATATTGATTCAACACCGCTACCGGCGAAACATCCAGGCCAACCTTCGGAAGCAGGACTTCCGCCTGGGATTCCAGGCTCTGAATGCGTGCCAACAAAAGGTCTACATTATCGGAACGGACGCCTCCACCGTCCACAACCAGGTACCAGAAACCGGAAAATATTTCATTCGGCACGACCGGGCTGACGCGGTTGATAAAACTTTCCTGGGGCATGAAAAATAAAGTGGACATCTGGGCGGGTGGGATAAACCAGAAATCTTCCCGGGAGTCCGTCACCTCCCAAATGCCCGAAACGCGCACCGGAATTTGGTAGTATTTATTGTTACCTGCCGGGGTTTTGCCGGGAACCATGGCCAGGTACCGCTCGCCGACCTGCAAACCCAACTTGTCGGCCAGGGCGCTGCTGACCAGCACATCGACCGGGTCCTGGCTGCCACGCGCAGACGGAGCCGGAAATTTACCCTGCAAAAGAGTAATATGGTTCTCCAGGTTGCTGTAAAAGCCGAGACTGACCCAACCCAGGTTGGCCTGGTCTGAATAGATTGTTTTATCCGGCGGGAAAAGGCCGGCCGGATCGGTGCGGATATAACGTACGACCGACTTGATCGGCAAGCCTAGGGATGGAGCGGCGCTACTGGCCATGAAACTATCCAGGGGTTGGATTACCTCCCAACTGACATCCCCATTGACCCCGCCGCTGTAGTTGAACAAGAAAGCGAACGGCGGGCGATTGACCGTCTGGCCTGAGGTATCTATTTGGGAGATGTCTTCGCGCAAAGTGCGGTTAAACACCGCATCGGAATAAAGAGGGATGCTGATGATCAGGGCAATCGAGGTGACGAGGCCAACCACCGAGGCGGCTGCCAGGCCTGGTTGTGACCAGATCCGCTTGGCGACTATCAGGGTAGTAGCCCAGATACGGAGGAAAAATCGCATGGTGAATACCTCTAAGGTGCGATCACAACCTGGCCTTCACTCAGGCCTTCCAAAATTTCCACCCGGTCGGTGTTCTGAATGCCCAGCTTGACGTCCACGCGCTCCTGGAAATTGCCATTCTGCACCAGGACAAATTTACGCCCTCCAACATCGTGAATTGCCTGAGGCGGAAGCCAGAGCACATTTTCTTTGCGTTGCAGGATCACTACCACCGTCACCACGTCGCCCAGCTTAAAACCGGCCTGTTCCGGCGGGACTGCCAACGAAATGCGCAAAGTGCGGTCACTGTTGGCATTACCCGCTAATGGGGGCAGGCGCCGGACATTGCCGTTAATCGTTTTCCCTGGAGAATTATACGGTGAAATGAGGGCTGGCATACCCACCACCAGTTGGCTGAGATCGGTGCCTATCGCGTCAGCGCTAACTTCCATCTGGCTGGTATTCGCCACCACGACGATCGGATCAAAGGCATTGACAGATTGCCCTTCGGAAGTATTGAGGGCAATCGCCTGGCCGTCCAGCGGCGAGACAATCTGCGCCGCATCCGCCTGGGCTTGCAGGTCTTCCAGGCCCAGGGAAGTCTGCTGGAGGTCAATCTTGGCCAGTTCCACCTCATTCATCTTGATCACCAGCTCATCCGGGAAGGACCGCTCATAGCGATTGGCCTGCACCTTGAATATATTCAGGTCGCGCTGGGCATTATCCACCAGGATTTGCATGCGCTGGACATCCAGCTTTTTAAGCTCAAGCTGGCGCTCAATATCGGCGATGTTTTCCAGGTCAGCCAGCACCTGGCCGGCTTTAACCGGGTCGCCTTCTTTCACGTAAACCTTGCGCACCCGGCCTCCCACCTTGAAGAAGGTGTCCTGCTGCTCGACAGGAGCAATATGAGCGCTGAACTGAAGCTGGTCAACCACCTCCCCGCGCTGGACTTTGTAGGTGGGATTGATCGGCACAATAGGCGTGGGCAAGGGGGTGGGCGTGGCCTGGTCCTGCACTGCGGCAGGCGCACAGCCTGCCAGTAACAGCACAATTGCGGCCAGCGTAAAAAGCGCAGACCGTGAAAATCCGATGGATCGATTCATATTGACAAATTCTCCTGTTTAAAGGGCAGGATAATATTATAACACATCGATCTAACCGGTTGCGCAACCGGTTAGGTGAATCCAAATCCGATAACAGGTTTTTTATCAAACGCCTTCAACAGGAACAGGCGGAGGCAGGCGCGCCGCGTCCATTTTTGGAGACATCGCCACCACATGTAGACCGGCTGCCTGTCTTCAGCCACAGCCACAAAGTGAACTTTGTCAGCCGCGATTACAATTTGGATAGCAGGTTGGATGCACACTATTTGTGGCGGACTCGTGGGCCCACCTGGAGCAGCTACGCCAGGAAGTGATCCAAAGAGCAAAGGAAGAGGTGAGCGGGAGAGAAATCCTGGTTAAAACAAAGGGACTGCTGCATGTCGCTCGTCGCATGGTGCTTACGATGAATCTAAGGATTGCTGACCTGCTCACCAAAGACCCGGAAGATGCGATTTTGTGGGAAGGTGAGATCGACAGCACGAGCTTCGCCGTGCAGGTCCCCCATGAAACGGCTCTAGGCCCCCAGTTGGGGTGGGCGGCTATTTACGCCAATTCGATCCAGATTGCCCGTTTGAACTTTGAGGTGACGGTCGGGGTACAATTTGCCGAACCACAATCGCTTCATTTGCAGGAAAAGTACCACCATAAGGCCTTCGCTTCCTATGCCAGCGCTGACCGGGATGAAGTCCTACGCTGTATCCAAGGTATGGAAAATGCCGCGCTATCTTTGAATATCTTTGTGGATGTACATTCGTTGCGCTCGGGCCAGAATTGGGAGCAGAAGCTGTAGATCCGCATTCTCGCCAGCGACGTGTTCTTATTGTTCTGGTCGACCAACGCCATGCAATCCCCATGGGTGGAGAAAGAGTGGCGCTGCGCTTTAAGCGCCCAAAGCCTGGATTTCATCGACCCGGTCACTTTGCAGCCGCGAGATGTGGTTCCCCCGCTGCCAGAATTAGCCGCGTTGCATTTCAACGATTGGGAGCTGGCCTGTCAGCGCAGTATCCGGAAATGATTCTTTTCATCAAACCTCTATAATGAAGTCTATCGTTAGGGGTGGAGTATTGCACGTCTACTAACCGAAACAGGTTTTGACAGTAATTTGACATTAACGCCAGTAAACCCCATCCAAAACATCCCCTGTAGACACCTAAAAACCACCACATGTACACATATATCCCGCCAATACCTATATATACAAAAGTACATTTGTTCTACATTTACTTGGAATTAGGAGGCCAAAATCTCCGATTCTTAAACGAATCAAATAAAGAAATCAATATAATGGCCCTTTATACTAGGTAAGCACCCTTGGGCAGAGATCACTGGTTACTTTTCAGCCAAAAATTTGGGTGCAATTTGGTGCAATATTACATAGAAACCTGTCTAAAACGTATAAAAAAGAGACAAATGACCACCACCTTTGGGGGTTAAATAGACGCAATCCACCATATATACGGGGAGGGTGGATTTAAGGGCAACTCTTAATCAGGTGGTTCAGGTATCATTTTCCCCACTCAATCACCTAGATAGATGGTAGGATAAATTGTCACATTGATTGTTGCTTAATCTATAGCCTAATTTGACTTATGGGGATTTATTATAGTAGGGATTGTCTTCCCTTACGTCATCTCTGGCGAAGATGTGGTGAGATCGCGTAGAAAGCTGTGGAAATTTCCTCACCGGCTTCAGATAAACAATCTTACATGATTATTCCTCCGCTTCCTTGCTGGCCTTTCGTTCTATTCGCCCTTTTTATAGGTGAATACTGCTTTATCAACATCCATGATAAATATATTGAGTAACTGTATCCACACCTTACCAACTCTGGACAGGGCAGCAGGTTACCCTACCTTCATCAGCCCATTTGCAACCATTTGCAACGCCAGAAAAACCCCATGGAAAATAAGGACGCTGTGGACATTGATGCCCCCACAAGTGGCGATATAATGGACTCCATCCCATCATATGTGGGCAGTGGACGCTTTGGACGACCCGTCGAAATCTCTTCCCCACAGGGCGGGGACTGAGTACACAGATCAGGTCGCAGGTCCGAGTCCTGTTCCGCCCACTTATGCGGTATAATAGATATGCAACGGGGATGATCGGCTTCGACGGGAGAGGCTGGCCCCGGATTGCGAGCCGAGAGACGCCGAACTCGTAAAACCAGCGTAAAAACAAGTGCCAACCGCACTCAATATGCTGCTCTACCTTTAGCTGCGTAAGCTGAAGCGAGCGCAAATGGTCTCCTCGTGGGACCACGCCTGCCTGCCCCGCCCTCTGACCGGTGGTAGAGCAGACGTCACAAAGTCAGAGTGCCGTACGAGTTGCCGTGCCTCGTATGAAAGAGGGCTTTCGGGTCCTAGCGGCTGGCTGGTGAATGGTCTGTCAGTTTTCCATTTTCCAGCAAGAGCAATGACTGACTAAGCTCGTAGATATCCGAGGGACGAATCTTTCGGACGCGGGTTCAATTCCCGCCATCTCCACCTGGACTAAGAAATCGGGTTTCTCAGAAGAAACCCGATTTCTGCTTTTAATGATATAATTTATATATTCATTCTTTGAATATTCATAATATAAATATGACACGCTCACAAGCCCCTCTTTCTCTGGAGTACATCCTTTTGGGTTTTTTATGTCAAGGCCCAATTCATGGATATGACCTGTATAAGAAGATCAGCAATTTCGAAGGCATTTCCCTCGTCTGGCATATTAAGCAAAGCCAACTGTATGCCCTGCTAGATAAATTAGAAGAAGATGGTCTGCTAAACTCAAATATGGTGCCCGGTGAGGCGCACCTAATGCGCAAAGAATATCAGGCTACTCTGGTTGGGAGGCAATCATTTCTGGCCTGGGTCACCTGCCCTGTCAGTCATGGCCGGGATATGCGCCAGGAGTTTCTGGCAAAACTTTTTTTCGCACAGAAATCAGGCGTTGAAGTCAGCCTGGAACTGATTGAAGAACAAAAGGCGGTAAGCGCGGAATGGCTAGCCAGTTTACATATCAGCTACTCAAAGACCACCGATGAACAACGCTATGAGAGGATGATATTCCAATATCGCATCTCCCAAACCCTGGCTATGCTCGAGTGGCTGGACTATTGCCGTGCTGAATTTCAAGGTGCTTTTACACGAAAATAAGGAGCCAGACAATCATGGAATTCTGCATGAAACCAATTGGGGTAATTCGTACTCCATTTACAAAAATATCCGAGGCGCCCATCCAATCTTCGCGTTCCACGGCTTTCGGGGAAATTGAGGTATTTTCAGAATATGAAGCAGGGCTGGATAGTATTGATAGGCTCTCCCATTTGATCCTGATTTATGTCTTCCACGCCGCACTCAACAGCACAGAATTAATGGTTAAACCATTTCTGGATAATCAACTGCATGGTATCTTCGCCACTCGTTTCTATTGCCGGCCGAATCCAATCGGTTTATCCGTTGTTCGGTTGATCCAAAGAACCGGTTCGCTTTTGCAAATCCAATGTGTCGATATGCTGGATGGAACACCCTTGTTAGATATCAAACCTTATGTGCCTGAGTTTGATGTTCATGCGGTCGATAAACTCGGATGGTATGCCAGGCGAGCTCATCAGTAAAGAAAAACTTGTAGAATGATGGCAAA
>Ga0315282_10013825_pt1 | contig 12105 bp, 13 predicted proteins | sample YL17G07_20_MG_FD_203693 | JGI IMG/M metagenome (GOLD analysis project Ga0315282, IMG submission 203693) | Sediment microbial communities from Yellowstone Lake, YNP, Wyoming, USA - YL17G07_20 | ecosystem: Environmental > Aquatic > Freshwater > Lake > Sediment | place: USA: Wyoming | collected... | reverse complement strand
AGTTTGCCCCTCCGCCAGGCACGGTAAAGCTTACCACCCAGCTGAAAGGGCTTGCCCCCAGACTCAAGACCAGCCTGGTGGTGATATCAGCCATCTTCATCTTTTTTACAGGCGTGAGCGTCGTCCTCCTTACCAACTACACCGGCTATGATGTCCTCGGGGTTGGGCTCCCCTCCCAGGAGGAACAGGTATACCAGGAAACAGTATCCTATCTGGAGGGGGCCGGGGCGAAGAAGATATATTCGGATAACCCCATCCTGCCCGCCTTATCGCCGAACCTGAAGAGCACGCTGCACTTTGAGACCTTCGCCATGCTCTGGCTTGAGCAGAAACCGCCAGAGGAGCTGGTGGAGGACATCATTGCTGACGGGGTTGACTATGTGGCCCTCACCCGCTGGGCGAAACAATGGGGTAATCCCTATGGAGAGAAGCTTGACCTCCACGAGGCAGTCCGCCGCCATGGCCGGTTAATGACGGTGATAGAGCCCGATTCTGCCTGCAGTATTGAAATATACCGGTTGGGTGCTGAACCCCAGGGCATCTTTAACGGAGACTTTAGTCAGTGGGTGACAACGGATGAAACAAGCCAGCCCCTTGGCTGGAGTCCAGTGCTTCTTACCGGGAGGGGGGACGCGGCGGCGATTAAGGATATGAGTGTTGATGGCGTGAAATGCCTGGGCATGGCAATATATGAGGACGGTATGCGGGAAGAAAACTACGACGCAACCCACGCCGGCGTTTTCCAGAAGATTCTATTCCCTACCTCAAAGCTGAAGGTTAAGGTCTTCCCCACCGTGAATACCGAGACCACGGGAGGTGTTGTCCTCGGCTCCGGTATTCACTTCGTGGATGAGCAGGGGCGTAGCCTGATTATTGGCTTTTCCGACGAGGTTGAGGGGGAGCAAATCACCCAGTATGGAGATAATACCAGGTTCCTGGTCGTCAAGAATGCCCCACTAAACCAATGGTCGGAATACACTATAGATTTAGCCGCCTACTGGGCAAAGACAGGGTGGTGGCAGCCTGAGGAAATCAGTGTTTATCTGGTTGTCTCCAGCTATTACACTGAGCCGGGGTATTACGCTTTCTACGTTGCCCAGATAGAGACCGAAGACGCCAAATAACTTGGCGTCAACTCAGGCAATCCTCTTCCTGAGCAGGAATGTGGAAATCAGCCCCACGATAACCCCGAACCACAGCGTGCAAAAGCGGATAATCATGGTCGCACTGGCCGCCGTCCCTTTGGCAATCCCGGCCATTATCAGCAGCCCGGCAAAGCTCCCCTCGGCGACGACTAACCCGCCGGGAATCATGGATATCGCGCCGAACAAAGAGGAGAAGGAGAAGACAAAGGTGCTGAGGAGCACCGAGGCGCTAACCCCGAAAGCCAGAAGAGTGAAATATGTCGCCAGGCACTCAAACCCCCAGGAGACAACACTGATAAGCGTCGCCACGGTCAGGTTTACCGGCTTAAAGAGGACATAGGCAGTCTCAAAACCAGTCATCAGGTGGTCCGATAGCTTATTTATGAGAGGGATATGCCGGCAAACGGCAAGCAGCCTCTTGCGTATCGGCGCCGACTGGATGCCGATTATCAGGACTATCAAAACAGCCAGGGTGATAAGTAAGACCTCCTTCCCGTACTGAAGCACGGAGAAGGAAATCGCGGCTAATATCAACAGGCCGAGGACATCGGTAACCCTCTCCGCAAAGACCACCGGCACCGAGCGGCTCACCGCGGTATTGTTTAACCTTTTCAATAAATAAGACTTGAAGACCTCACCTATTTTCCCGGGGGTGATTGCCATGCTGAGTCCGCTCAGGAATACCATAAAGCTGTCTTTAAACTTAAGCCTGACGCCGATATTCCTCAGGTAGTAGTCCCACTTGTAGAACCTGAGCATGTAATTTACGAAGGTGAGCGCCAGAATGAGGGGGATATAGAGCCACTGGAACTGGGCGAAGGCCTGGATAACCTCGTCAATGTCAGCAAAAATAGACAGGGCGACAAAAACAGCTACCCCGGCGATAACAGATATTATTATGCTGTTCCTGAGACTAAGCGGCGATTTTTTGCCTTTGGCTTTTTGTCGCGGCATAGCAAATGCTTTCGGTTAAGAGGCGAATCAGTACAGCACGATTACTACCAGCAAAACCCATATCGCCAGATTTATCAGCGTGGGTTTATCCTTGAATATCCTCTCCAGCTCGCCGCCGAAATTCTCCTGATGGACGAGGAATAGATAGCGGAACAGGCCATAGACCACGGATGGGGCGGTCAGCATCATATAGTAATTGCCCATAAAGAAACTGTACATCAGGTAGGAGACGATAGCCGCCGCAGCGGAAATGCCAATCAGCTGGTCAAGCATTACCACCGAGTAGCTGGAAAGGCCGGTTATTTTTGTGGCGGCCCTCTCTCCCACGCTGGCGAGCTCGCCCCGGCGCTTGCCAAACACCAAAAGCAGGGCGAGGAGGAGGGTACAAACAATAAGCCAGGGGGAAATGATGACGCCGATGGCGACACAGCCGGCAACAGCGCGGAGGACAAAGCCAACGGAGATAATCAGGACATCGGCAATCACCAGGCGCTTGAACACCAGCGAGTAGAGAAGGACCAGAAGCACATACGAGGCAGCAAAAATAAAAAACGGCATGCTTACCGCGAAGTAAGAGCCGAGCAGGGCAATCAGGAACAAGATTACGGCAAAAGAGAGGGCATAAGATACCTTTAGCTCTCCCGAGGCAATCGGTCTTTTGCGTTTCAGGGGGTGTCTCCGGTCTCTTGCCCGGTCTACGATGTCATTGATGAGGTACTCGCCGGAGGAAAGCAGGCAGAAGAAAACAAAGGCAAGGACGGCCTCCAGCCACATGTAAGCATTTAAAAAGTTAGCCGAGAAGATGATGCCGACGAAAAGTAGCAGGTTCTTGTACCACTGCTTGGGGCGGATTGAAACTAAAAGAGCTTTAAGCATTCTTCGCTTTCCGGGGCAATTATACACCCTAACCCTAAAATAGGGAACACCCCTTTACTTGACGGCTCCAGCGCTGAGCCTTATCATATCCATTAACCCGATGGCAGCCAAAAAATTCCTGGTTACCGGTGCCTCAGGGTTCCTGGGGTACCATATTTGTAACTACCTCCTGGCCAAGGGGCAAAAGGTCAGGGGGATAGATATTGCCCCTTTTGACTACCCCGATATCGCCGACGAGGTTACATTTTTTAAGGGCGACATTCGTAACCGGAACTTGCTGGAAAGGGCGATGCGCGGGGTAAATGTCGTCATCCACAGCGCCGCCGCCCTGCCCCTCTGGCCCGAGAAGGAGATTTTCTCAATAAATGTTGACGGGACACGGCTCATACTGCAAAAAGCGCGTGAGTTAGGCATAGGGAGGGTGGTCTTCATTTCTTCCACGGCGGTCTATGGCATCCCGGGGGAAAAGCTTGTTGACGAGAGCCATCCCCTGAGCGGCGTCGGTCCCTACGGGGAAAGCAAGATAGAGGCCGAAGGCGTCTGCCTTAAGTTCAGGGAAAAGGGACTGTGCGTGCCGATACTAAGGCCCAAGACATTCGCCGGCCCGATGCGCCTCGGGGTGTTCCAGATTATCTGCGAATGGGTGCTGGAGGGCAAGAACATCCCCATCATCGGCAGTGGCAATAACAAGTACCAGCTCCTGCACATTGATGACCTGGCGGCGGCGATTTATCTGGCGAGCACCGCCCCCAAAAATAAGGTCAACGATACCTTTAATGTCGGCGCCGCTAAATTCAAAAGTGTAAAGGCTGACCTGCAGGCACTGCTGGACTACGCCGGCTTCGGGAAACGGGTCGTCCCCATCCCCTCCTGGCTGGTGATTCCGGTCCTCAAGGTACTTTATTATCTGCGCCTTTCGCCGCTATACGAATGGATTTATGAGACGGCGGGCAAGGACCACTATGTCCTGGTGGACAAACTGCAGAAAGAGCTTGGCTGGAAGCCGAAAAAAACAACGGCCGATGTCTGGATAGATACCTATAAATGGTATAAGAAAGAGTATGCAGACAAAGAAATAGAGACCGGCATTAGCCACCGGGTCGCCTGGAAACAGGGGATTCTAAAGCTCGCTAAACTATTCTTCTAACGGATATCTGTGGAAGAGCAAATACTAAACTTTGTCCGCCAGACCTACCATGCCCTGGGCTGGCCGGGGGTGGTGCTCCTCATGGCGGTGGAGAGTGCCTGCATCCCCCTCCCCAGCGAAATCATCATGCCCCTTGCCGGCTGGATGCTGATTGCCGAAAAGGGTTTAGGAGTGCTATATCTCGTTTTAGCCGGGCTCTACGGGGCTACTGGTAACATTATCGGCTCGGTGATTGCTTACGCCGTCGGGGTCTGGGGTGGCCGCCCCTTCCTCAACCGCTACGGGAAGTATATCCTCATTTCGCACCACGATATCGAGCTTGCCGAACGCTGGTTTGACAAATATGGCGAGGGAATAGCCTTCCTCTCGCGTCTTGTACCGGGAGTGCGCACCTACATCAGCTTCCCCGCCGGCATAGGCCGGATGAAGATGGGCAAATTCCTGCTCTATACCTTTCTGGGCTCCTTCCTCTGGTCGACTGGTCTGGCCTACGGCGGCTATGTCCTGGGGCAGAACTGGGGAGAAATCAGCGCGGTGATGAGGCCCTTCTATATCCCAATTATGGCGGCGTTTCTGGCGGCGGTCATCGCGTTTGTCTGGCTGCGGGTCAGGAGGATGGCGAGGAAGTAGGATATTGACAAATACCCGCCCCATTATTAATCTCTATATTGTGAGCCAGCTATGAAAAGGCCTATTTTAAAGTGGGAGCTCATCGGCATAGCCGTCATATCCCTGGTGGGTTCGGCACTGCACTTTGTTTTTGAGTGGTCGGGCAACTGGGCGCCCGTGGGCGTAATCGCCGCCGTAAATGAGAGTGTCTGGGAGCATTTTAAGCTAGCCTTCTGGCCTGCCCTGCTATATGCCATATGCGAGTACCCGTTCTTCAGGCGCTCTGCCAAAAATTTCATGATTGCCAAGGCAGCCGGCATCTACGCCATGCCGATGGCTATCGCCGTTATTTTCTATTCTTATACGGCTATTATTGGCCACGAAATTCTAATCGTTGATATTTTGAGTTTTTTCGTCGCCGTCGCTCTCGGCCAGCTAACGAGCTACAAGATATTAACCATAAGACAACTGCCGGCGTGGTTAGATAAATTGGGGCTAGCCCTGGTGATTTTGCTCGCCATTGCCTACGGCGTGTTCACCTTCTATCCACCCCACCTGCCCATCTTCAGAGATGCGGTTAGTGGCGGCTACGGCATTATCCAGTAGGATTACCCCACCACCACATTATCTATCAGCCTCGTCTTGCCGATTTTTACCGCCATTGAGACTAAAGCCGGGGGTTTGACCTTATCCAGCTCGTCTAAGGTCTCGGCGTCAGCGATGCTGATATAGTCAATATTTGCTAGCGGCTGCTTTTGAATAAGCTCGGTCATCTTTTGGCGGATGGCTTGAGCGTCTTTCTCCCCCTGCGAGTAGAGCCTCTGCGCCAGGGTGAGCGCCTGATACAAGACAACGGCTTGCTTTCTCTCCTCGGGGTTTAAATATGTATTGCGGCTGCTCATCGCCAGGCCGTCGGGCTCGCGCACCGTGGGCACAGCGACGACCTCAAGGTTCATATCAAGGTCAGCCACCATCTCTTTGATAACGAGGAGCTGCTGGGCGTCCTTCTGCCCGAAGTACGCCCTATCCGGCTGGACGATATTAAACAGCTTGGCGACCACCGTCGTCACCCCCCGGAAGTGGCCGGGGCGGGAGGCGCCCTCAAGACGCTCGGTAATCTTACCGACATCAACCCAAGTATTGAAATTTTCGGGGTACATCTCATCCGCCGAAGGCATAAAGACGATATCAGTCCCCTCCTTCTCCAGAAGGGCAAGGTCGCGCTCGGGGTCACGGGGGTAGCTTTTAAAATCCTCCTGGGGGCCGAACTGGGTGGGGTTAACAAAGATGCTGACGACCACCGAGGGGTTTTCAGCCTTAGCCCGCCTGACCAGGACCAGGTGGCCCTCGTGCAGGTAGCCCATGGTGGGGACAAAGCCGACCGGCCGGGGGAGCTTGAGCTGCTTTATCTCGGCTATCGTCTCTATGACCTTCATGTTACGAGCTATTATACCATATGATAGAAACCTATCCCCCTGACCCCCTTCCCTTAACAAGGGAAGGGGGAAATATTTAATAAGAGAGGCTTCGCCTCTCTTTGACTCTCCTACTTTGGAGGTGCCTAAGAGGGGCGTTAGCCCCAAATACACTATAGGGAGTTTAAGAGGGACGAAGTCCCTCTTCAGAAAAAATCTTCCCCCTCTCCTTGGCAAGGAGAGGGGGATTAAGGGGGTGAGGATTGAGATTTGACACTCACCCGTCCCTTACCCCATAATATACCTAGTTTTTCAAGGTATAAGAAGATAATGATTAGTGAAATTGCCTTAGCCTTAGCGGTGATTGCTATTGCCTACCTGTTCGGTTCAATCCCTTCAGCCTACATTGTGGGGCGGCTGATGAAGGGGCTGGACCTGAGAGAGGTGGGCGACGGGCGGATGGGGGCGGCGTTCACCTACCGCCGCGTGGGGCTGGTGGGGGGCATCATCGTCGGGCTTATGGACCTGAGCAAGGGGGCGGTGGCGGTGCTTATTGCCCGGGAACTCGGGGGCTCTCCCCTCATCCTCCTCCTTGCCGCCCTTGCCGCGGTCGCGGGGCACAACTGGTCAATCTTCCTCCGTTTCAAGGGGGGCAAAGGGGCACTCACCATCTATGGTGCTCTCGCCTCGCTGATGTTCTGGCAGCTCCTTCTCGCCCTCGCCCTGGGGGGGATATTCTACCTGATTACTCACAAAACGGGGATGGCCACCGGCGTCCTGCTCGGCTTTTTATCCCTCTTCAACCTGCTTACCGGCAGCCTGATACTGCTCAGCCTCATGCCCATATCCCTCTCCGCGCCCATGTTCATAAAGCATATCTCCATGCCCAAAGCCAGTGTGGCAGTGGCGAATATTAAAAAATCCAGGGGATAAAGAGGGGTTAGTCTTTCTCTTCTAGCTTGAGCTCAGCCAGCAGGCTTTCGTCAATAGAGAAGCTCTGCTTCTCGGTGGGGAAGCTGCCCGCTTTTACCTCACTCTGGTACTGATTTACCGCCTTTGAGATAATATCGCTGAGCTTGGCGTACTGCTTGGCGTGCTTGGGGACAAAGTCGGTATACGAACCCAGGATATCGCTGATGACCTGGACCTGACCGTCGCAGTATATGCCGGCGCCGATGCCGATGGTGGGGATGCTCACCCTGGCGGTGATTATCCGGGCGAGCTGGGCGGGGATGGTCTCCAGGACGATGGCAAAGGCTCCAGCCTCTTCCAGAGCGATGGCGTCCTCAAGCAGCCTTTGCGCCGCCTCCGGGGTCTTACCCTGCACCTTGAAACCGCCGAGCTGGTGGATTGACTGGGGGGTAAGCCCGATATGCCCCATGACCGGAATGCCGCAGCCCACGAGCCTGGTTACCTTTTCCATCACCGATACCCCACCCTCAAGCTTGACCGCCTGGGCGCCCCCCTCCTGGATAAAGCGCCCGGCGTTATAGAGGGCGTCATCGGCGCTTACGTGGTAGCTCATAAAGGGCATATCGCCGACCACCATCGCCTGCTTTGTCCCCCTGACCACCGCCTTGGTATGGTGGAGCATCTCCTCCATGGTCACCGGTATCGTTGACTCGTAGCCGAGGACGACCATACCCAGGCTATCACCAACCAGAATCAGGGGTATCCCCGCCTCATCAATTATCTTGGCCGTGGGATAGTCGTAGGCGGTGAGCATGGCGATTTTCTCGCCCTTTTGCTTCATCTCTTTTATCTGATTGACCGTGACGCGCATTTCCTCTCCTAGAAGGATGCCGCCTTCGCTATCCGCTTGGTCTTAATAATAACATTTCTCTCGTCAACATACACCATCTTGGGGGCAAAGTTTCTGGCTTCTGCATCCTCAAGATGAACGTAGGTCAGGATGATAACAACATCGCCAACACTGACCAGCCTGGCCGCTGCCCCCCGGATGCCGATTTCCCCGCTGCCGGCCTCGGCTTCAATGGCGTAGGTCGCAAAGCGGGCGCCGTTGTTGACATCCAGCACCTGGACCTGCTCATAGGGGAGGATGTCAGCCTCCTCCATCAGCCTTTTGTCAATGGCGATGCTCCCCTCATAGTGGATGTTGACCTCGGTAACATGGGCCCGGTGGATTTTGCTCTTGAGCATTATTCTCATCACACCCTCCAAAATTTTATTTAGTTGGGGTGCAGTATCACCCTTAACTCATCGGCCTGGGTCTGATTTATTCTCCCCTTGGCCACGGCAATGGGTATGGTCTGCAACCCCAGCTCCCGATAGGTGGCGACGATATGGGGAGCGGTCCGTTCCAGGGCATCAAGGTGCTTCTTGATTGTCCCCACATCCCCCCGCGCGATTGGGCCGGTAAGGCACTGGGGGATGCCAACGGTCTCAATATTATGAATTGTCCCCTTTAAGAGCGGGAGCAGTGCTTGAGTCGCTTCTTCGGGGGGGACATCAAAGGTCTGCCATAAATCGGTGGCGAGCTTGACCAGGGTCACCATGTAGTTGCAGGCGATGACGGCGGCGGCGTGATAGAGCACCTTATCGCTCGCCTTGAGCTCCACCCAGCGACCGCCAAGGACGCCAACCATCTCCTTGAGGGTTTTGAGTAGAGGCTTATCGGCTTCAAGGGCAAAGGTGGAGCCGGGGATATTCTCCATTGCCTGTTTTAAGCTGGCAAAGGTCTGCAGGGGGTGAAAAACGCCAACCTGCGCCCCTGACTCCTTCGCCGCCTGTAGGATGGCAGTGGAATCAGCCCCGCTACAGTGGACCACGCCCTGCCCCGGGCGCCATTTTACCTCGGAAGCTACCCGGGCGATGGCATCATCGGGGGTGGTGATGAAGACAAGCTCGGCATTGTCAGCAACGCCCTGGTTATCAAGGATGCGGCTGCCCTTTACCGCCTGGGAAAACCTCTGGGCTGAGGCCCGGCTGCGGCTGGCTACCGCGACGACGGGATAGCCCGCCCCGCTCAGCCTGACCGCCAGGGCAGTCCCCACAGTTCCGGCGCCGATAAATCCCAGTTCTTGCACCTTCGCCTCAACTAAACTAAAAAAGCCTTCTCCGACACTGCCAGAGAAGGCTTCAAAAAAACTTTATTTTTGCCGTCTCGGTCGTATCCGATCCAAGCGAGCCCAGTTGTTAAGAAACCTCGAAAGCTTACCGCCCTACGGGTCGATAGCTAATTCTATAATATCAGCTAGCTGTCTTTTTTGTCAACGGTCATAGTACTTATTAACTACCGCCGGGCCTGGTCAGGGGGATTTTAGCCGCACAGAGGGGGCAGTCTGACGGCGAGTAGGTTATGGTCGCCGAGCGGAGACAGCTAAAGAGGGGGACACCGAAGTCTATTTTCTGCTCGGCGCGGTCAACCAGCACCCCGACGCCGATAGTTTTACCTCCCAGTCCTGCCACCGCCGCCATAACCTCGCGTATTGAGCCGCCGCTGGTGAGGATGTCATCAACAACGAGGACGCGCTCGCCGGGGTTGACGGTAAAGCCCCGCCGGAAGGCCCGTTCCTTCTCGCCCGTCTTCTCAGCAAATATACCCCTCACTCCCAGCTGCCTGGCGACCTCAAAGGCGATAATAATGCCCCCGGTGGTTGGCCCGGCGACAAGCTGAATTTGCTGCTTGGAAAAGTGGCCGGCAATCATGCCGCAGAGCTGGGCGGTATAGTCCGGGAACTGGAGGACCTTAAACTTCTCCCAGTAGACGGGGGAATGCCGCCCCGAGGTGAGCAGGAAGTGCCCCTCAAGCACCGCCCCCGATTTTTTAAAGATTTCCTCTATGTTATTTATTAACCCTATCCCCCTTTTAAGTTTTTTATTAACCTCACCCCCTTTATCCCCCTCTCCTTAACAAGGAGAGGGGGAAGAGGTTCTAGAGAGGGGGCGTCGCCCCCTCTCTTACTCTACTCCCCCTTCCCTTAGTAAGGGAAGGGGGTCAGGGGGATAGGTTACATCTCTAGTAAAGTTGGTTAATCTACTCAGTAGCGCTGGCAAGCTGCTCCTCCAGCGCGTAGTGAGGGACAAGCCCCCATTTGCTTAGCGGCCAGATTAAGAGCCAGGCCTTGCCAATTATATCCTTCTGCGGCACCATCCCCACATTGGCGTTGCGGGAATCGTTGCTGTTATTGCGGTTGTCGCCGAGAACAAAGTACTCACCCTCCGGAATTTTGTCTCCGACAAAATCCTTCCTCGCCGGTTCCTTGATATAAGGTTCATCTAATGGGAAAACATCCCCGTCCCCCTCATGAATATAGACTACCCCGTCCTTTATCTCCACGGACTCGCCCGGTAAGCCGATGATGCGTTTAATATAGTCTGCCTGCAGGTCGCTGCGAGGGTGAAAGATAATCACCTCGCCCCTTTCCGGCTGACGAATTTTATAAACCACTTTATTAATTAACAGCCGTTCCCCGTCCTGAAAGTTAGGGTACATACTGGAGCCGACGATAATAAAGCTCTGTACGGTGAACTGTAATCCGAAGAAGATGACTATTGCCAGGACGAGTGTCAGGGCAATTTCACGCAAAATGGCTTTCATTTAAATCTACTTTCTCCAGACAACCGTAGTATTATACTCTTCCCCCCTATTTTTAGCCAATTTGGTTAACCTCACCCCCTTTATCCCCCTCTCCTTGAAAAGGAGAGGGGGAAGAGAAGAAAGAGGGGCTGATGCCCCTCTTAAACACCCCATTTAAGCTGGGGTTTCCCCTTATCAATAGAGAGTATAAGAGGGGCGGAGCCCAAAACATTTTAGGGAGTTTTAGAGGGACGAAGTCCCTCTTATATAACTACTTCCCCCTTCCCCTTGACAAGGGGAAGGGGGTCAGGGGGATAGGGTTTTAAAAATCTCCTGATTTGCACTTTTTTTAAGAGAGGTGCTAGAATTACATGCCATGGACTATATGGAGCAGGCACTCTCTCTGGCCAGATTAGCCCTGGGGCAGGCCAGCCCCAACCCGGCGGTTGGGGCGGTGGTGGTGAAGAAAGGGATGGTTATCGGGCAGGGCTATACCCAGCCCCCGGGCTCCCATCACGCCGAGGTAATCGCCCTTAAGCAGGCGGGAGGGGAGGCGAAGGGGAGCGCGATGTATGTCACCCTTGAGCCCTGCTCCCATTATGGCCGCACCCCACCCTGCAGCCGGGCAATCGCCTCCGCCGGCATCAGCGAGGTCCACATGGCGATGCTTGACCCCAACCCCATAATTTTAGGGCGGGGCAAGGAGGAGTTGGAGAGGGAGGGGATTAAAATATATATCGGCGAGCACGAGGAGGAGGCGAGGGAGATTACCGAGGCCTATACCAAATTTATTACCACCGGCATTCCCTTTATCACCGCCAAGTTTGCCATAAGCCTGGACGGCAAGATTGCCACCAGACAGGGTGATTCGCGCTGGATTAGCAACAATGAGGCGCGGAGGTACGCTCATAACCTGCGCTATGCCAACGATGCCATTATGGCCGGGGTGAATACCGTCCTCGCCGACGACCCCCACCTCACCACCCGCTGCTGCGGCGGCAGGGGGGGCACCGCCAGAAAGCAACCGCTGAGGGTGATTATAGACGGTGAAGGGCGGACGCCGCTAACTGCCCGGGTATTCAAGGAGCCGGGGAAGACCCTGCTCGTGCTGGGCAGAAAGGCTACCCCGCAGGAAAGAGAGGCCTTTGCCCGGGCGGGGGCGGAGATACTGGAGCTGCCCGCCGGGGAAGGTCTGGTTGACCTGGAAGGGCTCCTTGAGGCGCTGGGTGAGCGGAAGATTACCAGCGTCCTGGTTGAGGGCGGCGGCATTCTCTTTGGCTCCCTATTTGACCGCGGGCTGGTGGACAAGGTTATCGCCTTTATCGCCCCGATTATCATTGGCGGGGCGGAGGCAAGGACCGCCGTGGCGGGTAAAGGGGTGGAGCGGGTGGCAGACTCACTAAGACTGGAGCGGATGAG
>Ga0315282_10013823_pt1 | contig 12106 bp, 11 predicted proteins | sample YL17G07_20_MG_FD_203693 | JGI IMG/M metagenome (GOLD analysis project Ga0315282, IMG submission 203693) | Sediment microbial communities from Yellowstone Lake, YNP, Wyoming, USA - YL17G07_20 | ecosystem: Environmental > Aquatic > Freshwater > Lake > Sediment | place: USA: Wyoming | collected... | reverse complement strand
CGATCCTCGCCAGTGTAGGCATAACGCGGCATGTACTCGGCCAACAACGCCATCGACACGTCGAAAGGATCGACCTCAGCCCGCCCGGCGATCTCCAAGTGCAGGGCCTGGAGGATCTGGGAGATGATCAGCACCGCCCAGACTTGCTGCAGGATGACCACGTCCTTGCCCGACCACCAGATGTGGAGCTTGAGACGTGGAGCACGTGGTAGCTCGTCTTCGAGCGGAAGCGCGAGATCCAGTAGTAGCCCTGGTCGGTCAGGTAGTCAAACCAGGCGAAGGCGACGAGGCCGAGGGTCTCGCCGTAGACGTGGTGATGCGGAACGCCCTCCGGCGTGCGCGGCCAGGACGGGCCAGCGGGGGCTTTGGCCCAGGCCTTGATCCCGGCGTCCAGGACGGTGACCTTGCGGATCAGGCCGAGGAGCAGGGCCATCGCGTGGGCGGCGACTTCGCGGTGGAAGACGCGGGGCAGGTTGACGACGACTATCCCGAGGTCGGTCGCGGCCTCGACGTCGAAGCGGTCGACGCCGATGCCCGCCGCGCAGAGCACCCTCAGGTTCGGGAGCTGCTCCATCACCTCGCGCGTGATATGGACCGGATTCTCGAACAGGCCCTCGGCGTCCCGAGCCACTTCCAGAAGCTCGGCCTCGTTCTGGAATGGCGCCTGGACCACCTCGACGCCGGGCTTGTCGAGCTCTTCCTTGATGTGCACCAGGCGGTTAGGCTGCACCCACTGGCATACCAGGGCACGAGGTCTGCTAGCCACGTCGCGTTTCTCCTTGAAGTGTGGCCGAAGTGTGGCCGAAGTGTGGTTCTCGGGGACCTCTCGCGGCCAGGCGCCGAGGCAGGCCCGATGGCGAAGATACTCGCCCCGAAGAACCATGCTGTCCAAGGAGACTGTCAACCGACTCCGCACCTCGTGCGTGCGCGCCGAGGGGAGAGGGCCCAGGGGGCGAGGCTCTCTCTACTGGAGCAGATCCAGCGGGTTTTCGAGCAGCCGCTTTACCTCCTGGAGGAAGCGGGCGGCCGTCTCGCCCGCGAAGACCCGGTGATCGCCCGAGAGCGTCACCCGCATGCGCTCGGAGACCTTCACCTGGCCGTCCACGGCGACCGGTTGCTGCTTGATCGAGGCCACGGCCAGGATCGCCGCCTCCGGGGGCGTGATGATGGCGATGAACTCCTCCACGTCGTACATCCCCAGGTTGGAGATGGTGAACGTGCCGCCGCCGAAGTCGCCGGGCAGGGCTTTGCCGCTCCGGGCCCGCTCGACCAGCCCCTTCGTCTCCCGGGCGATCTCCCGGAGACCCTTCCCGTCGGCGTTGCGGACCACCGGCACCGTCAGCCCCTCCTCCGGCATCGCCACCCCGATCCCGACGTTGATCTGCAGGTGCCGCTCGATGTGGCCGTCCCGGTACGAGGCGTTCACGTCGGGGAACTTCCGCAGGGCCAGGGCCACTGCCCGGACGATCACGTCGGTGATGCTAATAGTCTCGGGCGCCCAGGCGGCGTTCAGCCTCCGGCGCAGCCCCAGCGCCTCCGCCATGTCGATCTCGCTCGTGACGTAGAAGTGGGGGATGGTCGTCTTCGACTCGGCCATCCGCCCGCCGATGGTTCGGCGCATCCGGGAGAGCTCGACGGTCTCGGTCGGCCCGACTTCCGGCGCGGCCGGCGGAGGCGGCGCCGGCCTGGGGACCGGAGCTGTGGGGAGTGCCGGGGCGGCGGCCCACTCGTGCTCCTTCTCGGCCCTCGCCGCCTCCCTCGAGAGGTAGGCCTCGACGTCCTCGCGAGTCACCCGGCCTCCCGGGCCGGTGCCCCGGATCTGAGACAGGTCGATCCCCCGCTCTTCGGCGATGCGCCGGGCGATGGGCGAGGCCTTGACGCGCTCCGGTGGCGCCGCCGGAGCGGGCGCGGGCCGCGGTGGGGCAGCCGCGGGCCTCTCGGCCGGCGCGGCCGCCGCCACCCTGGCCTCGCGCTCGGCGGCCTCGCGGCCGGTCGCGATCTGCGCGATGGGCCGGCCGATGGGCGCGCTCTCACCTTCGGGGAGGAGGATCTTCTCCAGAGTGCCCGTCTCGTAGGATTCGAGCTGCACCACGGCCTTGTCGGTCTCGATCTCCGCCAGCGGCTCGCCCTTCTCGACGTGGTCGCCGGGCTTCTTCAGCCAGCGGACGATCCGGCCCTGCTCCATCGTGTCGCTCATGCGCGGCATCACGATTTCGGCTGGCATCCTTATCCCCCCATCCTGTTCATCCTGTTCGTCTTACCGCCCTGCCGTAGCCGCCGTCCGGCGGCCGACGACCTCCAGGGCCGCCTGGACGATGCCCGGCACGTCGGGGAGCGAGGCGCGCTCCAGAGACTTGGCGTAGGGGGCGGGCACCTCGGCGCCGCCCAGCCGCCGGACCGGCGCGTCCAGGTAATCGAAGGCGGCATCCTGGATGCGGGCGGCCACCTCGGCGCTGACGCCGTAGGTCGGCCAGCCCTCCTCGACGACGAGCGCTCGGGTGGTCTTGCGCACCGACTCGGCCACGGTCTCGGCGTCCAGCGGGCGCAGCGACCGCAGGTCGACCACCTCGGCGGAGACGCCCTCGTTCGCCAGTTGCTCGGCGGCACTCAGCGCGAGCAGGGTCATCCGCGAGTGGGCGACGACGGTCAAATCCGTGCCCGTCCGCTTGACGTCGGCCTTCCCGATGGGCACCACGTAATCCTCGTCGGACGGGACCGGGCCTCGGGTGCTGTAGAGCGCCAGGTTCTCGACGAAGACGACCGGGTTGTCGTCGCGGATGGAGGCTTTGAGCAGCCCCCTGGCGTCGGCCGGGGTGGCCGGAGCGACGACCTTGAGGCCGGGCACGTAGGCGAAGTAGTTGGCGAGGCTCTGCGAGTGCTGGGCGGCTAACTGGTGTCCGCCGCCCTCCGGGGTCCGGATGGTGATGGGGCAGGCGACCTGGCCGCCGAACATGTAGTGCAGCTTGGCGGCGTTGTTGACGATCTGGTCTATGGCGAGGAGGATGAAGTTAATCGTCATTATCTCGACGACGGGTCGGAGGCCGACCATGGCCGCGCCGATGCCGGCGCCGACGAAGACCTCCTCGGCGATGGGCGTGTCCCTCACCCGGCGCGCGCCGAACTCGCCCAGCAGGCCCGCCGTCACCTTGTAGGCGCCCTCGAAGATGCCGATGTCCTCGCCGATCAGCAGGACGTTCTCGTCGCGCTGCATCTCCTCCCGGAGCGCCTGGTTGAGCGCCTCGCGATAGGTCAGATCTGGCACGCCCACCACCTCTCAAACTCGCGATGTACTCGTCACCGCAGAGACGCAGAGGACGCCGAGACCGCAGAGAGGTGCTCATTCTCCTCAGCGGCCTCCGCGCGCTCTGCGTCTCCGCGGAGAGCCTGGTCGGCCATTGTCGATCAGCCCTCCCGCTTCCCCGCCCTCGGGGAGCGCTCGGCGTAGACGTACTTGTAGAGGTCGGCCGGGTCTGGACTCGGGCTCTGCTCGGCGAACCCGGCGGCCTCGGTCACCACCTCGTCGACTTTCTGCTCGATCCGCTGGGCGTCCTCTGGCGTGAGCAGGCCGGCCTGCTCCAGTTGCCGGCGGAAGCCCGTGATGGGGTCGCGGGCCAGCCACTTCTGTAGCTCCTCGGCGCTCCGGTAGCGGGCCGGGTCGGCCATCGAGTGGCCCCTCATCCGGTAGCAGACGGCCTCCAGCAGGGTGGGGTCGTGCTGCTCCCGGGTGTGCTGCACCATCCTGGCGGCGGCCTCGCGCACGGCCAGGAGGTCCATGCCGTCGACTCGCTCCGACGTTATGTCGAAGGCGCAGGCCTTCCGGTAGACCTCGGGAACGGCCGAATCCTGCTCCGGCCGGTCGCCCATCGCGTACTGGTTGTTGACGCAGAGGAAGACCACGGGCAGCTTCCAGAGCTTGGCCAGGTTCAGCGACTCGAAGAAGGCGCCGATGTTCGTGGAGCCCTCGCCGAAGATGGACATCACCACCTCGTCGCCGCGCCGGTAGCTGATCGCCAGGCCGACGCCGGTGGCGAGGGGGAGCGAGCCGCCGACGATGGCGTAGCCGCCCATGAAGCGCTGCCGGGCGTCGAAGAGGTGCATCGAGCCGCCCCGGCCCTGCGAGGTGCCGGTCTCCTTGCCGAACAGCTCGGCCATGATGGCGCCCGGGGGCACCCCGCGGACCAGGGCGTGCCCGTGCGCCCGGTAGTTGCTGAAGACGTAGTCGCGCGGCCGCAGGATGCTGAGGGCTCCGACGATGGTGGCCTCCTCGCCGATGTTGAGGTGGGTGTAGCCGCCAATCTTCGCCCGAGTGTACATCTCGGCGACCTTCTCCTCGAACCGGCGGATCAGCAGCATCTCCTGGTAGAGCCGCAGCAGCTCCTCGCGGCTCTCGCGGGTCAGGCTGAGCTTTGCCTCCCGGCCAGAGACGGCCGCCGGCCTCTCCATCTCCATTGACTCTGTCGAACGCCCGCCTTCCACGATCTCCCCCCTTCCTGCGACCAGGCGAGTCAATGCCCGTAGCCAACGCCCATAGCCGATGCCCACAATCAATGATACCACGACGCTAGTCCGTTCCTCCGCCGGCCGGGCGTCTGCCTGGCTTGGCAGCGGGCCCGCCCCGGCCGCTCTTTGTGAGCGTTGCGGGTTGGGGCCAACCAGTGCGCCCGAGCAGGCGCCCATCTGTGCTATATTCCTGACAGGCACAGCCCGAGCGAAGGGGCTTCGTGCCCGAGGTGGCCCTATGACGGCGTCAAAGACGGTGTCAAAGCTCTCGGCCGCGACGTGGCTGATCCTGGCCGGGCTGGCGCTGGCCGTGCCGACCGGGGTCGCGGCGGCCCTCGTAGCCGGGGGCCCGATGGGCATCCGGAGCGTCATCGCCTCGGCGGACCCGACGGTCGCCGCGCTCCGGGCCGTCGCCGGGCTGGGCGTGCTCACGTTCCTCGTCGGGCTGGTGCTCTACGTCGTCGTGCCCTCGCTCACTCCGGCGGCCGCGGCTCGGAGCTACGCCTCCTACCGGACGATGCTGGCGATGCTGGCGGTCGCCGCCATTCCGGCCAACCTGATCAGCCTGGCCTACCTCGTGCTGTTCCGGCCGGGCCTGTCGGCTGGCCCCACCCCGGGCACGCTCGTCGTCTCCATCGCCGCCCTGGAGCTGGCGCTGCTCGGCGTCCTCTACCTGCGCATAGTCGGGCCCGGCGTCCTCACCTGGCAGGACCTGGGGCTGACGTCCCGCCACGCCGGGCGGTACGTCCTGCTGGGGCTGGGGACGGCGCTGGCGCTCATCCTCGTCGTGGGCATCCTGGAGGCCGCGCTCCGGGCGGTCGGCGTCCAGCAGACCCAGTCCCGGCTCTACGAGGGCATCCGGGGCGCCCCCCTCTGGCAGTACGTCCTCCTGCTGGCAGGCGGGGCCGTCCTCGCCCCCCTCGCCGAGGAGTCGTTCTTCCGGGGCTACGTCTTCACCACCTGCCTTCGGGAGAAGGGCCCCTGGCAGGCGTACCTGTTCAGCGCGGGCCTCTTCGCCGTCGCCCACTTCAACCTGCCGGCGCTGCTGCCCATCTTCGTCCTGGGCCTGGGGTTCGCCTTCGTCAAAGCGCGGACGGGCAGCCTGCTGCCCACGATGGTGGCCCACGCCCTGAACAACGCGATGGCCCTCAGCGTGCTCTACTTCTCGCCGAGCCTGCCGGGCTGACGACGGATTTCATCCGCGGTGGCGCCCTCGAAGGAGGACGGCGAACGGAGGTGCATCGATGTCGAACCGAGCGCTGGCGCTGCTGGACCAGGTTCAAGCACTCCCGCCGGACGAGCGGGGGCAGTTGTACGAGATGCTCGCTCCCCGGCTAGCCAGCCTCCGGCCCCTGGCGAGCGCCGAGGCCGCGCCGCTGCCCCACGCCTCGCCGGAACCGGCGAGGCGGGCCCCCGTCCTGAAGGGTCAGCGCGCCACCTTACGGCCGCCGCGCGAGGGCGACAAGCGGGACCGGCTCGCCTGTGGACGCAGCCCGGAGCTCGTCCGGATGTACGGCGGCGATTACCGGAGCGTCGCGCCGCTGACGTCGGAGGAGGTCGAGCGCTGGCACGAGCAGGTCTCCGATTCGTCCGGGAGGGGGTCGAGCGCGAGGGCGCGCTCGTCGCCGGCGAGTGGCACAGCGACGTGATGATGAGCATCCTCGAGCACGAGTACCGCGAGGCTTCGCGGGAATGGCTGGCGCGGATGAGGTGATGACGGCCAGCACAACTTGTTCTGGCACGGGCATTGCAACCCCGCGCAGACGATGGACTTCCGACGCTTGCGCCGCTATCGGTGGCCGGCCGCCGCCGCCGTCCTGCTCCTCGCCGTCCTCGTGGCGGCCTACCTGAATCGGCCCACCGAGCCGGAGATCGTGCCGGTGGACGTCCCCGCGCCGCCCCCGCCCTCGCCCACGGACTGCATCCGCGACCCGGCCGGCCTGCCGGCGCCGATCGGCCCGGAAGGCCGGCCCGCCGACTACCTGCACACCTGCGGCGCAAGGCTCTACGACTCCCAGGGCCGCCAAGCCCAGATCACCGGCGTCAACTGGTTCGGCATGGAGACGGGCACCTACGCGCCCCACGGCCTCTGGACCCGCAACTGGCAGGCGATGCTCGACCAGATCGCCTCCCTGGGCTACAACACCATCCGCCTGCCCTTCAGCGACGACGCGCTGGCTCCCGGCCAGATGCCCCAGGGCGTGAGCTACAACGTCAACCCCGACCTAAACGGGCTCACCAGCCTGGAGGTGATGGACAAGCTCGTCCAGGGCGCTCGGGCGCGCGGGCTGAAGATCGTCCTCGACCGACACCGGCCCAACCGCGACGCGCAGTCGCCCCTCTGGTACACCGAGCAGGCCGGCGAGCAGCAGTGGCTCGACAACTGGACCATGCTCGCCAGGCGCTACTACGCCAACGACACCGTCATCGGCGTGGACCTGCACAACGAGCCCCGCGAGCGGGCCACCTGGGGCAGCGGCGACCCGGCGACGGACTGGCAGGCGGCGGCGCGGCGGGCCGGCGACGCCGTCCTCGCGGCCAACCCCTACCTGCTCATCTTCGTCCAGGGGATCGAGCAGTACCAGGGCGACTGGTACTGGTGGGGCGGCAACCTGCGCGGCGTGGCCGACCACCCGGTCAAGCTCAAGGTCCCCCACCGAGTCGTCTACAGCCCGCACGACTACGGGCCCGGCGTCTACCCCCAGGGCTGGTTCGACGACCCAACCTTCCCCCGGAACCTCCCGAAGGTCTGGGACGAGCACTGGGGCTACATCGCCCGGGAGGGCATCGCGCCGATCGTCCTCGGCGAGTTCGGCGGCTCGTCGGTCGGCACCGACGCCGAGGGGCAGTGGCAGCGCAGCCTCGTCCAGTACCTCCGGAGCCGGCAGATCGGGTACTTCACCTGGTCGCTCAACCCCAACTCCGGCGACACCGGCGGGCTGCTCTCCGACGACTGGCTCACCGTCGTCAAGGAAAAGCAAGAGCTCTACAGCCTCTACCTGGCGCCGCCCATCGCCTCGGGTGGCGCCGGGCAGAAGCCGAAGGCAGGGCAGCTCAAAGTGCTGTACCGAAGCACGGGCGCCGAGCCGCAGACCAGCAGCGTCGGCTTCGGCGTCCAGATCCAGAACGACGGGGCCGATCCGGTCGACCTCTCGCACCTGGAGCTGCGCTACTGGTACACGAGCGGCGACCTCCGGGGCACCACCCAGTTGGCCGAGGTCGACTGGGCCGCCATCGGCAAGGAGCACGTTCGGGCCGAGCTCGTGCCGACGAGCCAGGGCGGCCAGAGCTACTACCTCCGCATCACGTTCCAGCCGGACGCCGGGGCGGTGAGCGCCTACGGCTCGTCTGGCGAGATCCTGTTGCGCCTTCACAAGTCGGACTGGTCGACCTACGACGAGACGAACGACTACAGCTTCGGCGGCTCGTCGACGCCCCAGCCGTGGGATCGCATCACCCTTTACCGGGATGGCAAGCTCGTCTGGGGAAACGAGCCCGGGTAGCCCGGCGGCTGGCGGATGCCTTGAACCGCCGTGGTATAATCTCGAATAGCAGTGAACTGGCTGCCAATAGCCGAGGACTGACATGATTCACGTGGACACCGTCCGGGACAGCAAGGTGACGCTGCGCGAGATGACGAGGGCCGACGTGGACGAGATAGCCCGCTGGCCGCGCTTCGCCGAGCCCGAGCTGCAGTGGGCCAACCTGGACCTGATCACGCCCCGGGAGCGCGACGTCTACTACGACCGCGGTCGGAGCAACACGACGCGCAAGCGCTTCGCCATCGTGGATCGGAAAAGCCGGGTCATCGGGACCGTGGGCCTGCGCAACATCGACTTCTTCATCGAGGAGGGGACGCTCGGCATCATCATTCGGGCCGACGAGGTCGGGCGCGGCTACGGCACCGACGCCATCCGGAACGTCCTCGCCTACGCCTTCGGGACGCTCGGCCTGCGCCGGGTCCTCCTCGACGTCGCCGAGAACAACCTCCGGGCGCGCCGTTGCTACGAGCGGATCGGCTTCTCCGAGACTGGCCAGCACCTCGGCCCCGGTGCCGTCACGTACATCGACATGGTGATCTACAAGCAGACCTTCCTCCTGCAAGAGCGGCGGCGGTAGCCCGGCCGTCGTCTCCTATTGCCTTGCTCGAACATCTGTGCTATACTACCGGCTCGGAGGGTGCCCCTCTGACGCGTACCATGGTGTGGGGGATTGCCAAGTCGTCGGCGGACCGCGAGCAGTGAAAGTTAGCGAGGAGTCAGCGGAGCAGATGGACAAGGAGAAAGAGCGAGCCCTGGAGGTTGCCCTGGCCCACATCGACAAGCAGTTCGGGAAAGGCTCGATCATGCGGCTGGGCGAGGCGACGCCGCGCATGACCGTCGGAGCCATCCCGACCGGCGCCATCGCCCTGGACCTGGCCCTGGGCATTGGCGGCATCCCCCGCGGCCGGGTCACCGAGATCTTTGGCCCCGAGGCCTCCGGCAAGACCACGCTCGTCCAGCACATCATCGCCGAGGCCCAGCGAATTGGCGGCATCGCCGCCTTCATCGACGCCGAGCACGCGCTCGACCCGGAGTACGCCCTGCGCTGCGGCGTCCAGGTCGAAGACCTCTACATCTCACAGCCAGACACGGGCGAGCAGGCTATGGAGATCGCCGAGGCGCTCGTCCGCAGCAACGCCGTCGACATCGTCGCCGTGGACTCGGTCGCGGCGCTCGTCCCGCGGGCCGAGATCGAGGGCGACATGGGCGACTCCCATCCGGGCCTCCAGGCCCGGCTGATGTCGCAGGCCCTCCGGAAGCTCACCGGCGCGATCAGCCGCTCGAAGACGGCCGTCATCTTCACCAACCAGTTGCGCCAGAAGATCGGCGTGATGTTCGGCAACCCCGAGACCACGCCGGGCGGCCTCGCCCTCAAGTTCTACGCCTCCGTCCGACTCGACATCCGGCGGATCGAGGCGATCAAGCAGGGCTCCGAGGTCATCGGCAACCGGACCCGGGTGAAGGTCGTCAAGAACAAGGTCGCGCCGCCCTTCCGCTCGGCCGAGTTCGACATCCTCTACAAGCAGGGCATCTCCAAAGAGGGCGGGCTCCTGGACGTCGGCCTGGAGCTCGGCATCGTCCGCAAGAGCGGCTCGTTCTTCAGCTACGGCGACACCCGGCTTGGCCAGGGCCGCGAGAACGCCCGGGAGTTCCTCCGGTCGAACCCGACCATGTCCGCCGAGATCGACCAGCAGATTCGGGCGAACTCCGCCCGGCTCACCGGGCGCGACGGCCACCTGGCCATCGCCGCCAGCGTCGACGGCGACGAGGACGAGCCGGAAGAGGAGTAGGGGCTGTCAGCGCATTCGGGGAGCGGATTGAGCGGATTCCGGGCTCGCCGGCCGATCGTCGCTCGGGTGCTGGCTTGTCCCCTCGTCCGGCTCTCCGGGCCCACTGGCGGTCAGCCTACCTGGCGGCTGATTGCTGATGGCTGAAGGCTCGCTCGTCACCGGCGTCGAGTACCAGCAGAAGCGCCCCGACCGGGCGAACGTCTATCTGGACGGCGCGTTCGGCTTCGCCGTGGCCGCCACCGTCGCCCAGGAGGCCGGCCTGCGCCGCGGGCTGCGCCTGGCGCCCGACGAGGTCCAGCGCCTCCTCGACCGGGACGACCTTCACCGCGCCTACGAGTCGGCGCTGAGCTTCCTCTCCTACCGGCCCCGGAGCGAGGCCGAGGTGCGCCAGAACCTCCAGCGCAAGCGCTTCCCGCCCGAGAGGATCGACGAGGTGATCCAGAAGCTCCGCGACGCCGGCCTCCTCGACGACGCCGCCTTTGCCCGCTACTGGGTCGAGAACCGCGACGTCTTCAGCCCCCGGGGCGCCCGGGCCCTCCGAGCCGAGCTTCGGCAGAAGGGCGTAGCCGACGAGGTCGTCCGGGAGGCGACGCCGGCCGAGCGGGACGACTCGGCCGGCGCCTACGCCGTCGCGCAGAAGAAGGCCCGGCAGCTTCGCGGCCTGGACCGCCGGACGTTCCGGCAGCGCGTGGGCGGCTATCTGGCCCGCCGCGGCTTCGACTACGATACCATCCAGCCGGTCGTGGACCGGCTCTGGGGTGAAGTGGGGGCCGAGCACGGCGGCGCGGGCAGCAGTTCTGAGGACACAGATCCGGACGGCGAGTAGCTGCCTCTGGAGAAGCGCCCACTCCAGGCGATGCCAGGGTCCTAACCGGATGCCATCGACGGCTGCGGCTGGCCGGCGGCAAGGACTTTCGCCGCTTCGGTCGTCAGCGCGCCTCCCGCGATCCCCCAGTCGCCGCTCTTGACCTCCTCGATCACCAGCCACGTGACCCCTCGCACGTTCTCACCTTCGATGGGACTGGCAGTCGAGACGGTGCGGCGCCATCTCCCACACGTGTTCGACAGCCCGCACCACGAGCCAGACGACATCTGGCATGCGCTCATCTTGGCTGCCGCTCAGGGCCACTCCATCGACTCGGCTCCCGTTGGCCTGGCCCAACCGCGTGCGCTCGCCGGTCCAGAGTCGCCAGAGCTACCAGACCACCTACGAAGTCCGCAGTCCCAAGCACGGCAGGCAAAGAAGGAGAGGAGGCTAGCGCCAGTGCTCTTGCACGGGCGCAAGTTGTCAACGCCGCCCGGGCGAGTGGGGTATAAGGTGAGCAGCGGTCGCCTTGAACGACGCCACGGCCGGCGCGCCCACCGCGAGGCCGAGGTCGCCGGCCGAGCGTCGGGTGATCGCCGCCGCCAGCGGGAAGCCGCAGTCGAGGGCGACTCGGACCTGGCCGTTCCAGGGGCTCATACCAGTTACCAGCCCCGCGAGCCGGTTCCGGGCGCTGCTGCGCGGCGGCTCTCCGTCCAGGCGAGCCGGATGGATCGTCACGTCCTCCGGCCGCAGGCAGAGGTGCACGGCCGTCCCGACGGCGAGCGGCGAAGCCACCTCGAGCGCGACGCCACCCACCTGGACCTGTGCCACCCCGTCGACCTGGGCGACCACCACCCCGTCGACTATCGTCTCGACGCCGACGAACTCGGCCACCTCGGCGTCGACCGGCGCGCCGAAGACCTCCTCGGGCGGACCCAGTTGCCGGAGCTGGCCGCCGAGCAGCACCCCGACCCTGTCGCCAAGCGAGAGCGCCTCGTCCCGGTCGTGGGTGACGAGCAGCGCCGTCGTCCGCGTCCGGCGGAGCGCCGCCACCAGGTCGGCGGTCACCGCAGCCCGGGTCGGCGCGTCGAGCGCCGAGAAGGGCTCGTCGAGGAAGATGACCTCGGGCTCCAGCGCGAAGGCCCGGGCCAGGCTCGTCCGCTGGGCCTCGCCCCCCGAGAGCGAGCGGGCGGCTCGCTTCGCCAGGTGGGCGATGCCGAAGGCATCGAGCCACTTCGCCACCCGGGCATCCCTTTCCGCCCGGGCCACGCCTCTCAGCTCCAGCCCGGTCGCCACGTTGCGGGCAACCGAGGTGTCGAGCAGCAGCGGCTCCTGGAAGACCACCGCCATTCGGCGGCGCAGCCGGAGCGCGTTCGCCGCCGTCGCCAGCTCGCCGGCGACGCTGACCGAACCGGAGGTCGGCTTGAGGAGCAGCGACAGGACCAGCAGGAGGGTGGATTTGCCGGCCC
>Ga0315282_10013822_pt1 | contig 12107 bp, 8 predicted proteins | sample YL17G07_20_MG_FD_203693 | JGI IMG/M metagenome (GOLD analysis project Ga0315282, IMG submission 203693) | Sediment microbial communities from Yellowstone Lake, YNP, Wyoming, USA - YL17G07_20 | ecosystem: Environmental > Aquatic > Freshwater > Lake > Sediment | place: USA: Wyoming | collected... | reverse complement strand
AACGCTTGCTTCTTTTCGAAGACTCCTCCAGTCGGGGTTGGTGGGGTTTTTTGCTCTCCTTGATCGTGAAGTAGGCCAGGATCCATAAGATGACCGCTCCCGCGGCCAAAAACGAGGCCATGACCCCAGGCGATTCCAGGAGCGGGGCGATCCCGAAGAGGGCGATGATGCCGTACATGATATCGGAGGAAACCGAACCCAGGACGACCATCCAGGCTTCCTTCAGATGCCCGTGGATCGCCCTTTTGGCCGCTTCTATTTGGGACCCGCCAACGGGCACAGCTGCGAGGAAGCCCAAACCCGCGGCAAGGATGAAGAGAGAGACGATCTTCATCAGGCCGCGGCAGGCCCCCTGCGCAGAGGCATGCGTTTGGCCAGGAGCTCAAGATAGGCGGCGATGCGCCCGGAAAGACACTCCAGGTCCACCTTCTCGAAACAGCGGGCGGAACGGCAGCTCTTGAACAGTTTATTTAAGCAGGTGATGTTGCGGCAGGGGCTGCCAGCCGTGTAGGCCCAAGACGGGGCCTCTTGATTGGCCGGGAGGAAGCCGGGCTGAGAAGAATCATATCCCGACATGCGCGCCGGAGTGGCGCCGAAGAAGGACAACACCGCGGTTCGGTTGCGGAACGTGTACTTCCCTGTCTGGGAAATTCTGTGGGCAGCCGCCAGATGAAGCGGTCCGGTGTCCCCGGTTATAAAAACGTCGCTAAAGTCGATTAGGGCCGCATAGACCTCGAGGGGAAGGTTGCGGGGAATGATTATCACCCGGCCTGAAACGAGCGGCGGGAGCGATGCTTTTAAGCGTTCTCCGATTCCGGCCGCGGAGTGGCCCGAACCGAGCAAGATTAGCGCCTTGAGTCGCGCGAGGCGGCCCAAAAGATCGGCCTGCTTGTCAAAGGGCATTCGGGTGAAAAGGGACGCTCCATCGGGGTTAAACATGATGACCGGCTCGTCGCTAGCCAAGCTCAATTCGGAGGCAAACCGCAGCGCCTGTTCTACGGCCGAATCGGCAAACCTCAGATCCACGCCCCGGAGAGCCTCCCGCCGAAGCGGGGCAGCTATAAAAGAAAGCATGTCCCGAGTGAATTTGTAGCTCTGGTAGATAAAGTGGTTGATCTGAGTGGCGTTTCCCTCGTTTCTGACGATCGAGGGGGCGTGCGAGAGGACATTGAGGATGGCCTGCCGGCCGGGCACAATATCCTTGTCGTTGATGAAAGGACAGAAGTTCAGGCAGAGGTCATATTCTTCTTTTTTGATCAGGTCCCTCAGACACGCCAGATTCTCAGACGTTGGAAAGCAGCCGCCGGAGAACAAGGGCAGCACCCGGGTGGCATCGGGGTTGCCCTTGATCAAAGGGTGAGCCGAGCTATTGGACACATAATCAACGTGTGCGTCTGGGAAGAAATCTCGAAGCCCGGTCAAAGCGGATTGAGATATGACCGAATCACCGATGTGGATATCAGGAATGATAAGGAAGCGGCGAAACGATTTGACACGGCCGAGAATCCTCCGATTGTACAGAGCAAAGAAGGCGGACAGAACATGGTTTCCCGCCAGGGGACGGAGGGTGTTATCCAGAAACTTTGAGCCCGCCCGCGGGAAATGTCCGGTGATCCGGCTGCTGCCATCAAAAAAGGCTTTCTGCAGCTTATGGTTGGCCATAAAAGGATCTCTTGATCGCGGATACTCTTGTTTCAGCGCAGCCGCCCGTGAGGGCTAGTCGGCGCCGCAAATTTTAGAGGCCGAATCTCAAGCCGGCGCGAATACTGAAGCCGTTCAAATCCATCCGGAATCGCTCCCACTTCATCGGAATGGGAATGGAGTTATCCGGGACGCCTCCCATCAATACCCAGGGGAGCTCAGGTGTAAGCCTTTTCAATCCCCGGAATTCGGCAAAACGGTAGCCTCCTTCGGCGACAATCCGAATCTGCCGGGTGAGGCGATATTCGCCTCCCAGGCCCGCTTGCCCGCCCCAGGTTCCCTTATGACGCGGCTCGACCATCCCGTAGAAAGATCCTAAATAGTAGCTCCCGCCGCCGCTCATAAAGACATCCCACCTGTGACCCAGAGGAAGGACATAATAGAGATTTAAGCTGAGGGGGATGGCATGAAAATCACGCCCGTATCCTCTCCCGAAATTGTCCGGCTCATGAGAACCTGGAGACATGTCGAGCCAAGATTGGCTGGTCATCATTCCTTTGATCCAATCATATCTATCTCTCATCTCGGCATGTCTTCCCTCTCCACGCATGTATCCGGCCCCGAGGCCGAGTCGGATCCTTGAGGTGAACGAGAACTGCAATTCGGCCTTGAGATCGACCATCCCCTGACGGCCCTCCGAGAATCCGTATCCACCGCCGACCGAAATGAAAAAGCGGTGAAAATCCGAGGACCTTTTTTGCTCATGCCATTGGCCGTTCAGGCCGCCGGCGATGAAGAAAAGGCCCAGGGCCACTCCCAAGGCTGGCGAGGCCACGGCTTTTCTTATAGACATGAGTAATCTCCTTCCCAATAATATTCTACACCCAACTAGACAAAACGGCTCGGATTCCCTTGGAAGGAGGCAGCTCGCCGTGGAGAATTATCTATCTTTTGCTCTCACGATCTTTCTCAATTCAGCCTTCAACCTATCATCAAGAGGTCGCGGCCTGTGGTGCTTAAGAATATGCCTGACTCGCTCTTTGGCTCTCGTCCCCAAATCCTTTTTCCCGGCTTGAACCCATTTCTCGTAGGGAAGCCTCGAGATCAGCCGCGGGAACCAATTCTCCCGGAAGTGCTGGAGGGTGTGATCACTCGTCAAGTATTCGCCGCCGGGGCCAATCTTTTCGATCAAGGACAGGGCCATCGTCTCTTCGTTGACCTCGATGCCTCCCGTTATCCGCCTCACCATCCCGATGACCTCGTCGGACACGGCCAATTGCTCCAGCGAGGTCGTCAGGCCGTTATTGATGTAGCCCACATCATGGACGAGGTTGCCCCCGCTGAGAGAGGAGAGCAGGATCCAGACGGCCGATTCCAGAGAGGCCTGCTGATCGTAGAGGTTGGAGTCCGAACAGCCGGCATAGCTGAACACAGGGAGCCTGTAATATCTGGCCAGATCGGTTAGGGCCGAGACGACCATCATCGATTCCGGCGCGGCATAGCTCATCACCATCGCCGCCATATCCATGGGCTCACCGCTCCCCCCATAGATCAAGGGGGTGCCGGGACGGACGAGGTTGGCCAGCACGAATCCGGCCAGCGCTTCTGCGTTTCCCTGGATGATCCCACCGGCGAGAGTCGAGGGGCCGGTGCCGCCGGTCATCAAACCGGGCGCAAAGACAACGGGAAGTCCCTTCTCGGCTAGATACATCAATTTCTGGGTGGACTCCCTGGCCAGGGTCAGGGGCGAGATCGGCTCGGTGTACAGGGCGATAAAAGGGTTCATCCGCAGCGACTCGGTCCCTCCCGCCACCTCTTCCGCCATCGTGATAATGGCCTCAAGATTCTCCATCCTCCAGGACGTGAATACGATCGGTTTTTCCGTGTTGCCCACCATGGCCTCAAAGTGGTAGATATCTGATACCTGCGGATTCACGTCGCTCGCGATCCCCGAGCACATCGCAAAACTCAGGTCCTCCAGCCCGTCCACTAGCCTGGAAACATTCTCAATGTCCGCGAGGACTGTATTCCTCCTCCCCCCTGTGTCCAGATCTATGATGTACGGAGTATCCGATCCCGTCCCAAAATAGGTATTGTTTTTTTCCAGGTACATGGCCGGCCTTCCGGCCCGGTCGCACATGGTGACTCGAGGCGGCGTTTTCTCCAAAGCCCACTCCACAAGCTGGGCCGGGATCCTGACTCTTTCCCCATCTATCAAACAGCCGGCCTCTTTGAGAATCTCCAAGGCCCTTGGTTCTTTCACCAGAATCCCTGTCCTGCGCAACACTTCAAGAGTGGAAAGATGAATGAGCTCCAGCTTCTCCGGCGAGAGAATGCTCAGCCTGGGAATATTCAGCCCGTGTTTGTCTCTCATCCTTGCCCCTCTTCTCCCGTTCCGCTCTGCGCTCCCGCTTTCGAAATCATCTTGCCCGCATTTGCCAACGGAGCCCGGAACCGTTCAGGGACGCGATGCTTGGAGAAGACGTCGGCTATGGTCTCGCGCTGCTTGATAATCTCGGAGTGACTCCCGCTCACCAGGACGGTCGCGGGACGCGGGACGCCGTTGAGCTGGGTGGAGCCCGTCTCCGCATACATTCCCGCATCGAGAACGGCGACGGGTTCGCCCCGCCCCATCGGAGGCACGAGCCGATCAGCCGAAAAGATGGAGTCGATGCAGGTCTCGCCAACAAACGTCACCTTTTCCGTGGATTGCCGGTCCATCGCTGTCGCCAGAAACAGATGGTAGGCGCTGCCGCTTGTATCTATCCGCATCAGATTATTGGTGCTCGCGTCCAAGTTCGCCCAGGTCAGGCCAAGGTCCCGCTTGATCGCACCCGTCGTCGCCAGAAAAACGACCGCGTTTCCGACGATGTACCGGCCCGGCTCCAGCCAGAGCTCGGGAGGGCCCAGGCCCGCTTTTTCAAAAGCCTGGAGGAAGGTGGAAGCGACCACTTTCGCGTACTCTTCGATCCGAGTTGGATTAAGGTCCAGGGAGCGAGATTCGGGTTCACGTTCTCTGGGCCAGCCGCCGCCGATGTCCAGGATTTGCGGCGCGAAGCCGGTCTCCCTGTGAACCGCGATCACCGTTTCTGCAAAAGCGTCAGCCCATTGCTTAAAGTAAAAGACGTCCCGGGAGGCTCGCCCGATGTGAAAGTGAAATCCCCGAAGCCCTAGCCCCTTGCTCTCCTGGATCCGACGGACGATCCTCTTCACCGCCTCCAACGAAAACCCCCATTTCGACCGCCGCGCATACTCGACCAGATTTGGCCCGCCGAAATAATCCGGCGCTATGGAAGCATATCCCGGCGAACTCAGCTTCAGGTGTATCATTGTCCGAACCGTCGTCTGAAGTTCAGCGGCAAGGTCGGCCAGCAGGCCTATTTCATCTTCGGCGTCAATATTGATCATTACACCGAGCTCAACGGCTTTCCTTAGCAGGGAAGCACTCTTGTTGCTCCCGTTCAAGACAATCTTCTCTGAATCCGCTCCCCCCTGGAAGGTCGCGAAGAGCTCTGATTCTCCAAAACATTCTCCTCCGGCACCTTCCTGATGAAGGATGGCCCGAACGGCCAGATTGTTATTGGCTTTGATGGCATAAAGGATCGTGACCGCGGAGGGCCAGGCGCTCGCAAAAGCACTTCGGATTCGTCGGTAGTTCATCCGCAATGTCTCTTCCGAGATTACATACAGGGGGGAACCGTAGCGGGCCAGAAGATCGCGCCCGACGCAGCCTTCAATCACGAGATCAGCCGAAGAATTCAGGCTTAAATGATCTGTCGAAGTTAGAACTGCCTTCAGTTCTTCCGCGGGAGTCGGACCTTTCTGAAGCCCTGTCATGCTTTGCTTCTCCTTTGTTCGCGAGAAAGCGCTTTTCCGCGCGGCTTTATCTCTCAGCGCTTTTTTTAAAATCCCTCCTCTCATCGGGGAGGTTTTGAGGGTTGAGCTCGGCGGCCTTTTGGAAATTGAACCTGGCCAGCTTCATCTCGCCGATCCTCTCATAAAATTCGGCTAGACTCTGGTAGACGTGGTAATTCTCGGGATGCTCTTCGGCGTTGAGCTTGAAGGCCGCGAGGGCCGCCTCGTTTTTATTCCGGGAGAGAAAGCGGAGGCCGAGTATGTCCATCTCTTCTCGATCGATAAAGTAGTTTTCGGGATTTCCCTTCCTGGCCTCGGCGTACATCCTGAGCGCCTCCGCAAGACCGACAGCGCCCACTGCTCTTTCCAGAGATTCCGCCAGGGATTCCCGAGTCTGAAGACTCGACGCACGCTCATCCAGCCTGGTCGGGCCTGCCCGGATCAAGTCTACGGCGGCCTCCAGGACTCTGTCGCGGCCCCACCGGATGTCTTCCCTCGAATTGGTCACCCGGATGTCGGGGGGAGTGCCCATCCCCTCCCAGCACCGTCCTTCGTGGTCCAGATAGAGCTTATTGGCGATACAAACGTCCCAGCCGTTGGGAAGTTGATCCCAGTATTCATCGGAATAGGCGCCCGAGGTGGCCTCGCCCAGGTTTGTCACGTGGGGCATCACCCGCATGGCCAGGGCCATGCAATCCCCGGCGCTGATTGTCCAGCGGTGGGTCAACATAGCCATAGGTTTAGTAAATTGCCGGGGGCCTTTGGGCTCGGTGTGCCAATACCGAGGAGGCGTAAAATCGTCGTGTCGGGGGCCGTTTCGAATTCTGGTCACCATGTAAAGCCTTCGACGGTCCGCGAAACGATCCGCGATCGCCTTGGCCACCGGGTCCCAGCCGCCGCCGTTGCCCCGGATATCGAGGATTATTCCTCTCGCCGTCAGGAATTCGGAGACGACTTCGTCGGCGATCAAGGCCGTCTTTTCCTCCTCGTCAAAATTACGGATGTGAAAATAGCCGATATCTTCGGTTATCCAGGCGAACAGGTAGAGCGGAAAGTCTCCCCCGAAATAGGCCGCCAGTTTTGTCCCGGGGAGCCTTTCCTCAAACTTTCCTTGAAGATACTTCTGCTTGACGAGTTCCAGGGAGAAATCTGAGATGTTGTAACCGATGGGGATGTGACGTCCCTCTTGATCCCGATTGAGATTTCCCAAGATCCCGGATCGAAAAAACCTCGGCGGCTGACGGGACTGAAGCTTGACATGGTTATCGTTCAGGTGCTCCAGGAGACGAGTCATGATCTCGAACAATTCGTCTTCGTTCGTCCGGGGAGTGACTTTGGGCCGGTAGGCGCGATAGAGGAGATCCCAGTCTATGCGTTTAGGGATGAAGCTTCCGTAGTTCCGATCGTACATTTTCCAGAGGACCTCGAAATTCAGTTCCGGATCAGCTATCTTCGGAAGAGCGTTTGGCGATTCCATGGATCCTCCTTTCTATCCTCGGAGGCCGGTTTTTTCCGGCAGTTGAAGCCCGAAGCCGCCCTTTTTCGAATCTTCCCTTTTCAAAGAAACGGCAAACAGAAAAGCCAGGATGCCAAGGGCGGCGAACATCAAAGAGGTATTCGTATAATTGAGCGAGGCCTCTCCCCGCTTGAGCATCTCGGAGGTAATCCCTTTATTGGAGAGGTCCGTTATCCGGCCGGCGAGATAGGGAAAGACCAGGATTCCGAGGCTCTGAACCCAGGTCATAATGCCATAAGCTGTCCCGACCCGTTTTTCGTCGACGACCCGGGGTACGGCCGGCCACAAGGCCGCGGGAACGAGTGTGAAGGCCACTCCCAAAATGACGATCGAGAGAAAGGGAGTTAACCTGGTCACGGATAAGATGAGGTGGGAAAAAAACAACATCCCGGAGCCGTACAGAAGAAGCGATGCGATTTTCCCCTTTTTATCGACGAACCAGCCAACGATTGGGATGAAGACAATCGTCCCCCAGATCATGAGGCTGCTCAGGGCGCCGCTCATTCTGAGGGAGAGATGAAATTTGTTGTGGAGCAGATCAGGGAGAAAAGACAAAAAAGGAAAAAACGCCGAATAGAAAGCCACGCAGAGGAGGCAGATGAAGATGAAGGATTTGTTCTTGAGGAGACCCACGATGTCCCCGGAGCTAAAGTCTTCCGCGGGCAGAGCTGCAGAGGGCGCAACCTTCCGATCATAGAACATGTAGGCCCCAAGGAGCAGAAAGCCGGCCAGCATGACGGCGGCCGAGACCCACAGGGAGGTTGTCCAGCCGGTCTTCGTTTCGACAAGGACCGGCGAGAGGATCAAGACAGCGGCCGTGCCCATGCGGGCGATGATGGTCATGATCGAGAACGCCAGGGCCATCTTCCTTCCCTTGAACCACTTGACCAGGATCTTGAGGATGACGATGTTCAAAGTCTCGGCGCCCAGTCCGAAGAGAAACCTTCCCAGGATCATCATTTTCAAAGGGGGAGAAAAGCCGGGAAGAAAAGAATTCATCAAGGCGAAGCCGAATCCATGCTGGGCGTACGCCGGACTGGCTCCGTAGGCAGTGATAAATCCGCCCAGGGTGCAGAGGAGAGCGGAGGCCAGGCCGGTTTTTCTGATGCCGATGCGATCGGCAAATATGCCCCCCAGAATGACCATGAACAAGATCGTGTTGGGGATCGAATAAACGGAGACCAGCAGGCCGTAGTCGGTCGAGCTGAAATTCAACTGGACCTGGATCGTTTCTTTGATCGGCGAGAGAGAATCGTAGGTGTAAAAGCTAAGGGCGAGAACAATGCTGACCAGGAGCAAGACAGCCCATCTCGTCATCTGTGATTCCTTCGTCAAACGGCCGGTGGATCTGAGGCAAATCCTCTCGATTATAACGTCTTAACCCGTTTAGTCAATCCTCAGAATGAATAGGGTTTGCTCGCCCCGAGAATTGAGATTAAGATAGGGATTTAAAAAATGTCGTGGAGGAGGGATATTTTTATGAAAAAAGCCTCTTTGATCCTCTTGATTGTAGTCATGGCCATTTCCAGCGTTTTCGCCGCGAAAGGGACCCGGTTCCTCCATCAGCCCGATATCAGCTCCGATTCGATCGTGTTCGTCTACGCGGCTGATCTCTGGATCGTCCCGATCGGCGGTGGCGAAGCCAGGCGGCTGACATCGCATCCCGGGATGGAAAGTAACCCCAAGTTCTCTCCCGACGGGAAATGGATCGCCTTCTCCGGTCAGTATGATGGGAACACGGATGTCTATCTCATTCCGACGGAGGGCGGAGAACCGAAGAGACTAACCTACCATCCCTCCGCCGATATCGTCCAGGGCTGGACTCCCGACGGGAAAAAGATCCTCTTCAAATCCGGCCGGACCAGCCACAACAAAAAATTCAACACCCTGTTCACGATCGAAAAGGATGGCGGGTTCCCGGAGGAGCTGCCGATACCCATGGCCGAATTTGCGGATTTCTCTCCTGACGGGCGACACATCGCTTATAACCCCATCTATCAATATTGGCAGCCTAACTGGAGACGGTACCGGGGCGGCATGGCTCCTCCGGTCTGGATCGTCGACCTCCAGGATTATTCGCATGTGGAAATACCGCGCCATGGCTCCAATGATATGTATCCGACCTGGCTTGGAGGAACGGTCTATTTTCTGTCGGATAGAGACAGGACGATGAATCTCTTTGCCTATGATCCCCAAACCAAAGACTTGAGACAGCTCGCGAACCACGGCGATTCCGACATCAAATACCTCTCGAGCGGAGCGGGCCGGTTGGTCTATGGCGTCGATGGCTATCTCTACACTTACGATCCTCAGACGGCCCAGAGCCGGCAGGTCATCATCAAAGTGGCAAGCGACGAACTCAGTGTCCGCCCCTATTACAAAAATGTTGCCGCGGAGATTTCGCATTTCGACCTCTCCCCCGCGGGGCATCGGGCTGTTTTTGAGGCTCACGGAGAAGTCTTGACCGTTCCCGCGGAAAAAGGCGATGTCAGAAATCTGACCCAATCACCCGGCAGCATGGACCGATACCCCGCCTGGCCACCCGACGGTAGATACATTGCTTATTTCTCTGACGCCGACCGCGAATATGCCTTGTACTTCAGCGATCAGCTGGGGAAAGACGGACCGAAGAAAATCGCCTTGCCCGATCCATCCTTCTATTCCAAGCCGGTTTGGTCGCCGGATTCGAAAAAAATCGCCTTTTCCGATAAGCACCTCAACATCTGGTATCTGGACAAAGAGGAAATGAAGCCGATCAAGGTTGATTTCTTTTCATCGGGTCCGGTCTGGTCGCCCGACGGCAACTGGATCGCCTATAAGAAATATCAAGCGACGAGGTTCGGCACGATCATGCTCTTCTCCCTTGACCAGCGCAAGAGCTTCCCGCTGACAGACGGCATGAGCGACGCGGACTTTCCCCTCTTCGACAAAGCGGGAAAATACCTCTTCTTCATGGCCAGCACAAACACCGGCCCTCTGAAGAGCGCTCTGGATATGTCTTCGCGGGAAAGGCCATTTTCATACAGTCTTTATCTCGCCGTCCTGCGGAACGACATTCGCTCTCCCTTCGCCCCCGCGAGCGATGAAGAATCATCGCCAAAAGAGAAGAACAAAGCGGAAGAGAGCGCACCCGCTCAAAAGCCTGCCTTTCGGGTCGACCCGGAAGATATCTCCCAGCGCATCCTCGCCCTGCCGCTCAAGGCCAGAGTCTATACCGAGCTCGCTTCAGCCGAGGACGGTTCCCTCTTCTGCCTCGAAAGCTCGACCGGCTGGGAGGAGGATGAGTACACTTTGCAGGGCTCGGCACTCTGGAGATTCGATTTCAAATCCAAGAACGCGGAGGTCTTTCTTTCGGGTGTGCTCACCTTCACCATCTCCGCAGACGGGAAAAAGCTCCTCTACAAGTCAGGCAGTGGCTGGGCGATTGTGCCAACCCAGGGCAAGCCGAAGCCGGACGAGGGCCGCCTCGATCTCTCGGCCATGTCCATCCAGGTGGACCCCCGGGCCGAGTGGGAGCAGATGTTCCATGAAGCCTGGCGCATCAATCGAGACTTCATCTACGCCCCGAACATGCACGGCGTCGACTGGGACGCCATCCACAAACGATATGCCGAATACCTGCCTGACCTGGCTTATCGCGGCGACCTCAACTATCTGATGAGTGTCATGCTCGGCGAGCTCTGCCTCGGACATTCCTACGTTCGGGGCGGCGTCCTTCCGGAAATCAAGACCGTGCCCGGCGGGCTCTTGGGGGCCGACTATGAGATCGCCGACGGCCGCTACAGGTTCAAAAAAATCTACAGTGGTCTGAACTGGAACCCGTCTCTGCGGGCGCCTCTCACCGAGCCCGGAGTCAACATCAAAGAAGGCGAATATATCATCAGTGTCAACGGAAAGGATGCCTCCTCCAAAACGAACATCTATTCTCTTTTTGAGAACACGGCCGGAAAACAAGTGCGCTTGACCGTTAATTCTCAACCGACGGCTGCGGGCGCGCGCGAGGTCATCGTCGTCCCCATCGAGAACGAGCGGCCGCTGCGCCTCCTCGCCTGGGTGGAAGGCAATCGCCTCAAAGTCGAAAAGATGACGGGCGGACGGGTCGGATACATCTACATGCCGGATACCGGCATGCTCGGTTTCAACTATTTCAACCGCTACTTTTTCGCCCAGACAGACAAAGACGGACTCGTTATCGATGAGCGTTTCAATGACGGCGGCCAGGCGGCCAATTACATAATTGACACGCTGGCCCAGCCGCTGCTCAACTATTGGGCGCCCAGGGACGGCCCGGATTTCGCCACTCCCTTCGGAGCCGTCTTTGGCCCGAAGGTTATGATCATCAATGAATACGCGGGTTCGGGCGGCGACGCGATGCCGTTCTATTTTCGTGAAAGAGGGGTCGGCCCTCTTGTCGGAACACGGACGTGGGGCGGGCTTGTCGGGATCGGAGGGGAACCACCGCTCCTGGACGGAGGCTATGTGACGGCTCCAAGTTACGCGGCCTTCAGCAAGGAGGGAAAGTGGATTGTCGAGGATGAGGGTGTGCCGCCCGATTACGAGGTCGAAAACACGCCAGCCGAGGTCGTCCGGGGACGCGATCCCCAGCTGGAAAAGGCGGTGGAGCTCGTCCTCGAGCAGCTCAAAAAGAACCCGCCCCAAAAGACCGGCCGTCCCAAATATCCAATCAGATAAATCGTGAGCAGTGAGCCGTGAGCAGTGAGCTGAAAACAAAAAGCGCATAAAGAACAAAAGGAGATTTCCCGTTTTGTGTGAGCAGAGCGGATAAAGGCGAGGGAAGGATGGGGGGCAGGCACGGGGGCCCCCCACCCGACCTTGACCGAAGACGCCTCCATGCCATCCCACCTAATTAGGAGGGGGGTAGGGGGATGGAAGACTACTAATTTAGAGTCCGAATGAGCATCTTCGGAATATTGTTTCTTTCTGAAGACGCGTTCCCAGAATATTAACTAGGGTCTACTGAAAAACGCAATAACTTTCTGTAATCTATTGATTTTATTATAGATATATGATATGTTGCGGTCAACACTCATGCTTCAACTGCATGGTTTTTCGCAGAACCCCCTCAAAAACCTTG
>Ga0315282_10013821_pt1 | contig 12107 bp, 14 predicted proteins | sample YL17G07_20_MG_FD_203693 | JGI IMG/M metagenome (GOLD analysis project Ga0315282, IMG submission 203693) | Sediment microbial communities from Yellowstone Lake, YNP, Wyoming, USA - YL17G07_20 | ecosystem: Environmental > Aquatic > Freshwater > Lake > Sediment | place: USA: Wyoming | collected... | reverse complement strand
CCCCAGCGACAAAGAAAGTAGATTGAAATCCGGCGACCTCTGCAATAACCCCGCCAATGAACGGTCCGATCAGAAAGCCAGCACCCCAAGCAACGGCGTACATGCCGATTGCTGAGGCGCGTTCTTGCGCCGACGAGATCTCTGAGACCAACGCCTCGGATATTGGCCAGAACAGTGAGAGTCCGATCCCCAAGACCACTTGGACGGCGAGTATACCCTCGATCGTCCCTGTTGCAGCAAGCAGTAATGTTGCGGACCCGACGGCAAAGATGCTCAGAAGATAGAGACGCCGTCTGCCGAATCTGTCTCCAAGATATCCTGCAATCACCGGCAGAAACGTGTAGGGCAATGATCTGACTGTTCCGATCAATCCCAGATCTAGGTAACCAGCGCCAAGCTGCTCGGCATACGCAGGAATGAGATAGACATACGCGATTCCGACTGAGGCGAAGAAGACTGAGAAATGAAGACGCCCTGTTCTAGCAGCGATGGAACCACCTCTTTCCATTGGTCTCGTGCCACATGTCCGAGGCTAGGCCTGTGAACGCTGGCAGCTTGGACAGAAAGCCATACCAGATTCCATGAGTGCACCACAGAACTTGCATTTGGGCGCTGAGTCGGGGACTTGGGTAACCAATTCAGCGGTTCTCTGTGCCCCAATTGAGGGTGGCATCACCCTTTGAGAGCCAATCCACGAAATGCATACTAGGAGACCCGCGATCGCTATTATGCCCCCGATAAGCTGCAATATCGCTCCCGTGAGTGCTGGTGATCCGAACAGGGAAAGCAAGGCCACGCTCAAACCAGAGAGGCCTAGTCCGACCAAGGATGCTTGTAAGTCGCCTAATGTCAAGAAGAGTCCGTATTGGTAAACAAAGAACCCTACAACGATTCCGAGCGCACCGACAATAAACCGTGACCTTCCCATGAACAGTCCTCCAGCAAGCTATCGGCAGCCGTACAAGAGATGTAGCATACTTAGGTCTTGCTAAGATTCACCGGCACAGGAAACCCGTCAGAGTTGTGATTTTCCGCAGCTGTCGCAGAAGGGCTTACCGGGTTCAAGTTCCGCGCTACAGAACTTGCACCTGTTAACCGCTTTTGTTGGTATCTCAGTGGCCGGCCTAGACTTCTCGAATCTTTTTCCAAAGAATACAGCAACCTCAGTTAGCGCGGCCATCGGTATGAAAAGCATCACATCGGCAAGCGGGCCTCCGTCAGGCGTCACGAAAGCCGTGATGAGGTACATGGCTGCGTAAACGTATCTCCGATTGCTCGTGATCATCGACGTTCGAAGGACGCCGAATCTGACAAGTAGAATGAAGAACACAGGCCATGTGAAGATAAGTCCGCTCAGGACGGTTGAAACGAAGACCATGCTGTAGAAATCCATTATCGAGATTATCCGTGCTGCACCCATCGCTGTGAAGAACGGGAAAAGTCCCCAAATCATGAACGGCATTAGGACTACATAGCCGAAAGCGGCCCCAACGATGAACAACGCTGTGAAGGACAATACGAACGGGTAGACCGCTCTCCGCTCATGCGAGTACAGCGCCGGATCTATGAACCGGTATATCTCGTACGCGATTACGGGAATGCTCACAATGAATCCCATAACGAATGATGCGATCATGTAGAGTTCCAATGGGACTGTCAATTCGTAACCGATGAGCGTTACATCTGGCGGTAGTATCTGTGCTCTAATCTGCCTCAGCACAAGGGCCACTAGGGGATCGTAGAATTGAAGCGGGTTGCTGAAAAAGCTGAGATTGGATGGAAGGACCATGAAGAGGACTGTGCTCACGACGAGAACGTAGAGGACGATCTTGAGACGCTTCGCTAGTTCGCCGACATGATCCCAAAAAGGCATCGTAACGCCGTTCTGCGTCTCTTGCTCCGGCGTGCTCCCATCCCTCCCCTAGATCGGACTCAAGCCTATGGGAGAGGGACAAATCACCTATGTCAAGTTCATGCTGAACTGTCTTCTCGGGGAAGAGCAGTCAGGCCGGCTTTTCCGACGCTTTTCCTTTTGCCACGATCTCGTCTGACATTTGCGATCTGGTCTTACCCTCGATTGAGATCCCCAGTCTCTTGGCGGTTTCGACGAGGGGGTCGGTTTCGGTGGTCGTGGTCGTCGACGCTTTTCCTTTTGCCACGATCTCGTCTGAGATTTGCGATCTGGTCTTGCCCTCGGTTGAGATGCCCAACTTCTTGGCAGTCTCGATGAGGGGATCAGCTTCCGCGGGCGACGCTGTAGGATTCGATGCCTCTTTGTATGCTTTCTCGATCTCCTTGCGTGCCAATCCTATTGATCTCGCGAACTCGGGCAGCTTCTGAGGGCCCCACACAAACAGCACGACGATGATAGCCAACACGATTAGCCATTCGTATCCGATGATTGCCAACTCTTTCGCCGAACGGTTCTGCACCTAGCAGGCACTTAAAGGCTTGTCGATTGGGTCACGAATGAATCACTCGAGGTGTCGATCCTACCCGAGCAGGTATTCATGATTTAGGGATAAGTCCGCTTCCGAAGAATCAACCTCCTTCACAAGGCGTTAGTCGGACATGGGAAGGATTATAGGTGTCAGTAGGCTTACATATGCTTAGGTTGGCATATGCAATGATGCGAGCAGGATACCTCACACCTAAGCAGCTCAGCTTCTGGAACCTTCGCAGGCAAGGCCTAACGCAAGCTGAAGTCTCCAGGAAGATAGGAGTCACTCCGCAGACAACAAACAAGACGTTCAACGCCATAGATACGAAGATGTCGCGCGCATTGACCGATGCCGCGCAGTTACAAAGGCTTGACATTCGCAAGATTGATCTGAGAAACGGATTCCTCTCCGGATACAGCCCAACTTGGAGAACGGACGTTCTTGTCACATTCTCGGTGGCAAACGGAATCCAAGTCTGGTACAAGGGCGAGGGAGATTGCTCCGACTGCACGAAGCTCGAGAGTTGTAGGCAGACTCTCATAAGAGAGAGCGAGGAAAGAGGAATCCCACTTCCTCGAGACAAAGGCAGGACAAATCCTTCTCACTTGGCAGACAACCTGTTCAAGGCAATACTGGAGGGACCGACATGAAGGAGAAACGATCTTTGTTGTGGCGATGGTGCCCGCAGCCAGAACGAATGACGGCAACGAGAACTCGACCAACAGACAGATCTTGGGTTCCTCTGATCGCTTCGGCGCTCCTACTGTCATTACTGGCGATCCAAGGTGCCCAGATGTGGACGCCATCAGCTGTGAACGCGATCTATCCGAATAGCTACAGCCCAGCCTATGCGGCACAACCCTTCGCGGAGACACCGACTCAAACTACACCAGCGTCTCAGACAGTCACAACAATCTCAACTGATCACTTCACAGTTCAGTTGACCTTCCCAGAATCTGCAGACCCAGGGAACACGATTACGATATCAACGACGACAACCGCGAAATCAAGCGGGCAGGTAGACAATCTATCGATCGAAGTTCTTACCTATGTCAATCGGCAACTCGCAAAGGCGACGTCAGCAACGGTCCTAACAAACCGGCAAGTCCACTCTGGCAACACTTGGCAGACAACCCTCACAGTGACCATACCTCCAAACGCCGACCGAAGCGTCGTAGTAGGAATCGTGACCGAAACGTGGGAGGAGATGTCTAGCTACTACGACTCGTACAGCTATTTGCCGTACTACCCGTACTACTATCCATCTTACCCATACAATTTCACGATGTACTACGTGTACGAGCCATCGTATGTGACTGTACAGAAATCATCCCAGCAGACACTACCGCTCACGTATGTACTGGCGACTACTCCAGAGTACGAGCAGCTGTATGCTCAGCACAAGGCACTACGACAGGAATACGATAGCCTACTCGCGAAACACAACGAACTGTCTTCGAAATATGAAGCGCTAAGATCGGATTATGATCAGCTAACTTCGAAGTATAACCAACTTGGATCAGAATACAAAGCAACGGGCTTGGAGCTCAGTAATTTCAGAATCTACACATATGTTCTGATCGCGATCGTAATTGGATTGGCTGCTGCTATTGCGTTCCTAGTCTTCGGGAGAAGGCAACCAGTCGAGAGGCAGGAAGGCAAGACGATTAGCTGGAAAGATGAACCGATTGCCGAGAGTCCTGACGCGGATCAGACATGAGAAGAATCGCGAGTCATACATACGCTCGAAGCAATCCAAGTCAGAATAACGCCAGAGGTGCGTCGCCTGCTTTGGAGACTTGGCCCTGAGGCTGTCGTCCTTATCGAACTGAGGTATAGACCAGCAGCATGCGACTCAACATTCTGCAAACCAATTCCCTACGTGTCTACGAGGACCACCGGGCAACCACCCGAGAAGGGGTTCGTCAGGACACTGTCAAGTGGCACACCGATCTTCCTGCAGGAACCTCTTGCCGAGCTGGCAGTTGGCGGGAAGACCCAGATCACCGTAGACACGACCGGTTTCTGGAAATGGAGGAGACTCAGAGCAACAGGGCTTGATCCCTACCTGATCTGAACTCCCCCACAACTGTCAAGGCCATAGCAAGGTGCATTGTCGCTCGCGCCATCAGAGAGTATTCTGACTCGCTCTATGTCGGTGCGGGGAGACGGCACGTCCACAATCTTGAGAATCAAAAGCAGCGAGAATTTCTCCTGCGCAGAGAACATGGTTTTCTAGGCCTTCATTGCTCGAGTAGTAATGCCGCCTTGCACAATGTCGGGCTATGGAGTTCGAGCTGTCCTTCCTGTTGGCCGAACTGGGCGCGAGAGTGTACGCGACAATTAAGTACGTTCGCCCTTAGTCTCATGACGATCTGGAATGAAACTCACGTTCGGCTACTATTCTGACATCACACAGCGCGCTCCGAAGCAGGCGCTCGACGAGGCGACGGTCAGACCCGGAACAGACTCTAAAGTGCTTGTAATGCCCTACGGGGCTGTCACACATCCGGTTCCTTGAGTGGCTCGCAGAAGGGCTTGTGACCATTGAGATGGCGTGACCAATTTGAATAGGCATAAGTTCGAGAGCCTAGCTTAGGGGCGACGACGAGTACCGATCAGGGCGATAGGTGGCGATGATGAGCACAACTGCAAGAAAAGTCGAGAGGTCAAAGAGCCTCTATCAAGTGATCGACTCGATTGTACCGGGAGGCACTCACTCTAACATCCGATTCTTTGACCCGCATCCTCTCTGGTTCGCGCGGGCCAAAGGATCGAAGCTCTGGGATGTCGATGGAAACGAGTACATCGACTGTGTCATCAACATGTCAGCCCTTATCTTAGGGCACGGAGACGAACGGGTCACCAAAGCGGTCAAGGAACAACTCGAGTCGGGTCTGACCTGCGGAGTTGAAACAGAACTGAACGTCAGGGCGGCGGAGAAGATCAAGGAAATGGTTCCCTGCGCCGAGTCTGTGAAGTTCTCGAACTCCGGCACCGAGGCGGTGATGAAGGCCATGATGATCGCACGGGGATATACGGGGAAACAGAAAATTGTCAAGCTTGAGGGTGGGTACAATGGCTGGCACGATTCGGCAGCGATCAGCCACAAGCCCAGCCTAAAGAAAGCCGGGCCTAGAAGCAGACCAAGAGGCGTGCCGGAGAATCTTGGTTTGCTCAGGACGGCGACGAGATCTACTATTGTGATGCCGTTCAATGATCTTGAAAGCGCCGGGAAGATCATCAAGAGAAACCGAAGAGAGCTTGCAGCCGTTATCATAGAGCCGATCATGTTCAATGTCGGATGTGCGTGCCCAGAGGAAGGCTACCTCAAAGAGCTGAAGGAAATCGCGAACGACAACGATGTGCTTCTCATATTTGACGAGATAATCTCGGGTTTCCGAGTTGCCCCGGGAGGAGCGCAAGAATACTATGGCGTCACGCCCGACATGGCGACGTTTGCCAAGGCTATTGCAAATGGTTTCCCGATGAGCGCCGTGGCCGGAAGAACAGACGTAATGAGAGTTACCGAGCCCGGTGGCAAAGTCGGTTGGGCAGGCGTATACAATGGCAGCCAAGTCTGCGTCGCTGCATCTCTCGCAACCCTTGAGGTTCTCAAGAACGGAGAAATTCAGAGGAAGCTAAATGAACAATCTGCGGACCTTGAGAAGAGATTCGAAAAGCTGGCGGAGGAACAAGGCGTCTCGGCTCGATTGCAGGCCCTGGGAGGGCAATTTCAAGTCTACTTCACTGATGAGGAAGTCAGAGACTACAGAACTGCAGCAAAGGCCGATTCCGACCGGTTCAAGCTCTTTCAGGCAGAGATGCTTCGAAAAGGCGTCTACACTCTCCCGATCACGCTCTTCCATCACGGAATCGTTGCCGCACATTCTGAGGAAGACCTGGAAAGAATCCTCGCTGCAATGCGGGTCGGTCTCCAGAGAGTGAAGAAAGAATTCGGATCCTAGGAACAGGCTGTCCCCTAGGAGTGTTCTCGGTCTAGCCTTTTGTACTACCATCGTCTTTGCTTCACCGAGAGGACGAAGGGCCATCGTTGTCCCGATCCGAAAAGGATGAACTCGATTTGGAAGGCGTCGAGTTCATTCACGAGGGAGGCACAGGGAGCGAGGCGCGTGTCGATGCCGAGCTCCGCACCAGGTTTCCCGGAATAGGCGGAACCATTGACACATACCAAGGGATAGCCATCGCGCGAAGAAACGAATTCAGTACAGCACCCAACGTAGGCCACGAGATGTTCCTGCGACACACGCTCATCAAGAAAACTCGAAGATTACTTCTTCAAGAAGGGGCACTACAGATATGCTCATGTGACGCGGCCGCTGGCTCGACGGAGAGAGCCTACATATACGAATGGGCTTTCGGCCGAGACGGTTTTCCATGGGCGTATTCCGACGAGACTGGATACTCGATATCAGTGCGACTCGACGACTGGAACTCATTCAACGCCATGTTCCTTGAATCAGGAATCGACCTGCAGACCGATTGCACGAACCCAGAGAACGGAGCTATCTCACAGAATATCGTGCACCAACTTCACTTGGGCGCAAGTGCCAGTCAGCCCATCCTGAACCGATTGTGGAAGCGAATTGACTTCGGCCCCAGGAGCATTAGGCTCGATTACGAGAGACTCCTCAACTGCCTCCGGAAGAACGAGCAGGACATCAAGGAGACGCTCAAGGTTGGATGATACGACATGATGATGACAGCCTGCAAGTACCTCCTGAACTAGGGGAAAATCGAGCCCAGAGAACGTGAGGAGCTAGAGATGCTTGTCCTAGACTATCGCCTATCGACTCTGGCGTATCTCAACGCTAGGGGAGTGGGCGACGGGAGCACACGCGAAATCCGGTTCCGACCAAGAACGACCTGATGCCTCTGCTCGATCTTCTTGCGCGACGCAGACTCATGTAACCGAAGTGATCTGGAATAGCTCCTCGTCTGGACGCGCCAACACAGTTTCCGCCGTCTCAAGAACTTCTTTCTCGGTTCCATTCCTCAAGCCGTTTAGGAACCAATTCAGTAGCTTGGGCTTCACCGTTATTGTGCATATTCGATTTCCAGCGTGGAACTCCCCTGCGATGTGATCAGCTGATTCAGACACTCGAATTGTGCCCTTGCCGAGTGTGCAGCCTGACGCTACCTGCACGCCATCCACCGTACACGACACCGGCGGCTTGGGGTTGACAAACATGATGGCGGTCAGGTCGTTGTGATTCTGAGCTTTCAACATGGACCGTGCAATCACGCCCATGCGGATTCCAAGAACCAGGAAAGGCCCTAGATGTCCATGGAACTCGACGGCGCGGGCAAGAAGAATCCGAGCATCCGGTCGGCTATCATCATCCAATGGTTGCTGTCCCTGGCAGGACTCCTGTGCAAAGAGACTATTATGAATGCATCAAATTCAATAGCGAATAGACCGCCAGAATGCATGGAAACCGTTGTTGCACAGTTAAGTACCCGCTCTGTTCAGGATACGCTGACCCTAGCCATGAATGCAAAGGAACTAGTCGATGAACTCTTCCAGCTAGACAAGGAGATACGATGGGTGGGAATAGTCGATCAACGCGGTGACATCCTAGAAAACGCTCAACGTCCCGGGACCGTAAGTTATGTCGACCCGAAAACAGAGGAACGAACGCTGAAGGAGTTCCCGACCATCATGGGATTGTTCTGGCGGGAGCTCGTGGGCAGTTCTGGAGAACTCAACTCGGTGGTTGTCGCGTACTCGCGAGTCTATCTCCTCGCCTTCTATGTGAACGACTTTCTGGTCGTTGTGAGCTTCAACCCCGGTGGAATGTCTAGTGTCATCAACAATCTCGCAGCAAGATACGGCACGTTACTTCCGAAAGGTGATCTAGACAGCAAGACAGTCTAACAGCATTGACCATCTATTTGTGCAGCGATTGAGACATTCGCTAAGCCGTCGTGCCCTTGTCATGAGACACGCGATTCGAAAAGCTTCAAAAGCACAGCCTGCGCGCGTGGCTAGCTGCGGAGTGTGGCGGAATTGACGCGTCACAATGTTCATCAAGTTGAGATAATTCGGACCGGCTTGGATCATCCGGAGTGCATCAATTTCGGCCCTGACGGCCGCCTGTATGCGGGCGGTTTCAATGGCCAAGTCTACGTGATGACCCCGCCGAAGTTTGAGCTTCGACAGTTGACGAATGCCAAAGGATTCCTCGGAGGCGTGGCTGTCGATCGAAACCACAACGTATACGTGTGTAACGCCTCAGGACAGCGAGTGAACCGTATCACCCAGAAGGGCGAGGTCTCGGTCTATTGCGATAGCGCTCCCGACGGCTCGCTGGTGAACCCCAATTATGGATCATTCGATGCCAAGGGGAACTACTACTTCTCTGATTCAGGCGACTACTGGAAACCCAATGGGCGATTGATACGAGTCAGACCCAACGGCCAGTCAGAATCGCTGATCGGCGGGAATTGGCACTTCCCGAACGGGCTCGCGATGTCACCCAAGGATGGAGCCGTCTTCATGATCGAGACCACGGCAGCAGACGTTCTGCGCATCCCGGTCAACAAAGATGGGATGGTGGGCGCACCTGAGATATACGCTCAGTTCCCGGGGAACATACTGGATGGGCTGGCATTCGCAAAGAACGGAAACCTGTATGTTTCGTGCTACCTTCCGAATCGTATCTACGTCGTGTCGCCCGATCAGAATGTCGAACTTCTCATCGAGGATACCAGTGGTGAGATCTTGAATCAGCCGACAAATGTCGCGTTCGAGCCGAAAGGGACGCGTCTCTTCTACGCGAACCTCGGTGGGGCACATGTCGGCGCCTTCGACGTAGGGGAAACCGGCGCGCCTCTCCACTATCCCAAGCTCTAGCATGCCGTTTCGCCTGTCCACCCCCAGAAATTCGCACAAAAAGCGACGCTAGTCCCATAAGGATGCCATATTGAGGAAGAACCGATTAATTTAAACGCGATGCATCCACTACTGATGTTTCAGGGGCGAATCGCCGCCTAATTGGCGTCGACAGCTCCGGAGCAAACAAAGAATGCCGAAGAAGTCAAAGAAGAAGAAGCAGAAGAAATAGACGATGCCAATAGCCGTCTGATCGGATGTATTCTTTCCTTTTTCTCCTTTTTTTGTGTTGATCGCTGAGCAATGACGATGTATTGCAGAGGATCTTGAGCCGAACGTTGAACCCGTAACGGTCAACTCAGGATCATGAATCGGGACATACGGAAGCAGGTGGAACCGCCTTTCTCAAGGTCCCAGCAAACCTTACCTTTATTGGGGAACAACGGTCACGAATTGTGATGCTGTTGCCTGCGAAGTTGAATGCCAAGGCCGTCAAATTGATCGAGGGCAAGAATTTCGCTTTTCTTGCAACCATCATGCCAGATGGCGCCCCCCATGTCGCGCCTGTCTGGATCGACCGCGAGGGCGACACGATCCTTGTCAACACCGCAATCGGGCGTGTGAAACAGAGGAATGTCACTAGGGAGCCGCGCGTTGCGCTTTCTGTTGCTGATCAGAACAACATGTACGACAAGGTCGTGATTCGTGGTCGCGTCACATCACAGACACTCGGAGGTGCCGACGCGCATATCGACAAGCTTGCCAAGAAGTACATCGGCAAGGACAGGTACCCATGGCGAGCGCCCGGAGAGAAACGTGTCATACTCAAGATAGAGCCAACTCACGTCCTGACCTGAAGCCTCAGCTCTCGCAACAACTGGTCCTCCAGATGCATAGAGACTTCGTCGACTATCGATGATGCAAATCCTCGAAACAGTCTTTGCAGGAATCCTTTCCTTGGTCTGATGTAGACTACTCGCTTAGGGACATCGCCGAGCTGTGATGCAAGCTCTATCGCGCGGTTATGGTCGCCCAGCTCATCTACTAGCCCCATTTGCAGAGCTTTCTTTGCGGTGAAGACCTCTCCTGTGGCTAGGTTCTTGACTTTGTCCCTTTCGAGTCGTCTGAACTTGGCGACACTGTCAACGAAGTCGTCATAGAATTCGTCGCTTAGCTCCTGTTCCTTTCTCTTCTCCTCATCGGTGGGCTCTCGATGAAAGGATCCCATGTCTTTTAGCCTCCCACTCTTGACGACCTCGACGTTTATGCCTAGTCTATTCAGCAGGCCACTCAGTATGGGCGTTACTGAGATCACTCCGATGGAGCCTACGAGAGCGCTGGGAAGCGCGACGATCTTTGTTGCCGGACTGGAAGCCATGTATCCTCCCGACGCAGCCATGCCTTGAACGAAGGCAACCACCGGTTTTGCTTCTGCGAGCCTAGCTACTGACGACTGCAGGTAGCCGGAATCGGTTGCGGAGCCTCCAGGGGAGTCAACTATGAGGAGGACGGACTTGACACGCCTGTCTTCTCTCAACCAGTCGAAGAGCCGGGCATACTCCGACGCCCTATTCTGCGAGCTAATAGTGCCTGACAACTCAACTGCAGAGATGTGGGATCTGGGTACAATCATCTATCTACGCCCTCTTCTGTCTCTGCTCGCAGAGCCATCACGGGATTTGACCCTGACGCAATACGTACACATGAACAAAGGCGGTGAATTGTTGCCGACTCTTGCTTCGAGGCATCTGGAGATGAACAATACGGTAGCCTTGGGGCAGCTCTACCTCTTACAAAGCTCAGTCCTGTTGAGAACTTCGAGGGATTGAAGGGGAGACAGAGACGTCAACCCACAGGATCGCTTCGTTTTGAGGCATTATGTGCCGTGTCTCCCCGCATAAACCATGCGAGAAACTGGGGATCTCGGGTTCGTCACTAGGATAACCTAGACTGCCGACCACCTCTGCAATAGCCCCGGTTTGGCTTGCCATAAGTGATGGAATAGAGAAGACAGCACGATTCATGGAATGTGGCGGGCCCGCCGGGAATTGAACCCGGGACCCCCGGGTCTCCTCCGTACAGGTAAAAGCTTCACCGAACATGCTTCTCCGGTGCTCTACCTCTTCAGGACCCTGATTCGCAGGATCTGACTGAGCTACGGGCCCGTCCCAGAGCAAGAAACAACAAGCCTACCTAAACTTTTCCGAGTGCTCTGAGTAGTCTGCCTGAGCGACGAGATTCTTCAACGACTTGAAATGGGTGTAGACAGCGCCGCTGTATACTCCTGCGATCATTTCCACAAGAGCTTCACGCGGCACGAGGCGGTTTCGGACAGCGATACGCGCCGCCTCGATGAGTCGCTTGTCAACTTCAATCCGTTTCCGCGCCCGGTTGACCTCATCCTCTGGCAAACCAGCTGTGGCCAGAATTTCTACCCACCGTTCCTTAGGCTCAGTTCTGAGTAAGCTCTGCCAATGAAATCGTTTGCCCTCTGTTCGGGGGCACCGATTCAGAGCCTCTAACTGACCTATGACTCGGATAGGATGGGCCGAGTCGCTGGCACCTGCTACCAAGGAAATCAAATCGCTCATGTTATGGATTGAAACAAGTCGGACTAAATGGCCAAATGCTTCAACGATGGTTCTTGTGAGATTCCTGTCGTCAGTATGAACAACCACCAGAAGTTCTGCTGCTTCGCACGACTTGTAGAGACGCAGTTTCCTGCGGAGTCGTCTTAGGCTCTCTTTGGAGCGAAATCCGCAAACCTCGATGAGGGTATTCTGAGAACCCCCTGGAACGGAGAAGTCAGG
>Ga0315282_10013820_pt1 | contig 12109 bp, 14 predicted proteins | sample YL17G07_20_MG_FD_203693 | JGI IMG/M metagenome (GOLD analysis project Ga0315282, IMG submission 203693) | Sediment microbial communities from Yellowstone Lake, YNP, Wyoming, USA - YL17G07_20 | ecosystem: Environmental > Aquatic > Freshwater > Lake > Sediment | place: USA: Wyoming | collected... | reverse complement strand
TTTTCGCCTCAGGACTCATTGAGGCCGTTTCTGGATATAAGAAATTGACAACTTATCTGAGCCGGCACATTCGTCACGCTGACTCATCGAAAAAATCGGCAATTTATAAACAGACTCTATTTAGTTCAGCTACGGGGTAAATTTACCTAAAAGATTTAGGGTTGTCAACAATGGTGTGGGCTTTTGAATCGTGATTCAGACATGAGACCACAGAGAGGTCTGGTGTCTATAGTCTGAAGTCCAGTGTCTGAATTGCGGTAGGCTTTTGGAGTGATGTGATGGACAAGGTTGACCGGAGGAGGGGATTATGCTAAATGTGAAATATGTTTTGAATATTTTCCGAAGGGACGGGGTGTCGTAGCCACTTTAGGGAAGGAGGAAGAGATGGATCCGATCAAACAGTGGTGGGTTGAAGAAAGGGTGAAGAAGGCCATCGAGAAACTGGAGGCCCATGACTTTAAGGCGATTTATGTTAAAACGAAGGAAGATGCAGCAAAAGAAATTTGGAAACACATTGTTCCTGGTATGAAGGTGGGGGTAGGAGGATCTCTCACCATAAGGGAATTAGGGATCTTAGATCAGTTGGAAGCTCAGGATTACACTCTTTACGACCACTGGAAGCCGGGCCTCTCAAAAGAGAATGTCCTTGCGATCCGAAAGTCACAGATGACGTCAGACCTCTTCCTCGGCAGTGTCAATGCCATCACCCAGAACGGAGAACTGGTCAACATTGACGGGGTTGGAAACCGTATCAATTCGACCAGCTTCGGCCCGGGAAAGGTGATCCTCGTTGCCGGCTATAACAAAATCGTTGAAGACGTTCAGGAGGGGATCAACAGGATGAAGAACGTGGCAGCACCCCTCAACGCCAAACGCTTGAATGTGGATGTTCCCTGTGCCAAGTTGGGAAAGTGTGTGGACTGCAACTCACCCAACCGAATCTGCAGAGTCATTATGATCCATGAACGGAAGCCATCCTTGACGGATATACTCATCATTTTCGTCGGAGAGGAACTGGGATACTAAACAAACGCGGAATGCAGAATGTGGAATGCGGAATTAATTCCGAAATCCCAATTCCGCACTTCGAATTATAAAAAAGAGGAGGGATTATGGGCAAGATCAGAAGGGCAATTGTCAGCGTTTCGGACAAATCTGGAGTTGTCTCATTTGCAAAGGGTTTGGCCCAAATGGGCGTGGAGATCCTCTCGACAGGGGGGACGGCAAAAACATTGAGGGAACAGGGCGTTTCTGTAATGGATATTTCCGACTATACCGGATTTCCAGAGATGCTGGATGGACGGGTGAAAACCCTCCATCCAAAAGTCCACGGCGGCCTTTTGGGTCAACGATCTAAACCGGAGCATGTTCAGAAGATGAAACAGCACGGGATCCTTCCCATCGACCTTGTGGCGGTGAACCTCTATCCCTTTGAGGCGACCGTTGCAAAGGAGGGTTGCAGTCTTGAGGAGGCAATCGAAAACATCGATATTGGTGGACCGACGATGCTTCGTTCCGCTGCGAAGAACTACCCTGATGTGACCGTTCTGGTCGATCCAAGTGATTACGATCTGGTCCTTTCAGAACTGAAGGAGAAAGGGGAGATTTCCGCAGAGACGAATTTCCGGTTAGCTAAGAAGGTCTTCCAGCACACGGCGCGTTATGACGGTGCGATCTCTAATTACCTCGGTCAGATCGAGAAAGGAAAAAAGACTGATGAGTTCCCGGAGACCTTTACTTTTCAGGTGAAAAAAGCTCAAGGCCTACGGTATGGAGAAAATCCTCACCAAAAGGCCGCATTTTACCGTGAGTATCCATTGGGGGAACCCTCTGTTTCGAATGCAATTCAGATCCAAGGCAAGGAATTATCATTCAATAATATCCTGGATCTCGACTCCGCCTATGAGACAGTGAAGGAGTTTGAGGAGGCCGCCACGGTTATCATTAAACATAATAACCCCTGCGGTGCGGCCATCTCTTTCAAGGGGTTAGCCGATGCTTATCGGAAGGCAAGGGATTGTGATCCGGTCTCTGCATTTGGTGGAGTCGTCGGGTTCAATCGGTTTGTGGACGAAGAGACAGCAAAGGAGATGGCTCAAATCTTCCTCGAAGCGATCATCGCCCCAGGTTTTGACCCAAAGGCGTTGGAGATTCTTAAGACAAGAAAGGATCTTCGGATTCTCCAAACGCCGCCCCTCACCGCATCCTTTTCTCAAAGCGGATTCGATCTGAGAAAAGTAGTGGGTGGACTCTTGGTCCAGGATAGAGACCTCGGCAGGGTGCCGATGGACCAGTGGAAAGTGGTCACTAAGAGAAAGCCGACCGAAGAAGAGAAGAAGGCCATGGCATTCGGTTGGAAAGTGGCGAAACATGTCAAATCGAATGCCATTGTCCTCGTTCGAGAAGATCGGACCATTGGAATCGGGGCAGGGCAGATGAGCCGAGTTGATTCGACCCGATTGGCGGTGATGAAGGCTCAATCCTCAACAAAGGGAACGGTTTTGGCCTCTGATGCAATGTTTCCCTTCAGGGATGGGGTGGATACAGGAGCCGAAGCCGGTGCTTCGGCCATCATCCAACCTGGAGGCTCGATTCGAGACGATGAGGTGATCGCCGCAGCGGATGAATACAACATCGCAATGGTATTTACAGGGATGCGGCACTTCCGTCATTAGCAAATTGCTCATGACGGAAGAAATTCCAAATGACAAATTCCAAATTCCCAATAATTTCCAATTACCGAAATTTAAGACCAGAATCAGGTTTAGGTCATTTGGGTATTGGAACTTTGGATTTGTTTGGGATTTGGAGCTTGTTATTTGGGATTTGAGAAATTGCGTAGAGAACCACGTTGGTTTGGAAACATGAGATGGCGGCAATATAGGGGCGAGATATGAAGGTATTAGTAGTGGGCGGCGGCGGCAGAGAGCACGCACTGGTTTGGAAGATTGCACAGAGTCCAAAAGTGTCAAAGATCTATTGTGCTCCAGGAAATGCGGGGATCTCCGAACAGGCAGAGATCGTTCCCATCAAGGCAAATGACTTAAAGGGTCTCCTTGAATTTGTCCTGAAAGAAACGATTGACCTGACAGTCGTCGGGCCCGAAGACCCATTAACCCGAGGCATCGTTGACCTCTTTGAATCGAAGGGGCTTACCATTTTTGGGTCGAGTCAGAAGGCAGCAGAGATAGAGGGGAGCAAAGCCTTTGCCAAGGAGATCATGAGAAAGTATCACATCCCGACCTCCTCCTACGAGATTTTCGAAGACCCGAAAGAGGCAGTGGCCCATATTCGCCGAAAAGGCGCTCCGATCGTGGTCAAAGCAGATGGTCTGGCAGCTGGCAAAGGAGTGATCGTCTGTAAGACAGTAGAGGAGGCGGTCCGGTGTGTTGAGAGGATCATGGTTGAAAAAGTATTCGGGGAAGCAGGGAATCGGGTCGTGATCGAGGAATGCCTTGTGGGAGAAGAGGCTTCCTACATTGCCTTCACAGATGGAAAGGTGATCCTTCCCATGGCTTCCTCCCAGGATCACAAGCCAGTCTTCGACGGAGATCAAGGTCCTAACACCGGCGGAATGGGAGCGTACTCGCCCGCTCCCGTGGTAACGGATCGCGTTCACGAAAGGATCATGGAGAAGATTTTGAGACCCATCATCCAAGGGATGGGAGAGGAAGGAAGGCCGTATAAAGGCGTGCTTTATGCGGGCCTGATGATTGATGATGATCATCCTAAGGTTTTGGAGTTCAACGCTCGATTTGGAGACCCGGAAACCCAACCCGTTTTGATGAGAATGAAAGGGGATATTATTCCCATCTTGGAGGCCTGTATTGATGGGAGCCTGTCTCGGTGTAAGATTGAATGGGATGGCCGGGCCTCAGTATGTGTGGTGATGGCATCAAGTGGATATCCGGGAGATTATGAGAAGGGGAAAGTGATTAATGGGCTGAAGGAAGTTTCTCGAATGAAAGATGTCTTCGTCTTCCATGCGGGCACCGCCTTGAAAGGCGGGCAAATGGTCACCAACGGTGGAAGGGTTTTAGGGGTGACGGGATTGGGGGAAGATATTCCAACGGCGATCGAGAGGACTTACCAGGCTGTTAAGAAGATCTCCTGGGATGGAGTCCATTATCGGACAGACATCGGAAAAAAGGCGCTGCGGTTGCTTTAATAAGAGCTTACGAACAATGAAAATAAATAATCCCCCCTCAATCCCCCGAGCGTGTGAAAAAATTAGGGGCAGTGGATTGGCCAGAGGGATATCTCCAAAACTGTAGAATGCGGACTTTGAAAATGTGTGGGGCATGAGTCAGTTTAAGTTATCAATCTTAGGTGGTTTTCAATCCTCATCATTAAGCCTGAAAAAGGTAGCCGCTCTACAGTTTTTCCGACATCCCCCCTGTCCGCTCTGTGAATCTTGGGATATTTTCACACCTTCCTCTTTATAAAAGGGGGACAAATTATCTCCCCCCCCTTTACTAAAGGGGGGTTGGGGGGATTAGATGGAGAATAGGAGAATGTATAAGATCGCAGTGATTCCAGGGGATGGGATAGGACCGGAGGTGGTTGCCGAAGGATTGAAGGTTCTGAAGGCAGCCTCTGAGAAGTTCGGTTTCACATATCAACTGGAACATTATGATCTGGGAGGAGAGCGTTACTTAAGAACGAGAGAAACACTTCCAGATTCGGTCTTGAAAGAATTGAAGGGGATGGATGCGATTTATCTGGGAGCGATCGGCCATCCAAAAGTAAAGCCTGGAATACTGGAACAAGGAATTTTATTGAAGGTTCGGTTTCAGTTAGATCAATATATCAACCTGAGACCTGTCAAACTCTACCCGGGAGTGGAGAGTCCTCTTAAAGAGAAGGGACCCGAGCATATTGACTATGTTGTTGTCAGGGAGAACACAGAAGGGGCGTATATAGGGGCTGGGGGTTTCCTGAAAAAAGGGACGCCTGATGAGATTGCGATTCAGGAGGCGATCCATACTCGAAAAGGTGTGGAACGCTGCATCCGTTTTGCCTTTGAATATTGTCGCAAAAGAAATCAGAAAAATAAGGTTACCCTCTGTGGGAAAACCAATGTTCTCACTTATGCTTTTGACCTCTGGGAGAGGACCTTTCATGAAGTGGCAAAGGAGTTTGAAGACATTGAGAACGATTATGCCCATGTGGATGCAACCTGTATGTGGATGGTGAAGAATCCCGAATGGTTCGATGTGATCGTGACCGACAATATGTTTGGAGATATCATTACCGATTTAGCGGCAATTACCCAGGGAGGATTAGGGATTGCAGCAGGGGGGAATATCAATCCTGAAGGTGCTTCGATGTTTGAGCCCATGGGAGGATCTGCCCCGAAATATACGGGAAAGGGCGTTGTCAGTCCTCTGGCTGCGATTTCTGCATGTCAGTTGATGCTGGAGGTCTTGGGCGAGGGAAAAGCTGCCAAGGGAATCGAAGAGGCCATCATGAAGGTCGTGAAGGAGGATGTGAAGAACTTGACTGCTGGCAAAATGGGATATACCACCTCGGAGGTTGGAGACCTGGTTGTGAAATATATCTTAAAATAAAATATTTTCGATTTACGATTGCCGATTTTTGATTTCAAATTCTTAAAATTTCAAATCGGAAATCCAAAATCGCAAATTTAAAGGGAGGTAGAAAATGGAATGGGGAATGAAAAACCGTTTGGCACAGTTGATTAGATCGGATGGGCATTGCCTATTTTTACCCATCGATCATGGCTACTTTCAGGGACCAACCCGGAAATTGGAGAAACCCGGTGAGACAATTCGTCCTTTGCTTGCCTATTGCGATGCCCTCTTTGTGACAAGAGGGGTGCTCCGTGCATCGATCGATCCCGAGAATACCAAACCAATTATCCTCAGGGTCTCTGGGGGGACAAGCATGGTTGGAAAGGACCTTTCCAATGAGGGGATCACCACCTCCATGGAAGAGGCCATCCGCCTGAATGTGGCTGCAGTGGGCATCTCCATCTTTGTGGGAAGCGAGTATGAACGCGAATCATTACTGAACCTCTCGAAACTTGTTGACGAAGGGGAGAAATACGGCATTCCCGTAATGGCTGTGACGGCCGTGGGGAAGGAGTTAGAAAAAAGAGACGCCCGTTACCTCGCCTTAAGTTCCCGGATCGCTGCAGAATTGGGAGCGCGGATCGTAAAGACCTATTGGTGTGAGAACTTTGAAAAGGTGGTCAGCGGATGTCCTGTTCGGGTCGTCATGGCAGGTGGACCCAAGGTCGATACCGAGTTAGAGGTGTTTGAGTTTGTTCACGATGGAATGGAGAAAGGCGCGATCGGGGTAAACCTGGGGAGGAATATCTGGCAGAACGAATACCCTGTGGCCATGATCAAGGCCTTGCGTGCCATCATCCATAAGAAGGCAGCCGCCAAGGAAGCGAACGAAATCTTCGAAGAAGAAAAGGCCAAGAAGACTCGTAGCTCAGGGCTTTAGCCCTGACGTGTCAGCCCTAAAGGGCTGAGTTACAAGTTAGTCGTTTTTTTGGGTTGATGAAGGTTATGAAAGTGGCCATGTACTATAATAACCGGGACGTGAGGGTGGAGGAGATTCCAACTCCCAGGATCGGTCCTGGCGAATTATTGGTCAAGGTGTTGGCCAGTGGCATCTGCGGCAGTGATGTGATGGAGTGGTACCGCATCAAAAAGGCGCCCCGGGTGCTTGGCCACGAGATGACAGGGGAGGTCGTCGAGGTTGGAGAAGGTGTGGAGCGATATCGCATCGGCGATCGGGTCTTCGTCTCCCATCATGTCCCATGCAATACCTGTCATTATTGTCTGAACGGGTATCATACGGTTTGTGACACCTTGCGGAGTACCAATTTCGACCCAGGAGGCTTCGCCGAATATATCCGTGTTCCGAGGCTCAATGTGGACCGTGGTGTTTTTTTATTGCCGGAGGAGGTCTCCCTCGAAGAAGGGGTGTTTATTGAGCCGCTGGCCTGTGTCCTTCGCGGACAGAGATTGGCGGGGTTGAAGCCCGGTCAAACGATTTTCGTCATCGGCAGCGGGATTTCCGGGCTTCTGCATGTTGCATTGGCTCGAGCCTCAGGAGCAGGGCGGGTGATTGCCTCCGATATCAATGAATACCGACTGAAGGCTGCAAAAAGATTTGGGGCAGAAGAGGCAATTGATGCAAAGGAAGTGAGCCCTTCACGAATCCGGCGGATCAATGACGATCGTCTCGCCGACCTGGTCATTGTTTGTGCTGGAACGGTTTCTGCGTACCACCAGGCATTGGAATCTGTGGATCGGGGAGGAACGGTATTATGTTTCGCCCCCATCGAACCGGGTGTCAATTTTTCTTTTCCGTTCTTCGATTTTTGGAATGACGGTATCAGATTATTGCCTACTTACGGGGGGGGTCCTTTGGACATTACTGCTGCCATCGAATTGATTCGTGCTCGTCGTTTGCCAATTAAAGAGATGGTTACCCACCGGCTCGGTCTCCCAGAGACCTGCCTTGGTTTTAAGCTGGTCGCCGAAGCCAAGGAATCGATCAAAGTGATCATCGAACCCCATCGTTAATTCGAAAGAAATAACCCTCATCATTCCAACCTCCTAACAGGCTGCTGAAAAACGCCCATCTGCGGCGTTCCCCTCATCCTTCGTCGTTGCGGCATACTCCAAGTACGCCTCACTCCTCAGGATTTCGGGCGCCTTGCATCTGGGCATTTTTGATCAGCCTGAAAAAGTGACTTTTTCAGCACCCTGCTAAACCTTGACAAAAGCAACTCTGGATTACTATTTTTAAATCTAAGACTGAGGGGGTTTGGAGCCTTAGAGAAGGAGCCAGCTAACGGCTTATCCGAACGAGCCGTTAAGTTATTACAGAGAAGGGAGGGTGAAAGATGGAGACTAACAGAAATAGTAACGGCTACCTGTTGAAAGGGCTGATGATAGGCGGATTATTTGGCGCACTGGCCGGCATTTTATTTGCCCCAAAATCTGGGAGAGAACTGAGATCGGATGTCAAGGAAAAAGGGGACAGGGTGCTCGGAGAGACCAAACGGCTTTACTCCGATGCACGGGCCAAAGCCAGACAGATTTTTCCAGGCGGCAAGGACAGGAGAGAAATGGCACCTCTTTCCTCTGAATCGGCAGAAGAGATCAGTTGGGAAGCGTGAACCGAAGGAGGGGGGGGATGGTTGGGCGACTGGAGGGTTGTCTTGCACACGGAAGCGGTTGAATACAAACACGGCGGGACCGTGCTCGAAGGTTATTTAGCGTACGACGATCCCCCCACAGGGAGACGTCCAGGTGTTATCGCTGTCCATGCATGGATGGGACCTAATCCCTATATCAGAATGCGTGTCGAGCAGCTGGCGAGACTTGGCTATATTGCGCTGGCTATCGATATGTACGGAAAGGGTGTCAGGCCTAAGGATGCCAAAGAAGCAGAGACACTGGCCGGCATCTACAAGGCTGACCGCCCACTGATGCGTAGCCGCGCCAATGCCGGGTTGGAGGTTCTGAAGAAGCATCCCCTTACGGATATCAAACGCACCGCAGCCATTGGTTATTGTTTTGGCGGAGGCGTGGCACTTGAGTTGGCCCGAAGTGGGGCCGATTTGGCAGGTGTGGTGAGCTTCCATGGTAACCTCGATACACCCTATCCTAACGATGCAAGAAATATCAAAGGCAAGGTATTGATTCTCCATGGGGGTGAAGATCCATTTGTACCCAACGATCGTGTCGTAGAATTTGAAGACGAAATGCGAAAGGCGGGTGTTGACTGGCAGATCGTCATCTATGGCAGCGCGGTCCATAGTTTCACCGACCCCGAATCCGGTAATGACCCTTCTAAGGGAGCGGCTTACAATGAGAGAGCCGACAGACGCTCCTGGGAAGCCATGAAAGCGTTCTTCGCTGAGATATTCAAATAGGGAGTGGATGGCGGTTTTTATTTCTCCTTGACCTGGGCAGGATTTTTTCGTATCTTAATAGTTAGGATTGCAGAACAGGGTGCGGCATAAGATGGCAGGGAAGAGGCAACTCATTCCGTGGTCCAGGGTGAAAAATAGAGAGGAACCCTGGCGGCACCGTTGAGGTGAGAAAAACAGAAAGGAGGGTCTACCATGGCAGAAAACGGAAACGACCCTGGCAAATTTTTACGGGGATTCTTGGTTGGAAGCGTTTTGGGCGCCTTGGCTGGTATTCTCTTCGCCCCTAAATCTGGAAAAGAGCTGAGGTCTGAGCTCAAGCAGAAAGGGGGCGAGGCCTTCGATGAAGGAAAGGAGCTTTATTCGGAGGCAAAGATTAAAGCCAATGCCATTCTGGAAGAGGCGCGGCGACGGGCCGAAGAACTGAAGAAGGAGGCCGATCGTCAACTCAGTGAAGCCCGGCTGAAGGCCAAGGAAGTTTTGAAGGGTGCTGAGGAGAAGGTGTCTGAAGTGAGAGGGTTGGCAAAAGGAGTCATGGAGGAAGCGAAGACGGAGATAAAGAGAGTGAAGGGAGCGGTGGAAGCCGGTGTGGAGGCCGCTCGGCATGAGTTTTCTAAGGAAGAAGAGAAGAATAAGACCCAAGCCTAAATCGAAGGAGATTATCTTCCATGCTACTGACCATCAGTGTCACTGTCATTGCGGCGATCATGGTGGTTGTCCTCATCGCCCTTATCCCTGTGCTTTTTCAGATCCGCCGAACAGCTCGTGAGGTAGAAAAAATTTCGGAAACAGTACGGGCTCAGATTGTTCCCCTCAGCCATGATCTGACGATCATCTCTCACGAGGCGAAGGGGATCCTGCAATCGATCCGTCGGCAAGTGGACACGGTTGAGGAAGGCATCGACATCGTTCGCGGTACTGCTGTGCGCCTCCAGGAGTTCGAGGAAGAAATATTATCCAGAATCGAGGAACCTCTGCTTGAGCTTGCAACCTTGGTGAGGGCAGTGAGCCGGGGGATAGAAACTTTCTTCCACATACTCCGTCGCTGAAGGGCGGGCTTACAGGGCCGAATTCAACGTAGAGCTGAGGCCGTGTCTATTACCCATGGCGCTGCTGAGCTGCGCGCCTTTTACTACTTGAGGCGGTTTTCCGCTTGAGTCAGAATTTATTTCCTATTCAACAGGAATACTTGAAGCAGGTTTGGTCACGCCAACCCGGGGAGTTGGAGGCAGCCCTTCCAGGCCGGTACCAGGGCGACTGCTTTCACTTTCAGGCCTTTGGTGAGCCCTGCGAGCTCCATCCACAAGAAATCGTCCTGGGCGGTGAGAGGCTGACCGGGCCCGAGGGAATTCTCATTGCCCTCTACGCCAGCCAAGTCCCCAACGAGCAGATTGTGCTTCGTCCCTTGAAGGCCTTCAAACAATTCCCAGGAGGCATGGGTTATCAAGGAGCTTTTGTTATGAATGCCGAGAAGATCCTACAACCCTATGTCCCGGCAATCCACCAGCATCAACAAGAACTCGTAGGCCGATTTTCCGGTCACTTCAATCCAGATGCCCCGAGGTGTGATCTTTCTTTCACCCTCTATCCACTGCCCCGAGTTGCCCTTTATTACATCTTTAATCTGGCTGACGAAGAGTTCCCTGCATCGGTAACCTGCCTCTTTCCTTCCAACGCGACAAACTTCCTGCCGGTAGCCGGTCTGGCTGATGTGGCTGAATACACGGCCCGAAAGATCATCCAAATCGTCACGGAAGTGAGGAGTTAGAGGGAAGTCGGGAAATTTACAAAGTAATGTGTAAAAAATAGATAATGTTATTTTTCCCTTAAAAGCTTGTACTGAATATTTCACCTGCAAAGTGCGGAGAACAGCCTCCCAAAGGGTTGATAACTTCCGAATGAAAGAGAGGATAACATCAGAGCTCAGTTGCATGGCACAAGCTTACCCGAGCAAAGCAAGGAGATCCAAGAGAGTGCCATGTCAGCTACAGAGACTTTTAGCTGTTTTTTATAAATGCTTTTATTTCTTTCTTAGTTCTTTTACAGCCAGGCGCTCTTGTTCGGCCCGTCCCGAAAATGTTTGGAGTGCTGTTATTTCCCAATCGAGGGTTCCCCACATTGGTACCTTTTCCTAAGCTTTGTTCCAGTTTGATATCTGGAAAAGGGCGTCTTAGATATCCTGTCAGTTCTCTTGTGTAGAGTTTCTCAGCTTTTCTGTCCTATGTTCTAATTTTAGGAGCGACCTTCTTGAATTCGTTTATCTCATCCATTACCGTTTCCAATGTAATTTCTTTAACAGTAAGAATCTTTCTTGAAATTTCTCTCTCCGTCACAATTTTCTCTTTTATGTGTTCTTCCTCAAGTTTCCTCTCTTTCTCAGTGACTTTTGTTTTTGATGCACTTCCTACAGGTTTCAACATTGCTGATATTTTCTCTTTTGTGATTTTGGGAGATTCGACAAGAATTCCAACTATGTCCTCTTTTGTAGATGCGGTACTATCCCACAAGAGTCCTTCTTTTACCAGTCTTATTCGGTTCTCTTTAGCGCAATTGTCTGAGTTGTTTTATAGTTAATTCATTAAGAAGTTCTTCTTTTGTTGACATAAACGACCATTACTATTCTTTGTTTTCAACTTAAAAAATTTGTGCGTTTGGTATTATGATGAACGAGAAACTTGGACACCGAGGACTCAATGCGTTTGGGTTTGGGTTTGGAACTAAAATTTAATTCCCCCTTCTTTCTTTTTTTCTTGCTTCTCGCCCCGTCTTTTCCAGCTCCCCTGTTCTCCTTTCTTCCCTTTCAGCTTCTCTTCTCTCTTCTCCTCTCGCTTCTTTCCTTTCCTTTGCTGCCAGCTCTTCTCTTTTATCTTGTTTCTTAGCTTCCCTTTTCTCTTCTCTTCCCATCTCTCTTCTTTCTTTTTTTCTTGCTTCTCGCCCCGTCTTTTCCAGCTCCCCTGTTCTCCATTCTTCCCTTTTAGCTTCTCTTCTCTCTTCTCCTCTCGCTTCTCTTCTCACGTTTTCTCCCAGTTCCACCAATTTCTCATTGTAGAACTTGGAAGCTACGTTTATTATGTCTTCGGCTCTTTCGCTCATAAATTTCTGATTTTCAATTCTTCTCCCAAGGGAAGCAGCCTGGTCGGTGAGTCCTTCCTTCTCTACCTTTTCTTTTTCTTGCTCCGTCGCGTGTAT
>Ga0315282_10013819_pt1 | contig 12109 bp, 6 predicted proteins | sample YL17G07_20_MG_FD_203693 | JGI IMG/M metagenome (GOLD analysis project Ga0315282, IMG submission 203693) | Sediment microbial communities from Yellowstone Lake, YNP, Wyoming, USA - YL17G07_20 | ecosystem: Environmental > Aquatic > Freshwater > Lake > Sediment | place: USA: Wyoming | collected... | reverse complement strand
CTACCGCTCCGTGGATGTGTGGCTCGTGGATGACATCCAGTTCATGGCTGGCGTTAACCGGCCCGTCTCAGAAGAGGAGTTTTTTCATACATTCAACGCCCTTTGCGAGAACGGCAAGCAGGTGGTCGTGGCGAGCGATGCGCCGCCCCGCGCTCTCCCGCTGATCAGCGAGCGCCTACGCTCACGCCTTGAGGCGGGCATCATTGCCGACCTCCGCGCTCCGGACTTTGACACCCGCCTGGCCATCCTGGAGAAGAAGGCGCAGACACAAGGTCTCCCCCTGTCCCACGAGACGCTCGTGCGCGTCGCCAAGCAGTTGGAGTCCAACGTCCGCGCGCTCGAGGGCGCCCTGAACCAGATCGGCGCGCACCTGTCGCTCAACCCTGACGCCCAGCTCACACCGGCCCTCGTGGATGAGATCATCCGCAACTACTCCACGGGCGAGACCGAGGACCGTGTGACCATTGAAGAGATCGCCGAGTACGTCGCCGACCAGTACCGCCTCACCCTGGAGGATCTCACCTCACCGCGCCGCACGGAGCCCATCAACGAGTGCCGCCAGGTCGCCATCTACCTCGCCCGTGAGCTAACCGACCACTCGCTACAGGCCATCGGCGAGTTCTTCGGCGGGCGCGACCACTCGACCGTGCTGCACGCCTACCGCAAGATCAGCGAGCTGGTCGCCGACAACCCCCAGATGCTGCGCCGCATCAACGCCATGAAGACCGAGCTCCAGCACTCGTGACTGCCCCGCTTCCAGGTCGTTGTGGGCAAGGTGGTCACACACAGTGCTTCCAGTGTGGAGTGGTCCGCTGGTCTGCCGCCACGGTGCAAAGCCGCCTCCAGGGACCGTTCTTCTCCCCAAGGTGTCCCCGTCCCCAGAACCTGCCGCATGGGGCCTCGCGCCCCTTATCCCCGCTTTCCACACGCCTACTACTACGACTACCCTTCCTCGAATCTACAAGAAGGATGTTCCTTGGTCCGTGGACAAACACGGCCCGTGAACCCCTCGTCCACGCGCACGCAGACTCCCCAAGGAGGCGACGCTGATGCTCCGCGCCGTGTGCTCACAGGCTGACCTCTACGAGGCTGTGCAGACCGTCGCGCGCGGCGTCTCCGGTAGGAGCACTCAGCCGGTGCAGAACAACATCTGCCTGGAGACGCGCGGCGACCAGCTCCACCTGGTGGCGACTGACCTGGAGGTCATCAGCCTCGAGGCGGTGATCGAGAGCCGCGAAGGCGAGGGCGGGGCCGTGACCGTGCCGGCCCGGCTCTTTGCCGAGGTCACGGGCGCGCTCCCCGCGGCCGATGTCATGCTCCGGGCTGACGAGACGAACGCCCTGCATGCGGAGTGTGACAAGGCCAAGTACTCGATCCGCGGCTTGCCGGCCGCCGACTTCGAGCGTCTCCCGCCGCTCGTGGACGACACCACCTTCACGATGCCGCAGGCCCAGCTCCGCACCGTGATCAGCCAGACGCGCTTCGCCGCCTCCAAGGAGGAGACCCGACCGATCCTCACGGGAGCGCTGTTCGCGCTCAGCGGCAACTCGATGCAAGTCGTAGCGACGGACCGCCACCGGCTGGCGTTGCGCAAGGTGGCGGTGGACTTGGCGCTGGCCGAGCCGCGGCAAGCCATCGTCTCGTCGCGAGCGCTGGGTGAGGTGGAGCGTGTGCTGCGCGAGGAGGGCGAGGAGCCGGCCCGGATCAGCGTCTCGGAGAACCAGGTGCAGTTCGTGGTGGGCAACGTGACCGTGGGGTCGCGGCTGATCGAGGGGCAGTTCCCGAACTACCAGAACGTGCTGCCGGAGGCGCACGAGAAGTGCATCACGCTGCAGGTCGAGCCGTTTGCTGACGCGGTGCGTCGCGCGCACATCGTGGCGCGGGAGGATGGCTACCGCATCTTCCTGCGCTCGGCCCCAGGTCACGTGACGATCACGGCGCAGAGCGCCGATGTGGGCCAGGTGGAGGAGGAGGTTCCGGCCGAGCTGGAGGGCGAAGAGGTGGAGATCGCGTTCAACGCGCGCTATCTGCTGGACGTGCTGGCGGTCATTGGGTCGCCCACGGTACGGCTCGAGCTGTGCGGGCCGCTCAACCCGTGCGTGGTGCGGGCGGAGGCCGAGGGGGACTACGTCTACGTGCTGATGCCCCTGCGGGCCAAGTAGCCGCCGGAGACGCCTGAGCTGGGGCGGGGCCCGTAGGGGCCTCGCCCTTTGCGCCTGTAGGCGCCAAGTCACGGTGGAAGCCTGGGCCGGATGGTTCGCCTGCGGTGGCCCGCAGGCTCCCATTCGGCCCCTCCGCACGGCAGGAGCGGGGCCTATACCCTTGGCGCCTCCGGGGGGCAGCGGGCTCGCCGCGAAGCCGGCGCTCGTCTCGGGGGGAGGTCGCGGCATTGCAGATCGAGCGCCTGGGGCTGCGCGACTGGCGCCTGTACGAGCAGCTCGAGCTGGAGCTGGGCGCGGGAGCCACGCTCCTGGTGGGTCCCAACGCCGCGGGCAAGACCAGCGTGCTGGAGGCGGTCCTGGTCCTGGCGACGACGCGGTCCCCGCGGGCCGCGCAGGACGAGGAGCTAATCCGCTGGGCGGCCTCCGCGACGCAGGTCGAGGCCCAGGCGGCACGTGAGCGGCGCGGGCCCGTCGCGGTGGCACTGGAGATCCTGCGGCGGGCCGCCGATGGCGGCACGGGCGTGGATAAGCGCCTCACCGTGGACGGCGTGGTCCGCGGGGCGCGCGAGGTGGTCGGGCAACTCGCCGTAGTCATGTTCGGGCCCGACGACCTGGGGTTGGTGAAGGGCACTCCAGCCCAGCGCCGACGGTTCCTGAACATGGCCCTCGGCCAGGTGAGCGCCGGGTACCTGGACGACGCGGCGCGGTACCGGCGCGCGCTGCGCCAGCGCAACGAGCTGCTGCGGCAGGCCGCCCGCAACCCCTCGCAAGCCCCGATGCTACAGAGCTGGGACGAGCAACTGATCGGGTACGGGAGCGCCGTGGCCGAGCAGCGGGCAAGGTACGCACAGGACCTCGGGCGCCTGGCAGCGGAGTACCACGCGCGGCTAACCGATGGCCGCGAGAACCTGCGCGTGGCATACAGCAGCTCGGTGTGGCGCGAGGACACAGCGCCGGGGGCCGCGGCGGAGGTCTTCCGGGAGAAGCTGGCGCGCGCGCGCAGCCAGGAACTCGAGCTGGGGCGGACGCTAGTGGGGCCGCACCGCGACGATCTTCTGCTGTTGCTGGATGGTCGCAGTGTTCGCCGGTTCGGCTCGCAGGGCCAGCAGCGGACGGCGGCCCTCGCCGCCAAGTTGGCGGAGGCGCACCTGACGCGCGAGCGCCTCGGGGAGGCCCCGGTGCTGCTGCTCGACGATGCGGCCAGCGAGCTGGACAGCGCGCGGGCCGCGCGCGTGCTGGAGCTGGCGCACGACGGCTACCAGGTACTCGCCACGGCCACCACGCGGGCGGGCCCGCTGGCGGCATGGGAAGGGCGGCTGACGACCTATGCGGTCGGCGAGGGAAGGGTCCAGCTACTCGAGGCCGGATAGCGAGGCAGACAAGGCCGAGGCGAAGCGAGGCGAGGTCACCGAGGCCCGGGCGGCGCTCGATACGTACTTACAGAGCATCGGGGCATTCGTTCGCGCCAAGGAGCAGGTCGTCCGCCTGGTGTGGCCGCGGGTGGTGGGGGAGTGGAACGCTCAGCGGACGGCCGTGACGCGCGTGGCGCGGCGCACGGTCTTCGTGTGGTGCGACTCCGCCGCCGTAGCGCACCAGTTGTCGCAGGAGGCGGAGCGGGTACTGGCAGACCTCAACCGGCACCTCGGGGGCGAGGTGGTGCGCGAGCTGCGTTGCTCTACGGCCGGCTGGCGCCCGGCGGCACGCTGGGCCGGCGGCGGGGGGCCGCCACGGCCGAGCCACGAGCAGCTAGCGGCGACGCGACTGCCACGCGAAGAGACGGCGATGGTGGACCTGATGTGCGAGGTCGTGGGGGAGCGACCGGTGGGGGCGGCGTTCCGCCGGGCCCTCGTGAGCGCGCGCCGGGCAGCGCGCTGGCGGCAGGAGCACGGGTACCATGAGTGCCCCAAGTGCGGGGCGCTGTCGTGGGGCGCGGGCAGCGCCTGCCCGGTCTGCCGCGGGCGCTAGCGGGGCTCCGCGTGATCCGGGGCGGGTGCTGGGCGGGCCCTTCGGCTTCGCTCCGGATGAACGGGCCGCCTGCCCCACCAGCTTCGTGGGGGACGGGCGCGGTGAACCGCGCCCCTACCACGGCACGGACGGGCCTTGTGTTACGGTTGGGGAGGTGAGGCGCATGCCGATGGGCCGTTATGAAGGCCGAGTGGAGCAGGTGGACGCTTACCGCTGGCGGCTGCCGCGCGATGAAGGGGCGGGGATGCGCACCGACGGGCTGGTGTACGCCGACGAGCGCCTGATGGCGGACATGGTCGGTGACCCGGCGCTGCTGCAGGTGCGCAACGTGGCCTGCCTGCCGGGGATCGTGGGCCCCTCGCTGGCCATGCCGGACTTCCACTTCGGGTACGGGTTCCCGATCGGCGGCGTGGCGGCCGAGGACGCCGAGGAGGGCGTCATCTCGCCCGGCGGCGTTGGGTACGACATCAACTGCGGCGTCCGTATGTTGCGCACCGACCTGGACCGCAAGCAGCTCGCGCCGCGCATGCAGGAGCTGGTGGACACGCTGTTCGCGTCGGTCCCGGCCGGCGTCGGCGGGCGCAAGGGTGAGGGCGACGTCCGGCTGGCGGTGGCGGAACTGCGGCAGGTGCTGCGCCGCGGGGCGCGCTGGGCGGTGGAGAACGGTCACGGGTGGCCGGAAGACCTCGAGGTCACCGAGGAGCGGGGGGAGTTGGCTGGTGCTGAGCCAGAGCTGATGTCGTCGCGGGCGCTGGAGCGGGGCCTGCCGCAGCTGGGCACCCTCGGCTCGGGGAACCACTTCCTTGAGGTGCAGGCCGTAGACCAGATCTTCGACGAGCCGGCCGCGGCGGCGCTCGGCCTGGAGGCAGTGGGCCAGGTCACGGTGATGATCCACAGCGGGTCCCGCGGCCTCGGGCACCAGACCTGCGACGACGCCCTGGAGCAGATGCAGGACGCGGTGCGTACGTACGGCATGCAGCTACCCGACCGCCAGCTCGCCTGCGCGCCGGTGGGCAGCCCGGAGGGGCAGGCCTACTTCGCCACGATGGCCTGCGCCGCGAACTACGCCTGGGCCAACCGGCAGTGTCTGGCGCAGGCGGTCCGCGACGTCTTCGAGCGGGTCCTGCGGGGCAGCGCGCGCGCCCTCGGCATGCGCCAGGTGTACGACGTCGCGCACAACGTCGCCAAGTTCGAGGAGCACGAGCTGAGCGCGGAGGGCGGCGAGGTGCGCCGCCTCTGCGTGCACCGCAAGGGCGCGACGCGGGCCTTCGGCCCGGGCCGGCCCGAGGTGCCGGCGGCGTACCGGGCCTGGGGGCAGCCGGTGATCGTGCCGGGCGACATGGGTACCGCCTCGTACGTGCTGTTGGGCACCGAGACCGCGATGCGGGAGACGTGGGGCTCCACGTGCCACGGCGCCGGCCGGCAGCTCAGCCGCGCGGCGGCGGTGAGGCGGCAGCGGGGCGGCCAGGTCTTCGCGCGGCTGCGCGCGCAGGGCATCACCGTGCGTGCCGTCGGCAAGCAGACGCTGGCCGAGGAGGCGCCGGAGGCGTACAAGGACGTGGACCGCGTGGTGGAGGCGTGCCACGGGGCCGGCATCTCGCGCAAGGTGGCCCGACTGGTCCCGCTGGGCGTCATCAAAGGGTGACGCGGCGCGGGAGGTGGGGGACACCCCCAAAGCGACAGGGGCGCCGGCGGCGCCCCTGTTTGTATTGCTGACCCGACGGACTGCGGCCGTCAGGGGCCGGTGTCGAACTTGTAGCCGACGCCCCAGACGGTGGCCAGGCTCCACGGATGGTCCCGGCCCTCCTCGAGCTTCTTGCGCAGCCGCTTCACGTGGGTGTCCACCGTGCGCAGGTCGCTGCCGCGGGCGTGGTAGCCCCAGACCTGCTCCAGGATGTCCTCGCGCGAGAACACGTGCCGCGGCTGGGAAGCGAGGTGGTACAGCAAGTCGAACTCCTTGGGGGTGAGGTGCACCGGCTCGCCGTCCACTACGACGGTGCGGGTCGGGAGGTCCACCTCCAGCCCCGGGAAGGAGAGGGTGTTCTGGCGAGCCGCCGCCTTCTTGATCACCGCGGCGCGCCGCAGCATGGCCCGCAGGCGGGCCACCAGCTCGCGCGGGCTGAACGGCTTGGTGACGTAGTCGTCGGCGCCCAGCTCCAGGCCCACGACCCGGTCCACCTCGTTGTCCTTGGCGGTCAGCATGATCACGGGGAGGTTGGTCTCCACCCGCACCTCCCGCAGCACGGCCAGGCCGTCTATCTCAGGCAGGATGATGTCAAGCAAGATGAGGTCGGGGTCGAACTCGCGCAACTGCGTCAGTGCGTCCGTGCCGTTGGCTGCGGTCGCCAGGTCGAAGCCCTCGATGCTGAGCAAGTCGGTCAGCTCTCGGCAGAGCTGCTCGTCGTCATCGACCAATAGGATCTTCTGTTTTGCCACTGGAGTCACCCTTCCGGCTAGGAGCGGCCGGGGCCGCTCGGGAGTCTGCGCTCCGAGGCGGTGCAGGGCCGCACCGCGTCGGAGGCTAGCACGCCGACCCTCCGCGCAGTGCGGCGGGCTGCACAGGCGCCGGCCGACCTCGAGAGCGAAGCGCACACGCGATGCTTGCCGACTGCGAGCCGGGCTTCACCTGGCGAGGAGCGGCTCGCCCGCGCCCCAGACCCGACCCCTTGCCTCCAACACCTCCCCCGCCACAGCGCCTTCCCCCAGCCACCCCCCGGCGGCGGCCGATCCGGGCCACGGCCGCAGGAACGCTACGCCGCGCCTAGCGCTCCGCGATACGCCGTGCCCGCGGTGACCGTCGTCCTGCGGATGCCGGGCAGCTCACGTCCTGCCCGCTCCCGCCTGCAGGGGATGCCCGCAGACCTCTGCGGCCGTCCAGCCCACCGGCCTCGAGGCTGCGCCGGCCGCCAGAAGTGTGCTGTGGCGCGATGCGATACTGCGGTCCATGCGCGGCCAGAACCGTCGGCCGCGCATGGGGAACACGTCTTCAGCGCCTACGCTTCGGCCCTCGATCCCTCCTGCGTCACCGCAGTTGCTGCAGACAACCAGGCCCCGAACCCCGCCCGTACGCGTGGTCAGCACACCCCCTGAAGCCGCGACGTGCTCCCCGACGGGGCCACCCCACCTCCGCCGTCCGCAACACCGGCGCCGATGTCGCCCCGGGGCCACGCCCCACCAGCCTCCCGCAGAGTATTCCGCTTTGAGGACGACAGGACCTTGCCGTGCCGTAAACGTTTTCCTCATTCTCAGGCCCGATGGGACCGCCACCTGCCCGTTGCGCAGTCCCTCTGGGAGCTACATCGGCCGCGCATCCGCGGCGCGGTTCCGCGCCCTGGCCCGCCACCCAAGGGGTGGTGTCGGCCCCTGGCGGTGAACTGCGGAAGGGGGGCAGGCAGGAACTGACGAAGGAGAGCACGAATCTGGGAACGACACGCAAACCGCGGCCGGGCCGGGAGCGACGCCTCCGCGGGCCGCACGCCCGCGGACGCCGGCGCGCGGCCGTACGGCGTCATGCCTGTCGACAGCCGATGAACGCGGGAGAGTGCTCGCCATGAAGATGCCGACTCGCCGAGACAGGACCCCCCTTCGCCGCTCGACCCTGACCACCGTCGCCCGGTGCGCGGTCCTCGTCGCGCTGGTGCTAGCCGCCACCGCCGCCTGGGCGCAGCCCCGGCAGCCGATCACGGTAGTCAGCCCCAGGACTGGGCGCACCGAGCCGGCCGTGCCGGATCGGGTGGTGATCGTGCCCGCGCGGGGAGCAACGGCCGCCCAGATGCAGGGGCTGCTGGCCAACCTGGGGGCCGCTAACGTCCGGCAACTCAAGTCCGGCACGCTCATCGTGGACCTCCCGGCCGGGTCCAACGTGCCCGCCGCCATCGGGGCAGCCCAGGCCGCACCGGGAGTCGCCGTAGCGGATGCCGACTACATCGGTCGCTACACTGACTCCATCCCCGACGACACGCTGTGGTCACAGCAGTACGGGCCCCAGATCATGCACTGCCCCGCCGCCTGGGACACGCACAAGGGCGACGGCGTGATCGTGGCCATCATTGACTCCGGCGTGGCCTACGACCATCCCGACCTGGCCGCGCACATGTGGACCAACCCCGGTGAGATCCCCGGGGACGGCATAGACAACGACGGGAACGGCTTCGTGGATGACGTCTACGGCTACGACTTCGGCAACAACGACGGCGACCCGCACCCCCGCACGTACGCCGCCGGGCTGGACCCGGGCGGCGTCACCCACGGCACGCACTGCGCGGGGATCGCCGCCGCGGTGACCGACAACGCTGAGGGCATTGCCGGCGTGGGCTGGAACGCGCGCATCATGGCCCTCAAGATCGGTGACGACGCCACGGGCGACTTCAGCTGGTCGGCCACATGGCAGGCGCTGGAGTACGCCGCCGACATGGGCGCGGACGTGATCAACTTCTCCCTGGCCGGCGGGTACTCGGACACGTTCACCCCCGAGATCGAGTACGGCTACACGCGCGGCGTCACCATCTGCGCCGCGGCGGGCAACGAGTACAGTGAGATCACCGGGAGCCCCACTACGTGGCTGTCCCCGCTCTGCAACGACGGCCCGGTGCTGGGCGTGGACAACTGGATCCTGGGTGTTGCCGCCACGGACAGCAGCGACGTGAAGGCCGACTTCTCCAACTACAGCAGTGCTTTGCGCTTCGTGGATGTCGCCGCGCCGGGCGTGGATGTCCTCAGCACGGTCTGGCCGTTTGACACCACCCCCTACGACCTAATGAGCGGGACGTCCATGGCCTGCCCTCACGCCGTCGGTGCTGCCGCGCTGCTCGTGCAGAAGAATGGGGTGGACCAGCCCGGGGCGGTCATCGGCGACCTGCGTGATGGCGCGGACAACATAGACTCCCAGAACCCGGGCTACATCGGCAAGCTCGGAACGGGCCGCATCAACGTCTACACGTCGGTGCGCCTCAACGCGCCGCCGCTACCGGCGACCGGGGTCTCGGCCGACGACACGCCGGGTGTCGAGGCGCCGAGCTGCACCGTAGACTGGACCCCCTCCGGCGACGATGGCGCCGGCCGCAACGACGTGGTCGGCTACGCCGTGCAACGGACCACCAACCCCCTGGCCGGGCCGTGGACCATCGTCTCCGGCGTGGACCTGCTCCCACGCGGCACCAACACCTTTGCCGATACGACGGTGGCCGTGGGCACCGACTACTTCTACATGGTGACGACGTGGGACGCCAGCCAGTCCGTGGACTCGGAGGTCGCGGGTCCGGCGCGCACGCGCGATGATGTGGCGCCGGACGAGATCACGACCCTTACCGCCGGCGACACGCAGGCCGATGACGGTCGCTCCATCTCGCTGCAGTGGTCCGGCTACACGGCGCCCGCCGACTTCGCCGAGTACCGGCTGTACCGCAGCACGACGCCGTTCACCAGTGTCACCGCCACAGGCGTCACACGGGTGAACACCGGCACCGTGCTGCGCACGGCCACCCACCGCAGCTACGATGACGCCGCCAACAGGAGCGATCCCACCTCGCCGCCGCTGGACTTCACCGACTACTACTACGCGGTGACCGCGGTGGACACGTCCGGCAACGAGAGCCGCATCACCCAGTCCGTGGGTCCGGTGCAGGCGGGGCCCAACGTCATCCTGACCGTGGCCGCCGGCCTGCGCATGATCGCCCTGCCGGCCGACCCGGTGCCCGCCGATCCGCTGACCGTGTTCGGGCTGACGGCCGTGGGCGATCTGCAGTTCGCCCGCTACAATCCCACTACCCGCGCCTACACCATCCTCACTGACGCCAACAACACGGACGCCGCGCTAGCCCTCGCGGCCGGGCGCGCCTTCTGGATGAACCGGCCCAGCACCACCTTCATCCAGGCCATGGCGGCGCGCATCACCACGCCCACCTTCGACGTCACCTCGGCGGCGGGCTGGAACCAGATCGGCAACGCCTACGCCGGGGAGCTGGACTTCCTGGCGCTGCGCCTCGTGGACAGCGGCGGAACCGTCTACACGCCGCAGGAGTCCAAGGCCGCGGGCCTCTGCACAGGCTACGCATGGCGATGGGATGCGCTGAGCCAGTCCTACAAACTGCTGCACTACCTCCCGGGCATCCCCGGCGTGGAGCGCTTCCTGCCCTCCGGCGAGGGGATGTGGATGGACATCCTCCAGACCGGCGTCAAGGTGCGCGAGGCGCAACCGGCCGCCCTGGCCTCGGCCGTCACTGGCGCCGCGGCGAAGGACAACGCCCCGGCGGTGACCGAGAGCAACTGGGCCATGCGGCTGGTGGCCGAGGTGGCCGGCGGAACCGACACGGCCAACTTCGTGGGCGTCTCGCCGCATGCCGCCGAGCTGAACGAGATCATCAGCCCGCCGTCCGTGGGCCCCGTGGACCTGTTCTTCCCCGCGGCCGGCGGGGCAGGCACGCGCCGTGCTGCGTCCTTTGCCGCCGCCAGCGCGGGGGCCAACACGCAGTGGCGCTTCACCGTGGACTGCCAGGCGGCGAAGCAGCAGGTCACGTTGCGCTGGCCCGACCTCTCGCAGATGCCGGTGAGCCTCCGTCCCATCCTGGTGGACGTGGAGACGGGGCGCACGGTCTACATGCGCACCGCGGCCAGCTTCTCCTACGACAGCGGCCCTCAGGGCGGGCAGCGGACGTTCGAGCTGCGGGCCGCGGCGCCCACGGGCCTGGTCGTCACGACCATGACGGCCGCTCAGGCCCCCGAGGGGTCGGTGGTGGTGACCTACAGCCTCACCGCCGACGCGGCGGTGCGGATGCAGGTGACGAACATCGCGGGTCGCCCCATCCGCAGCCTGGAGCAGACGGTCACCGCCGGCACGCACACGATGCGGTGGGACGGCCGCGACGCCGGCGGCCTGCGGGCGCCGGGTGGAGCGTACCTGATCCAGTTGGAGGCCACGGCCCCTGACGGCCAGGCCACCACGCGTCTGCAACGCGTAGATCTGCGCCGGTAGACGCCGTCCGCTGCCCTGCGGCCGGCGGCTGCCGGTCGCGGGGCAAGGACAGCAGCATGAGGTATCTCGGTCGTACGCTACTGACCATCGGTGCGCTCCTGCTGACCGGCTGGGCCGGTGCTCAGCAGGAGCGCACGGTCTCTCTGGCCGGTGCCCTCTACCAGCGCCTCGGCCCGCAGGGCCAGCCGGTGATGCAGCCGGCTCAGGCCGTGGCGGGCCGCCTGCTCGTCACCTGCCGACCGGGGCTGACGCCCGCGGACGTGGCGGCTGCCGCCGCCCGGCTGGGTGGACGCCTGGACCACATCTGCCGCGATGGCCGCACGGCCGTGGTCCTGCTGCCGCCTGCCACCGATGTGCAGACGGCCAGCATCCGCACCGCCGCCGCGCCGGAGTTCACCGCGGCCGGGCCCGACGTGCTGGTGTACCCCGCGGTGGTTCCCAACGACCCCGAGTACCCCAAGCAGTGGCACCTGCCCCAGATGAGCGCCCCCGCCGGGTGGGACGTCACCACCGGGTCGGCGAGCGTCGTGATCGCCATCGTGGACTCCGGCGTGGACCTGAACCACCCGGACCTCGCCGACAAGCTCTGGCGCAACCCGGGCGAGATCGCGGGCAACGGCATTGACGACGACGGCAACGGCTACATTGACGATGTCTATGGTTGGAACTTCTACGACAACGACAACGACCCGAGCCCGAAGCCGGACGGTGTGGACAACAACAACGACGGTGCCGTGGATGAAGAGGTGAACCACGGCACGATGGTGGCCGGCTTGGCCGCCGCCAGGACCAACGAGGGGTGGGGTACGGCCGGCGTGAGCTGGCAGGCCCGGATCATGGCCCTCAAGGTGTTCCCGGACGATGGCGGCACCGCGGTCTCCACCGTGATTGATGCTGTCGAGTACGCCGCCGACATGGGGGCGCAGGTCATCAACCTGAGCCTCGGCAGCCCCTGGGTCGCGCAGTTCACCGACGGCATGCGCTACGCTCACGACAAGGGCGCGGTGATCGT
>Ga0315282_10013818_pt1 | contig 12109 bp, 9 predicted proteins | sample YL17G07_20_MG_FD_203693 | JGI IMG/M metagenome (GOLD analysis project Ga0315282, IMG submission 203693) | Sediment microbial communities from Yellowstone Lake, YNP, Wyoming, USA - YL17G07_20 | ecosystem: Environmental > Aquatic > Freshwater > Lake > Sediment | place: USA: Wyoming | collected... | reverse complement strand
GGGCCACTACCACCAGCAGCTCCTCACGACTCAGCTTCTTCCAGGCGCTCATGACCCATTACTTCTACACACCCACCAACTCTCCCTTTTTGCACCAGATCACAGCAGGCGTGAGCTCTTACGGCGGCACAAAGCACTCGCCGGAACCCGGCGCTGAGTGATACACTAGCCGTCATCGACCTGGTGCGGCCGCCTGCGGCTGCGCCACGGCCCCCTGGAGGAACTTGAGCGATGCAGGTTATTCTGAAGCAGGAGATCAGTCGTCTGGGTTTTCCTGGCGACGTCGTCGAGGTCAAGAACGGCTACGCTCGCAACTACCTTCTGCCGCGTGGCTTCGCGGAGATCGCGACCAAGGGCGCTATGGCGGCCAGGCGGCGCGTGCTGGCGGTCGAGGAGCGTCGCGAGGAGTCGGAACGCGCGAAGTGGGAGGCTGTCGCGGCCGGTCTGAACGGCAAGGCGGTCGTCATCCACAAGCGGGCGGGAACCGGCCAGAAGCTCTACGGCTCAGTCACCGCCGCCGACATCGAGGCCGCGGTGTCCGAGCAGCTCGGGATGGAAGTGGAGCGCCGCCGCCTGGTGCTCACCGAGGCCATCAAGACCGTCGGAGCGCACGAGCGCGCATTCAGGATCGCATCGGGGATCGAGGCGACCCTCACCATCAACGTTCGCCGCGAGGGCGAAGAGGAGCCCGTCGAGGAGCCCGCAAGCGAGGGTGAACCGGCGGAGCAGTAGACCCCGGGCAGAACGCCGACAACTGGCTGGTTGTGGGGCGACGGCAGTGCCAATCGCGGCGCTGCCGTCGCCGCGTCTTTGGCGGATGAGGTGACAGCGATGTCGAAGAAGGGCAGAGGCCACGCACGAGCGGCCCACGCGCCGGACGAGCCGGCCGGGCCGCCGAAGTCGACGCCGAAGCTCGAGCGCGTCGACGACTTCCGCTGGCGCATGCCGGCGGACGCCGGGCGGGGCATGCGTGTCGACGGGATGGTCTACGGCACGTCAGAGCTTGTCGAGGCGAGTCTCGAGGAAGGCGCCCTCGCGCAGGTCGCCAACGTCGCCCACCTGCCGGGCATAGTGGGCTTCTCGATGGCGATGCCTGACATCCACTTCGGCTACGGCTTCCCGATCGGCGGCGTTGCCGGGCTGCGGACGGACGAGGGCGTCGTCTCTCCGGGTGGCGTGGGATATGACATTAACTGCGGCGTGCGGCTGCTGACCACCGGCATCGAGCTCGCGGACGTGAAGGAGAAGCTCGACGCTCTGCTCACTGAGTGCTTCCGGGTCGTGCCCTCGGGCGTCGGCGAGGATGGATCCGTGTCCCTCAATGACAAGCGTTTCGAGGAGGTGTGCAGGCTGGGTTCCCGGTGGGCCGTGCGCAACGGACACGGCCTCCCCGAGGACGCCGAGCGCACGGAAGGCGGTGGGTGCATTCCCGGCGCCGACCCCGAGGCTGTCTCGGAGCGCGCGCGCAAGCGCGCGATGGACCAGCTTGGGTCGCTCGGCGCAGGCAACCACTTCGTCGAGATCCAGGTCGTTGACGCGATCTACGACGAGGATGCCGCGCGGGCGATGGGTATTCGCGAGCCTGGGCAGATAGCGGTGATGATCCACTGCGGCTCCCGCGGGTTTGGCCACCAGGTCTGCGACGATTACATTGCGCTCATGCAGAACGCGGTGCGCAAGTACGGCATCGAGCTCCCCGACCGGCAACTCGGCTGCGCGCCCGTGCGGTCGCCGGAGGGGCAGCGGTACCTGCAGGCGATGGCCTGTGCCGCGAACTACGCGTGGGCTAACCGGCAGGTCATCATGCACCAGGTACGCGGCGCCTTCGAGCGCGTGCTTGGCGCCTCCGCCGAGTCGCTCCGGCTCGCGCTCGTGTATGACGTGGCGCACAACATCGCCAAGATCGAGACCCACGAGGTCGACGGCCGGCCGACGGAGCTGTGCGTCCACCGCAAGGGCGCCACGCGGGCTTTCCCTCCGGGCCATCCTGATGTGCCTGAGTGCTACCGCGAGGTCGGGCAGCCGGTGATCGTCCCGGGCGACATGGGCACAGCATCGTATCTGCTGGCAGGCACGGAGAGGGCCTACCGCGAGACGTTCGGATCCACCTGCCACGGCGCCGGCAGGCAGCTCTCCCGCTCCGCGGCCCGGAAGCTGCGCAGCGGGCATGACGTGATTGAGGCGCTGGCCGCAAAGGACATCCTCGTGCGAGCCGGCAGCACCGCCGGCGTCGCGGAGGAGCAGCCGGACGCTTACAAGGATGTGGACATGGTCGTCGCGACGGTCGTGGGCGCGGGCCTCTCGACCAAGGTCGCCCGCATGAGGCCGCTGGCCGTGATGAAGGGGTAGAGAAGGTCTGCTGGAATCGGCAAGCATCGACCCTTCGGCGGGAGAACGGTTCGGAGAGCGGGGCGGCAGGTGCGGTAGCTTGTTGTGGACGAGGAGGCCCCCATGCTCGCGGACCACATGACGGGCCGACGCGCGATGGGCGAGGCAACCGCTGTTCTCGCCACCCATACGCAAAAGGCGCCGGTGGGTGGCCTCGATCCCGCCGCCCGCGGGCGCTTCGCCTGGGGCAAGTTCGTGAAGGGCCTTACGAGGCTCTACAAGCACGGCGGCGTGTCGCTCATGGAGTGCGTCGTGCCGTGGGTGCGGGTGGGTGCGGGGGATGGCTGACGGGCAGCTAGTCTACATTGACGAGTCAGGCGATGCCGGCCTCAAAGTCGGGCGCGGTTCGACGCCCACACTAGTTGTCGCCGCGGTCGTTTTCGAGTGTACAGCCGACGCCGAAGAGACCGCCAGCCGCATAAGGCAACACCGTGAAGAGGCGCTCGCGAAGAAACCGACCTTCCAGTTCCACTTCACGGATCTCCGCCGGGACTGGCGCGTGGGCTTCCTCGAAGCGGTCAGCGGCTGCCCTTTTGCGGTATGGGCCATCGTTGTGCAGAAGGACCGCATCTGGCAGGGCACTCAGCTTCGCCGGAGTCCAGAGTATCTCTACAACTTCACGGTGAAGCAGCTACTCACCCATACGTTCGGCAAGATCGGGGACGCCAAGCTCTTTGTGGATGGCGAGGCCGGGCGGGAGTCGCTCCGAATGATGGTCACCTACCTTCGGCGCGAGTGTCGCAAAGCCGGCGTCACCGTGTTCCGCGACGTGCGGTTCGTTCCCAAGCGGGAATGCAACGTGCTCGTCCAGCTTGCTGACATGGTGACCGGCGGGATCGCTAGGTCCTACCGTGAGGACAAGAAGGACCGGCACCTGTACCGTAGGGCGATTGGGCCGCGACTGCGGAACGTGTGGGAGTTCGGACGGCTGTGGGGGTAGAAACAGAGCGGCCCTGTGTCCTATCCTGCCAACGGCAGGCACGCGCTCCATACGGAGACAGTTCGGAACACAGGGCCTCGGTGACTCAGATGATACCATCGGGCTCCATGGTGTCAAGATGCCACTCAGAACATCAGTTTGGCCGTCGGTGCCCGGGTGGGCGCCTCAAGCGAGGTGGTCTGCCCAAGGGCAGGTTCGTGAAGGGCCCGACGAAGCTGTACAAGCACGGCGGCGTCTCGCTCATGGAATGCGGCCCGCGCTGCGGCCGCGGCCCTCGTCGAGGAACTGGGGGGCGGCGCCTCGGCATTCGCCAGGGAACTCACGGAGATGGCCAAGGAGGCGCAGTCGGTAGGGCGCGCGACCCAGCCATCAATGTGTCGGGCGCTCGTGGAGCAGGTCCGGCGTCATTACGTGAGCGGGTCCCACAAGATCCGCGAGCTCGTGGTGGCAGATGTCTTCGACGACCTCCTGGGCCAGGCGGACTACTTCCATGGGCACAAGTTCCATCTGCCCGCCGGCTCTCTGGCTGGCGCTGTTCTGGAGGACGCGTGGCGCCGGCGCCCCGGCCTGCGAGCGCCGGCATCCCGGCAACACCCCGTGGCGCAGGCGTCTCGCCCGCGGGATGACAGCCGAGACGGCTGTCCAACAGAAGGGCGGCCCGGGGCCCACCTTCGTCCATCGGCCGCGGCGCATTCCGATGCCCCGGTGTAGGGCTGCCGCCCCTACCCGTCCAGCCCCGGCAGCATGTCCTCGGTGAGGGCGTAGCGGCGGGGCTTGCCCTCGATGTGCGCCGCTAGGTCGTGGATGAGCTGGTCCAGATTCCGCTCCACAGACACGAGGATGCCGCCCGCGCGATGGGGCGTCAGCCACGCGTTCGGCAGGTTCCGTAGGGGTGAGGCCGCCGGCAGTGGCTCCTCGTCGAACACATCAAGCGCCGCATACAGGTCGCCCCGGCGCAGGCGCGCCAGAAGCGCGTCGGTGTCCACGAGCGCGGCTCGCGCCACGTTCACCAGGAGCGCCCCCGGTCTGAGGGCCTCCACCTCCGCCGGGCCGAGCAGGCCCCTGGTGCCCGGGTTTGACGCAGCGCAGATGACAACGACCTCCGACTTGGCGATCACGTCGGCAAGGTCCGCCTTGGTGGCCCCGTAGCGCTCAGCCTCCTCAGGGGACTGATAGGGGTCATGGACGCGGAGGATCGGGCGAAACGGGCACAGCAGCTCCGCCAGCCGCTTGCCAATGCCGCCGAAACCGACGATGCCGACCTCCCGGCCGGTGAGCTGCCGCTCGGCGGGGTCGATGTCCGCGGGGAAGTCGCTCACCCAGTACTCCGTGCCCGCGCGCATAGCCGACTGGTGGTCGGCGATGCGTCGCAAGGCTGACAGGATCAGCCCGAGCGCCATCTCCGCGACCGCCGGGGAGAAACCACCCCGCGAGACCGAGAGGGCGAGGCCGCGATCGAGGGCGATGCGCGCCGCCTTCTGCGTGATGTCGATCTGACCGACGAACGACAGGTTGGGCGCCCTGTCGAGCAGCTCGGGGGTGAGCATCGGCCATGACCACATGATGACGGCCTCCGCCCACTCGAGGCCGGGCGCTATCTCCTCAGCGGTGTTGCACGACCGGAGCCGCACCTCGCCCAGCCCGGCGAGCCGGGCCAACCGGCCCTCCAAGCTCGCCGTGCGGTAGAAGCCGTCCGGCAGGTTGACGAGGATCCTCACGTGTCAGACAACCTCCACTTCCTCATACGCGGCCTGCTCCAGCTCCTCAAGCTCATAGCCCGGGCCCGACGTGACGCGCCGTGGCTTTGACCCGTCCGCCAGCCCCACCATGCCCTTCTCCTCGAGGATCTCGATGAGCCGGGCCGCGCGATTGTAGCCGATGCGGAACTTGCGCTGCAGCATCGAGGTGGAGATGCGACGTTGGGTGACGACGAAGCTCACGATCTGGCGGAACAAGTCGTCATTGACGCCCTCGTCGTCGATGCCGGTGGGCAACTGTATGATCGGCGGAGCCTTCATGGTGTCCACCGGCAAGGGCTCGAGCTGATACTCGGGTTCGCCGCGCTGCTTCGTGTACTCGACGACGCGGTTGATCTCCTTCACGGAGACGTACGCCCCCTGGATGCGCCGCGGCTTGCTCGCGTCGATGGGCGAGTAGAGCATGTCGCCCGCGCCGATGAGCCTGTCGGCGCCCACCTGGTCGAGGATGACACGCGAGTCAGTCTGCGACGCCACCGCGAAGGCGATGCGGGACGGAATGTTGGCCTTGATCACGCCTGTCACAACGTCGACGGACGGCCTCTGTGTGGCTACGACGAGGTGCAGCCCCACAGCCCTGGCAAGCTGCGCGATCCGGCAGATGGAGTGCTCGAACTCGGCGGCCGCCTGCATCATGAGGTCGGCAAGCTCGTCGATCACGATGACGATGTACGGCATCGGCTCCAGGTCGTCCCGCTCCTCGCGCAGTTCGAGGTACTCCGTAATGTTGCGGACGCCGCACGAGGCCAGAGTGCGGTAGCGCTGCTCCATCTCGACGATCGCGTGCCGCAGGAGGCCGGCCGACTCGCGCGCATCGTGCACGACAGGTGCGATGAGGTGCGGGATGTCCTCGTAGAGCGACAGTTCCACGCGCTTGGGGTCGATCATCAGGAACTTCACCTGCTCGGGTGAGGCCCGAAGGATGATCGACAGAATGAGCGCGTTGAGACACACGCTCTTTCCCGAGTTCGTGCTGCCCGCAACGAGCATGTGCGGCATCCGCGCCAGGTCGCCCACTACGACCCGGCCGGCGATGTCCTTGCCGATCGCGAAGGCCAGGACGCTCTTCCGGGAGTGCACCTCCTCGGAGTCGAGGATGTCCTTCAGCGGCACTAGGGCGCGCGTCCTGTTGGGCACCTCGATGCCGACGACCGACGTGCCCGGCACGGGCGCCTCGACGCGGACGTCTACCGCCTCGAGCACGCGCGCGAGGTCATCGGCAAGTGCGGCGATCCGGGCGACTCGGACGCCCTTCTCGGGCTCGACCTCGTATCGCGTGATGGCGGGCCCGCGCTCTATCGAGACGACCTTGGCGCCGATCTTGAAGCTCTCGAGCGCCTCCTCGAGGATCGCGATGTTCTCCGCCGTCTCCCGCTCGAGGCGGCGCAGGTCTATGGGGTCAGCGCCGTCGAGGAGATCCAGCGGCGCGGGCTCCCACTCGCTCCGGCGGCGCTCCCGCGTTGCCAGTTCGCCCTTGAACGTGTACTGGCCGGTCGGGTCGCTGGAGAAATGCGGTGCCGGGGCCGCGTCCCCCGTGAGGGGCGCGGCCCCCTGCGTAGGGAGGAGGAACTGCGGGATGTCCTCTCGTCGAATGCCGTATCCGGGCTCCGCCAAGAACCCATCCGGCGGCTCCTCCGTGTCGTCCGGCTCGGGCTCGGCCGCCACCGGTGTGGGTGGGACCCCGGCATCGCTCATGATCTTGCGGAACTTGCTGGTCCGCGACGGCACAGACTTGGAGTGCTCCATGACGGCCGACACGCTCGGCGCGGGCTTGGGGCGAGGCTTCCCCTTGACGCGGGCTACGGCCCTCCGGCGGCGCTCCTGGGCGACTGTCTCCATTCGGTCGCGAACAACCGACGCCGCCTGCCCGGCATACTCATACGCATCGTGCGCGATGTGCGCCACGGGCCGCTTCAGCAGACTGACGACGCAAGCCGCTCCCAGCCCCGTGAGCACGATTGCCGCTCCGATGTCGCCGAACAGCGATTGCAGCGCCACAGACACCCCGGCGCCGACGTACCCGCCGTTGCCGACGAGAGCCGCCGGGCCGAACTCCTCCCCCGTGGGAATGGGCGCGTGGATGCCGGCGAGCACGACAACGTAGAGGCCGACCAAAGAGACCGCCTTCGGCGTCACGATCACCGGCTTGAGCGCCAGGCAGAGGTACAAGCCGGTCGCGATCACCAGAACCGGGGCCACCCATGCCCCAATGCCGAACGTGCTCGCGAGAACCGCTCTGATCCCGCTCCCGGCCGTGCCGCTTAGCCCGGTGCCCAGGGCGGCCAGCGTGACACCTCCCAGCGTCGCGAGTGCGATGCCTCCGAGCTCGTACTTGACCTTCACGTCCTCCGGGATGGCGTCGACGCGGCGAGACGCCTTTTGGCGTCCCTTGGACGCGGTGCGTGGCTTGCCCATAGCTAGCACACCTTCTCCGTCCCGCTGACGCGACGGCCCCGCTCGCGCTTGCGGCTCACGCGGCTTGGAGTCGCGCCTGGAGACGAAACGGGCCCGCGGGCCGGGATGTTCAGGCGACGCTGTGCAAGGGTGTGCAGCTCCTGGCCGAAAACCGCGCATAACATGCACGCGACCTGGTGAGGCGTACCTGCAGGTGCAGGCGGCACCAGGGACCGAACTGTTCGTCCCAGCAACCGGTTGCCTACAGTGGAGGAGTCCGATGCGGTTCGAGAAGATCAAGCTTGACGACGTGCGCTACGAGGCCGCCAGCGCGGTGGACATCAACGGAGACGGGCTGCTCGACATAGTTTGCGGGGAGTACTGGTACGAGGCGCCCAACTGGACGAAGCACAAGATGTGCGATGTCCAATCGGAGGGCGAGTACTACGACGACTTCTCCGACATTCCGATGGACGTCAACGGCGACGGCTACCCCGACATCGTCACTGGCGGCTGGTGGGGCCTGGAGCTACGATGGCGCGAAAACCCCGGCGGCCGACCGGTCGAATGGGTCGTGCACTCGATCGCCGAGGTCGGGAGCATCGAGACCACCAGGGCGTGGGACATCGATGGCGACGGAGAGCTGGAGATCGTGCCCAACACGCCGGGGATGCCGCAGACGATCTTCAAGCTGAACCGGGACTCCGCCGGCAAGCCGGCGGGGTCGTTCACCAAGTGGGTCATCTCGGAAGGCGCCAGCGGCCACGGACTCGGGTTCGGGGACATCAACGGGGACGGCAGGGGCGACGTCATCCTTGCCGGCGGCTGGCTCGAGGCGCCTGAAGACCCGTATGGGGGCCTCTGGACTTGGCACCCGGAGTTCAACCTGGGCAGCGCGAGCGTACCCGTTATCGTGCACGACGTAAACGGTGACGGCCTCGCGGACCTGATCGTCGGACAGGCGCACGACTATGGGCTGCACTGGTGGGAACAGGGCCGGGACGCAAGCGGAAACCGCGTGTGGACACCCCATGAGATCGACATGACGGTATCCCAGTACCACGATATGCAGTTGGCAGACCTCGACAACGATGGCGAGCTTGAGCTGGTCACCGGCAAGCGCTACCGCGCGCATTGCGGCAACGACCCCGGTGAGTTCGACCCCATCGGCGTCTACTACTTCAAGCTCGGCGGCGGGCGCTTCGAGAAGCATGTTATCGACTACGGGCATGCCCCGGACGCCTCGGGTGTCGGGATCTACTTCTGGTTGGCGGACCTAAGCGGCAACGGCAGACTGGACATCATCGCGCCCGGCAAGGACGGGCTGTACCTGTTCATAAACCATCCGGACTAGCAGGGCGCGAGGCAGCGGGTGTGGACGTCGATGGCGAGTGATGACCATCCGGCCGGAGGCGACACGTGGGACCAGTTCTGGGCCACTCTCCGCCTAGCCCAGGACCGGGGCCGCCATTTCGGCGCCTTGCTGGACGCCATGCCCGATGCGATCTATCTCAAGGATGCCTTGTCGCGCTTCACATGGATCAACTCCGGTCAGGCGGCCAACCTCGGTATCGCCGAACGGTCCGAAGCATTGGGCAAGACGGACCTTGACTTTCTCGACGCGGACTACGCCGCGTCCGCGCTGGCGGACGAGAGGCGTATCATCGAGACGGGCGAGTCCCTGCTCGACAAGCTGGAGCGCGTCCGCAATGGGATCGGTTGGCGGTGGGTCTCCACAACCAAGGTGCCACTGGCTGGAGGGGACGGCCGCGTCGTCGGGATCGCGGGTATCACCAGGGACATCACCGATCGGTACGTCGCTGAGCAGGCGCTCAGGGCCGCGGACCGGCGCTACCGCGTCCTGTTCGAGACGATGGCACAGGGCGTCGTCTACGGCGACAGAGATGGGCGCGTTGTATCTGCCAACCCGGCCGCGGAGCGAATCCTCGGCATGTCCCTTCAGGAGCTGCGCGGGGGCGCGGGCTCCTCGGCGGCTTGGCATCTCGTCGACTCGCACGGAGCCGATCTTCCCCCCGAGAGGCAGCCGTGCTCGATCGCGATGCGGACCGGACGTCCGGTGTCCGGCTCAGTGTTGGGCCTAACGAACGCACACGATGGTGAGCGGCGCTGGCTCTCGGTCGATACGGCGCCCATCTTCGAGGGCGATAGCTGGACCCCGACCAAAGTGTGCTCTGTCTTCACCGACATCACCGACAGCAAGCGTGCCGAGCAAGCCCTGCAAGACAGCGAGGAGAAGCTCAGAGGCACGTTTGAACAGGCTGCTGTGGGCATGTCGCAAGTCGCGCCGGACGGACGGCATCTGCGCGTCAACGACCGCCTCTGCGATATCACGGGGCGGTGCCGCGAGGAGTTGCTGGCCCTCCGATGCCAGGACATAACCCATCCGGTCGACACGGACGCGGAGCTGCTTCTCATGGGTCGCGTCCTTGCCGGCGAGCTGGACACCTACACCCTGGAGAAGCGCTACGTCCGCCCCGACGGCTCACTCGTCTGGGTCTACACCAGCGTCTCCGTGGCCCGCGACGAGGACGACAAGCCGCGGTTCTTCATCACGGTGGTCCAGGACATCTCGGACCGCAAGCGAGCCGAGCGGGCCATGTGGGAGAGCGAATACAGATTCCGCTCGGTGTTCCTGTCGATGGCCGAGGGTGTCGCGCTCCATGAGACGGTCTACGACGACGACGGGGAGCCCGTGAACTACCGCATCACGGAGGTGAACTCGCAGTACGAGGCGATCCTCGGGCTGCGCCGGGACGCTATCGTCGGCAAACTCGCGACGGAAGCGTACGGAACCGATGAGCCCGCGTACCTCGCGGAGTACTCGGCCGTAGCCGAGACGGGCACAATCCACGAGTTCGAGACCTACTTCGCGCCCATGGACAAGCACTTCCACATCTCGGTCGCGCCGCTGGGCGGGGGCGGCTTCGCCACCATCTTCGCGGACATCAGCCAGAGGAAGCGGCACGAGGAGATCATCCGCAGCATCCTGGCGCGCGGAGCGGCGGAGGTGGGCGAGCGGTTCTTCAACTCGATGGCGATGCAGCTTGCCACCGCGCTGAGGGCTGACGCCACACTTATCGCCGAGGTCCGACTGCCACACATGGACCGGGCCTCCACCCTTGCTCTGTGTGTCGACGGCCGCATCGTCGCGAACCGTGCCTACCGCCTCGCGGGTACTCCCTGCGACGAGGTCGTGGCCGGCCAGGTGCGTGTTTACCCGGATGGGACCGCCGGGCTGTTCCCGCACGCCGAGTTGGTTGCCGAGTACGGTTTCTCGGGATATGTCGGCGTCCCGCTCTCCGACGGTCACGATAGGCCGCTAGGGGTGATGGCGGCGTTCTTCCGGGAGCCGGTCAAGGACGTGCGGCTGGCCGAATCACTGCTGGGTATCTTCGCGGCGCGAACGGCCGCTGAGATAAACCGCATGCGCGCCGACGAGGAGCGTGCGATGCTGCAGTCCGAGGCGATGCGCATGCAGCATCTCTCCAGCCTCGGCGTGCTAGCCGGCGGGATCGCTCACGACTTCAACAACATCCTATCCGCCATCATCGGCTACACCGAGCTCGCCGACAGCAGGCTGCCGGCTGATGGACGGGAGCATGCGCAGCTTCAGCAGGCGTTGGCCGCCGCCCTCCGGGCGAGGGACCTGGTTCAGCAGATCCTGGCCTTCAGCCGGCAGGTTAAGTCGGACCGCAAGGTGATCGACCTGTGCAGCGTCACGCGTGAGGCGGCACGGTTCATCAGGGCCTCCACGCTCTCCACCGTCGATGTGCGCGTGTCGCTGCCCGACTCCGCACTGGCGGTTATGGGAGACGCTACACAGCTCCATCAGGTGATCGTGAACCTGTGCACCAACGCGATCCAGGCGATCGGCGACGGCCGGGGCGAGGTGAGCGTGTCTCTCGTCCCGGAGGCGGTGGAGCCAGGCCTTGCCAAGAGGCTGGGAGGCATCGCCGAGGGACCGTACGCCCACATGACCGTGCGCGACACAGGCTGTGGCATGGACGAGGAAACGCTGGCGCGCGTGTTCGAGCCCTTCTACACGACCAAGGATCCCGGAGAAGGCACGGGCCTCGGCCTGGCTACGGCGCACGGCGTGGTTACCGACCACGGGGGCGCGATCACGGCCCAGAGCGACGTCGGGGTCGGATCGGCCTTCCACGTCTACCTCCCGTGCTGCACCGACGGGGAAGCCGAGCGCGGAGCGGCCGAGACCGACATCCCGGTGGGCAGTGAGCGTATCCTGTTCGTGGACGACGAGCCCTTCCTGGCCGAGATGGCCGCCCAGGTTCTGCAGAGCCTCGGCTACGATGTGGTAACGAAGACCGACAGCAGGGAAGCCTGGGAGACGTTCCGGCAGTCTCCGGACACGTTCGACCTCCTCATCACCGACCAGACGATGCCGCACCTAACGGGCCTGGACCTCATCGAGCGGTTCCGGCGCATAAGGCCGGAGATCCCGGTCATCATCATGACGGGCTATCACCAGAAGCTCCTCGATGCCCGGCCGTCCGATCTGGGGGTCTGGGAGATCGTCCCGAAGCCCTATTCCATCCGCGCACTGGGTCGGGCCGTCCGGGGCGCATTGGACAGTGTGAAGCGCTGAGGA
>Ga0315282_10013817_pt1 | contig 12109 bp, 9 predicted proteins | sample YL17G07_20_MG_FD_203693 | JGI IMG/M metagenome (GOLD analysis project Ga0315282, IMG submission 203693) | Sediment microbial communities from Yellowstone Lake, YNP, Wyoming, USA - YL17G07_20 | ecosystem: Environmental > Aquatic > Freshwater > Lake > Sediment | place: USA: Wyoming | collected... | reverse complement strand
CGGCGGGAGCGGCGGAAGACCTCCGCCACCAGCCCATAGAAGCGGACGTTCTGGCCCCCAGTGGGGCTCTCCACGTGGACGAGCTGCGTCTTCTCGACCAGCCGGTCCTCGGGGACCCAGAAGTGAAAGTGCTCGCTCGTCGCCTCGGCGTCCGGCGGCGCTCCGACCCGGCCTAGCGGCCTCAGGCCGGCGGGGGCCTCGCCAGCTTCGACAGGCTCAGTCGAACCGTCGCGTCGGCCAGGGGCCTTCGATTCGTCCATCTCCATCCTCCTGCCTGCCGGCAGGCAGGCCTAGATGCCCAGGGCCCGTTGCAGCCGGGCCGCCACCTGCCGGATGTCCGGCAGCAGGGCGTGCAGCTCGTCCTCCACGCGGACGATCGGTTCCAGGGAGACGCCCGCCCGGGGGTAGCTCCCCTCACGGCAGCGCAGCGCCCGCAGCCAGTCGGAAAGGGCCGAGAGCTGGGTCCAGCGCTCCTGCGGCGCCGGGAAGCGCCGCTCCAGGTAGTCCTGGGGGACGGCCAGCCGGACGATGCCGTAGCCGGGCGACAGCCCGTCGGCGGCCGAGAGGCGCAGGTACCAGCTCACCACGGTGGCGTGCTCCGTCTCGAGAAGAAAGGCGGGCGTGCGCTCGCCTGCGGCCAGGTCGTAGAGCAGGTTCAGGTGGGAGTCGGGCAGGTAGCGCCGCATCTGGCGCTTCACCACGCCCACCGCCGGCATGCCCTGAGATGCCACGGTGACCAGACGCCGCTCCAGCAGGCCATCCACCACGGCGGGGATGTCCGGCGCCGCGAAGAGGACCTCTCGCTCCGCCTCCTCCATGCGCTCCTTGGCCAGGTCCCAGGTACGCCGTCGCAGCACCTCGAAGTCGGCGGCCATCTCCGCCGTCTCCGAGACGACCAGGTCCATGCCTAGCGAAGCCAGCCCCTCGGCCAACCGGCGCAGGTCCTCCTGAGACATCCCGTTGCTCAGCAGGCAGAGGACGGTGCGCAGCCGGAAGTCTCCGGGGGGCCGCACGAGGCGTCCTCCCTCCAGGTGGAGGGCCAGGGCGCCCAGGCAAGCGAGCACAGCCGGTCGCCGGCGGCCGTCGACGGAGAAGGCGGCCACGCTGCGCGAGAAGACGCTGCCGTCGATGAAGCGGCGCGGCGGGTCGATAGGTTCTCCCCCACAAGGGACGGGCCGCCACTCGCTAGCCGGCAGCTCGTAGGAGAGCTGGCGCAGGCGCGCCTTCAGGGCCTCCTCATCCTGGTCGAGGGCCTGGTCTGCCAGGGGCAGCGGCTCATAGGGACGGTCGTTCAGGGGCCGGGCGTCATATCGCCGGGCCAGCTCCCTGAGGTCGAGGTGGGGTGCATGCCCAGCTACCAAGCTGCCCTCCGGCGCAGACTACATGCGCTGGTGGCATGTTAGCACCCCTGTTCCCGCGTCGGGGAGACCCCAGGCGAAGATCTTGGGGGAGAATTCGTCAGTAGAGCTAAAGACCCCCGCCTGTCACAGGCGGGGGCCCTCTGCATCTATCTGGCCGCGCAGCTATGAGCTGTCCTCGCTGCGGGGCAGCGGCTCGCCCGTGGCGACGCTGGCGATCAACGCCTCCGGCGGAGGCTCCTCCGACTGCGAAGGCAGCCTCTCCACGGCCAGGCCGCACTGCAAGCACACGTACTCCTCAACCAGGGGATCATAGTGCATGTCTCCGCGACACTTGGGGCAGCCTTTCAGCCAGATCATCGCCTTCCTCTGGGCCACTGGGGCCCGATGTGCAGCCTGACCACCTACACTAGCCGATGAAACCCGAAATGCCTCCGTGCGCCTATTGGGAGCAGCCATGCACCCTCGCCTTCAATCCCCTAATGCTTTCCGGATTAAGCATCGGCATCTGCCTACCTCAACTGCACCCCTTCGGCCGCCCTTATGTGGCACAATGGGCAGTGTCCACAGGCGCGGGTGCCGGGGGAGGGCTAGGGAGCCACGGTGCAGGTCATCAGGCGGCAGGAACTGACGCCGCGCAGGCTGGAGGCGCTGCTGGCAGACCTGGAGGCCTGCCCCGGCGACTGGCTCACCGTAGGCCTGCCGCCGCGGGCACGGCCCTCGCCCGACGAAGACGTCTCCCCCAGTCAGGCCCTTTGGCTGGGAGAGATCGAAAGCCTCGCCAGCGAGCTCGATTCGGAGACGGGCGCTGTCTTCTTCTGGAGCGAGGCGCGGCGCCTGGTGGTGCTGCCTCCGTTCCCCCTGCGCGAGACCAGCCTCCGGGCCGGATGCCACCCTGTTCCCCTACGCTCGCTGCTCAGCCAGCCGCGCATCGTGGGCGTCGTCCTGCTGCGGCTGGGGCGCTACGCCGTGGGCCTCTTCGAGGGGGAGCGCCTGGTCGACTCTAAGACCGGCCACAGGTTCGTCAAGGGCCGGCACAAGGCTGGGGGCCAGTCGGCGCAGCGATTCGTCCGCATCCGGGAGAAGCAGATCCGGGAGATGTTCGACAAGGCCTGCGAGGCGGTCCAGGCCAGGTTCGAGCCCGTGGAGGGCGACCTGGACCACGTCTTCCTGGGCGGTGACCGGCACACCCTGGGCGCCTTCCTCAAGCGCTGCCCCTACCTGCGCCGGCTGGAGGACCGGACGATGAAGCGCCTCCTGCCCGTGGCCCGCCCGAGCCAGGACGCCCTCGAGGCGATGCCCCGCGAGATCTTCAAGAGCCAGGTGCTGTTCGTGGGTTGAGTCGGTAGGGGCGCAGCATGCTGCGCCCCTACTGTTGGTCCCGGCCCTTGCGCGCGGCGGCACCGTCTGATATGAGTTGGGCACTATGATTACGAGAACGCTCCCCTACGGTGACACCACTGTCGAAGTCAGCCTCCCCGACCGCACGCGCTTCCCCTCCCGCGATCTGCGCAGCGGCCTTCAGCCGGTCGCGGACCAGGCCGAGGCCGTCCTGACCGCCCTGGCGAAGCCGCTCGGCCTGCCGCGCATCCGGGAGATGGTGCGCCCCGGCGGCCGGGTGCTCATCGCCTTCGACGATCCGACGGCGCCTTCCTTCGGGCCGGTGCGCCGCCTGGTCATCGAGGCCGTCCTCGAGGAGCTGGCGACGGCCGGCGTCCCGGAGGAGAAGGTCAACTTGGTCTGCGCCAACGCCCTCCATCGCAAGTGGACGCGCGAAGAGCTGGCGAGCGTCCTGGGGCAGGAGCTTGTGGAGCGCTTCGGGCCACGCCTGGCCTGCCACGACGCCGAGGACGCGGAGAACCTGGTCTACCTCGGCACGACGGCCAGCGGCTATGACGTGGAGGTGCACCGCCTGGTGGCCGACTCAGACCTGACGGTCTACGTCAATGCCGGCGTCATGCTGGGCTTCAGCGGCGGCTGGAAGTCGGTGTGCGTGGGCCTGTCCACCTGGCGCTCCATCCGCTGGACTCACACCCCGGACGGCATGTCGATGTCGGTTCGGGGCAACCGCATGCACCAGGTCTTCGATGAGATGGGCGAGCACCTGGAGAAATCCATCGGGCGCCGCATCTTCAAGGTGGAGACGCTCCTCGCCGACGCCCTGACGATAGCCCACATCTGGGCCGGCGCCGTCTCGGAGACGCGGGCGCGCGCCCTGGAGGTGCAGGCCGCCCAGAACCCGCCGCGCCGGACGGCCGCCGAGCCGGCCGACGTCCTCATCTACGGCGTGCCGAACTGGAGCCCCTACGCCACCTTCGCCAGGATGAACCCCATCCTCACTCTGATCTCTTCGGGCCTGGGCTACCTGGGCGGCTACATCGAGGCGCTGGGGAAGCCGGGGTGCTCGGTGATCCTCTCCACGCCCTGTCCCGAGCAGTGGGACATGGAGCACCACCCCTCCTACCCGGAGGTGTGGGACCGGGTGCTCACGCAGTCGCTGGACCCCTACGAAATCAGCGAGCGCTTCCTGGACGAGTTCGCGGCGCGGTCCGACTACGTCGAGATGTACCGGCGGGGCTACGCCTTCCACCCCATCCACGGCATCCTGGCCACGCACCCCCTGAAGCGCCTGCGACACGCCGGTCGCGTCTTCGTGGCGGGCGCAGAGGACCCGGCGGTGCCGCGGCACGTCGGCTTCATCCCCACGGCGACCGTCGAGGAGGCGATTGCGCAGGCGGAGCGCATCCACGGCCCCGACTGCTCGATCATCTGCGCGGGGTAGGAGACACAGAGACCTGGTCGCGCGCCCCCACCGATCTCCTGGAGGCGCTCTTCGGGCGGTAGGGCGCCCGCGTTTGCACGCATACCGGCCACAACCTACACTCCACCCCAGCCTCGGCGTATAATCGTCCCGCGACCGCATGCGGGAGGGCTTCACACCATGTCATCCGTAGACCACCACGGACAGCCCGTCGAACGCGAGACGCCCGACGTCAACCGCGAGCGTGTGGATTCGCTCGTGCAACTGTTCCCCGAGTGCGTGACCGAAGGCAAGATCGACCTCGACAAGCTGCGGCTCGCCCTCGGCGAGGAGATCGACGACCGGCCCGAGCGCTACACGTTCAGCTGGGCAGGAAAGCGCGATGCTATCCGCGTCCTCCAGGCCCCCAGCAGAGCCACCCTAGTTCCTTCCCCGGAGGAGTCAATCGACTTCAACAACACGCAGAACCTCTTCATTGAGGGTGACAACCTCGAGGTCCTGAAGCTGCTCTTCAAGCCCTACTTCGCGCGGGTAAAGATGATCTACATCGACCCGCCTTACAACACCGGCAATGATTTCGTGTACCGCGACAACTACCGCGATCCCCTGGACGCCTATCTCCGCCTCACAGGACAAAAGGCAGCGAACGGCGACGTACTAACCAGCAACCCGGAGACAGGCGGCCGCTATCATTCCGCGTGGCTCTCGATGATGTATCCTCGTTTGTTCCTGGCGCGCCACTTGCTCAGCGATGACGGAATACTGCTCGTGAGCATCTCCGACGTTGAAGTCCACAACCTAATCATGATGCTCAACGAGGCATTCGGAGAAGAGAACCAACTTGCGGTCTTCACATGGAAATCTCGTGCCAAGCCCACAAACGCCGGAGACGCCATCTATCAGTCGCAACGCGTGGCCGAGCACGTGTTGGCTTACGCTCGCTCTGCCGACAGCACATCGTTCTTGCCTCTCTATTCAGGAGAAGAGCGCACATATCCCCACACCGACCCGAAGGGCCGTACATACAGACTCACAACGATTCTCACGTCCAACAGAGGCAGGTATCGGCGCGAAACCATGCGCTTTCCCCTGGGCGACTTTACTCCCTCGGAGGACCAGAGGTGGAAGGCTGGTCCCGATATCGTTCATTCGCTCTACGCCACTGAACACATCGAGTTCAGAGATGGCGTTCCCTTCCGTCGCCACTTCAAGGATGAGGAGAAGGAGGAGCACGACCCGCTCTGGACCTTCCTCCCTGAGGACTGGACAGGAACTGCGGAGTCTGGCAAGGCTGAACTAACCGATCTTGTCGGCCCTCATCACGGCCTGGATAGCGTGAAGCCCACCGAGCTTATCCGCATTTTCCTTCAGGCGACAACAGTGTCAGACGACCTTGTTGTCGACTTTTTCGCCGGTTCTTGCACAACCGCCCACGCCGTCATGGCGCTGAACCGTGAGGGCGGCGGCAACCGGCGCTTCATCATGGTTCAGCTGCCCGAACCAACCCCCGCGGACTCACCGGCACGGAAGATGGGTCTGAACACGATCGCCGACATTGGCAAGGAGCGCATCCGCCGCGTTATCAAGCGGACGAAGGACAATGCGGCCCAGAAGCTCGACCTCAGTGACCGCGAGACGCCGGAGGACCTGGGCTTCAAGGTGTTCAAGCTGGCGGAGTCAAACTTCCGGCCCTGGACACCGCCGGAGCCGACTGACCCCGAAACTTACATCGCCCAGATGGAGCTAATGGTTGATCCGCTGGTCGAAGGGTGGACACCGCAGAACGTCATTACCGAGGTCGCTATCAAGGAAGGCTACGGCCTGAACGCGGTCATCCAGCGGCTGGAGGCTCTCGATACCAATACGATCTACCGGGTCACCGACCCAGACAAGGAGCAGAGCTTCTTCATCTGCCTCGATGACAAGATCGACCCCGCCACGCCCCAGGCGTTGTGCCCCGCGAAGGACGACCTGTTTGTCTGCCGGGATGTGGCGCTTACCGATGAAATGGCCGCGAACCTCGCCCTTCAATGTAACCTAAAGACCATCTAGCGCATGGAATTCAAGTTCGACCCGAACCAGGAGTACCAGGTCCGCGCCATTGAGTCCGTCACGGACCTCCTCGAAGGCCAGCCCCGGAACCACGCGCAGGTTAACCTCAATTGGGGCCAGGCCTTCGCCGCCATCGCGAACCGGCTCGACATTGACGAAGCCGCGATCCTTGCCAACCTACGGGCCGTGCAGACCAGGAACGGGCTACCACCCGACGATGCGCTGCAGTGTATCGAGGACTCCATTGACAACGCAAACGGACGAATTGCGGTCCGCTTCCCCAACTTCTCCGTCGAAATGGAGACCGGCACGGGGAAGACATACGTCTACATCCGCACGGCACTCGAGCTTCACCAGAGGTACGGCTTCTGCAAGTTCGTCGTGGTGGTCCCCTCACTCGCCATTCGAGAGGGTGTCCTGAAGACGCTGCAGGTCACGCAACGCCACTTGAAGCAGCTGTACGGGAATGTACCCTATCGCTACTACGTGTACGACTCGGACAACCTCGCGCAGGTGCGGCAATTTGCCACCTCTCCGACAGTTGAGTTCATGCTCATGACGCTCGCCTCATTTAACAAGGCAACCAATGTCATCCACCAAATGACGGACCGGCTTCAAGGCGAGACGCCCGTACACCTCATCCAGGCCGCCAGGCCCATCCTCGTCCTGGACGAGCCTCAGAACATGGAGAGCGAACAAAGTGTCAGGTCGTTGGCCGTGCTCAACCCTCTGTTCGCCCTACGCTACAGCGCCACCCACCGGAACCCCTACAACCTGGTCTACCGGCTCACCCCGTTCGAGGCGTACCGCCAGAACCTCGTGAAGCGCATCGAAGTTGCGGGCGTTGAGCAGCAGGATGACGCGAACCGCCCATACATACAAGTCATTGACATCCGGACTCAGGCGACGAAGCTGACTGCCAAACTTACCATCCAAAAGCTGATGGCCAGCGGCACCGTCAAGGAAGCCAGCGTACAAGTCCGACCGGGCGAGAACCTCGAATCCAAAGCTAACCGTGCCGAGTACCGTGACTTCACCATAGACGAGATCAGCTTCATGGGCGGCTACGTGCGCTTCACCAACGGGCTCGAACTCCGAAAAGGAGAGGCCAGCGGCGCCGACAAGGAAGCCATCTTCGAGGCCCAGATACGATTCACAATCGAAGAGCATTTTCGAAAGCAGAGGCGTTTGCGTTCCGATGGCATAAAGGTCCTGACCCTGTTCTTCATCGACCGAGTGGAGAACTACGCGTCCCAAGACGGCCTCATTCGCCGCCTTTTCCGCAAAGCCTTTGACGAGATCAAGCAGGCCCATCCTGACTGGCAGACGGCTGATCCCGGGCCAGTCCAGGCCGCCTACTTCGCACAGAAGAGGACAAAGGCGGGAGAGGTCCTCCTTGACGACAGCAGAACCGGCGAGGCCGAGCGTGACCGCGAAGCCTACGACCTCATCATGAAAGACAAGGAGAGGCTTCTCTCATTCGATGAATCTACCTGCTTCATCTTCTCCCATTCCGCTCTCCGCGAAGGGTGGGACAACCCGAACGTCTTCCAGATCTGCACCCTCAACCAGACTGCTTCCGAGATCAAGAAGCGCCAGGAAGTGGGAAGAGGCATCAGGCTTGCCGTCAACCAGGCCGGAGATAGGATTCACGCGCCTGAGCTAAACGTGCTGACTGTGATCGCCAACGACAGCTACGAGCGATACGTTGAACGCTTGCAGTCGGAAATCGAAGAGGAATACGGTTTGGACGGCCTGCCGCCGAAGCCAGCAAACGCCCGCACACGCAAGAGCGCCCGCCTTCAGAAGCAGTTCCTTCTGTCCGACGACTTCAAGGAACTCTGGGACCGCATCAAGCAGAAGACCCGATATGCAGTCGCGATCGATTCAGGGCAGGTTGTATCAGACGTCGTCCTGGCCCTAGACCAGGCGGAGATCAAGCCGCCCCGTATCACCGTCACAAAAGCCCAGGTCACGATGGACCACGAGCACGAATTCGCCCCCGTCCCAACAAGCGCGGCCAGGACCCTTATGGAGCTTGCCGGTCGCTATCCTCTGCCGTCCATAGCGGCTGGACTATGTGAAGCTGTATGTTAAGCTTCCCGACTGGTTCAGCGTTGATACGCCGGTCGGCACCTATAATCCCGACTGGGCCATCGTAGTCGAGGAACGAGACGCACACGGCGATGCGACAGGCGACAGGCTCTATCTCGTCAGGGAGACCAAAGACACAACGAACCTAGACAATCTGCGGCCAGACGAGCGTCGCAAGATCAAATGCGGGAAACGGCACTTCGAAGGGGCGCTCCGTGTGTCGTATCGCGTAGTGACCAGGGCCTCGGACTTGCTTTAGGTCCCTCCCTGGATCGCGCTCTGGGGCGGTACGGCGCCCTGCTTCTCCTCCGCCAGGATCAGCTCGGCGGCCATTCGAGCGGTCTTGCCCGCTATGGCGCTGCTCAGCCCAGCTCGCCGAGGCGGGCGCGCAGGCCCTCCAGCCGCGAGCGGGCTGAGGCCAGCCGCTCCTCCTCCTGTCGCACGACGGCGGCCGGCGCCCGGGTGCGGAAGCGCTCGTCGGCCAGTCGCGCCTCCAGCCGGCCCACCTCACCCTCCAGCTCGTCGATCTGCCGGGAGAAGCGGCTGCGCTCCGCCCCCAGGTCGAAGAGCCCGGCCAGGGGCAGGGCCACACGGCCGTCGGCCAGGACGGCGGTCGCCACGTTCTCGCTCGGCAGGCGCGTCTCCTCGCCGACGATGTGCAAGGGCTCGGCGCGGGCCAGCGTGGCGATGAGGGGACGGCTGGCCTCCAGGGCGGGCAGCAGGCGACGGGCCTGGACGTGGGCCTCGACGAAGCGGGCCGGCTCCACCCGCCGCTCGGAGCGGATGTTGCGGATAGCGCGCACCACCTCGATGACGGCTTCGGCCTGGGCCTCCGCCTCGTCGTCGTACCAGGCCGGGTCGACCTGCGGGAAGCGCGCCACGATGAGGGCCTCGGCGTCCCGGTCCGGCAGGTGGCCGGCCAGGGCCTGCCAGATCTCCTCGGTCACGTAGGGCATGTAGGGATGGAGCAAGCGGAGGCTGCTGTCCAGCACATGGACCAGCAGCGGCAGAGGCGAGGAGTCACCCGCCCGTAGCCGCACCTTGGCCATCTCCACGTACCAGTCGCAGTACTCGCCCCAGAGGAAGTCATGCACCTGCCGGCCCGCCTCGCCCAGCTCGAAGCGCTCCAGGAGCTGGCTGACGCCGGCCGTCACCCGCTGGAGCCGCGACATGATCCAGCGATCCTCCAGGGGCATGGCCTGCCGCCGGTCGAGGGGAGGGCGCTCGACGCTGGCGGCGTCCAGGTTGGTGAGCACGAAGCGGGCGGCGTTCCAGAGCTTGTTGGCGAAGTTGCGTCCGGCCGCCAGCTTCTGTTCCGAGAGCTTCATGTCGTTGCCGGGGCTGCTGCCCGTGGCCAGGGCATAGCGCAGGGCATCGGTGCCGTAGCGCTCGATGAGCTCGACCGGGTCCACCACGTTGCCCACCGTCTTGCTCATCTTGCGGCCCCCCTCGTCACGGATGAGGCCGTGCAGGTAGACGGTGCGAAACGGGATCTGGCCCATGTTGGAGAGCCCCGTCATGATCATGCGGGCCCCCCAGAAGAAGAGTATCTCGTATCCCATCTGCATGACAGAGGTAGGGTAGAAGTAGTGGAGGTCCTCGCTGTCGTCCGGCCAGCCCAGAGTGGAGTGGGGCCAGAGGGCGGAGGAGAACCAGGTGTCCAGGGTGTCGGGGTCCTGTTCGATACGGCGAGACTCGCAGTGCTGGCAGCGATCCGGGTCCGCCAGGGGATCGCCCTCGCCGGGTAGAGGGGGCAGCGTCTGGCCACCGCAGTCGGCGCAGTACCAGACGGGGATGCGATGGCCCCACCAGAGCTGACGCGAGATGCACCAGTCGCGGATGTTCTCCATCCAGTTCAGGTAGACCTTGATGAAGCGCTCCGGCACGAAGCTGATGCGGCCGCCCTTCACCGCTTCGATGGCCGGTCGGGCCAGGGGCTCCATGCGCATGAACCACTGGAGACTGACCAGGGGCTCCACCACGCTGTCGCAACGGTAGCAGTGGCCGACGGAGTGGACGTAGGGCTCCGTCTTCACCAAGTAGCCCTGCTCCTCCAGGTCGCGCACGATGGCCCGCCGGCACTCGTCCCGGTCCATGCCCTTGTAGGGGCCCGCGTCCTCATTCATGGTGGCATCCAGGGCGATGGCGCTGATGATGGGCAGGCCGTGGCGCTGCCCGATGTCGAAGTCCACGGGGTCATGGCCAGGGGTCACCTTGAGGGCGCCAGTGCCGAACTCCGGGTCGATGGCCTCGTCGGCGACAATGACGATCTCCCGGTTGATGATGGGGAGGAGCGCCTTCCTGCCCACCAGAGACCGGTAGCGCCCGTCCTTGGGGTGCACCGCCACGCCCGTGTCGGCCACTATCGTCTCGGGCCGCGTCGTGGCGATGGTGATGTACCTGGGAACTGGGAACTGGGAACCGGGAACTGGGGTGGTGGGGCCTTGTTCCCTTTTCCCAGTTCCTAGTTCCTCGTCCAGGAGGGGGTAGCGCACGTACCAGAGGTGGCCCTGTCGCTCCTGGTGTTCCACCTCCAGGTCCGAGAGGACTGTCTGGCAGCGGGGGCACCAGTTGATGATGCGCTCCCCCCGGTAGATGAGGCCCTCGTCGTAGAGCCGGCGGAAGGTGGTACGGACGGCCCGCTGGGAGCCCTCGTCCATGGTGAAGCGTTCTCGGGTCCAGTCGGCCGAGGCGCCCAACCGCTTGTGCTGGTCGAAGATGCGCCGACGGTTGCGGTTGACGAAGTCCCACACTCGCTCCAGGAAACGTTCGCGGCCCAGCTCCTGGCGCGTGAGGCCTTCCTTCGCCAGCTCCTTCTCCACCACCACGTGGACGGCGATGGCGGCATGGTCGATGCCGGGCAGCCACAAGGTGGGATCGCCTTGCATGCGGTGCCAGCGGATGAGGATATCGGTGATCGTGTCTTCCAGGGCGTGGCCGAGGTGGAGCTCACCCGTCAGGTTAGGGGGCGGCATGATGATGGTGAAGGGCCGTCGCTGCGGGTCGATGCCCGGCGTGAAGTAGCCGCCCTCCTCCCAGAAGCGGTACAGCCGCTCCTCCACCGCTCGCGGGTCGTAGGCCTTGGGGATGTCCTCGCGATGGCCGCCCTGGCTGGTCATGGGATGCTCCGGGGAACTCGCATGCATAGGCCCCGACAGTTCGGGGCCGTCAAGTCCAGATTTTATGGGGCATCCCAGGTAGCGTCAATCTGGATGCTCGACCGGAGAGCCTTGTCTGCACTGCTTGCTCTGGAACCTCGCTAGACCAGCGCCGGAGCCAAACCCTATAATCCGCCTGGACGCACTGCCTCTGCCATGAGCAACCAAGAGACCGATCCTCTGGCCCACAAGGCGCACGCCGACCTCATCGTGGAGAGGGCCGCCGAGCAGCTTCGCCGCCTGCTGCACGAGGCGGTCCAGAAGCTAGACCCCTTTCCGCCCTTCCCGGGCGCCTTCTTCACCTACGGCATCGAAGTGGAGCCCGGCGGCCTCGCCAGCCACGAGCGCGGCTGCGTGGTGCTGGGCCCCGACGCCGAGCTGTACGAGCTGGAAATAGAGATTGACTTCTCCCAGGACGTCAGCGACCCCGTGGCCGCCCGCGAGGAGCGGCTCAAGAAGCTGGACCTCCACCCCTGCGACTACGTGGTCTACGCGTACCACGCCCTCACGAAGGTGGTCGAGCTGCTGCTGGAGCAGGGGGAGGCGCAGGAGGCCTGAGCGGCACCAGCCCTAGGGCGTACTGCCGGAGTGGCCGCTCGCCCTTCGACACGCTCAGGACGAGCGGGTCTTGGATTCCGCTCGTGGTGAGCCTGCCCGCCCTGAGCACAGCCGAAGGGTCGAACCAC
>Ga0315282_10013816_pt1 | contig 12109 bp, 7 predicted proteins | sample YL17G07_20_MG_FD_203693 | JGI IMG/M metagenome (GOLD analysis project Ga0315282, IMG submission 203693) | Sediment microbial communities from Yellowstone Lake, YNP, Wyoming, USA - YL17G07_20 | ecosystem: Environmental > Aquatic > Freshwater > Lake > Sediment | place: USA: Wyoming | collected... | reverse complement strand
CGCCCAACTCCTTGAGCAACACCGCGTGCATGGTCCGAATCCGCTCCTCCTGGCCGGGCCGGCGCGCCAGGTTGTCGAACTCCATGGCATCGGCCTTCAGGTTGTACAACTCGCGCTCCGCCGGGTGCTGGCTGTCGGGCGAGGCGTGGTACACGTACTTCCAGTCGCCGGTGCGGAGCATGGCGTAGCCGGAGCAGATGTTGTGCGCATAGTACTGGCTGACGGCCAGGTCGCGCCAGCGCGTCTTCGGATCGTCGAGCCACGGCGCCATGGAGTTGCCGTTCCAGTCTCCGGGCACGTTGGCCCCGCCGATGTCGGCGATGGTCTTGACCAAGTCGACCATGGAGCAGGCGCCGCGCCGGCGCTGGCCGCCCGCCCAGCGCGCCGGCCAATTGACCAGCATGGGGATGTGCGCCGCCTGCTCGTACACGCAGTTCTTCCACCACAGGCCGTGCTCGCCCATGTTCTCGCCGTGGTCGGTGGTGTAAACCACCACCGTGTCCTCGGCGAACGGGCTCTTGCGCAGCGCCGCCAGCACCGTGCCGATCTCGTTGTCCACCCATTCGGTCAGGCCGTGGTAGAGCTCGCGCCCGCGGCGGGTGATGTCGGCGTCGTACTCAGTCACGCCGAAGCCCCACCGCAGATGCTTGTAATTGAGCGGCATGGCGTCGAAGAAGCCCTCCGGGATCACCGGCATGGCCACCTTGCCCTGGTAGTTCCGGTAGCGATTCTCGGGAACGGTCAACGGAAAATGGGGCGCCAGGTAGCCGGCAAACAGGAAGAAGGGCTTCTCGGAGCGGCCGCGCTTGGACAGGAACTCGAGCACCCCGGCGGTGACGCGGCGATCGTGCCCCAGGATGGAAGATTCGTCCCCGGTGTGGAAGTCGGCGGCGCGGGCGCGGCCCGCGGCGACGTTGACGGTGGTGTCGTCGGCCGCGCGGCGGGCAACGTGCCCGGTCATCACCCCGTTGTTCATGTTGCCGCCAATTTCGATGAAGCCGTAGCGCCGGTCGGAGGCGTAATGCTGCTTGCCGCACAGGAACGACTCGTAGCCGGCGGCGTTCAGGATGCGCGGCAGCGCCGGAAAATCGTCGCTGGGCAGCGAGCAGTCGTTGTTCCAGGCGCTGACCCGGTGGACGTACTTGCCGGTGGTGAAGACCAGCCGCGAAGGCACGCACAGCGGCGAGTTGCAGTAGGCGTTCTCGAACACCACGCCGCGCTCGGCCAGCCCGTCCAGGTACGGGGTGCGCACCAGCTTGTTGCCGTAACAGCCGGCGATGCGGTGGTTGTGCTCGTCGGTCATGATAACGAAAATGTTGGGCCGCCGCTCTCGCGGGCCCGCGCGCCGCTGGGCGTACAGGGCAGGCGCCGCCAGCGCGGTCGCCGCCGTCTTCAGGAAATCGCGTCGATTGATGGCCATTGAGTCAACTCCATACTGAGGACTGAACCCGCAATTCTACTCGCCCTTGCGCCTTCTTTGAACCACAAAGACACCAAGGCACCACGTTTGGTGTCTTTGTGCCTTGGTGGTGATAGCATTGGGCGCTTGTACCGTCCGGGGAACGCTCGATGAAACGTACCGTGGAAAAGTTACTGGGCAGGCGCGGCTTGCTGAAATCGTTCGGTGCGGCGGCGACCGCGGGCTTCCTGGCCGGCGAGGAGTTGGAGGCCTACCCGCAGAACGTCAACCGCAATTCCAAGCCCTCGGAGCTGAGAATCACCGACCTGCGCATCGCCTGGGTCACCGGCGCGCCGATGAGTTGCCCCCTGGTCCGCCTGGACACCAACCAGGGCATTTCCGGCCTGGGCGAAGTGCGCGACGGCGCCAGCAAGACTTACGCCCTGATGTTGAAAAGCCGGCTGCTGGGCGAGAACCCCTGCAACGTCGATAAGCTGTTCCGCAAGATCAAGCAGTTCGGCGGGCATGCGCGCCAGGGCGGCGGCGTCAGCGGCGTGGAGATGGCGCTCTGGGACCTGGCCGGCAAGGCCTATGGCGTCCCTGTGTACCAGATGCTGGGCGGCAGATTCCGCGACCGCATCCGCCTCTACGCCGACACCGGCATGTCGCCCGACCCCAAGGAATACGCCCGCCGCATGAAGCTGCGCCTGGAGGCCGGCTTCACCTGGCTGAAGATGGACCTGGGCGTCGGCCTGGTCGCCAAGACCCCCGGCACGCTGAGCCGTCCGCTGGACCAGCGGTTCGGCGACGTCAACACCACCCCGCACATGTTCACCGGCATCCAGATCACCGACAAGGGAATCGCCATGATGGCCGACTACGTGGCTGCCATCCGCGAAGCCGTCGGCTACGAGGTGCCGCTGGCCGCCGACCATTTCGGCCACATCGGCGTCAACAGTTGCATCCGCCTGGGCAAGGCGCTGGAGAAATTCCAGATGGCCTGGCTGGAGGACATGATCCCCTGGCAGTACACCGATCTGCTGAAGCAGATCACCGCCGGCGTCGATGTGCCCATCCTTACGGGCGAGGACATTTACCTGAAGGAGTCTTTTGCCGAGCTTGTCCGGCAGAAGGCCGTGGACCTGATTCAGCCCGACCTGGCCACCGCCGGCGGCATCCTGGAAACCAAGAAGATCGGCGACCTGGCCATGGAGGGCGGCGTGGGCATGGTGATGCATTTCGCCGGCACCCCGGTGTCCTGCATGGCCAACGTCCACTGCGCGGCGGCCACCCAGAATTTCCTCTGCCTGGAAAACCACTCCGTCGAGGTACGGTGGTGGCAGGACTTGGTGACCGGCATTGAAAAGCCGATTGTCGATCGCGGCTACATCAAGGTGCCGGAGACGCCCGGCTTGGGCGTGGACCTGAACCCCGACGAGGTGAAAAAGCACATCCGCGACGGCTACTTCGACCCCACCCCGGAGTGGGACCGCGAGCGCTCCAACGACCGCCTGTGGAGCTGAGTTTCACCACAAAGACACAAAGAACACCAAGCATACAAAGCTTTGTGAATCTTCGTGTCTTGGTGTCTTTGTGGTTCAATCCTGCCTGGAAATACCGAGCTGCTTGATTTTTTCCTGGAGGCTCTGGCGCTCCAGGCCGATGGCGGCGGCGGTGCGGGTGACGTTGCCGCCGTGCTCGCGCAATTTGCGCGTGATGTAGGCGATTTCGAACAGGCGGCGGGCTTCCCGGTAGTCCGGGGCGTCCAGGGAAGTCTCAGGCAGCGCGGGGGCGGCAGCGGCGACCGCGCGGGCAGGAATCAACGCCGCGGCTACGTCCTCGGTGGTGACGCGCTCCTGGCGGGCCAGCACGAACAGCTTTTCGACCGTGCTGCGCAACTGGCGCACGTGGCCGGGCCAGCGTGCTTCCTGGAGGCGCAGGATGGCGTCGCGCGTCAGTTCCGGCCCCGGGCGGCCGTACTTGCGCCGCAGTTCTTCCCAGAATCGCTCGACCAGCAGGGGGATATCGTCACGCCGCTGATCGAGCGGCGGCAGAAACAGCGTAACGCCGGCCAAGCGGAAGTAGAGGTCCTGACGGAAGCGCCCTTCGGCCATGGCCGCCTCCAGGTCCTGGTTGGTGGCGGCGATCAAGCGCACGTCCACGCGCACGGCGCGCGTTCCGCCCAGCCGCTCAACCGCGCCCGACTCGACCGCGCGCAGGATCTTGGCCTGGGTGGCCGGGGTCATGTCGCCGATCTCGTCCAGGAACAGCGTGCCGCCGTCGGCCTGCTCAAACTTCCCCGCCCGGGCCGCCGCCGCGCCGGTGAACGCTCCCTTCTCGTAGCCGAACAGCTCGCTTTCCACCAGCGTTTCCGGCAGCGCGGCGCAGTTGAGCGCCACCAGCCGCCCGTGCGCCCGTGCGCTGCGGGCATGGATCTCCTGCGCCAGCAGGTCCTTCCCCGTTCCGCTTTCGCCCAACAGCAGCAAGGAGAGGTCGGTCTGGGCCACGCGCTCCGCGGTGCTGAACAGCTCGCGCATGGCGGCGGAACCGCCCACCATCCCGCCGAAAGCGCCTTCCGCGGCCAGGCGCTCGCGCAGGTCGTGAACCAGGGTGCGCAGCTCCTGCCGCTCGATGGCGCGGGCCACCACCAGGCGCAGCTCGTCGAGCTCATATGGTTTGGCCAGGTAGTCGTAGGCCCCGGCCTTCATGGCCTCCACCGCGACGCGCTCCGAGCCGTGCGCGGTAATCATGATGATGGCGGGGGCCTCGTCGCCCGCGGCGATCTCGCGCAACAAGGACAGGCCGTCTTCACCCGGCAGGTTGTAATCGAGCAGCACGACGGCCGGGCGGTCGGCGCGCAGCCGCTCGCGGGCCTCCCCGGTTGTGCCCGCCTCGACGACGCGGTGCTGGGCCTGGAAGGCCTGGCAGAGCGCGTAGCGCGCCGCCGCTTCATCATCCACAACCAATAAGGTATGAACCATAAATCAGCCGGATTGTCCCACGTCTTCAATCAGCGGAATCTGCGAAATCTGCGGCTTCGGCCCATCGGAATCTCACTTCGAAGCGGGCGCCGCGGCCTTCACGCACCGGCGAGATGCAGCGGATGTCGCCGCCTGCCTGGCGGGCGCGGCGGCGGGCCAGCGCCAGCCCCAAGCCCGTTCCACCGGGCTTCAAGGTGAAGAAAGGATCGAAGATTTTCTCCAGGTGCTCGGGGCTGACACCCGGCCCGGCGTCCTCGACAGCCAGAGTAATCTTAGAACCGCTTGAGGCGGTGTCCCACCGGCATGAGACCAGCACGCGCGAGCCGGCCGGCGCGGCATCCAGCGCGTTGCCGAGCAGCGAGGTAAGTATGTCGTGCAGCCAGTCGCGGCGCACCGGCAGCCGCAGGCCGCTCTCCGCCCGCCACTCGAGTGTTACTTGCTTGCCGGCCGCGTCGGCGGCAAATAGCCGGACTGCTTCCTCCAGAGCCTCGGCCGCCGCCACGCTTTCGGCCGGTTCCCCGGAGCGCGGCTCGTCGGGCCGCGTGAACCGCAACAGATCGGACACCGCGCTGCTCAGCCGGCGCACTTCGCCACGAATCACCCGGCAGGCTTCGGCCGCTTCCGGCGACCGCTCACTGATCAGTTGGACCAGCGTGTTGATGGCGCTCAAGGGGTTCTTGAGGCGGTGGGCGATGAAGGCCGTCATTTCGCCCAGGGCGGCCATCTTTTCGTGCTCGGCCAGCTCATGCTCGATGTGCAGGCGCTCGGCCAGCAAGCGGGCGCGCGCCAGTGCCTCGGCGGTGTTGGCCTCGAGCACGCGCAGCGTGCCCACCTCGCGGAACTTCAGCTCGCGGCCCGCGCCGGGCCCTAGCTCGCCTTGCGGACCGACGGCCACCGGAAAGCCCAGGAACTCGCTGATGCGCTGCTGGGCCAAAGCGCGAACCTCTTCCGGCGAGGCGGCCAGGGCACGGGTCTGCAACTCCGCGTTGATGGCCTCCAGCCGCAGCAGCTCCATGGAGACGCGCTCCGCCATCCAGCGCCGGATTCGCCGCCAAACCGGCTCGACCAGCACCACCAGGAAAAAGACCAGCACCGCTTCCGTGACGGCCGAGGGGACAAAGCCGGCGCTCTCCAACCGCCGCGCCAGCCGCTCGATGACCAGCGCGTAGGCCAGCAGGCCCAGCAAGCCCAGCGCGGCCAGGCCCACCGTGCGCTGCGCGGCGGCCTCCAGGAAATTAAAGCGGAACATCCAATAGCCGACCAGCGCGCTGGGGACGATGGAGGAAAGCATGAGCAGCGATTGCGCTGCCTGCAGCGCCGGCGCGGCCGGGGCGATCAGGAAGGCGTACACGCAGGCCAGGGCCAGCGCCCAGAACACAACGGCCAGTGTCCGATGGAAGGTACGCAGGTGGCCCGCGGCCCGCCGGGCCAGCCGCAGGTTGATCAACCCCGCGACCGTCAGGGCGGCTGCGAAGTACACGATGAAACCCGCGGTCCAGGGGCCGGTGGGAATCCCGATTTGCTTCGCGGCGTTCCAGATGCCCCAGCCGCCCAACGCCAGCGGCACGTAAAACAGCCAGAGGGCGCGGCGGCGCACCAGCCGGGCATACTCGGCGTGCACGTCCACCAGCAACGCCGGCAGCGCGGCCAGCCCGCTGAAGGCCAGCATGCGCGCGAAGCGCAGCAGCACCAGCCGGTGCGCGCCTCCAAACGACGCAATGCTGAGCTGCAGCAGGTTCCCGGTGTGCCAGGCGAACAGCGCCGCAAACAGGAAGAAGAAGACCCGGTCGAGGCGCCGCGGCGAGGGTCGAGCCGCCACCAGGATCAGCAGCACCAGGTGCAGCAGCATCCCGGCGGCAAAGCCCGCGCCTAAACCGGCAGGAATCATCGGCTTCAGCCTAGCACAGCCGGCGAGACCTGAGACTTGAGACCTGAGACTTGAGACCTGGGAGCATCTCAGATAGCAGGTCCTGGTCTCAGGTCTCAGGTCCCAGGTCTCAGGGCCGCGGTTTTAAGGCGATCTTCACGCCTTCCTCCGGGTAGGCGGCGTACAGGTGGCCGGTTTCGGAAAACTGCAATGCGGGGAAAATGCGCTCGGAGCGGGGCAGGTAGCCGGGCACCTCGGCCGTGACGATCAGAGCCACCACGCGGTCCGCCGCCAGGTGGGCTTCGCGGATGCGAAAAACAAAGCGGCCGGCCGGATCGGTGTCCACCGGCCCGGTGACTTCCTTTTCCTCGTCTAAGACCGGCACATAGACCGGAAAGGTGACCCGGCGGCCATCGCGTTGCAGAGCCTCGAAGGTGACCTTGGCCGGACCGATGCCCCGGCCCTGCTGATCGACTACGCGCCAGTCGCCCAGGGTGTCATATTCGGTCAAGGCCGCAGCCGCGTCTTTCGGCACGCGGACGTTCAACACCACTTCCTTGCGATCGGCAGGTCCCAGGAAGGCGAACTCGCTTTGCGGACGCTGCCGGCCCGGCAGAGCCAATTGAATCTCGTAGCGGCCGACCGGAAGCTCGATCGAGTACTTGCCGTCCGGGCCGGTCACCGCCGTCTTCTTTTCCGATGATCCCCACAGCAGGAAATCGAGGCGCACGCCGCCGACCGCCGCGCCCGCGTTATCTTCCGCCTCGCCATGAACAGCGACCGAAGGAGGCTGGGCCGGGGCGGTGGCAGCGATGACCAGAAGCGCGAACAAGACAAACAACCGCATTGAATCAAGTATAGAAGAATGGGCCGCAGATGAACGCAGATACACGCAGATGCAGTCTGCGTTCCCGTCCTCCTTCTGCTTCGCCTTGCGCAGGCGCGCCGCTTCGTCTAGAGTGGGAACCTGTGCAACTTGCTGAAATGAAGCGCTATCGTTCGACAGCCGCGGCTGTGGCCATGTTGCTGCTGGGGACTGCGCTGGCCTGGGCGGCCAGCCCCGCGCCGGTGCGCGCCCGCCACGGGATGGTGGTCTCGGTCGAGCGGCACGCTTCGCAGGCCGGCATCGAGATCTTCAGGCGGGGCGGCAACGCCGTGGATGCCGCCATCGCTGCGGCGCTGGCGCTGGCCGTTACCCATCCTTCGGCCGGCAACATCGGCGGCGGCGGCTTCCTGCTGATCCGGTTTGCCGACGGCCGCACCACCTTCCTCGATTTTCGCGAGCGCGCGCCAGCCGCCGCTTCCCGCGACATGTACCTGGACGCCTCCGGCAAGGTCATAGCTGAAGCGTCCACGGTGGGCCCGAAGGCGGCCGGCGTGCCGGGCACCGTCGCCGGCCTGGAATATGCCAGCCGCAAGTACGGGAAGCTGCCGTGGAGCAAACTGGTGGCGCCGGCGGTGCGGCTGGCGGCCCGCGGCTTTCCGGTCAGCTACGAGTTGGCCCGCTCGCTGTCCAGTGCCGGCACGACGAAGTTACTCAGCCGCTTCCCCGAGTCCAAGCGCATTTTTCTGCGCGGCGGACGGCCGTATCAGGAGAGCGAGAAGTTCGCACAGCAGGACCTGGCGCGGACCCTCAAGCGCATCCAGCGCGGCGGGGCCCGCGAGTTCTACCAGGGCGAAACCGCGCGTCGCCTGGCCGCTTTCATGCAGCAGGCCGGCGGGCTGATCACCTTGGCCGACCTCGAGGGCTACAAGGTGGTGGAGCGGGCGCCGGTCTCCGGCAGCTATCACGGCTACCAGATCACCAGCGCGCCGCCGCCCAGTTCCGGCGGTACGGTGCTGCTGGAGATGCTCAACATCCTGGAAGCCGTGCCGCTGGCGGAAAAGGGCGCGCAGTCGGCCGACGCCATCCACTGGACCACGGAGGCCATGCGGCGGGCATTCGCCGACCGCGCCCGCTACCTGGGCGACCCGGATTTCGTCAAGGTCCCGGTGCGCGGCCTGATCGACAAGAAGTACGCCGAGAAACTCCGCGCTTCGATCGACCCGCTGCGTGCCAGCCTGTCGAGCGCGGTGGGCGCGGGCGACCCGCTGCCCTATGAATCGGCCGAGACCACGCACCTGTCGGTCATCGACAAGGACGGCAACGCCGCCGCCCTCACCTACACGCTGAACGGCGGCTACGGCTGCGGTGTGACCGCCGAGGGCCTGGGGTTCCTGCTCAACAATGAGATGGATGATTTCAGCTCGAAGCCGGGCGTGCCCAACATGTACGGGCGCATCCAGGGCGAGGCCAACGCCATCGCCCCGGGCAAGCGCCCGCTTTCGGCCATGACCCCGACCATCGTCACCCATGAGGGCAAGCTGGCGCTGGTAACCGGCAGCCCGGGCGGGCCCACCATCATCAACACGGTCTTGAACATCCTGCTCGATGTCATAGACTACAAGATGGGCGTGCAGCAGGCCGTGGACGCGCCGCGCTTCCACCACCAGTGGCTGCCGGACCAATTGCAGGTGGAGCCGGGTTTTTCGCCCGACACACTGGCGCTGTTGAAGGGCCGCGGCCATCGGATCGTGGTGCGCAGCTCGATCGGCGACGCGCACTCCATCGCCGTGGCGCCCGACGGCCTCTTGCTGGGCGCCGCCGACCCGCGGCTGGGCGGCAAAGCCATCGGCTATTAGTCCAAGGTCCAAAGTCCAAGGTCCAAAGTCAGGCAACCGGAGATGACTTTCGACCTTGGACCTTGGACCTTGGACCTTGGACCTATGCAGAGGGGTTTATCCACGCACCTGTTCGTCAGCCAGCGCCTGACCGTCTCGCTGCTGGAGCAGATCCAGGACGCGGGCCTGGAGCTGCTGGAGATTTTCTGCGCCCGCCAGCATTTCGATCATCACGACCGCGCGCAGATGCGCGAGATTGCCGCCTGGTTCCGCAATTCGCGGCTCCGCCTTCATGCCCTCCATGCGCCCATGTACCGCGACATGGTGTGGGGCAAGAGCGGGCCGCAGTCCATCATCTCTGTCACCGAGGTCGAGAAATCCCGCCGCATCGCCGCCTGCGATGAGATCAAGCGGGCGCTGGAGATGGCCGAATATGCTCCGTTCCGCTACCTGGTGCTGCACGTCGGCATCGCCAACGAAGAGTACGATTTGCGCAAACTGGACGCCGCCTTTTCCAGCATCGAGCACGTGCGGATGTTCGCGCGGCAGCGCGGCGTCGATCCCGTGCTGGAAAACACCCCCAACGAGCTGTCCACGCCCGAGCGCCTGCTGGGGTTCATCCGCTACACGCACTTGAGCGATCTGGGGCTGTGCTTTGACACCGGCCATGCGCACCTGGCCGAGGGGGTCGCGGCCAGCTTCGAGCAGATGTGCCGCCTGGTGAAGACCACACACTTGCACGACAACCGCGGCGAGCGCGACGATCACCTGTTTCCCTTCGACGGCACCATCGACTGGGCTCGCACCATCCGCGATTTCCGCGCGGCGGCAGACGATATGCCGCTGGTACTCGAGCTTCGCGGGCAGCCCGAAATCAGCGATCCGCTCCCACGGATACAGGAGATATTTCGCAAGTTCGAAGAGCTATGAGCGAAGAAGCCAAGGCGCAAGCGCCGGTGGCCACCATCGGCGGGATCGCGGCCTACGACGGGCAGGAAGTGACCATCCGCGGGTGGCTATATAACCTGAGAGAATCCGGGAAGCTGCTGTTTCCCATCTTCCGCGACGGCACCGGCCTCATCCAGGGGGTCATGTTCAAGAAGGCGGTTCCGCCCGAGATGTTTGAGGCGCTGAAGAACCTGCAGCTTGAATCGTCGCTGCTGGTGACGGGCAAGGTGCGGGCGGACCAGCGGGCGCCCGGCGGCTTCGAATTGGATATTACCAACCTGCAGGTGGTTCAGGCCGTGTCCCAAGATGATCCGTTCCCCATCACGCTGAAGGAACACGGCGTGGATTTCCTCATGGACCACCGGCACCTGTGGCTGCGCACGCCGCGGCAGAACGCCATCCTGCGCGTGCGCCACGAGGTGATCCGGGCCGTGCGGGATTATCTGGATGAGCACGGCTTCGTGCTGGTGGATACGCCGATCTTTACCCCCGCCGCCTGCGAAGGCACCACCACGCTGTTCGAGACCCAGTACTTCGACCAAAAGGCCTATCTGACGCAATCGGGCCAGCTTTACAACGAGGCCACCTGCGCGGCGCTGGGCAAGACGTACTGTTTCGGTCCCACCTTCCGCGCCGAAAAATCGAAGACGCGGCGGCACCTGACCGAGTTCTGGATGGTGGAGCCGGAGATGGCTTTCGCCCGCCTGGACGACGTCATGGACCTCTCCGAGCAGTTCATCAGCTACATCGTGCAGCGGGTGCTGGAACGGCGGCCGGCCGAGCTGAAGACGATCGAGCGAAACACCGCGCCGCTGGAACGCGTGCGCCCGCCCTTCCCCCGCATCAGCTACGACGAGGCGGTCGAAATCCTGAAGCGCAAGGGCAGCGAAATCCAGTGGGGCGGCGACTTCGGCAACGCTGACGAGACGCTGCTGGGCGAGGAATTTGACCGGCCGGTGATGGTGCACCACTATCCGGCCGCCATTAAGGCCTTCTACATGCAGCCGGACCCGCGGCGGCCGGACCTGGCGCTGGGCGTCGATGTGATCGCGCCGGAAGGCTACGGCGAGGTGATCGGCGGCGGCGAACGCATGTCTGACTACAATCTCCTGCTGCAGCGCATTGGCGAGCAGAACCTGCCGCCGGAGGCCTTCGCCTGGTATCTGGACCTGCGCAAGTACGGCAGCGTGCCGCACGGCGGGTTCGGCATGGGCATCGAGCGCGTGGTGGCTTGGGTGTGCGGTCTGGAGCACGTGCGGGAAACCATCGCCTTCCCGCGCATGTTGTACCGGCTTTACCCGTAGTGACGAGTGACAAGTGACGAGTGACAAGTGGCCCTGCCGCGTTTTACTCGTCACTTGTCACTCGTCACTCGTCACTTTCAGTAAGAGTCCGGAATGAAGAGGATTCGCATTATCGGCGTGCCGCTGGACCTGGGCTCGGATCGACGCGGGGTGGACATGGGGCCGTCGGCGCTGCGCCTGGCCGGGCTGATGGCGCGCCTGCGCGAGATCGGCTACGCCGTCGAGGACGCGGGCAACGTGCCGGCGGCCATCGCCGAGATGCACGGCATTGGCGCGCGCAAGGCCCGCTACCTGCGCCAGGTGGCCGAGACCTGCCGCCGGCAGGCCCGCTGGGTGCAGAAGACGCTGGAGGAAGGCGCCATCCCGCTGGTGGTCGGGGGCGATCACTCGGTGGCCGTCGGCACTGTCTCCGGCGTGGCCGCTTTTCACCGCCGGAGGAAAGAGAAGGTCGGGCTGATCTGGCTGGACGCGCACGCCGACATGAATACGCCGGAGACGACGCCCAGCGGCAACGTGCACGGGATGCCGCTGGCCGCCTGCCTGGGGCTGGGGCCGGGGGAGATGACGCGCATCGGCGGGTTCAGTCCCAAGGTGGAGGCCAGCCGGGCGGCGCTGATCGGGGTGCGGGACATCGACCGCCTCGAAGGCGGCAACGTGCGCGGCTCCGGCATCCGCGCCTTCACCATGCGCGAACTGGACGAGCGCGGCATGCGCGCCGTCATGGAGGACGCCATCGACGTCGCTTCCCGCGGCACGGCCGGCTTCTGCGTGACCCTGGACATGGACTTCGTGGACCCGGAGGAGGCGCCCGGAGTGGGCACGCCGGTGCGCGGCGGCGCCACTTACCGCGAGGCCCACCTGGCCATGGAGATGATCGCCGATTCCGGGCGCATGCTGGCCCTGGAACTGGTGGAGGTGAACCCGGTCATCGACGAGGCCAACCGCACCG
>Ga0315282_10013815_pt1 | contig 12110 bp, 8 predicted proteins | sample YL17G07_20_MG_FD_203693 | JGI IMG/M metagenome (GOLD analysis project Ga0315282, IMG submission 203693) | Sediment microbial communities from Yellowstone Lake, YNP, Wyoming, USA - YL17G07_20 | ecosystem: Environmental > Aquatic > Freshwater > Lake > Sediment | place: USA: Wyoming | collected... | reverse complement strand
ATCTCCAATATCCGGGACGAATCGGATCGTGAAGGGATGAGGGTGGTGATCGAATTGAGGCGCAATGAGGTGGCTGAAGTCATCCTCAACCAGCTCTATAAACACACCCAGATGCAAACTTCCTTTGGGATCATCCTTTTGGCCATCCATCAGAATCAACCGAAGCTCCTCTCCCTCAAAGAAATGCTCCAGCTCTTCGTTCAATATCGTCAAGAGGTGGTCACCCGAAGATCCCTTTTCGATTTAAAAAAGGCAGAGGCGAGGGCCCATATCCTGGAGGGTCTGAAAAAGGCCATCGACCAGATCGATGCGGTCATCGCAACGATTAGGGCATCGAAGACCCCCAAGGAGGCAAAAGAGCGTTTGGTCGAACGATTCGCCCTGTCTGAAGAACAAGCCCAGGCGATCTTGGAGATGAGGCTTCAACGGCTCACCAACCTCGAACAACTTAAGATTGTGGAGGAATATGAAGAGACGATCAAGTTGATCAACCGATTGAAAGCCCTCCTTGCCAGTGAACGATTGATGCTCAATCTGATCAAAGAGGAACTCGTCTCCATTCGGGATGCTTATGGAGACGAGAGACATACCGAAATTGTGGACGTCGCCCCGGAGATCCAGATCGAAGACCTCATCGTCGAAGAGGATATGGTCGTCACGATCACCCACACCGGATACATCAAGAGAAACCCCATCAGCCTCTATCGAAGCCAGCATCGCGGGGGAAAGGGAAAGATGGGGATCAATATCAAGGAGGAAGATTTTGTGGTGGATCTCTTCATCGCCTCCACCCATGATTACATCCTCTTCTTCACCGATGCCGGGAAGATCCATTGGATGAAGGTCCATGAGCTCCCGCAGGCCGGCCGTCTCACCCGGGGCAAAGCCATTGTCAATCTTCTCAACCTCAGTTCCCAGGAGAAGGTGACGACGATCCTCTCCCTCAAGGACTTCGCCCCAGGGAAGTTCATCACCTTTATGACCAAAAGAGGAGTGATCAAAAAGTCGGCACTCGAAGCCTACAGCAACCCCCGGGTTGGCGGGATCATTGCTATTAACCTGGATGAAGGAGATGAGCTCATCTCGACCAAACTGACCAATGGCGAACAGCATCTCTTCATCGGGACGAAATTGGGAAAGGCCATCCATTTCCCTGAAACACAGGTCCGGGAGATCGGCCGTACAGCCCGTGGGACCAGAAGCATCAGGCTTTCAAAAGAGGATGAGGTGGTGGGGATGGAGGTGGTCTCCCCCCACACTCAGATCCTGACGGTCACCGAACATGGTTATGGAAAACGGACCCAGGCCTTTCAATATCGCATTCAGCACCGAGGAGGTTCAGGCATCTTTACCGTGAAGAGAACCCAAAAGACAGGAGATGTCGTGAGCATCAAGACCGTAGCCGATGAAGATGAGTTGATGCTCATCTCGGATCAGGGGAAGATCATCCGTTTACGTGCGGTCGATATCCCAATTCAAGGGAGGACAACCCAAGGAGTCAGATTGATCACGCTCGAAGAAGGGGAACGAGTCGTCGCTGTAGCGAGATTGGCAGAGAAGGAGTGAATTTTAAATCGCTAAAAAAAATACTTGAATTTTTTAAAAAATAGATTTATCTTTAAACGGTAGCGTTAAAAAGAGTTTATCCTCAAATATTTTCCCCTCTTGTTTTTTGAATTTCATTTATCCACATTTGTGGAAACATTGTGGAAAAAGATTTATAACTAATTGAAAATGAAGAATTTTTATTTTTGGGGTCTTTTCTGCCCATCCCATAAACTACCTCTATCCAACACCCCAAGCCATCAAGGTCCAGTTCATGGAAGAAATATGGTCTAAGGTGATCGATTCATTAAAAGAAAGAGTCGGTCAACAGAATTTTGACATTTGGATCAAACCAATTCGCTTCATCTCTATGGATGGAGAAATGGTGGAGTTAGAGGTCCCAAACCGATTCTTCAAAGAGTGGATCAATGAACACTATTCGCCTTATATCAAAGAGGCACTCTCCTTATTGACTCAAAAGCCTTGTCATCTCCAATTCCAAATCAGAAGTGAAAAAATGAATGAAAAAGAACCAATTTCCTCACTTTTACCCAGTTATGAGACACCGTCCCTTCCTTCTTTTCAGCCGATCTCCAATCCAAAGTATACGTTTGATCATTTTGTGGTGGGGGCGAGTAATCAATTTGCTAATGCTGCTTGTTTGGCAGTTGCCAATTTACCAGCCAAGAATTACAATCCACTCTTTATCTATGGAGGAGTAGGATTGGGAAAGACCCATCTCCTTCACGCTATTGCCAACCATATCTTACAACATCGCGTTCTGCCAGATGCGAAGAAGATCTGCTATATCTCTTCTGAAGAGTTCACTAATGAATTGATTAATTCAATCCGCTATGAGAAGATGGATGAGTTCCGAAATAAATTTAGAAGAATGGACATCTTGCTGATCGATGACATTCAATTTATCGCCGGTAAAGAGAGGACCCAAGCCGAATTCTTCCACACCTTCAACTCCCTCTATGAAGCACGAAAACAAATTGTTGTTACCAGTGATAAGTTCCCAAAGGATATCCCTAATTTTGAAGAGCGACTTCGATCTCGGTTTGAATGGGGTTTGATCGCTGACATTCAACCCCCGGATATAGAAACCAAAGTTGCCATTTTGAGAAAGAAAGCAGAAATTGAAAACATTTCTCTTCCCAATGACGTGGCTTTCTTTCTGGCATCACAGATTGACTCCAATATCAGAATGTTGGAGGGATCACTCATCAGAATTGGTGCCTTCGCTTCTCTTACCAAAACCCCCATCGACCTCCAATCGGCAAAAGAAGTTTTGAAAAATATTATCAAACCGAAGGAAGAGTTGATCTCCATTGATCTGATTCAAAAAGTGGTGGCCAACTTTTTTAATATCAAAATTTCAGATTTAAAGGTGAAAAAAAAATATAAGGGTTATTTGATTCCCAGACAGATTGCCATGTACCTCTCTCGAAAATTAACCAATGCCTCGTTAATTGAAATTGGAGATAAATTTGGAGGGAAAGATCATTCGACCGTTCTTCATTCCATCAAAAAAGTTGAAGAAAGGATATCCAAGGAGTCCTCTTTTAAAGAAACGATAGAAAATTTAAATAGTCGAATTAAGTCGTAAACCCTTTAGAGTAAATGGGGTTGAAATGTTGTGAATGGATGATGAAAAGAGGGAGGATAAAAGGATTAAGTTTAACAAGAGAAAAGAATCCCCAATGGCTTAGAATAAGTTTCAACATCCAAATGCTTTTTCTTATTTTAAGTTAGGGTCCTTTTCTTCATTTCCACAAGAATAGACGGTGATGACGTAAAGAGTAAAGAATATTATTAGGAGGGAAAGAGATGAATTTTGATATTGATAAAAGGGAACTCTTAAAAGGATTAAGTTTAATGCAAGGTGTAGTTGGAAGAAAGACAACCCTTCCCATTCTCTCTCATATTCTCATGCAATGGGAAAAAGACTCTCTCTACCTTACTGGAACAGACTTAGAGACAGGGATACGTGAAGAACTGAAGGCGACCACCCCTCAAGGAGGAAAAGCGTCTGTCTCAGCAAAAAAATTATATGAAATTGTGAGAGAACTTCCTGAGGAACCCGTCCATATACAGAAAAAGGAGAATCATTGGATTACCCTTCAATGTGGAAAGTCGATCTTTAATCTTGCCGGCTTAGATCCAGATGAATTCCCTTCTCTTCCCACTTATCAGGATGAATATTTTTCAAAAATTTCAACTCAACTCATGAGGGAGATGATTGAAAAGACTGTTTTTGCCGCCTCCAATGAGGAGTCTCGATATCATCTCAATGGAATCCTTTTTATAGAAAAGAAGCAGGGTCCTGCACCATCTGGTGAAGAGCAGGGAGACAAAGGGATATTAAGAATGGTCGCCACCGATGGCCACCGTCTCTGCCTTATTGATCGAGAAAGTCAAGCCATTCGTGGCATTGAAAAAGGGATCATCATTCCCAAGAAGGGTGTCTTGGAGATAAAAAAAATAATGGGGGATAGTGATGGGGAGGAAGAGATGGAGATCTATTTTGATCAAACCCATGGTTTTTTTAAGATGGGAAAATCCCTCATGGTTATTCGACTGATCGATGGTGAATTCCCAGAATACGAACAGGTGATTCCAAAGGGGAATGATAAAAAATTAGTTATAGAGAAGGAAAAAATATATGGATGTCTAAGGCGAGTGTCTACCATGGCGAGCGAACGAGTAGAGGGAGTCAAATTTTCACTCAAGAAGAACTCCATTGAACTCTCGTCCTATCATCAAGACTTTGGAGATGCAAAAGAGGAGGTTGAGGTAATTTTTGAAGGCGATGGACTCGAGATGGGGTTTAATGCGAGATATTTAATGGAGGCGCTGAATGTGATCGATACGGAAAAAGTCGTTATCGAACTGAAAGATGAGGGAAGTCCAGGGATCATAAAACCTTTTTCCTCGGTCGAACCCTCCAATCAATTCTGTATCATCATGCCGATGAGGATTTAAAAAGATCCTATGGAGGAATCGTGAGTCCATACTTACGATGAACCAGTCACCAGCACGAAACAGAAACTAAGGTAGAAGGAATGAAGGAAACAGTGGAACAATATACGGCGGAACAGATCAAGATCCTGGATGGATTGTCTGCCGTTCGGAAACGGCCTGCGATGTATATCGGAAATACAGGTATGGAAGGCCTTCACCATTTGGTCCATGAGCTGGTGGATAACAGTATTGATGAAGCACTGGCTGGATATTGTCATCGGATTGAAGTCATTATTTATATAGATAATAGTGTGATGGTCAGAGATGATGGAAGAGGCATTCCCGTTGATATCCACGAAAAAGAGAATCGCCCTGCGGTGGAAGTGGTCATGACCAAGCTCCATTCGGGAGGGAAATTCGACAATCGGAGCTATAAGATCTCTGGAGGGCTTCACGGCGTGGGTCTCTCTGTGGTCAATGCCCTCTCTGAGTTTATTGACTTGGAGATCAGAAGGGATGGAAAGGTCTATCATCAGATTTATGAACGAGGGGAGGTAAAGACGAAACTTGAGGTCACGGGAAAGACGAAACATACGGGAACACAGATTCGTTTTAAACCGGACAGCGAAATCTTTGAAACGACCTCTTTCAGTTTTGACATTCTTTCGCAACGTCTGAGAGAATTGGCTTTTTTAAACAAAGGGCTATCCATCAGCATCGAGGACGAACGGTCGGAAAAGAGACACGACTTCTTTTATAAAGGAGGGATCACCTCCTTCATCGAATATTTGAATAAAAATAAGGATTGCCTCCATCCCAAACCGATCTACATACAAGGAGTAAAGAACGGAATCGATGTAGAGATTGCCTTCCAGTATAATGACGGATACAGCGAAAACCTCTTCTCCTTTGCCAATGATATCAACACCCACGAGGGGGGAACCCATCTCATCGGATTTAAAACGGCGCTCACTCGGACGATCAACCAATATGCGACCAACGCCAATCTTTTTAAAGGCATCAAAGAGAATCTTACAGGAGAAGATGTCCGAGAAGGACTGGTAGCGGTGATCAGCGTCAAACTTCCTGAACCTCAATTTGAAGGCCAAACCAAAATGAAACTGGGCAATAGCGAGGTGAAGGGATTGGTGGAAGCTTTGATCAATGAGAAACTTGGAAGTTACTTTGAAGAGAACCCCGCCGTTGCCAGAAAGATTATTTCCAAAGTCGTCGATTCCGCCAGGGCAAGGGAGGCGGCTCGGAAGGCACGAGAACTGAGTCGCCGAAAGGGAGCCCTTGGAGGAGATTCCCTTCCAGGAAAACTGGCCGATTGTCAGGAGAAGGATCCCCAGCTGAGCGAAATCTTTATTGTGGAAGGTGATTCTGCCGGTGGTTCGGCCAAACAAGGTCGGGACCGATCGATTCAAGCTATCCTTCCCATTAAAGGGAAGATCCTCAACGTGGAGAAGGCTCGGTTTGATAAGATGCTGGCCAATGAAGAGATCCGTATTCTCATCTCTGCCCTGGGCGCAGGCATTGGGAAAGACGACTACGATATCCATCGCCTTCGTTATCACCGCGTCATTATTATGACCGATGCCGATGTGGATGGGTCTCATATTCGAACCCTACTCCTCACCTTTTTCTATCGTCATATGCCAGAGATGATCGAAAGGGGATACCTCTATATCGCCCAACCCCCTCTCTTCAAGGTGGCCGAGGGAAAGAACGAGATCTATATTAAGAACGAAGAAACCTTCAATCGGCATTTGATGAACCGGGCTGTCGCCAGGAGTGAAGTGATCGCAGAGGGCACAGGTAAAAAACTGAGCGAAAAGAAACTGGGCTCCCTCTTGGAAAAGATATTCATTTACCATGAGTTGATTCAGCGGATTCAGAAAAAGAGATATCCCCGATCCCTCCTCAGCTTCCTCCTTAAAATTGGAATCCGAAGCAAATCGACCTTTGAGGATAAGGGAAAGATCTCCGATCTTCAGAAGCGATTGAGGAAGAGTGGGTTTGAGATTTTCGATCTTTATTGGGACGAAGAGCACAACCTCTACGGGTTCGAAGTTCAGGAATCGAATGGAGGAAAGGATCCGCACAGCAAGGTTCATTGGGATCTCATCGACTCGGTCGAATATCGCCATCTCTTTCAGATTTACCAAGAGATTCAAGAGATGGCGCCTCCCCCTTATACCTTAGTGGAGAAAGGAGGGAAGGTGACCATCGATCAGGAGGAGGGGTTGCTTCAATCGCTCAATCAATTGGGAAGGGAAGGGCTTTCTATCCAAAGATATAAAGGGTTGGGAGAGATGAACCCCGAACAGCTCTGGGAGACGACGATGAACCCAGAGACCCGGACCCTCCTCAAAGTGAGGGTGGAAGATGCCATTGAGGCCGATGAGACCTTTAGCATTTTAATGGGCGATGAAGTGGAACAAAGGCGCCACTTCATCGAAGAGAACGCCCTCTTTGTCCAGCGACTCGATATTTAGGAGACTCTAAGGAGCATGCTTATCGTCGGGTTGACGGGAGGGGTAGCGAGCGGAAAGACGACCGTCTCCCAAATATTGAGAGAAGAGGGTGCTTACCTTATCGATGCAGACCAGATCGCCAGGGAGGTGGTCCGGCCCCACACGCCTGCTTGGAATGAGTTGACCAAGGTATTTGGGAAAGAAATCCTCCAAGAGGATGGTTCCATTCATCGGAAAAGATTGGCTGCTAAAGTTTTCTCCGATCCAGAGCAGAGGAATCTTCTGAACCAAATTCTTCATCCGCGGATCAAGGCGGAGATGAACAAAAGAGTGAAAGAGATCGGCCAAAAAGACCCCCATGCCATCATCGTGATCGATGCCGCTCTGCTCATCGAACTCGGTGATCATCGAGAAATGGACAAAGTTATTGTCGTGACTGCTACAGAGAAACAGCAAATCGAGAGGCTAAAGAAAAGGGATGGGGTAGATCAAGAAGAAGCCCAGAAGGTCCTTTCCTCTCAAATGGCCCTTGAGGAGAAAATGGAAGTGGCCGACTTTGTCATTTGCAATGAGCGATCCTTTGAGGAGACAAAAAGGAGGGTGAAGGAGGTTTTTCAAGAATTAAAGAGGATTGCCCTGGAATCCAAAAAAAAGACGCTAAGCGCTTAGCCTGCCTACCGCAGGCAGGCGTTCTGCGCAAAGCGTTAAAGGAGGATAAAGGAGAGGGTTATGAACATTAAGGATTTAAAAAAGCTGAAGATCAACGATTTAAACAAGATCGCCAAGGAGCTCAATGTCGAAGGAGCCAGCGGGATGAGGAAGCAGGAATTGATCTTTGCCATCCTTCAAGCCCAGACGGAGAAGAACGGACTGATTTTCGGAGAAGGGGTGCTGGAAATTTTGCCCGATGGATTTGGTTTTCTGAGGGCACCGGATTACAATTACTTGCCTGGACCCGATGATATTTACATCTCCCCATCGCAGATCCGAAGGTTCAATCTTCGAACCGGCGACACGGTCTCTGGTCAGATTCGACCGCCCAAAGATACGGAACGATACTTTGCCATGCTGAAAGTGGAGATGGTCAATTACGAAGACCCAGAGGTGGCGCGGGATAAGATCCTCTTCGACAACCTGACTCCCCTTTATCCTCAGCAAAAGATTCGTTTGGAGATGGACGGCCAATCGAATAATTACTCTGCACGGGTTATGGACCTCCTCACCCCTATTGGAAAGGGCCAACGGGGCCTCATTGTCGCTGCCCCGAGAACCGGTAAAACGATGCTCCTCCAGACGATCGCACACAGCATTACCGCCAACCATAAAGATGTTGTTCTGATCGTCCTCCTCATCGATGAGCGGCCCGAGGAGGTGACCGATATGGAACGATCTGTGGATGGAGAGGTCATCAGCTCCACCTTCGATGAGCCGGCCCAGCGACATGTCCAGGTGGCGGAGATGGTGATCGAGAAGGCGAAGCGATTGGTGGAACATCAGAAAGATGTGGTCATTCTTTTGGATAGTATTACTCGCCTTGCCAGGGCTTATAATACCGTCGTGCCGCCGAGCGGAAAGGTCCTCTCTGGAGGAATTGATGCTAATGCTCTCCAAAGGCCGAAGCGTTTTTTTGGTGCCGCAAGAAACATCGAAGAGGGCGGTAGCCTCACCATTATCGCAACGGCCATCATCGATACAGGAAGTCGGATGGATGAGGTGATTTTTGAAGAGTTCAAGGGAACGGGGAATATGGAAATACACTTGGACCGACGCTTGCTGGACCGCAGGGTCTTTCCCACCATCGATATTCAACGCTCCGGTACCCGAAAAGAAGAGCTGTTATTGGATAAGAACGATCTGAATCGTATCTGGCTCTTGAGAAAAGTCCTCCAGCCAATGAACACGGTGGAGAGCGTGGAGTTTCTTTTAGAGAAGATGCATGCCACCAAGAGCAATCGGGAATTCCTCGATTCGATGAACCAATAGATATTCTAAATCCAAATTACAAAATCAAAAAGTTTAGTATTTGGGCACTGGATTTGATTTGACATTTGCCTGCCTGCGACAGGCAGGAGCTCTAACATTTGGATTTTCCATTATTATGGGTTGCTTCAGATTGATCCCTGCGGGATGCTTCGCCCGAGATTCATCCGTTCTCGGAAAATGGAGGTTCTGGATTTTTTGGAGAATGAAAAAAGAAGTTGAAAATCTGTGGGAAATCAGTTAAAGAGATTTGGAGGCAAAGGAGATGAAAAAAGATATTCATCCTAAAGTTTTTGATACGGTGATCAAATGTGCCTGCGGAGCAACCTTTGAGACGAAGAGTACCCAGAAGGAGATCCATGTAGAGATCTGTTCCAACTGTCATCCCTTCTTCACCGGGAAACAGAAATTTTTGGATACCGCTGGAAGGATTGAGCGGTTTAGGAAGAAATATGGTGAAAAGACTGAGAAGAGTGATTGATTCAACCCTTCGGCTCCCCAGCCTGAAAGCTGGGGTTTGCCTTCGACCCGAGACTTCGGCGAGCTCAGTCGAGCCGCTCAGGCCGAGGGGCTCAGGGTTGACCCCTTCGACTCGCTCAGGGCAAGCTCTGAGCGGCGTTTTTCTACCCCGCCTTCAAAGACAGGGCTTGGCGCTGTCGAATGGGTCGAACTCACCGATTCCGTTCCTCTTTCTCCGATTACGCGGCTCTTTACGAAGTGAGCCTCACCACACCCACGTCGTCCTGTCCCGTCTTCCCGTGGTCGGGTCGTATCGACTTTTAAAAGTAGGCATTCAGCATTAGTTCCTTTGGAGGGTTTTTATGTACCTTGGGAGAAAATGTCCCGATCAGGGGATTTCTCTATGTAATCATCCTGACTCAGGAAAAAAAGAGAAACCCCTTCGTGTAGGAGGGCAGGCTGTTATCGAAGGGGTGATGATGAGGTCTCCCGGATCGATGGCCATTGCCGTCCGGAGACCCGATGGCGAGATTGTGGTGAAACAGGAGGGGCTGACCTTCTTTTCAGAGAAGACCTTGCTCTTTAAAATTCCATTGGTCAGGGGAATATTGGTTTTACTTTCAGCCCTTATCTTAGGGATTCAAGCTCTCAATTTCTCAGTGAATCAGGCTCTTTCTGACGCCGAAGGAAAGAAAGACCCAAGCCCTTGGACCATGGGGCTCACTTTCACTATGGCTCTCTGCTTTGGCATCTTTCTCTTCTTCCTGATACCTCTCTTCTTAACGAGGTGGCTGCGGTTTGCTATTCCTATGGTTTCAGCAAGCGGACTCCTCTTCAACTTGGTGGATGGTACGATACGATTGATCATCTTCCTCGCATACCTCTGGACCATCTCCTTTTTTGAAGAGATCCGGCGCGTTTTTCAATATCATGGTGCGGAGCACAAATCGATATTTGCTTTCGAGGCCGGGGAGGCATTGAAGATCGATCGAGTGAAGGGCTTCCCTTTCCTTCATCCCAGGTGTGGGACGAGCTTCTTGCTCATCGTCATGGTGGTGAGTGTCTTCGTCTTTGCCCTCATCCCTCATCACCTTTCATTCGGATATAAGGTGGCCTCTCGGGTGGTCTTCATCCCTTTCATTGCAGGGATCTCCTATGAGATCATCCGATTTGCTGATCGGAAGCGGGAGAATCGGGGCATTCAGTATTTCATCAAACCTGGGCTTTGGCTTCAGCGGCTGACCGCTCGTGAACCCACTGAGGCCCAGATCGAGGTCGCTCTTTGTGCCCTCCAGGCCGTATTGGAAAGGGAAGGCTATCGGAGATAAAGCAATGTCCAATGTCAAAGCTCAAAGTTCAAATGAAATCAAAAGCTGAAATAGTAACTTTATCATAAAAGAGATTTTGGCATTAAGATTATTTGGATTCCTAAATGTTTGATTCTTAGAATTTACTTCCAACATTTTACCCCCTCACCCCCTCCCTCTCCCCCTTGAGGAGAGGGGAAGGATGAGGGGAAATTTCAAATGTCTTTGACTAGCATTTACTTGACATTTGAACTTTGGATTTTGACATTTGCGATTTCTTTAGGGGTATACAGATGTTTGAGAAATTAGAAGAGGTCGAGCGTCGGTACGAAACACTCTCCCACCTCCTTGGCCAACCTGAGTTGATCACGAAACAGGATGAGTTCCAGAAGGCTGCCAAGGAGTACGCTGATCTGGGGAAGGTGGTCGAACTTTACCGAAGGCTTAAAAAATTAGAAGAGGAGATCAAAGGAAGCCAACACCTCCTTGATAACGAGGAAGATGAAGAAATGAAGCGGTTGGCCAAAGAGGAACTGAATCGACTGACACAGGAGAAGGACAAGGTGGAGGGAGATCTGAAAATGGCCCTTCTCCCCAAAGACCTTAATGACCAAAAAAACATCTTGCTCGAAATCCGTGCAGGAACTGGAGGAGAGGAAGCAGGGCTTTTCGCAGGGGATCTCTTCAGGATGTATTCCAAGTTTGCTGAAAAACAAAACTGGCGGATGGAAATATTGAGTCGCCATTACACGGGTGTGGGAGGGTTCAAAGAGATCATCGCTCTGATCGAAGGGAAGGGGGTCTACAGCCGACTGAAGTTTGAAAGCGGTGTTCACAGAGTCCAGAGGGTTCCGGCCACAGAGTCCCAAGGCCGCATTCATACCTCCACCGTCACCGTTGCCATTCTTCCGGAGGCAGAAGAAGTGGAGATCCAGATCGATCCGAACGACCTTCGGATTGACATCTTCCGATCCTCGGGCCCGGGAGGTCAGAGCGTGAATACCACGGACTCTGCTGTTCGGATTACTCATCTCCCCACTGGAATGGTGGTATCCTGCCAGGATGAAAAATCCCAACATAAAAATAAGGCCAAAGCCCTTAAAATCCTTCGAGCGAGATTAATGGATAAGGCGCAGCAAGAGAAACAGATGGAGATTTCAGAAAAGAGAAGAAACCAGGTGGGGACCGGAGAACGAAGCCAACGCATCCGAACCTATAACTTCCCGCAAGGGAGAATGACCGATCACCGGATTGGATTAACCCTTTATCGACTGGAATCTGTCCTTGAGGGAGAACTCGATGAGATCATCGATGCATTGAACACATATTATCAAGCAGACGCGCTGAAAGGGGAGATGGAAAATTCCAAATTTCA
>Ga0315282_10013813_pt1 | contig 12110 bp, 11 predicted proteins | sample YL17G07_20_MG_FD_203693 | JGI IMG/M metagenome (GOLD analysis project Ga0315282, IMG submission 203693) | Sediment microbial communities from Yellowstone Lake, YNP, Wyoming, USA - YL17G07_20 | ecosystem: Environmental > Aquatic > Freshwater > Lake > Sediment | place: USA: Wyoming | collected... | reverse complement strand
GTACTTCTACATGAGAGACAAGTATGAGCGTGAGCCTAAGATACTCTTACTATTGACATATTCACTGGGTATACTGGCTGTCTTGCCCGCCCTTGTCATCGAGACTTTAGGCAACATGATCATCCCGATGAGGAATGAATTGACGCTTTTTCTAAACGTATTCTTTTTTGTCGCTTTAACAGAGGAGTTTGTGAAGTTCGGAGCAGTAAGAATAGCCGCCTACAAGTCACAAGCGTTCAACGAAGTTATGGACGGGATAGTCTACTGTGTAGTTGCCGCTCTAGGTTTCGCGACGCTTGAGAACGTGCTTTACGCCCTCAAGTACGGGTTGCTTACCACCTTGTTGAGAGACGTGCTTTCGGTTCCAAGCCACGCCTTGTGGGGAGGTCTAATGGGTTACTTTATCGGTCTGGCCAAGATGTACGGGAAAGAACGGGTTAACGTGTTTAAGGGCTTGTTCATAGCAGTCCTGTTACACGGCCTTTACGACTTCATCGCATTCTCCTTCAACGCCTTGACAGGCCTGCTTATGATTGTGCCCCTGATTGCTTTTTCTTGGGCGTTGTTGTTTTGGCTAATGATGAGGGCCAACGCCCTCTCACCGTTCAGAAGATGGGGCCCACCAATACCTAAGTTGGCCAAGTCATGTCCTAGGTGCGGAGGACCTTTGACATACATTCCGCAATACAACCGTTGGTACTGCTATAGCTGCGGAGCATACGCTTAATAATTGTCCACATTTCAGCAGGCAGCGTAGTTGAAAATCACGGTATGCCGAAGAAGATTTTCCTGAAACTCAAACTCTCACGATGAGGCGATTCTCATCTAGGGCCCTTCCATTTCATGGTTTTCGCTTTCTGCGTTTCCTTCACCACATCTTCGACAACGCTCAAGGTGTAGTCTATATCTTCTTTTCCGATATGACGATGAGTCACCATCCTCATTAGCGATCCGCCGTAGCCTGAAGCTTTCACCCCTCTCTCCCATAGCTTTGACAATAACTCATCAGGCGATATAGGTAGACCACTTACGTCGAACTTTACGATGTTTGTCTGAACTGTGCCCAAATCTATAGCAATTCCGTCCAATTTGACAAGGCCTTCCGCCAAAATCTTAGCGTTTCTGTGATCTTCTTCCAAGCGATCCACCATTTTCTCTAGAGCCACTATTCCGGGTGCAGCGACGATTCCGGCCTGTCTCATGCCACCGCCAAGCATTTTTCTAATTCTCCTCGCCTTCTGGATGAAGTCGGGACTTCCGACGACGACGGACCCGACGGGGGCGCTAAGACCCTTCGAAAGACAAAACATAAGAGAGTCTACGTGACGAGTGAAGTCTTTCACGTTTCTTCGCATGGCGACAGAGGCGTTGAATATTCGAGCCCCGTCCATGTAAAGCTTCAGACCCTTGGACGCTGTCAACTCGCTTAAAGACTCGATCTGTTCAGGGGTGATGATGGTGCCTCCAGCCCAATTGTGCGTATCTTCAATGCAAACGAGAGTGGTTTCAGGCTGGTGGATATCTTTTGGTCTGATCGCTTGTTCAACGTCTTCAGCATTCAAAGCACCCAGATGGCCCTGGACAAGCCTTGGGACGATTCCCGCCAAGGCAGATATCCCTCCTACTTCATGATGGTAGATGTGGGCATCCGCTTCTAAGATTGCCTCGTCTCCACGCTTCGTCTGGGCCATAACCGAGACGAGGTTGGCTTGTGTGCCGCTAGTCACTAGTAGCGCCGCTTCCTTACCCATTCTCCGCGCAGCTAATTCTTCCAACTCATTTACAGTAGGATCTTCACCGTAAACATCATCGCCGAGCCTTGCGTCCCTAATCGCTTCCAGCATCTCATCTGTTGGCAACGTCACCGTGTCGCTTCTCAAATCCACAATTTTCAAGAAAGATCTCACCAACAAGTAGAAAGCCAGTATGTTGTTCTTAGCAGAATACATTAACTTTTTATCTGGATTAAAGATTCGCGTCGCGCGCTATTTTTCACCTAATTTCATGGTGCAATCTCAAGTAAGGCTGTCATTAACGCTATCGTTCCAACCGCCCAACAATAATACGCGAAACGGTGAAAATTCTGGTTCTTGATTAGTCTGATCAAGATCTTGCAGGAGACATACCCAACGATCATAGATGACAGTACTCCTATCAAGATAAGTGGCAAGGAAACAATGTGGAAATCCTTCGTTTCAATGATTGTCGCCCCAATGATGGCTGGAACTGAGAGGAGAAAAGAGTACTTTATGGCCGTCTCCGCTTTTACGTTCCTGAAGATTCCAACACTTATGGTAGAGCCACTTCTGGATATTCCAGGAAGAATGGCAACCCCCTGAGTCGCACCTATCAGTATCGAATCGGTAAAACTCAACGGTTTCTCACCTTTACGACTCTTCGTGAGGTATAGAATGAAACCGGTTACGATGAACCCTAAGGCCGCTACCTCCAAACGATAGAATGAGGCTTCAAAGATTCTTTGAAAGGTGAGGCCGATTATCATGGTTGGTATGGTCCCGACAACGAGCAATAGTCCCAACCTAGTATCCTCCGACTTTAGGTCGCCTTTTAGGAGATATTCCACGATCTTCGCTATGTCCCTCCGATAAATAATCAATATGACGACAACTGTTCCGAGATGAAGAGAGGCGTCAAAGATCAGTGACGAAGTGACCTTGAGTAACTGCTGAGCGAGGACCAAATGACCCGAGCTTGAAATTGGAAGCCATTCGGTAAGGCCCTGAAGGACACCTAAGAAGAGAGCCTCTAAAAGATCCGTACCAAGTCGCCATCCTTCTATGTGAGTCTATCTCAGTTTTTGAGAAGGGGTCTTCTGAGATGAGGGGTTGTGTTCTGTTCGAAAGCGTGGGCTACGCGAAGGATCTTCGCCTCGTCAAAGGGTTTACCGATGATCTGGAGGCCTATGGGCAGATCGCCGACAAAACTGCATGGGATCGAGACTGCACAGCCTCCCATCAAATTAACTGAGACTGTGTCTACGTCGCACAGATACAGTGCCAGTGGGTTATCGATCTTTTCACCGATCTTGAAAGGAGGTAAGGGCATCGTGGGCCCTACCAAAACGTCTGAATCCTCAAAGGATCTGTCAAAATCTCTCTTTATGAGTGATCTAATCTTCAACGCCTTCATGTAGTACTCTTCGTAGTATCCCGCAGAGAGGGCGTAGGTTCCGAGGATGATCCTTCTCCTCACCTCAGGGCCAAGTCCCGTTCTCCGCCCCCGCGAATAGACCTCGAACCAGTCTGACCCTTCCGCCCTGTAGCCATATCGCAGCCCGTCGTATCTGGCCAGATTAGAGCTGGCTTCTGACATGGCGATTATATAGTAGGATGGCAAGGCGTACTCAAGGCTAGGTAGCGAAACCTCATCATAAGAGGCGCCGAACTCTTCCAGCTTGTAAACGGCGTCCCACACCGAACTTACTACGCTCTTGTCGGTTCCCTCTCCAATGAGTTCCTTGGGAACGCCAATCTTCAAGCCCTTGATGTCTCCTTCGAGGCTCTCCGTGTAGTCCTTTCGATGAATATCAACTGAAGTAGAATCCCTCGGATCATGGCTGGCGATCACGTTGAGCAGCAAAGCGCAGTCGTAGACGTTTCCAGTTATCGGCCCTATCTGTTCTAGACTGTTGGCGAAGGCTATGAGGCCGTATCTGCTTACAAGGCCATATGTTGGCTTCAAGCCGACGACTGAACAGAAACTAGCGGGACACCTAACGGAGCCCCCCGTGTCACTTCCTAAAGCTAAAACAGCTTCATCTAAAGCGACGGCCGCAGCGCTTCCTCCAGAAGAACCCCCTGGAACTCTAGATGGGTCCCATGGGTTTCTTGTAAGACCAAAATAGCTGGTCTCGGTTGTCGAGCCCATGGCGAATTCGTCCATATTTGTCTTTCCAACTATGATCGCGTCCTCCCTCTCGATCCTCTCGACCACTGTGGCACTGTACGGCGGGATAAAGTCTTCAAGCATGCGGGATGAGCAAGTAGTCCTGATTCCTTGAGTGCAGATATTGTCTTTCACGGCGACGCATACCCCGGCGAGGCTCCCTAGGGCTTCGCCTCTTTGTCTCCTGGCGTCGATCTGCCTTGCGGTCTTCAAGGCTTGGTCTTCGGTAAGGGTAACGTAGGCATGGAACCTCTCTTCAAATTGTCTTATCCTTTCATAGATAGAAGAGACGCATTCCGCGGCAGTAAGTTCGCCGCTCCTTATCTTCTCCACAGTCTCTTTGGCTGTAAGTCCGTGTGGTTTTGACAGCCTTAGACCTCCTAGACTATCTTAGGTGCTTTGATGTAGCCTTTCTCCTTCTTCGGAGCGTTTTGAAGGGCCTCTTCCCTCGGAAGAGGGGGGGTCTCTTGATCTTCGCGTAAGATGTTCACAAGCTCTATGACGTGGTACGTAGGCTCTACTCCTTCAGTCTTGGCCTCATCGATCTTCTTGAAGTAGGCGATTATCTCGTTGAACTGCTCCGTAAAGAGCCTCTTGTCGCTCTGCGAAAGTTCAAGCCTAGCTAGCCAAGCAACGTGCTCAACCTCCTTCTCCGAAATCAGCCTTTTTTCAACCATTCCAAGACCTCCTCATAGGAGATTAGTCTCATACAGTTTTCAAAAATGGCCACACGATTTGCGTCCTGTTGCTTCATTTGTTCCTCTTATAGATCGTGAACGCCATGATGACGGCGACTATCGTGATTATTAAGACAAATAGGAAAGTTGGAGAAAGCAGGCTTTCAAGGAACGCTGACGAACCAGGCAAAAGCTGCTTCAGAGAGAACAGGACAATAAACCAACAGACTACGCTGACAAGCACTACAGTGGATATAATCACGGCAGCATCGGGAGGCCGTTTATGAGCATACGATTCGGACAAGTACTCTACCGCACCGACGATCTTTAGTTTTTTTGCCCTTAAGAAATTTAGCATTTCAAATACCTGAAGCCACAAGAAAGTGCAATTGAAAAAAGAGGGGGATTAGGCCCTTTTAGCCTTTTCTAGGGCATCGACTCCAGGAAGAGTCTTTCCTGTCAGAAACTCCATCAGGGCTCCGCCGCCGGTGCTAACATAGGATATTCTTTTTTGTAAGCCTAACTCATCGAGAGCGCCTACGGTGTGTCCGCCCCCGGCAACGGAGAAAGCTTTGCTCTCAGCGATAGCCTCGAAGACGCCTTTTGTTCCTTTCAGAAACTCCTTGTTTTCGTATACGCCCATCGGACCATTGACAACAATGGCCTTAGCCTTTTTGAGCATCGAAGCATATTTTTCGATGGTCTTCGACCCTATGTCGTAGATCGGGTAGCTTGTTGGCAATTCTGATACGTCGATCTCTCTTCTTTTTCCGTCCACTTCAACGGCCAAGTCATCGGGAAGAACGATCTTACCGTCGAATCTTTTGAAGAGGTCTTGGATCTTTGGAATGATCGCAGTGAAGCCTTTCTCTTCAAGATACTTTCGGTTTGTTTCGCCGATGTCGTAGCCTTTCGCGTATAGAAAGAGATGACCTATGACGCCTCCGGTCAGCACATTGTCAGCGGTACCCTTTGAGAGAACGTACTCGGTTATAGCAGCAGAGTCGTCCGCCTTTGCGCCTCCCAAGATGTAGAGGCAGGGTGTTTCTCTAGCAGTTGTAACCTTCTCGAGGGCTTTGAGCTCCTTCTCCATCACACGCCCAGCAGCCGTAGGTAAGACGACGGTAAAGCCGACTATCGAGGCGTGGCCTCTATGCGCTGCTGCAAAGGCGTCGTTTACAAAGAAGTCTGCTAGAGGCGCCAGCTTTTGAACAAGTTCAGATTTAGCGTGCTCCTCAGGAGACTTGGACTTCGTCTCCTCGGGGTAGTCCCGCACATTCTTCAGAACTAAGATTTCACCTGGCTTGAGAGCTTCGATTGCCTTTTTCGCCTTCTCGCCATAGATGTCGTCGACGTAATTCACGGGCTTGTTTATGATCTTGCTCAGGGCCTTGGCGTGATTCTCAAGGGAAGAATAGTCAGGGTCTCCGGGCCTTCCTTGATGAGCTAGAATAACTACTTTGGCACCCTTCTTAGACAACTCCGCTACGGTCTCACTGTGGGACCGAATTCGCGTGTCGTCAAGTATCTTCTTGGTATTCGGATCGATAGGAGAGTTGAAGTCTACCCTCAGTAGAACAACCTTGTCCTTGTAGTTGAAGTCGTCCATTGTCAAGAATTTAGCCAAATTTTTCTCGTCCTCCATTTTTGATATTTGTCGTATAAAAATAAAAAAGCTGTGGATTTACAATCGGACGTTTTGACAGACTAAGCCTTTGCCTTCTTAGCGATTATCTCCACTAGGTCTACCATTCGGTGGGAAAATCCCCACTCGTTGTCGTACCAAGCTAGGACTTTGACCATGTCCCCACCGAGCACCATCGTCGAGAGACCGTCTACGATAGCGGAATGCGGGTCGCCGTTGAAGTCTATTGAGACAAGGGGCAATTCGGTGTAAGCCAGTATCCCTTTCAGTTGCCCTTCGGCTGCCTTCTTGAAGGCCGCGTTGACCTCTTCCTTAGTGGTGCTCTTCTTCAAGGTCGCGGTTAGATCAACGACCGAGACGTTGGGAACAGGCACCCTGAGGGCTATGCCATCCATCTTTCCCTTCAACTCGGGTAGAGCCAAGGTAGCGGCTTTTGCTGCGCCAGTTGTCGTAGGAATTATTGAAAGGGCTGCTGCTCTTGCCCTCCTCAAGTCCTTGTGTACTAAGTCCAGTATTCGCTGATCGTTTGTGTATGCGTGGGCAGTCATCATGAAGCCTCGGTCAACGCCAAAGTTGTCATTCAAAACCTTCGTGACCGGAGCGACACAGTTGGTTGTACATGAAGCGTTGGACAATATGTTGTGTTTTTCGTGGTCATACTTGTCGTCATTTACACCAATCACGACTGTTAGATCCTCATCCTTGGCAGGTGCAGAAATGAGGACTTTTTTGGCTCCTGCTTGGATGTGTTTTGATGCGTTCTCCCTGTCCGTGAACAGACCCGTGGATTCTATTACTAGGTAGACATCTAGGTCTTTCCAAGGCAGCTTTGCTGGATCCTTCTCAGATAGAACCTTTATTTCCTTCCCGTTGATGACAATTGAGTTTCCGCGTGCCTCGACGGTCGCATCCATCTGGCGATGCACAGAATCGTACTTCAAAAGGTGGGCTAAGGTTTTTGCGTCGGTAATGTCGTTTATCGCCACAATGTCTATCTTCGCGTTTCTTTCAAAAGCGGCTCTGTAGAAAAGTCGTCCTATGCGTCCAAAACCATTTATGCCTACTTTTATAGCCATTTCCATCATCTCTACAGGCTTTTACGATTTCCAGAATATTTATCTCTTTTTCCAGCAGAGATTCTGTTACTTTGCTGCTCACGCAATGCTCAGCATTGTGCGCTGCTGCATTTCACTTTTTCAATAGATTCCATAGGTTAACGGCGAGAAAAGCGCTGGTGCCAAGTTTTCCTCCACACCCAATGGAAACCGGCAATAGCGCAATGAACACTATACCAGTGATCATTCCCACGGCAAGGAAATCCACGTCCTTTTTCAGAATATTCCTTGACGACATTCCCGCGTACGACCCGGCTGCGACGACCGCCGGTAAAGTTGAGCTGTAAGGTAAAGGAAGGGTAGGTATCAAAAGACCCGCAATTAGGCCTATAAGAGCTGCTCCAATAATACCGTCGTTCTGTTTGAAGGTCTTTTGAATCACTTTCTCCTGCAAGATTAATGTGCTGACCGTTCCAATAGTAGAGAATGTCACGACCAGAATGACGTACGTCGTGTCGACCACCGAGTAAGCGTTCAGGTTGAAGTAGTTAACTGGGTTTATGAAGTACAGAATAAATGACGAAACACTAACCCCAACGAAAGCGATGGCTCCCTGCTTTCCACCATACCCTAAGAAGCTTTTGATAAGAACGATCCATAGAGCCCCGACTAAAAGACCGTCGAAAAGGGTATACACGATCGAGGGGACAAAAACGCGGGAACTCATGCCTGCGAATGCGCCGCTATTGTTCACGTCAGCATAGTTTCCAAAAAAGAGGCCGCCGATCAAGCAGATCAGCGAAGCGCTGATCACCGGCCCTTGCGCGGCATATGTGTTTAATGCATAGGTAGAGGCGATGCCGAAGATCGTGGTCAGAATCGTTATCATGGAGTCTTTCGCATTCATCGTAACCTACCCCATTTAGTTTCAAATTCATAATTGGTGCAATTATAAAAACCATTTGGCAACATGCCTGTCTCGAATAGGCTAGGTAGAAAATCAGATATTCATTGACTCAGGGAAACATAATTCATATGAACTGATCCTTGTTGACATCTTCAACTGTGAAAAAGAGAGCGAAACCATTTCAGAATCATTTGAAAACAAGCAGAGAACTGTCGGCGCAATCAAAAATGGAACGTACAACCATTCGCAGGCATATTTATAGAGAACGAAAAACTCCACAACTATGTTTTGTACTCCGTTTCCCATGTCGGTCAAGAACGGTTGCGAGTGTAGGCTATACTTATCATCATGAAGATGCTTATCACTTGGGGAGAGAGGAACACTGCACACAAGCATTCAAGGATCATTGAGTCAACAGTTGGAAGACTTTAAGGAACACGTAGAGTTGTAGATATTCTTGATCTCGCGCGCGATTTCTATACTATTTTTGTTCCTAAAATAGCTGCCTTCGTAAGCGAACAAAGGGAAGAGTAAATGCAAACATTGAGCTGCAGGAGAAATATCAACTTCAACTACTAAGATGCATGCGCACGCAACGTGAACCAGAAAGAACAAAAATTCATTGCTTTCTTATTTTTTTCCAGAGAATAACTGAAAGAAAAGCGCTGGTGCCAAGTTTTCCACCGAAGGCTGTGGCAACAGGCAGAAGTATTATGAAGACTACTCCGGTGATTATCCCAACAATTAGGAAGTCTAAGTCTCTTTTCAGAATCGTTCTCGAAGACATTCCTGCGTAAGACCCCGCTGCGATAACCGCCGGCAGGGTTGAACTATAGGGTATGGGAATCGCGGGCACTAAGAATCCCGCTAATAGGCCGACGAGGGCGGCTCCAATGATGGCTTCGTTCTGTTTAAAGACTTTCTGAACCACCTTCTCCCTCAAGATTATCGTACTGACTGTTCCAAAGGCGGAGAAAATCACGACCATGAGAACGTAAGTTGTGTTTATCACCGAGTAAACGTTTAGGTCGAAGTAATTAACCGGGTTGATAAAGTACAGAAGTAGCGACGAAATGTTGACCGAAACAAAGGCTATGGTTCCTTGCTTTCCACCGTATCCTAAGTAGCTTTTGATAAAAACGATCCACAAGACGCCAACTATTAAACCTGCGAGAAATGTGCATTCAATCCACGGCAAGGCGATTTTACGACTCATGCCTGCGAATGCGCCGCTATTGTTCACGCCAGCGTAGTTTCCAAAAAAGAGGCCGCCGATCAAGCAGATGAGCGAGGCCCCGATCACCGGTCCCTGTCCGGCATATATGTTCAATGCATAGGTAGAGGCGATGCCGAAGATTGCAGTTAGGATCGTTATCGCAGTTTCTTTAGCTTTCATCGCAACCCACTCTATTTAGTTTCAAATTCATAATTGGTGCGATCATAAAAGCTCTTCGGTAGTTCAGAAAGTCATATATCGTCAAACTTGGGAGATAGGTTATAAAAAACTGATTCTTGTTTTGAACAATCAGATTAGAAGGGTGTAGAAGTTGCTGCTTCCAGTTGAGTTTAAAACTGTAATAAAGAAGCGTCCGGAACTTGAAAAGTGCTTGAAATGCAGTGTCTGCCATCAGAACTGCATCGCATCACTCTATTCGGGTGTTTACAGTTTAAAGAACATCTTCATTTTCGACGTCTTCACTCGAGGCGCCGTCGGAAATCAGAACCTTTGGAATTGCCCCATATGCGATTACTGTTATGAACAGTGTCCGTACGATGTGAACACCGTCGAGGTATTGGAAGCGTTAAAGGAGGAGGCGTTTCGAAAGGGCCTGGCCCCAACAAGCATCAAGGACCAAGTGGAGCTGACGATCTCCACAGGATTCGGATTCCCCATTACGAAGTATACGCAGACTCTTAGAGAGAAGCTTGGAATCAAGCCTCTGACCCCAGAAAAGGCTGAAGACCTAAAGAGGATCGCTGAGAAAACAGGCTTGAATGACATTCTGAAAGGATTGAAAACGAAGGTGGTCAAGTGAGATACGCATTCTTCAGAGGCTGCATGATACCCATCAAGCTTCCCCACATAGAGAGCATCTCAAGAAAAGTCCTAGGCAATTTGGGCGTCGAGCTGGTGGATATCAATGAGTTCACTTGTTGCCCAGATCCCGTTGTCTTCGGAGCAGCCGACAGGTTGACTTGGATGACCGTGGCCGCAAGGAACATCGCGTTAGCGGAAGAAAAAGGTCTCAATATAGTCACAGTGTGCAACGGGTGTTCTCAGACGCTCCACACCACAAATAAGACCCTAAAGTCTGACCAGGAACTGAAAGACAGAGTAAACAAAACCCTATCCGAAATCGGATACGAGTTTCATGGAAAGACCGAGATCAAACACTTTCTACAAGTGCTGAACGAAGACGTTGGAATCGAAGACATTGCGAAGAAGGTGAAGGCTCCTCTAAAAGATCTTAACGTTGCGACTCACACCGGCTGCCATTTAACTAACCCGTCGGCGATCATGGAGTTCGACGATCCGGAAGATCCAACTGTGCTAGATGGCCTTGTCGCTCATTTGGGCGCCAAGACGGTGGACTACGACCTGAAGACGCAGTGCTGCGGAGTCTCGTATGCTGTGGTGGGTCGCCGAGAATCTTCGAACACGTTGCTCAGAGACAAGCTGCTAAGCATGAACAAGGCGGGAGCTCAATGCGTTACGACAGGATGCCCATTCTGCTTCCAGCAGTTTGACCTAGGTCAACTCCTATCGGCTAAAGAGTTTAATTTAAAGTTTAGGGTTCCTGTTCTCTTCTATTCACAGCTTCTTGGTCTCGCGATGGGTTACAGCCTCGACGAAGTCGGCTACACTCAGCATAAGATACGCGACGAGTTGTTTGAGAAGAAAGTTGGATCGAGGTGATAAGATATGAAGAAGATTCTCACAACTTGCTTGTACTGTGGCGTTGGCTGCCAACTCTACCTTAAGGTCGTTAACGGTAAGGTGGTTGGCGTCGTCCCGGAAAGAGTCCACGGCGTTAATCAGGGCAAGCTCTGTATTAAGGGCTGGAAGGCACATGAATTCATACATCATCCTGACAGGTTGAAGAGGCCTTTGATCAAGAAAGACGGTAAGTTCGTTGAAACCGGATGGGACGATGCTCTTACTCATGTGGCCCGGAAGCTTCAGGAGATCAAGCGGAAGTACGGAAGCGACTCGATAGGCTTGCTCGCGTCCTCTAAGTGCACGAACGAGGAGGACTATTTGATGCAAAAGCTGGCGAGAGCCGTGATCGGAACGAACAACATAGACAATTGTGCGCGGCTATGTCACGCCAGCACTATAGCAGGACTCGTGGAAACGTTCGGCAGTGGCGCTATGACTAACTCGATAGCCGAGATCGAGAACGCCGACGTGATTTTCATCATCGGCTCCAACACGACAGAGCAACATCCCTTGATAGCGAGAAGGATTCTGAGAGCCGTTAGGATGAGCAGTAGATTGATACTTGCTGACCCGAGGTCGATAGACTTAGCAGGCTTCGCCACGATCCAGATGCAGCAGAAGCCGGGTACCGACGTAGCCCTCTTGAACGGAATGATGAACGTCATCTTGCGTAAAGGGCTTGAGGACAAGGACTTCATACAGAGTCGCACGGAGAACTTTGAGGCTTTAAAACAGGTCGTTGAGAAGTATACCCCCGAGTACGTCGAGAAGATAACGGGTGTGCCCGCCTCCAGAACCGTTGAGGCAGCGCTACTCTATGCGCAAGGAGAGAAATCCACCATAATATACTCGATGGGGATTACCCAGCACACCACTGGAGTCGATAATGTGATCTCCGTGGCCAACTTGGCTATGCTGACGGGAAACATAGGCAAGGAAAGCACCGGCGTGAATCCGCTCAGAGGCCATAACAACGTCC
>Ga0315282_10013811_pt1 | contig 12111 bp, 9 predicted proteins | sample YL17G07_20_MG_FD_203693 | JGI IMG/M metagenome (GOLD analysis project Ga0315282, IMG submission 203693) | Sediment microbial communities from Yellowstone Lake, YNP, Wyoming, USA - YL17G07_20 | ecosystem: Environmental > Aquatic > Freshwater > Lake > Sediment | place: USA: Wyoming | collected... | reverse complement strand
AACAAAACATATTAGTGGAAAAAATAAGATAAATTAAAATTACTTATATCATTTAGATTACGTATTTAACCTTTTTTTAAAAAATCAATTCTCCGTCTCACTCGTTGATTATTGAAGAAAAAAAAGAAAAATGGATGTTGTTACTGACGTTGTTTCTTAAACTTATACCCGTAATAAATAGCACCGGTGTGTCCGTCCTGCTGGATCTTTCGAAATGTCCCTTCGACCTTCATGCCGATCCTTATCTCCTCAAGAGGTGAATCAACGATCTGGCCGGTGATCTGCGGGCCTTCCTCTAGTTTTATGATCGCAATCGGATACGGTGTTTGATCTTCGAAATCCTCAGGGCCGACATGGATAATCGTATACGTCACCACTTCTCCTTTCCCTGAGAGTTTCAAATCCTCCATCACGCCGATGCTTTTTCGCCGGCAGTGCGGGCATGATTCACGTGGCGGGAAAAACACGCGGTCACACGAACCGCATTTGTTTCCCATGAAGTTGTATCGTTGAGGGATTTCCCTCCAGAAACGTGCGACGCCTTCTTTCATTGTTACATCGCCTCCAGGATATGAACAACACAGGTTGCTCCAGAGCCACCCACGTTGTGCGCAAGCCCTTTTTTCGCGTCCTTGACCTGTCGTTTCCCTGCTTCGCCCCTGAGTTGCAACGTAAGCTCGACGATTTGAGCAACACCGGTCGCTCCCACGGGGTGTCCTTTGGCTTTGAGTCCACCGCTCGTGTTTACCGGTATTTGACCGTCCAGCGTGGTGATGTGGTTAGAGATCGCCTGTCCGCCTTTTCCTTTTTCGACGAACCCGAGATCCTCAATCGCGCAGATTTCCGCGATCGTGAAACAATCGTGTACTTCAGCAAAGTCAATATCTTTTGCGGTGATGTGTGCTTGTTTGTACGCCATTTTTGCGGCATAGACAGTCGCATCGAGCGTACAGATATCTCGACGTCCATGAAGCGCGAGGGTATCAGAGGCTTGTCCAGATCCAATGATTTTTATTGGCTTGTCCGTGAATTTTTTTGCCTTTTCAGCGGCACAGAGAACAATGGAGGCTGCGCCATCACTGACCGGCGAGCAGTCCATGAGCCCTAAGGGGTAGGCGACGGTCGTGGCTTTCAGCACAGACTCAAGTGAAATCGGTGATTGGTAGTGGGCATAGGGGTTAAGGGCGCCATTTGCATGGTTTTTGACGGCGACTTGGGCGAGTTGCTCTTTCGTTGTCCCAAATTCATGCATATGTCGTGTCGCGATCATCGCATAGATCCCTGGGAATGTCACACCAAAGAACGCTTCCCATTCCTGGTCTGATGCGGTCGCAAGGATTTCTGTGGCCGCGGTGCCGCCGACATCATTCATTTTTTCTATGCCACCAACGACAACGACATCGTTCATGCCAGATGCCACGGAAAGGTACCCCTCCCGGACCGCGAGACCTCCGGATGCGCAGGCTCCCTCAACGCGGGTCGCAGGGACATGAAGATGTGAAAACCCTGAAACCTCGGCGACTAAGGCACCAATATGCTCTTGATCGACGAATCGCCCGGAGCTCATCGACCCGACGTACATCGCATCAATGTCTTTGCCCTCGATTTTCGCATCAAGGATTGCTTTTGATCCGGCCTCCGCGATAAGTTGTCTGAATGATTTATCCCAAAGCTCTCCAAATTTTGTTAATCCAACTCCAATAACTGCAACGTCTCTCATTCGTCCTCACTCCCAGAATAATAAGTGTGTCATTTTCGTGTACGTCCCATAGTCAATGTATTGTTTGTCTGCAACCATCTCGGCGATAGTGGGTGCCTTGTGCCGCGAAAGATGGGTGATTTCATCGGTAACCGTTATATCAAACGCGTCGCTTCCAGCACCTGAACCATAGCTTGTCACGAAGATACGGTCCCCTGGTTTTGCGACATCAAGGACTGATGCAAGTCCGATCATGGATGAGCCGGAGTACGTGTTTCCGATATATGGTACTAGAAGGCCTTGTTTAATTTGATCGAAGGTAAATCCGAGTTTTTTAGCGACATTCACCGGGAATTTCCCGTTTGGCTGATGGAAGACCGCGTAAGTGTAATCTTTCGGTTGTGTTCCAACCTTTTGCATGAGGTTTATTGCGCAGTTTGTGATGTGTTTAAAATACGCTGGTTCTCCGGTGAAACGCCCGCCATGGGACGGGTACTTCATCTCTGCTCGTCGCCAGAAGTCAGGGGTGTCAGTTGTATAGGAGAGGGTATCGTTTATGGTGGCGATGACATTGGTTCGTCCGATGATGAACCCAGCGCCTCCTGCGGACGCGGTATATTCAAGAGCATCCCCGGGTGCCGCTTGCGATGTATCTGCGCCAATGGCAAGCCCATAGTCGATCATCCGTGCTTTGACGAATGCGGTACAGGTTTGAATCGCTGCGGTCCCTGCTTTACAAGCAAATTCATAATCAGCGACCATAAGGTCAGGTGTCGCGCCTATTGCCTCTCCGACAATGGTCCCAGTCGGTTTCACGGCGTACGGGTGTGATTCGCTCCCGACGTAGATTGCTCCAATATCTGAAGGGTTTACCGTACATCGTTTCAACGCTGCTCGTGCCGACTCGACGCTGATGGTGGCAGTGTCTTGATCGCTTGAAGGAACTGATTTTTCAAAAATCCCAAGTCCCCGGCTGATGGCTTCTCCATCTTTTCCCCAGACCGCGGCAATGACCTCTGCTTTGATGCGGTACCGAGGAATATGTGCTCCATAACTTATTATTCCTATTTGTTCCATATTAAATCCAGGGTGCAAAACTAGGTAGAGTACTTAAAAGTGCCGATTTGTCTTCGACGATTGCCGATAAAAAAATGTGGTTAGCTAGAGAGGGTGATCTTCTTTCCACCTTTCAGTGCTTCGACGGATTCCTCAGCGGCCTTGTCAAGTTTCTCAGTATCCATGAGTTCCTTTCGCGCCTTGAGGTTTTGGTTTCGCAATATTTCTTTTGATTCCTGGTACCGCTGTATGCGTTCTCTTTTCACCGAGATGATCTTTGACCGCATCTCTAGGGCTTTCTCATGGTTTCGTTGTGCCTCTTCTCTGACTTCGATATATTTTTTATGCTTCTTGTTCGCCTCGTTTATCAAGGTTGCGGTTTCATTGATGAGTGTTTTGAACTCCTCGTGTTTCTTCTGACTTTCTTCGTAGTATTTCTGGACTTTCTCATGTTCTTTGTCTGCTTTCTTGAAAAGTTCAGTGATCGATTTATCGGTGTCAGATAAATCGACTTCGATGAGTTGTTGCTTGTCCATTTGTTTTTTGACTTCAGCGTATTCCCGCCGTTTTTGTTTAATGCGATCAATTAATTTATTTTCTTTTCTGGTATCCATGATGCTGGTTTCCTGTTCGTATTCCATCATCTGGATGTCGGCTTTGATTTCCTCGACACGGAGCGGTAGGTTTTTTTGGACGTCCCCCTTTTTCTTACGTTTCGCGTCAATCAATTCCTTAGCCTGTTGTTGATACAGATTGCGTTTTTCCTTGTGCTCCTTCATTTTTGCGACAAGCTTGTCCCGCTCTTTTTTACATTTCTCAAATTCGTCTTTGAGTTCTTTGCGTTTCCCGTTGAGCATGTCTCGTTCGTCGCGGATTTGTTTTGCAATCTGGTTCAGCTCATTTCGTTTCTCTATGAGACTTTGATACTTCTTTTCCGCGTTCTTGATCTGCTCTTGGTCTTCCTTTTTTGTTTTTGTTTCTATTTCTGCCACAGGAGACACCTTTTTCCAATACCGAATTATTCCCCCATTATAAGGTTTACTGCTCTTTCAGGCGGATTCGCACCTTGTTTTTCCCTTTCACCGCAATCCAGGGCATTTGAACGTCTGCGACACCACCTGCTGGAATGGTAGCGTTGATTTTGTTTTTTTGTTTCCCATTGATGTATAAAAAGATGGTGATGTCTCGGGCGGATATCGTTCCTTTATTGGAGATGGAAAACGAGGTGACGACGCGGCCACCAGGGTTGAACTCTGCGGGCCAATGGGTGACGTTTCCTATTTGCAGGAGTGTTTTCCCTTCCTTGATCATGGCCATCAGGTCGATGTGATCTGTTTTTTTCTTGCCGGTTTTGTGTACTCGAACTATGATTTCTGTCCAGTCTTTCGGCGTGATGGTCTCTGCTGGTGTGGCGATGACTTGGACGGGTTTTGATTGTCTGCCTTCGACCTGTATCGCTGCTGGTTCTGCGGTGATGACCCATTGGGAGGGCTGTGCTGTCTGTTGGGTTGTCACTTCGTATGATTGTTGTTTTTTCGTCGGGTTTTTCAACGTGAGCTCAAAAAGTGCGTGTTGGTCTGGTTCGATTTCTTTGATGCGATCCGTGCAGATGATGCGAACGTCCTTCAAGGTTAACACAAATGCTAGTATGATGATAATGAATAAAATGATTATCATGAGGAGTGCAACGAGCGCAATAGCAGCATAGTCACCGAAGATTTCAGAGAGCCCCAGGGATTTTGCCAAGGAGTTGAAGGATTCGTAGATGCTTTCAAGGATATCTGGTGGTTGGACGCGCACGGTGAGGTTGATACTGGTAGATGTACTGGGGTTTGTCTCGGATGTAACGGTAATGGTAATCTCGTCTGAATCTAAGGTGGTGTTCTGTGGTACTTCTAGTACGACCAGTGCAGCTTTCGGTGCGGAGGTGTTTCCGCGAAGAATATTTCTGACTAATTCTCGGGGGAGAACCGGCCACTGGTTCTTTGATGTCGCAGTGATGGTATAATTATCTATATCATTTACTGCACCGGTGTTGTTGTTTTTGATGATGAAATAGAAATTACGGGTTTCGCCCTTTTTCATAGTGATGCTATTTGTGTAATCAAGAATTTCTACATCATAATGGATTGCATCCTTGGAGACTTCTGCGGAGGTTGACGCACGTGCTATCCCTGTTTTTCCAGTAAAAACCAAGGTGACAGCGATCGTATTACCATACGCTGTCTTCAGGGGATCCGTTGAGTTAATGAACACGGGAATACCGATGGTGCTAGCCGGGACGCTGACTGCTTCAGGGACCGTCACAGCCCAGGCTCCGGTCTTTTCTCGCTCAATTGTACTGATCGTGAGGTTGTCTACTTTTTTGCTGGATATGTTGAAAAGATACTTGACAGATCCCCCAGGAATTATTTTCCCATCTGCGGGGGTGACGGTGATATCGTGCACCTTGATGTTTTGTGTTTCTTCATATTTGATTCTAAGGAATGCGGGGTAAGCGGTTGAATCGTATCGCAAAAACAATGGTGTCCTCACCTTTTTTGTCTCGTTGCTAAGGGAGATCTGTAAACCTAGCTGGTGGCCATTGCTTATTTCCACATCAGAGCCATTAAAAGTAAAGATAATCGGATCTGTCGGTTTTTGATAAAAGGCTTGAGTCTCTTTTTTCGTAAGTATTTTTTCCGAGGATGCTATGGTAGTATTATTATCCATTAATGTTACAATTACTGTGACTTTCCCTGGCAGGATGCTAATGGCTCTATAAAAGTAGAGCTCTGCGGTGACATTGTTTACCTTGAGAATTTTATTTCTATCAAGGACCTGATCAGTGATCCAAGTGATTGGTGTTGTGGATAATTTGGTGCTCGATTTATTCGTCCCTTCTGGTTGTGTTTCGCTCATCCCTTGACCAGCGTGGAGGTAATAGTCGCGGATATCTTCTTCTGATATTTTCGCTGGCACGGTGACCGATGAAGGATGAAGAATGGAGTCGTAGACCAACTTTGTTGAGACCAAGGAGTTCAAGATTGCAGCGATATCCTTCGAGGTGATATTGGCACCTACTTCTTTGATAGTGGACAAGATGTCTTTTATGGTCGTTCCTATGGTTTGGAGCGTGGGAAGTTTACTGCGGTTTTCCCACCGATCTGCTCGCTTCTCCCATCGTTCGAAAAATTTACTGACATTAAACAATTTTGTAAAAATACTTGGGATAGTCTTGTTACTCGGGACGATCTCGACGCTAAATAGGAGACTAGTTCCAGGAGTTAATGTAAATGACGAATAATTAGTGAGCTTCACCGGTTGATTATAGATAGAAGAACCTTTTGGGGTGAGCGTGATTGTGGTGTTCGTGATTCGTTTTGGGATCGGTGGAAATGAATTTTGGTTCCATGAGTAGAGTCCTACATTCACTTCGTCTCTGAGTTTTGGTCTCCTGTTATCCGGTGGTGAAAAATACAAATTGAAAGTAAGATCACCGTCGATGGTAACCGAACTGTTTCCGTTATAGGTGTACTCTTCGATAATTCTGAGCGGGTTAGGAATGAATAAATCTAAGAAGCTGTCATTTCCGAAGTAATTATAGTATTCACTCAGATTGAGTAAATAATAGACCCACGTAGAGAACCAGGTGAGCAATTGGTCCGCATTGAGATTATAGTGCGGTAGGAGTTTGGTCGTGTTTTTTATAAAAAGTGTTGGTGGGTATAGTGAATCGTTTTGATTCACTGGAGGATTGAGTGAGATGGGCGCGAAAAATTCAGAGTAGTTTTCGATTAATGAAAAATTGAGTGCATTCGTGAAATACAGGGTTGTGTTTCCTTGTGCTGGTTGTGCGTAGACAGGTGGAATCAAAAGTAATGGAAAGGCAGAACCTACGGTGAGAATGAAGGTGAGTAGTATCGCTCGAAGCGCTTTCTGCGCATGCATTTCTTCACAACCTCGATAATTACTATCTCTCTTGTTAATATATAAATCTTTGTTGACAGTAGTTACCATTTTTTTAAAAATATAATATATCTCTAATTTAATAATATTGTGGGTGGATGTCCTTCCGTTAAAACCAAGTATGAATGTTTGATAAAAATGGTTAGAGTAATGGTGTTTTTTGGAGCCATTCCAGGTCGCTAATATACAAACTACGGATATCGGTCAGGCCGTAGCGGAGCATCGCAAGTCGCTCAAGCCCAAGCCCCCAGGCAAGCACAGGGTTTTTCACCCCTACCGGCTCTGTCACCTCCGGTCTGAAGATGCCACTACCGCCGAGCTCCATCCATTTCCCATTCCAAAAAACCTCGACTTCCATGCTTGGCTCGGTGTACGGGAAGTACCCTGGTCTGAACCGTATCTTTTCAAACCCCATGCGTTTGTAGAATTCTTTGAGAATGCCGATAAGCTGGCGGAAATTTGCACCCTCCTCATGAATGATGCCTTCGATCTGGTAGAATTCAGGGAGATGGGTCGTATCGATTGCTTCTTTCCGAAAGACGCGCTCGAGCGAGAAGACCTTGCAGGGTGGCTCTGGATGGTTGTAGAGGTACCGAATGGTATTAACAGTGGTGTGAGTTCGCAACAATGCGCGTTCCCCTTCCGCTTTGGAGAAGGTGTAGCCCCAGCCTGTGGACCCGGTGGTCCCTCCGTTTTCGTGAACCCTGGCGACTTCCTCGAGGAGTTGCTTTTCGATGATAGGGATCTTTGGTGGTACTTTGCAGTAGAAGGTGTCCTGCATTTCCCGCGCGGGGTGATCCTGCGGGATGAACAGGACGTCCATGTTCCAGAAACAGGATTCCACGTAGTCTCCTTGGATTTCCTGGAACCCCATTTCAACGAAGATCTGTCTGATTTCATTGATGAGATGAACAAGCGGGTGTGGTTTTCCCCCGTAGCGTGCGGGTGCGAACGCGTGGATGTCGTACGGCCTGATGATTTTTTGTTTCCATTCGTTGTTTTTGATGACCGTGCTCGTGACCTGGGTGATTTCGTCCTGGAGCGATAGTCCTTTCTCCAGGATTTTTTTCCCTTGTTCTGTTAAAGTAATGGTACTCGTGATGAGTTCTTTTTCTTTGATGACGTTCTTGCGAGAAGCAAGCGGCTTTATGATGTCCTTCTCGATTGTTTGCTCAGGATGCTCATGTAAAAGTTTGAGGATTTTTTCCGCTTCTGTGACTTCCGTGAGCGCTTTTTTCCCGATATCGGTAATCTCAAGAATCGTTTCCTTCTCTTTTCGAATGGTTGCCCAGTGGTTTGTTTTCAGCCACCCTATCGCAATCGGTATTTCATCGGAGGTAAGAACCCCAGAGAGTTCCTTTAAGGTGATGATTCCTTTTTTTTCTGAAAGAAGGCGGAGCGCTCGTTTCTCAGGCAGTCCCTTGTCGACAAATCGTCTTCCTTCTTTTCCAAGCGAGTACACGGTTCTAATGTGATTATCGATTGTCACGAGTTTTTTTGATTGCAGCCATGCAGAGGCGCTCGCGACCTCGACTTCCTGTTCAAACCCCCCGTTCTTACAGATCTCCTCAGGTGATGCTTTTCCATGAAGTTTTTTGAGCGTCAGTAAGACTTTTATTTCGTTTTGTGACAACTCTTTAATGGTTTTGTCGATCTCCATTGGACCCTGAAATTAAGTTTCACCGTATTAAGATGTCGATACGTTTTTTCCTTGAAGAAAGTGTTATAAAATCGTACTTATTCCACGTTTCTAAACCAGGGAGTTGTCTTATGATTGGAAAATTACCTGAAAATGTCTTGCAGGCGCTACTAGAGACCGTTCCCATTGAGTTTTCCGTGATTGATAAAAACGGCAAGGTCCTTGCATGGAACAAGCATGCCACGCGGATCTTTAAACGGCCTGAGGCGGTCGTTGGGAGGGACGTTCGGAATTGTCATCCGAAGCAAAGCCTTGCGAAAGTTGAGCAGATCCTCCAAGAAATGAAAGCAGGGAAACGAGACAAGGCGCGGTTTTACATCGATCTTCCTCTTGGCCCGAATAAAGAACGTCAAAAAGTTCTCATTGAGTATTATGCATTGCGGGACAACAAAAAGGCGTACCTCGGTTGTGTTGAGGTCACGCAGAACATCGCTGAATTACAGAAACTTTCTGGTGAGAAACGACTCCTCGATTAACGAGATCTCCATAGCTTCTTACGTACTTTTGGAAAGGTGTGCTCGAGTGTGTGGGCGGTGACGTCCGCCCCGGTTTTAAAAACGAAGAGAACTACAAAGGCGACCGGAACCAATTGCTCTTCTTTAATCAGATAAAAAGATGCGACGATCATGCCAACGAAGAGGAAGGCGACAAAAAGAGGGAGAAGCCGCAGATACGGTCGAAGAACAGTGATACCGATGTTCTTGCGGACAACCCGCTCCTTTTTTCTATTGTATACGTACGAGAACAAATGGTTGGAGAAGAAGAGGAGGGAGCTTGAGAGAAGGATGATCCCGTTTACGTTCGTGACGGGGCCAATGATTCCCCAGAGGACAAGGGTGAGGCATCCCTGAACAACCGTGAAATGCGCAAGGAAGAAGGCGCCTGTCCGCAGTTTTGCTTTCAATGAAAACCTCAACTGGATCCGTTCCACTCCCGGGTATGAGATGTCTGTTATGGAGATTGCCCGGAGAAACGCGAAAAAACCGATAATGAGGGTCTGACACCAATACACCCAGATGATTGTGGAGAACGCCCAGTGTCCGACGAACGCGAATGCGATCGTGATAATATTGGTGAGAACGAGCGCCCAGGCAGAAAGGTCAGTCCAAATGTGTCTCAAAAGTGAGAATAATTTTCCTTTCGCTCGGTCGAGGAGAATCTCGATTCGGCGAAGTGTTGATTTCCTCACATACTGGGAGCGCATACCTGGTCCACCGTACAAGGGAGAAGCTTTTGAGGTTCATAAGTATAAGCCTTTTTATAGGAAAAAGTTTGGGTCAATCTAATCCTTTCACACTTACGTTTATCTAGAGAGAAATTAATATTGATTATGGTAGAAGGGACAGAAGGAAAAACAAAGGCAGAAGACTGGAGCCCAAAAATCCCAACTAGTATAAACCCAAACATACTTTTTTATTTTTGGAGGGTAGTATGATTTCTGAAGAATTAGGTTGGGAATCATTGCATCCCTAAATTACTCTACGACTTCAAACACTCCAACGATAAACCGCTTTGTTTTTCTTCCCTCGTAATCATCTGAAAACGTTATCTTCTCATTAGAGCTATGGTGTTTGAACTCAAATGGTTTAAAGTGGAGCGTCCATAGTTTCACTGCCTCGATGGTGATGAACCCACCTTCTGCTGTCAGATTGGTGTAGCTGCCGAACATATATGTCTTTTTCAGTTCGTGAATAGTAATGATATGAAGATCCGACCAATTGCTTTCTTGGGAGTATATATCTTTGAGTTTCGCTCGTATTCCATAGGTTCCCTTTTGTGACCAAGCATGTGATACGCAGACTGTCTCACCAGAAGAATATGGACCAAGCCAATCGGTTGTATTCCCATCACCCCAGTCCCATTTACAATACAGGTTATCCCCATCTGGGTCAGTCACATTTATGCAAAAGGTATATTCAACATTAGTAATTCCCCAGGTTGGGCCATCAATTGTTGGCACTTCTGGTGGCAGGTTGGGTGCTATAGTCTTTTCTATCCAGAAGTCATCGATAATCGTCGTTCCGTCGTCCAGGAACGTTTCCATGTGGAGTGAGTTGTTTGTGAAGACGCTGATTTTTGCAAAGTGATAGCTCTTCATTGCCACCGCAAGGTAGTAAGCAGCACCTATATCGTAAAGCGGGGCGCCGCAGGAGCCTGTTGTGGCATAGATCACGCCATCAGGGTTTTTGTAATAGCGCAGGCTTGTGTCAGTTACTGTGGGGTTCGCGCCTCCTCCCTTGAGAGGATAGGTCCTCTCGTAATAGTGGTTGTGTCCGTTGAAGACTAGGTCCACCTTGTACTGGGAGATGAGTGGTGATAAGGTACTCTGAACACCTGAATCGCCGCCGTGCCCTCCCACATTGTACGGGGGGTTATGGAAATTGACAATCTTCCATGGATGGGCCGAGTCATTCGCGGCTGCCTTGAGGTCGTTTACGAACCAGGAGTACTGGGCGCTCCCTTGCGAGTAACTATCCACGCTGGTGCTCAGTACTATAATGTGCATGTTGCTGTAATTGAACGAATACCATCGTTCGTTATTCGGTAGCGCGAACCGGTGAAGATAGTTTGTCGCATTGCCCTCATGGTTGCCGAGTGAAGGGGCGATTGGAGAATGATCGCCGAGCTGCTTCCAGTTATTGAACCACGTGTCGTAGTCGTTATTGTTGTCGCTACCACACAGGTCGCCTGTGAACACCGTGAACGCTGGATTGACAGCGTTCGCCTTGCTCACTATCTTGTTAAACTCGCTGGGGTTATCACGAGAGTCGCCCATTGCACAGAACACGAAATCTGCCGTGCCCGCAGGTGCGGTCATGAATGTCGAGTCGGTACTCCAGCCACCGGTATCATCACCGCAGATGTAGTGATAGGTGGTACCTGCTGTCAGTCCCGTTATTTCAACAATATGAATAAGTCCGTTCGTGCCTTGATTGTCCGTGTTCCCTGAAGCAGTTTGACCATAATTGATGTCAAGTCCATACTTCACCGTACTGCCGGTCGTCAAGTTCGTGGTCTCCCAGACAACCGTCATTGTGGTCGAAGGGTCATGCTGCCAGTTCAGGTGGATGTCGAACGGTAGGTCGGTTGCTTTGTTGGTATAAGAAGTTTTCGCAAGAAAGGCAAGATCCAGCACCGACAAGGCCATAAAAACCCCAACAAGAATACAAAATATTTGAAGAACTGGTTTGGTGATACGCATAACAACAACTTCCCAGGCCGACTTATATACTTCCCACCTTTTAAACCTATTTCCATCAGTATTTAGCGCCCTTGGGACAAGAGACATATTGTTGTCCGGATATTAAGTGTTTCGACAAGTTTTACAATTTTTCCATCTTGGCGTGTTAGTTTCCAATACACCTTTGCGTCATTTCCAATCATTGAAATATCCGTCACCTTAAGCGTTCCAAACCTTCTTCGCCTTTTCTTTATCAATTATCTTTTATGCGACTTAGCTCACTCTTGAGACCCCAATACGTATGACCATGCTCGGGATGCAGTTCGCACACAATATTTACACATATCTTTGGTAGAACCTTTTTTTCGATATTGATAGTGATTGTTTTTAACAAAGGATTTAGTAACACCATTATTTTTATAGGAAAAGCGTATTATCACCCTCAAATCCCGGGGCCCGTAGCTTAGATCGGTTGGAGCAACCGGCTGATAACCGGTAGGTCGAGAGTTCAAATCTCTCCGGGCCCAT
>Ga0315282_10013809_pt1 | contig 12112 bp, 16 predicted proteins | sample YL17G07_20_MG_FD_203693 | JGI IMG/M metagenome (GOLD analysis project Ga0315282, IMG submission 203693) | Sediment microbial communities from Yellowstone Lake, YNP, Wyoming, USA - YL17G07_20 | ecosystem: Environmental > Aquatic > Freshwater > Lake > Sediment | place: USA: Wyoming | collected... | reverse complement strand
TCCAGGACTACCTCGTTTAGCCTTCGTTCAGGGCGTTTAGGAGTCGGGCCTCAGGATCCTGTCTTAAGTCCTTGTTTTGGGCCCCCTAATCTCATTTTTTCTAAATTCTTCACCTATGGTGAAGAGTGCGTCGAAGGGCCACTTCCAGGCCACGAAGGAATCGGTCTTCCCACGAAGCGTGAAATAATCCAACATCACTTCCAGGAGCTTCCGCTTCCCCACCAGGTCGGCCTCGCTATACACCTTTTTCGCGTCTCGGATCAACTCCAGGACCTGGACGCCCTGCTCACGGGCCTTCGTGTTGCGTCGGCCCAGCTGTTCGATTTGTAGGTGGATGCGATCAAGGTCGGCCTGGGTCTCGGTCCTGTGCGCCTCATATTCCTCAATCGTGATTTTCTCATCCAGGCGGTCGTGGTACATGAGCTTCAGGTGCTGTTCCTTCCTCTCCTCCTCGGCCTTCAGTCGCCGCCGCTCCCGATCCTCGACAGCCCCATCCTCCTGGCTCGTCTTTTTCAACCGCTCTCGGACCTCTCGCACCAGGAGGTCATCGACGTAAAGTTGCCCGAGCCAAGTTTCGATCAGCGCGTCGACCTTCTCCTCTCTCCAGCTTTTCATCGGACAGTGATCGGTGCCGAAATTCTTCTTATACCAGTCGGGGTCGTCTTTGTGTCGGTTCCCGGAGCACACGTAATACCGATAACCGGTCTTCGTCTGATACGCTGAGATCCCTGAGAGGCAGTAGCCACATCGGGCGAACGACTTGAACGGGAACCAACGCTTCGTGCCGGGATAGGTGTAGAGCCGGTTTCTGTCCAGCCGCGCCTGGGCCGCCAACCAGACTTCCTTCGTGACGAGCGCTTCGTGCTTGCCCTTGGTTTGATCGCCGAAGGCCCTCCCCTCCCCATAGTAGAACGGGTTTCTCAAGATGGCCTGGACAGCATTGGAACCGGGCGGGTGTGGGGCGCGTTTAGGTGTCGGGGGGGTCGTCAGACCTCTGGAGCGGAGTTCACGGGCCATCGTCGTTGTTGACCAGCCGCCCTTGGCAAACGCCTCAAACGTCCACTTGATCAGCGGTCCCCGCTCCGGGTCAGGAATGACAATCTTCCGCTCCTGCGCGTCCTGCGTGTTCAGGTATCCGATCGGCGCTCGGTGAGGCCAACCGCCCTGCCGGACCTTCTCCGCCAAGCCCCTTCGTGTGTGGGCGGCTCGCGTTCGGTTATCGGCCTCGGCAAGTGCCGCCATGATCTGGAACATGAAGCGGTCAGTCACAGGCGACTCCCGATTGATCGCCTTGCCGGACTCGACTAGGTGGATGGAGACGTCGTTCTCGTCCACTAGTGACTGAAGGGTTGAGAAATCTTTGTGATGGCGGGCCAGGCGATCATGGCTCCAGGCGAACAAGTGCCCAATGTGCTCCGCCTTAACGAATCCGACCATCTCCTGAAACAGCCGCCGCTTTTCCGATGTCTTCGCTGATTCGGTGACCTTGAAGACGCGTCGGACATCGTAGCCCTTGGCCGCCTTCGTGACTTCATACTCCTGGGAATCCTGTGAGAATCCGGAGGTTTGCATTTCCGAGGAGACGCGAATCCACAGGACCGCCGTATTCACTTCTTCTTCCTGGGTTTCTTCTTGACTGACTGAACGGCCTTGACGAGATCGGTCAGGGCATCGACAACTTCGGGATCGTGGGCATGGCGCAGTTCCTGCTCGGCATACTTCCTTCGGATATCGTCCTGATCAGGTTCGGCGAAGAGGCGTTTGTTTCGGCTCATTGAATCTTCTCATTGTATTTATTATGAGGCACTTGGCCCCGAGAATCAATAAAAATCTTTACCCACGGTCGAGCGGTTTTTCTTGTGCCCAATCCACCCGCAACTTTTTTCCCCCGAGAGTAAGCTCTTCTCTCAACGACGCCTGGATGGCCTCACGAGCAGATAATTCGGAGGTGAAGGTGATGAAACAAAAACCGCGATTCTCGCCTTCCTTCCCCACGAGGCGGTTTGGAACAACGTAGACATCTCGAATAGACCCGAATTGTCGGAAGAGGTCTTCAACCTCGGCGCCGACTACGGTCTTGGGAATCCCTCCCACGAAAATCCTTGCCTTATTTTCCAACTTAAACCTCACTTTTTATGATGATCAAAACAACCACACCCACTTATATGGGCAGACGACCAAACGCGTCGGAAAACGCGGGCCATCAGTCCAGGAACGGCAAGGGAGGCGTATTTAGTCATATTTACTCCAGCCTCCGCCGATTGTTGACAATCGGGCACACGCCGTCGAAGCTTTTGCGCATGTCGTCCTCCATCTCCTTGGCCGCCTGCATCAGAGCGGAGTCCCTCAACCATTCTGGCGGGTAGACTTTTTTCTTGAACTTATCATCTGGCGGAACAGCGATGGGTCCCTCACCCTTGAGTTTATCCTCCATCTCTTTCGGCGTCATGGGAGCGGACTCTCTTCCCAGTGCCACAGCGCACCCAGCAATAGCGTTCGAAAGGTCATCGTGTTGCTGGCCAAATGCCGGATGATCAACCGACTCCGCCCCACCCCGGGTGATTCGGCGCTCCAATGATAGGAACTGCTGATAGGCGCGGTCGTCATAAGTCATCCAGACCTTGCCCTCGGCCAGCAGGCCAGCAAAGTACAGGTAGATTTCCGACTTCGACAAGGGGGAGGTAACGGTCCTGATGCCGAACTTCTTGAAGGCCGACTCGACCCATCCTGAAGCGTGTGCGTCTGTGATGGCGGAGCCGATGTGATAGTCGGTCATGATTCCGGCGAACTCCTTGACCACATCGTTCACATCGCCTGGGGGTCGGCGCTCCTCCGCGCGCACCACGACAATCTGTTTTGAATACCGATCAACAAAACCTATCGCCATGGTAAAACTGTCACCCTTGAGCGAACTGGGGTCCAGGAAGCAGATGTAGTGATTCTGCGCCTCGTAGGGTCGGGGAAGGTGATCACCCATGGCCGCGGCCAGGCGGTCCTCATGGAAGAGGTTACTCGTATCCCCTCTCCACTCGGCAAGGTACTCGGCCCGGTTTCTCGCTGGGTCTTTTTTCAACTCCTTCTCAATCTCCTTGGCATCGAGCGTGGGGTTCATTTCCAGCGATGCGCCCCTCCAGCAAAGAACATCCGACGAGTCATCGCCGAACGCCCCTTGGAACTGATCGAACATCACACCCCACCGGCCCCAGGGGGTGCTCAATCCGATCAGCTTCGCCCGGAACCCAGGCACACGAATCAGGGAGGGGCGGAGCGAGATGAGAACCTCCTGCAAGGGATTCGCGTAACCGCCTTCGGCATCTCTCAATTGGCAAGCCTCATCAACTAGGGCGCAACATACGGCATAGCCACGGAGGGAGCGGATATCTCCCGCACGAATGCTGATCAGGACCTGGTTTGCCAGTTCGATTTCGTCCTTTGTATCACGTCGGATCAGGCCACCTGCGGCCTGCCGCAACATCGCTCGGAGGAAGTTGTAGATGTTCCTGCTCTGCGCTTTATCCGAAGCCAAAATAAAAATGTTGGCGAACTCGCCGGGGGCCAAATGCTCCGCCCAGGGGATAGCCAGCGCCTCGTAGGCCGCGATCAGAGCACAGATGAAACTCTTGCCTCCCCTGCGCCCACACAGGAGCCACGATTCGTCGAACGGTTTTTCAGGCGGTGTCATACGCCCAGTGAAGTGGCGGTAGGCCTCCAACTCGGCCAGATCGTCAAAGGGCAAACCATACAATGTCTTGAGAAAGATGATCCAATTCTGCCAGGTCGAGAGGTCTTTGAAGGACCGCCCGAAGCGCTGGCGATCAGCGATCCAATCAAGAATCGTTTCGGGGGCCTGGCGTGGACGTGGCGAATGAAAATAGCAGAACTCGTTGCCCTTGAGTGCCGCCGCTCGGCAGGGGGAGCCGTTAACAACAGCCTTGCACTGGCTCACTTTACTAGCCCGAGGCCACGAAGGATGCTATCGACGTCCTTCTCACCAGCCTTCATCGCAATCTGCCGGATCTCTTCGGCAATGGCCTGAAGCTCGGTCGCATCTCTCGGCTCGTATTTCTGCTTGACAATGCTGATTCGGATGGCATAGTGCGGGTTGGCCGGATTCGGGCGGACCTCCTCCTCGCGGACCCAGGAGATTTTTCGCCAACGAATCCAGGGCGAACCGATACTCACTGGAGCGATGGCCGGGATGCCTTTATAGACATACACGCGGCGCTCGGGCTCGAGATAGACGGCCTCCGTAGGTGCCCCATCGAGATTCTCAAACTCGATCACATGCCTCCACTCCTCCGGCTGTTTCCACTCTTTGTTATAGTGGACCTTAACCCTATCGTCGGGCAGGTAGTCGATCTCCGAGAATCTGCTGTAGTCGGTTGTGGGGGACCAGGCGACCTGCGTGATCTCCTGGCCCGGCTCCAGCTGAAACCAGGGTCCGCCTTCGTTAGGCACGAGAACCGGGATTTCCCTTTTATTACAAAACTTGACGACGTAGTTTCCGTCAGCCATGCGTTACTCCTTATCCTTGATCGCCGCTCTTGTCCACCGAGCCTGCGTCGGCTTGATTTGCGACGGGTGTCGCGGGGTAGCTAGGAGGGAATTTCTTTCCCTTGCTGTCCTTCCCAGGTTGAGGGGCGGGCCAGGTGCGGTTGATCGCCTGGTCATGATGTGTCCCGATGTGGGACGGGTTGTGCGATGGCTTCAGGGGCCGCCGCATTCCTTTTGTCCTTGCCATGTTAGTCTCCTTTATTGTTCAGCAATCGGCGTGGGTTGGCCGGTGAGTTCCACAACCCCGGTCGCCCCGTTGATCAAAAAGGGAATCGCCACGGGCATGCTGGTGTCCACATCGAAGCAATAGATGAACTTGTTGTCGAACGACTGGACGCTCAAGCGTTCCCCATGGGCCTTCTTAACATCGTCCGCTAGGCCATCCAAAAACAGTGCCCGATCCTCTTCCGTCATCTCGTCGGTGCTCCAGTCATAAGGATTCTCCTTCTCCTCTTGCCCTTCATACAGGGTTGCTTCGGCCTTCCCGACCATCGTTTCCTGCAGGCCGCCCATCGCGGCCTTGAAGTCAGCTAGACTGCCCTTAAATCCGGCCTGCCTGCACGCGGCCTGATACGCCTCCGAGGCCGCATCCTGCCCCTTGGGCTGGGCCGCAGGACGATGGACTTCCTTATAGGCGCTGAACGAACCGCGGAATGACCCCCCTTCAGGTGAACAGGCAAAGGCGAATTTCTGATACATACTGTCTTCCTGCTCCTCATCGAGGTCAGCGCTCTCGAACAGGTTTTCTCGGCTGACCAGTGCGCCTTGATAATTCGGAGCAATGCAGAAGTCGATACCATGAAGTTCGTACGTCGTGATCTGCTCGTGCCCCTCGACCTGCTTCGATTCTCCAGTGCCTCTGGCTGAGACTCCCAGCCGACCGCCCGCTCGAAGGATCGTGAGGAGATCCTTACCCCTTGAGGTGGGAAGAATCTTCACTGTCGCGCTGGCGATCTTGTTCTTGTCGTCCCAGTCCACGCTCTCGATCTCAGTAGCCACGTCAGGAACCTCAAGCGTGCCCATCTTTGGATGTTCGTCGCTTCCATACGCAGAGCGCGTCTTGATCTTCGTTGAGAAGGCCCGGATCGCATCGCGGAGCACGGAAGGTTCGTAAACGCGACCATTGGCGAGGGGTATGCCTCCCTGCAAGAAAGAAAAATGCGCCCTGACAATTCCCTCGTTGCCCTGCTCATCGAGTCTTACCTGGTTGTAAATGTTTTCACGGAGTCTGATCATTAGTCCCCCTCGAGGAAGGTATCAGGGTCAGGAACAACAGCGGTTACGTTCGCGAAAGCCATTCCAACCGCCACGTTCGCGTCCTTGATCTTCCTCAGCAATGTTAGAAACGCCAGAAGCATTTCCCCCTCATCGTCGCCGTTCGATCCGACTTCGATCGTTAGAGTCGCGGTCGTAGGAAACTCAATAGCCATTTTCATTCTCCCTTAAATGCGATGGAGGGGTCGGGGGTAGAGGCGCGAGAGAGATCCTACGCTTGCCCCCGACCCACATCGCCCCGAAGAGGACACGTGACTGACATTCCGAACGCTTCGGCAGGAGGACGGTGGGAAAGAGTACTGAACCACCGCCGCCGTTCGTCCGGCGGAAAGCCGAGGTCGAGAATACTGCACGCGTTCCTCATTCATTACAAAGCTCCGGTTTCTGCCGAGCCTTGTTCTCTAGGCGCTCGATCTCCTCTGCGAGCATCTCCAACTCATTCGCCGGACGATCAATTCCTACGTCCCTCAGTTCTGATCTGAAGTCCCACCATCCGGCCATCTTGCTCTTGAACATATCCGGCACGCGTCTAATCTCTATCCTCTTGTATCGGGCCAGCGGGTCCAGGGCCGAGACGGCTGTGGGCACCGCGATGCCGCGCGGCAAACTCAGGTTGTATCCACCGACCTCGCGGACCTCCAGTTCCTTTCCATCGATGTTCTCGATCTCCAGCGCCCACGGAAAGCTCGGGTTGTGCTTCGGAGCCCAGTCCGGACGACGAGTGCAGATGATCAGCCCGTCATCGTTCCAGACGACCTTTTCGTAGACGCCGCCGTAGAGCGCGTCTTCGGATACCGCCTCCAGAACAACTTCTTGGCCCGGCAGGACGCGCTCGATCTCGTGGCCGTCCCAATCTCGCACCATCACCGCCGTGAATCTCTTATTGATCAGCCGACACGGATATGTCTCCACTTTCGATCTCCCTTCACTGATATAAGAGGAAAGGACTTTAAGATTTGGCGGATTCTTAAAGTTTACGGGCGGGATGCCTTGTCACGTTCTTCCACGAGCGCGGACAGGGCACGGTTGTATCGGTCTTGGGCTTCTTGGGCCTCGGAGCCGGAATGCTTCCAATCCTTCGCTCTCTTCTCCAACGAAGTGTACTCTGTACGATGGAGCCCCAGAGCCAGCAGCAGGCGCTGGGTAATTCCCTCACCCTCGTGCTCATGAATGAGTCGCAGGGCCATGGGATGCTTCTGCTCGCGGCGTTCGGGCACCTTGATCGTCTCACCAGCCAGAGTCATCATCAGCGCCTCAAACTGCTCCGGATCTCCCACCATCTGACGGAGGAGATGGAATCGCCAGTCACCCGCCGCCTCCAGCCATTCGTTGGCCGGGAGAAAGGGGCGGGGCGTCGGCTCCACTTCCACCCCCGTAGTTTCGGGGTCACGAACGGTGCCGGAGAGGTGCCCCTCGCTGGGACTCTCCTCTAGGTTCCAGAAAGCCTCGGAGTCGTCGCCCGTGCGGTCACCAGTAATCCTCCCTGCGTATCGGCTCACCTCTGCCTGGTAGCAGATCGGCTTGGTCCGGTTGTAGAACCTATCCAAGAGGAACGAGAGATAGCAGGCGTTGACGCGCTCCCAGAGATCGTCCTCGGCCAACGGCTCATACTCGGCCCGATGATCAAAGAGCCACTTCTCAAGCTCCGCCTCGAAGTCAGCGGTCAGCTCGTTGAGATCATACGCGTCACCGAACTTCTGGCCCTCCGGCTTCGCGTGCCATAGATAGTTGTCGTGGACTGGTTTCCAGTACAGGTACTTATTCCACGCCGCTTGAACGGGGGCCAACAGTGCCGCGCAGTCCTTCTCGCTCATCCCGGCAGAGTGGAAGCGGAGATAGATGTACTTTTTAGCTTGTGTCAGGCGTTCGGTGCTCACTTCGGCTCCTCCTTGGGCTTCTGCCGACGCCAGCGGCGCTGACGATAGCCGATCATCAGGGCCTGGTGCTGGTTGGTCAGGGTCGTATCGACATAGCGGGCCGATGATTCCAGCGACCGATGCCTCAGCCAGGCGGCGATCGTCACCTGCGGCGCTCCGCCGTTCGCCATGTCCTGCGCGCATGAGTGTCTCAGGTCATGGATGGAGTGCCCAGTGATCCCGGCATCCCGCGCCGCGTTCATGAAGGCGCCCTGAGCGCCCCCCAGCGTCAGATGCCCCTCCGGATTTGTGTGCGACGGGAAGACCCAGTGATTCGTCTCAGGTGCCTTGCGGCGCTTCAGCCAGGCCTCGTACAGAGGCCATAGATCAGGAATCTGGTAGTGGCGGTGTCGGCCCTCCTTCGCCCCCCTAATCAGCACCTCCTGCGTCGTCGGATCGAAGTCCTCCAACTTCAACTCCACGGCCTCCTTCACTCTCAACGCCAGGGCATAGGTCAGCTTCAGCAGGAACTCGTAGTGCCCGCCGTGCCTGTGGGCCGCCCTGAACAGGTCCTCTTGCTGGGCGGGCGTGAGGGCATGGGTCTCGCCGCCCTTCGTTGTGCCTTTGGGTCGCCCTCGGGGTCGCTTGATCAGTTCATCAGTCATCGTAAGAATTCCTCCCACGCTTTCACGGCCCGCTCTTCGATCGTCGTGTCGTGCATGAGGCGCTGGCAGTGCTGGTCGTAGCCCCAGCACTCCGAGAACTCCTTCACGGGCCGATCAGGGTGTCGCCGATCGTCGCGGTGCCTCCAGGCCAGATCGGCCTTTGCTTGCTCCACGACCTCTGCTGAGGGTACGAGGAGGTATCGGATGCGCCCATCCGGATAAAACCCCACGAACACATACAACCTATGATCTCCGACCCAGTCCGTGCGCACGCCTTGGAACCCCTTCAGGTCGGGGCGCCGTGTCGTCTTCACTTGGATCTCGTAAGACTCCAGGTGCCCGTTGATCACCTTCTGAACGTCCAGGTCCTTGCTCTGCCAGCCAGGTGGGCAGGGCCACACACTCGCATCCCGTCGGGCTAGTTCCCCGCACACGAAGAACACGCCGGCCTCTCCAAGAACGGTCTTCCTCATCTTTATTCCTCCTTCTCCTTCTTGCCTGATCCTCCGCAGGAATAGCACCACTCTCCTCCGATCGCTGTCTCGATCAGGCCCAACCCGTGGCACTTCGGACAGAGGTCATCCTCCCCCGGCTCCTGGGCCTGGGTTTCCTGGTACTGCTCTCTGTTCACCATTGTGTTCACCAATTAGATCATATCAGGAAAAAAGTCCAGTGTCAATATATTTCTGAAGAAATAAATAGGATTACTCGGGGGAGGCGTGATGTATCAGGCAGAACTAGTGACGATCAGGTATTTATTTCTGGGAGGGAACGCCGTGCCCTGGTCGGCCCTCGTTGCCTTACTGATCATACGCGTCCATGATCGTTTGACGCTGTAGGACGAGGCCACGAGCATCCTGACCAGTTCTGATCAGACATCCGGACGCCAACGCGTCCCAGGCATGGCACGAGACAGGAAACGAGGAGGGTGACCAGTTCCTATAGCCTGCTATGGCCTAGAGACCTACGATTCCCCCCTAACTCTACACACCCCAATTGGATGCCTAGGTTTGCTGCTTCCCAGCGCGCCTCATCCCATATCGTAAGATAGATATATGGGAATCCCCCGGAGACTATATGGGGAGATAGGAAACAATATGCTTCCTATGATCAGAACCTTCTTCGTTTGTATTAACTTCCCATCCTCGTTTGCTTTCTCTCCTGCAGGCTGTCTCCTTGGCGTCTGTTGCTGACCTGGAGCCATGCCCTTTCGTCGGGCCTCTGGCTCCCCTCTGCGCCTCATCCTGTCTTCTTCTGTCCCTTGATGGTCACGAGCCCAGCCACAATAAGGGCGATACCAATATACAAAATCGGATTCAAGAAAAACTGATGGAAGAAGTCGTTAGCTCTCGTCCAGGAGTAAATGTAATAGGTGCCGGAACGCTCTAATGGTTTGAGAGAATGGATGAACCTCCCTACCGATACAACCGCACCGAGAAGGACTAATGTCCACCCGTAAATCTTTTTGTTCGCTTTTAGAGCTAGTATGAGCTTCTCGTCCCCCATGAGCACTACCACCCCGGCTACCTCCACGATCAGGCCAAGATAGAAGAGCGGGCTGGCAAGAAGGTGTCCCAGATGATTAGAACCCCACTCCCATGCGTTTTTGACGGCCCCCACTGCCATCGCCACGCCGATAATCAGTAAGGCCCACCCAATGATCCGCTTCTGAACTATATTCATTTTCCCTCACCCCTGAGACTCCCACGCCCCCTCTAGCGTCTATCTCTACGAGGCGCGATCATCCGCCGCTGAGGCGTCCCTCTTGATCATCAGGGACCATGCCCTGCGCTTAGGGCCTCTGGCCCCTCGGCGCCTCAAAATAGTCATAATTGAAGCACCGCCGGATTTATATTATTATATTTTACGACTTAGGTTAAGGCTTATCGATGAAGTTACGCGCACCCCGGAATAGAACGATAACGTTATCAGATAATGATCGCGACAGATTATCAGAAAAGCTAGTTCGTCGGTATGATTCTTTTCGAACTGATCGCCCAGTTGACCGTACTATTCTCGGTGATTATAAGGATGTCGTCCCGTACCTGCCACAAAAGTTTGTTGACTTAATGATTCTTGACCCTCCGTATAACCTAACTAAGGATTTTAATGGGAATCGATTTGCGCGGCGATCTGCCGATGAGTATACAAAATTCTTGCGGGAGTCCTTTTCCTCGTTGAAACCTTTATTGAAAGATACTGCGACAGTTTATATTTGTGGTGATTGGCTTTCTTCATTTTCCATTTTCGCCGCGGCCTCAGATTTTTTTATAGTAAGAAACCGTATAACCTGGGAGCGGGAAAAGGGACGTGGAGCGATAAGAAACTGGAAGAATTCGAGTGAAGACATCTGGTTTTGTACGGTTTCCAACGCATTTACTTTCGATGCTAATAATGTTAGGCTTCGCCGGAAAGTAATTGCTCCATATCGCCTACAGGATGGCACTCCAAAAGACTGGCTAGAAACAGAATCTGGTAATTTCCGAAACACGGCGCCATCGAACCTCTGGACAGACCTGACAATTCCCTTTTGGTCAATGCCAGAAAATACAGATCACCCAACTCAAAAAAGCGAAAAGTTAATTGCCAAATTGATTCTGGCTAGCAGTAAGCCTGGAGATTTCGTCTTTGATCCCTTTCTTGGAAGCGGCACAACTTCCGTTGCGGCAAAAAAGCTCGGCAGATGTTTTTTGGGCGTTGAAATCAATGAAGAATATTGTCTTCTGGCAGAAAAGAGATTGGAGATGGCAGAGAAGGATCGGACAATCCAAGGATATAATGACGGCGTTTTCTGGGAGCGGAATACATTAGTAGACCAAATAAAGAAGGATTTAATGGCAAATGGCCATCTCAGAATCCGGTCTCCGAAACTAAAGAGAAAAACCCCTGATCAAAAGCAAATCAACTTTGGTTTCTAAGATTTTTGTATCGGATCAGCGCTCAGACGCCAGCCTATAAGAATCAACTCGGCCAGGACAATCGGGGACACGAATTGTTTTCCGTGAGTTTTTTCCGCTGCAAACTTGTAATGTTCAATGAATCTGTCCAGTTCGGGCCAGAGAGATTCCGGCAATAGTTGAATAGCGCTATTATATGACTCGCTTTTCTTATAGGTCATAAAAAACCCTCCTTATCATCTTCGGTCTATTAGACCGGTCAAAAAACTCTTTGCCCTATCAATATCAATATGTTCATCGAAGTGCGGATCGAAGATTTGTTCAAGGCTACCCGTTAGTTGTGTTACCCCTCTCGAACTTCTTCCGGCCCAATGAAATTGGATACGAGTGTTCTCAATAATGATTCTATCAAGAATTGATACCAATCGTGTATGGACCTCCTCCTCTTCAGGATTTATACCCATGAAGAAGAAGGAAACAACAGCGGCGCCAGTTGCCAATACTTCTAGTACTTTATCAATGTTATAAGCTTTGGGCGCCGAACTTCTATTAAGCAACTTAGTTTTAATATCGATATATAGCTTTATGCCCTCCGGGAGCATAAAAGAAACATCATCCATGGAATGAATATTTGCGGCTTCAGTGATGATTTGTTCAATCTGATTTCCTCGAATATTTATATTGTCAATCGTTGCACTTTGAAGAATTCGGGATTTATTTTGGCGCGCCAATATCGTTAGCTCTTCTTCTATCGACCGGTAGCTAGTGTAGTGCGTCATACGCTTCTTTACATATAGCGATTTTGGATAAGATTTTTTCGATTGGGGCCGTCCAAACAAAGACTCGAGGATTTTGATTGTGGTTC
>Ga0315282_10013808_pt1 | contig 12112 bp, 7 predicted proteins | sample YL17G07_20_MG_FD_203693 | JGI IMG/M metagenome (GOLD analysis project Ga0315282, IMG submission 203693) | Sediment microbial communities from Yellowstone Lake, YNP, Wyoming, USA - YL17G07_20 | ecosystem: Environmental > Aquatic > Freshwater > Lake > Sediment | place: USA: Wyoming | collected... | reverse complement strand
GATCGATATTGGGAGTAATGCCGGGGACGTGCCCGCCAAACACGCCGGGCGAGTTGTAGTTCATATCATCGGCGGTGATGAGCAGGAAGTTCAGTCCTGCTTGCTTGCGCGCCGATTGCGCCCATGACGCGGCGCTCAGCGCGGCAACACCTGTCTGGAAAAGAAAATCTCTGCGCGATAAAGGCATTCGTTCCTCCGTGAACGAGTATCCCGGGATTGCCGTTTTCGGCTCCCGATTCTACGCCAAGTGTACACCGTGTTGTCTCCTTTCGATCCCTCGGGGGAAAACGGGGACAGCCTGAGAGCCTGTCGGAGAGAAAATCGCCACGACGAAGAATCAATCAGTCGCGGCGCGTTTAAGAGTCCGAAATAAACCGCATCTCGTTGATTCTCCGTTGCACGAATTCTATTTCCGACACACTCAGGAATTGACACGGATTCGCTTAATCCGTGAAATCCGTGTAATCCGTGGATAGAATAGCCGTGACATCCGTGCAATCCGTGGATTTTTTCTAAAGGAGGGCGAGACCGTGAACCGAAACCTGTCCCGACGAACCATGCTGAAGGCCGCGGGCGCCGCAGCCTTGTCCCCAGCCGCCAGTTCCAGCGCGGCCATCCCCGGGCCGCGCTCCGAAGGAAAGGACACTCCCAAAATCTGTCTTGGCTCGGGAGACGGCGGCGGCCTGGGACCGGACGCCAGTGGATCGATCGAGGAACGCGAGGCGGCCGCCGCGCGCAGAATCAAGCAACTCGGCGTGGATTACGTGTTGTCCGGAGGCGCGCGGATTCCGTGGGAAGAAGACCAGCTCAGGGCCAGGATGGAGCGGCTCAAGGCCCAGGGGATCACCCTGGGCAACCTCATGATCGGCGGGTTCTCGAACGCCATCTACAACCGGCCCGGCCGCGACGAGGACATCGAGAAAGTGATCCAGTCCGTCAAGGTGGCGGGGAAGGCCGGCCTGCCGGTGGTCGAGTACAACTGGTACGCGCACCGGGCTATGGAGGGCTACTTCGCGGAAACGGGCCGCGCCGGTGCGGGATGGACCGGCTTCGACTACGAACGAATGAAGGACCTGCCCCCGCTCCCCAATGAGGGCGCTCACACGCTGGAAGAGATGTGGGCCAACATCACCTATTTTTTGAAGGCCGTGATTCCGGCGGCGGAGAAGGCGGGCGTGCGCCTGGCCCTGCACCCCAACGATCCGCCGGCGCCCATCAGCCGCGGGTCGCAGCAAATCATGGGCACCGTCGACGGCTGGAAGCGCCTCATAGACATCGTGAAAAGTCCTTCGAACGGAATCACCTACGATTGCGGTGTGACCCGGGAGATGGGCGGCGATCCCGTGGAAGTGGCCCGCTATTTTGGCTCACGGGACCGCATCAACCACGTGCATTTCCGTAACGTCCTGGTCCAGAAGCCGTACCAGCGGTACAGCGAAGTGTTCATCGACGAGGGCGAGGTCGAGATGTTCGCGGTGATGAAGGAACTGGTGCGGCACAAATACCCGCGCCTGATCTATCCCGAGCATCCACGCGGGCTGGATTATGACCGCGAGCGGCCGAACTTCCGAGGGCAGTACCCGGGCGGCGGCGGGTATGCCGCCTTCGCCTACAACGTGGGCTACACCCGGGCCATGCTGCAAGCCGCTTTGTCGCTTTGAGCCGGCCCAGAGCTGGGAGGGCGGCTGTCCGGGCCGTCCTGCGGCGGCTTTGGAAGACGGGCGGGGGGGACGCCCAATGTCAGTTAATACTGGGCTCTGAGCCGCGTAGCGGCGACTGAACTTAGCCCAGCGTTTCAACGCTGGGTTTTGAGAGGCAAGGAGTTAGAGTCCCGTAGGGACGACTGAAGCCATTGGAATTGCTCGCTTTCAGTCGTGCCTACGGCACTTGACCTGCCGCGGCTGGGTTCCCAGCCTTAAAAGGCTGGGCTAAGGTCAGTCGCGCCTACGGCGCTCGATTTGGCAATATTAAGTGACGTTAGGCGGGACGCCGGCGCTACATTCTGGCGGCGAGACGCCGCGGGCATCGCTGGTGTCTCGACCGGGCCGACCACCAGGGCCTGCGCTCAACCTTCCCTCAACCCTGCCTCGCCGATCACCGACCGCAGATGCGCCAGCGCCGCACGGTAATCCTTGGTGCCGGCGTACTCGATGATCAGCGGGACGCCCGGCGCATGCTGGGCCGCCAAGGTGACGAACTTGCGATAGTCCAGGTCCCCTTGACCGGCGGCCACACCCTGGGTGACGTGCAACTTGCGGTCTTTGGCGTGGATGCCGCCGATCCAGGGTTTAAGCTGCGCGAACATTTCCTCGAGGTCGTTCACTTCCAGCAAGTTGGCCGGATCGAGCTGTGCGCGCATCCGTGGCGAGCCGACTTCCTCCAGAAACACGCGCGTTCGCTTGGCGCTGGCCAAAACGCTGCGATAGATCGATTCCAGCAGGATCGTCGCGTTGTTGGCCTCCGCCACCCGCGCCAGCTCCTTGGCTGTGCCCACCGCCATGTTCCAAACCTCGTCCTGCCAATCGTACGGCACCCGGGGCGCCGGTCCCGGCGGCTGATAATGACCCATCTCGCTCAGGAACGTCCGCACCCCCATGTGCTCGCCGAGCTTCATCACGGCTTCAAAGTAGGCAAGGTTTGCCTTGCGCTCGGCGGGATCGGCGTGGATCAGCGTCACGTAGACCCCCAGGCCGTGGATCGACATCCCGGCCGAGCGGTAGATGCCGGCGATTTCCTTGGCGCGCTCCGGCGTCATGTCCTTGAGGTCGCTGCGCGCGCCGTACTTCCAGTAATTGCTGTCCTTCTGCGTGAAGAAAAGCTGGATGTGGCGCACGCGCTGGCTCTTCAGCTCCTCGGCCAGACTCTGGTTGGTCTGGTCCCGGAAATCCGTGGTCGCCACGCCGACCGGCACAGAGCCCGCGCTCTTGCTTCGTTTCCCTTGTCCCAGGGCCGCACCGGCGGCGGCAAGCGCCGCCAGCGAACTTCGGCGGGTCATGGCATCGTGCATCTGGCTATACCTCCAATTTCCACGGCGCGCGGTATGGTCTCATGACCAGCGCATGCGCCTGCGGATCGTCGATGACCTTGTTGTTCTCACCGTCCCAGCGGATGCTGCGGCCGGACTCCCAAGAAATGTTCATCAAGTGCCCCACGGCGGTGGCGTAGTGCAACGTCTCCGGGGTGGCCGTCGGCTGTTTTCGCCGGCGCACGTTTTCGACAAACACCTCGAAGTGGCGGTTGTGGTCGTCCGCGGGACGAACCGTTTCTTCCGCGTTGATCAAGTAGTCCGTGGAGACAAGCTTCTGCCCCTGGTGAACTTCCTTGACGATCGAATAGCCCGCCCGGTCCAGGATCATCGAGGCCTCGGTGCCGATGAAACACTTTCCGTGTGCCCGCGTTTCCCGCCGCCCCCCGGTTCTCATCGTGTACTGGAGCAGGAAGCCGTGCTTGGCCACCGGGCCGGGACCGAACTCGAGCGTGGCGCTGAAAGTATTCGGATACTCGTGGTTGTCCAGGTAGGCAAAGTTCCCGCCGGTTGCGTAGGCCGTCTTGGGCCACTTCACCTGCATGGCCCACAGTACGACGTCGAAGTGATGTGCGCCCCAGGCGACCTGGTGGCCGGCGCCCGCGACCCGGAACCAGTCGTAGCCGTACTTGTAGTAAATGTTGGGATTGTAACTGCGATAGGGAGAGGGACCGACGTAGAAGTCCCAGTCCAGCTCCGGCGGGGGAGGGCAGTCGGGTGGAGATCCGGCGCCCGGCCAGTTGTTTTCGTAGTCCCAAACCCGCACTTCGGAAATCTCGCCCAGTTTCCCGGCCTGAATCAGCTCCACCGCTTTTTGGTAGTGCTCCTGGCTACGCTGCTGGGTGCCGACCTGCACGATGCGGCCGTACTTGCGGGCCGCGGCGATGGCGTACGGACCCTCGCCGATGGATTGGCCCAGAGGCTTTTCCAGGTAGACGTCCTTGCCGGCCTGGCAGGCGGCGATCATCGGCAGCACATGCCATTGCTGATTCGTGGCGATGATCACCGCGTCAATGTTCTTGTCCTCGAGCAGCTTGCGGTAGTCGAGATGGGCCGCCACGCGCTCGCCTCCGGCTAGTTTGCGGCCATCGGCGAGGTACTTGGAGTTCACATCACAGACGGCCACGAACTGCGTGCCGGGGATTTTCCCGACGGTGGGGATGATCAAGGTGCGGCCCCGCGCCCCACAACCGATAAGACCCAGATTGATTGTGTCGTTCGGGCCGGCTTTGGCGGCCGCCCAGCCGGCAGTCACCGCCGTGCCGCACGCCCCCAGGAATCGTCTTCTCGTGGAATTCCCGTTCATCGGGCGCCTTCCTTCCGCGTTGGCTCCCCAGTCGAATCGAACCTGCTGATCGTTGAGCCGCCGCCACGGACAATGTATCAGTCCGGGCGGTACATTGGAAGCGGCAGACCTCGCGCGCGCTGGTCATATAATCGTACCTGCAAGGCAGGCCAGGCGCGGACGATGGAAAGGCCCTGGCGGTTTTCTGCCCCGGAGGTATTCCATGAACCGGCGAGATTTCATAGGTACAGCGCTGATGTCCGGCGGATTCGCTGGCAAAACACCAGGCTTCTTTCGCGCCGCGCAGCGAAATGGCAGGTGGTGGTTCATCACGCCTTGGGACCAACCGTTCTTCAGCCTTGGGTTCAACCACATTGACTCCGCGCCGCTGCGCTACCCGGAGACCGGCGAACTCTGGAAGCGCAAGTATCGCAACAGCATCAAACAGTGGCTGAAGCAGGCGGTGCGGCGCGATCTGCTCGACTGGGGCTTCAACAGCGTCGGCTGGACACAGGAGGTTGTAGTCATCCGGCCGACTATCCATCGCCATTCGCCGGGGTTCACCTTTGAGGAATACCAGTGGCTGGGCCTGCCGTACTGCCATCTACTGCCATTCGCCGAGATTCACCAATGGGACGCTGAGGTGCGCTACCCGGATTTCTTCAGCCGCGACTTTGAAGATTGGTGCGATTACGTCGCCCGCAGCCAGTGCGCACGGCTTGCCGACGACGAGAAGCTCATCGGCTACTTCTACAGCGATTGCCCGTGCTGGGTGCACACGCTGCCCTGGAACACCTGGAAAGGGCCACTGTTCGATCCGGAGAAGCTCAAAACAGGGGCAGGCCGCAAGCAGCTTTCCGAACTGGCCACCCGTTACTACGAGGTGATCCACGACGCCATCCGGCGCTATGACACGAACCACCTAATCCTCGGCGACCGCTACGAGGCCATGATGCCGGTGCCGGATGAAGTGCTGCTGGCTGCGCGTCCTTTCGTGGATGTGTTCAGCTTCCAGGACTTTGGCGCGGTGGAGAAGATTCGCGCGGATCTGACGCGCTTTTCCGAAATCACCGGCAAGCCGGTCCTGCTGGCCGACAGCGCCGGTGGGATCAAGCTCCCCGACGGGACGTTGCGCAACGATCCGGCGAAATATGGCGCCACGCTCTTGGCGCTGCGCCAGATTCCGGCTTGCGTGGGCTTTCACCTCTGCGGCGCGTATCTCCGGAACCGTGCCCGCAACCGCGGCCTGCGCGGCCCTGACGAGACGCCAGACCGGGATTCGATCGCCGGCATCACTGCCGCCAACCGTGAAATGAGCGACTGGATCAAGCGCCATGAGTGAAGCCATGCGATTGTCGCGACTATTGTTCGCTCGGACGGGTCCGCATAGCTGCCTGTCGCGTCTGCCGGTACTGCCCTGAGCCCAGCTTTTTTCTCGCTTCTCGACGGCATTGCCGTGCTACTTTGGTTCTGGAATCTCGCCGCCACTGGGGCAAGGCAGGCCCCAGCAGTCGCGCGCACGATGGGGGAGAGGCAATGGGTGGAAGATTCTGGCGCTGGGTTTGTCTTTTCGGATGGCTCTCCTGGGGAATGACCACGGGAGCGCTTTTGGCGCAGACGCGGCAGCCTATCATCGTTGATCACACCTGCACCGACATCAGCAAGATCCCGGACTACTGGTTGGAACGCGCTCGGGCGCTCACTTTACACTATGGGCACACCTCGCACGGCTCCCAGATCGTATCCGGCGTTGAAGCGCTGAAGAAAGAGAGCCCCAGGTACAACGTGGCGATCAAGGAGGGCGGCAACACCGCGAGCCTGCCGGCCGTGCAGGGCGCCTTGCGAATTTTCGACGGGAATCCTCCAGATACCTACATTACGCCGGAGTTGTACTGGAGCACTGCGGAGGGACTACAGCGCACGCGCTCGGTTGCGAACACCAGCCTGTTCAACTTCTCCATGTGGTCTTGGTGCGGCCAGCAGTCGTCGAACTCTGTTGCTGTGGTTCAACAATACCTCGATACGTTAAACCAGCTCGAAACGGGCTATCCGGGCATGCGCTTCATTTACATGACGGGTCACACCGACGGCGGCAGCGCCACCCTGACCCGCAACAATGACGCGGTGAGGGAATACAGCCGGAGCCTCGGAAAGGTGCTCTTCGACTTTGCCGATATCGAGAGCTACGACCCAGCCGGCAACTCTTACCCGAAGACCGATGACAGTTGTCCCTGGTGCGGCGAGTGGTGCAAGTCTCACCCCGCCGACTGCCAGAACCTCGCCAGCAGTTGTGCCCACTCTCACCCCCTGAATTGCAGGATCAAGGCGAAGGCCTTCTGGTGGATGATGGCTAGGCTGGCGGGTTGGGACGGGACCGCCGCGGCATCGTCGCCGCCGGCGATCTGGCCGGGCGGGGTTGTGAATGCCGCCAGTTACAGGCCTGCCGCCGACCCTAACGGGGCGATTGCCGGAGGGTCGATCGTGGCGGTTTTCGGGACTGACCTGGCAAGCGGGACCCAGGCCGCCACTTCACTCCCGCTGCCCACGACGTTGCTGGACACACGGTTGACTTTCAACAATATCCCGGCGCCGTTATTGTATGTCTCGCCCGGACAGATTAACGCGCAGGTGCCGTTCGAGATTCAGCCGGGAGCGGTACAGGTGCAAGCGAGCCGCGGCGGGGTCGCCGGCGCCGTACGCGAGGTGATGGCCGGCGCCGTTTCGCCGGGGATCTTCACGTTGGACCACCAGGGCCAGGGCGCTATTTACCACGCCGATGATTTTCGGCCTGTGAATGAAAGCGCGCCGGCCCGTTCAGGCGAGACGGTCATCATCTTCTGCACGGGACTGGGGCCGTTGCGCAGCCCAGTTCCTTCCGGTGCCGCTCCGTTGAACCCGCCGCCGGAAACACAAAGCAAGCCGCTCGTGAACGTCGCGAATCTGCCAGCTCTGGTGACGTATGCGGGATTGGCGCCGGGGTTCGTTGGGCTTTACCAGGTCAACGTTCAGTTGCCGGTGGGCCTCCTAACGGGAGGGCAACCGGTTCAAATTGTCGTCAACGGAGTGCCGAGCAACATTGTCATCGTGAGAGTTAAGTAGATTGCTGCCCTATCAGGTCCTGAACGTCATCCCGTCCCAGGTGCCGACCTTGGCCTGCTTCATCTCCTCCTCGCTAAACCAGTGCGTAGTGACGGCCTTCGTTTCCGTGTAGAAGGAGATGCCGTCCTGACCCATCACGTGGAGATCCCCGAAGAACGAGTTCTTGTGCCCGCTAAACGGGAAGACGGAGATGGGGACCGGAATGCCCACGTTAATCCCCACCATGCCGGCGTGGGTGCGCCGCGCAAACTCCCGGGCGTAGTAGCCGCTTTGCGTAAAGATCGAGGAGCCATTCGCGAATTCGCTGGCATTCATGATCGCTAGACCTTCCTCGAAGTCCCCGACTCGCTTGATGCATAGCACCGGGCCGAAGATCTCGTCGATGCCCACCCGCATCTCGGGCGTCACGCGGTCGAAAATCGTGGGGCCGACAAAGAATCCGCCCTCATATCCCTTTACGCTGGCCTGCCGCCCGTCGAGCACCAGCTCCGCGCCTTCCCGGACCCCCTTGTCAATCCAGTCGGTGACCCACTTCTTCTGGTCCGGAGAAACCAGGGGCCCCAGTTCGGTGTCCGGCTCCCAGGCGGCGCCCATTTTCCGTTCCTGGGCGAACCTGGTGAGGTAGTTCACCATTTCGTCGGCCACTGACTCTTCCACGCACAGCACCGGAAGAGCCATACAGCGCTGCCCGGCACAGCCGAACGAGGAATTGACAATGCCGCGCGCCGAACGCTCCAGGGCGGCGTCTTTAAGCACCAGTCCGTGATTCTTGGCCTCGGTGAGGCATTGAACCCGCTTACCGCAGGCGGCCGCCGTCTGATAGACGTGCAGCCCAACCTTCGTGGAACCGACGAAACTGACGCCCTTGACGTCGGGATGCCTCAGGAGGATCTCCGCTTCGCTGCGGCTGCAAGTGACGAGATTCACCACGCCGTCCGGCAACCCCGCTTCCTGGAGGAGTTCCATCATTCTCATCCCGGTCTGCGGAACCATGCTGGCGGCCTTCAGCACAAAGGTGTTGCCGGTGGTGATGGCCAGCGGAATCATCCAGCCGAAGGGAATCATGGCGGGGAAGTTGAACGGCGCGATGCCGGCAAAAACACCCAACGGCTCGCGATAGGTCGTGGTGTCGTAGCCGGTGGAAGCGTTCATCAGCGACCGTCCTTGCATGGTTACGGGAACGGCGCATGCCAGCTCCACAACCTCGATGGCCTTCAACACGTCGCCGCGAGCTTCTTGCAGGTTCTTGCCCATCTCGGTAGCGAGCAGCAAAGCCAGTTCCTCCAGGTGCCGGTCCAGAATGCTCTTGTAGCGGAACATGACTTGGGCCCGCACGCCCACCGGGGCGGCAGCCCAACCCGGGAAGGCCGTTCGGGCCGCGGACACCGCTTCCTCCACTTCCTGCGGCGTGCAGCAGGGAGCCTCAGCCATGACCTGACCCGTGCTGGGGTTGTACACCGGCATGTATTTTCCGGAGCGCGATTCGCGCCACTGGCCGGCGGCGCAGAACTTCAGTTTTCTGGGAGCTGTCTTCAGCGGCGTGGCGCCGGTGACGTTCGCAAAGCTGCTCGTTTCGGACATGACGATTCCCTCCTTGATACCGGGCTCCAGCCGTGTTCAGTATAACGTGGGTGGGCGGCCCAGTTCTGCCGGCCGGCGGCTGCCATGACAAACCTCTTCAGAACTCAAAAGCGGGATTCGGGTTTGAATAAGCCGAACTCATCCCTTGCGCGGCGGGTATACTTTGGCTCGGAGGTGTGCCGATGAGCAGCGCCCAAAGATCCAACCGGATAAGGAAGTGTGTCTCGATCGCGCTCGGCATCCTGTCCATCGTGCTGGGCGGGGTGGCGGCCGCTTTGCAGGCCGCGCAACCGGCCGAACAGTGGTTGCCGCAGGACGCGGTGCTCGTCGTACACATCGCTCAGCCGGCCGCATTGCTGGATCTGGCCGCCGATTTGAAGATTCCGGAGGCCATCGCCGCCTCGCAATCTCCCCAAAAGCAGCCCGGGAATTCCGATTGGCAGAATCTCCTGCGTCTCGGCGACGTGCTGGGCGCCAAGCTGGGCACCGACTGGAAGGGGCTGCTCCGGAAGTTAACCGGGGCCGGAATAACGTACGCGGTCTATCCGCGCGACACCAACCTGGTGATGTTCGACGCCCAGGACATCGGCGCCATGGAGCAGGTACGGCAGCTCGTGCAATCCATTATCGGCCTACAGAGCGCTGCGCCGGAGGCTTCCAAACGTGGAGTGTTCTACAGGGAGTTTCCGGGCGGAGCAGTCTGGAGTTTTGACGGCAAGCAGCACTTTGCGATTGCCGGGAACCGCCTGGTCATGTGCAATCGGCTGGAGATGCTCAAGCTGTTGTTGCAGCCGCGCCAGCAGGGCGCGTTGGCTTCCTGGCCCCTGTACGCGCAGGCCAGGAAAGCGACGGGGGAGGGAACCGCTGCCTGGGCTTTCGTCAACATGGCCATGCTCAACCAGGCGCCGCCCGTCCGCAAGGCGCTGACACAGCCCGGCTCTCCGCAGGAAGCTTTGCTGGGGGCCGCGGTGAAACAATCACTCAGTCAATCGAACTGGGTCGCTGTGGGCGTGCGGGTGGCCGGGCGCAGCCTTTTGCTGCGCGCCGTGGCGGACGGCAAAGCGGATTTGCGCGCCGCCGCGTTTGCGCTGCCGCCGGACGCCGGCCAGGGCTCCCTGTCCAATCTCGCTGTGCCCCGCCAGCTTGCCGCCGCCAGCGTTTGGCGCGACCTGCACAAGTTCTATCTGGCCAAAGACGCGCTGTTCCCGGGAAAAACCTCGGGGGGCATCCTGCTCGAGAACTTCATGGAAATCTTCTTCACCGGCCGCGATCTGGCCGAGGAGGTGTTCGCTCGATTCAACCCGGCGGTGCGGCTGGTGGTCGCCGGCCAGGAATACGATGCGGCCGTCGGGACGCCGCTGGAGCAGTATCCGGCCGCCGCCCTGGTTTTCCGTGTGGACCGTCCAGACGACTTCGGCGAGGTGTTCGAGGAGGCCTGGCAGAAGGCCATCGGGCTTGTGAATTTCACCAGGGGCCAGCAGGCACAGCGCGGGCTGATCTTCGACAAGTCGGAGCACCGCGGAGTGCCGTTCACTTACTGTTACTTTTCGGCGCACGGCGAGAAAGACCGCAGGCACCTGCCGGCGCGCTTCAACCTGCGGCCGGCGCTGGCGCGATTCGGCCCGTACCTCATCCTGAGCAGCACCGACGCGCTGGCCAAGGACGTGATCGACGCCCTGAACCGCGAGGAGGGGCGCGCACCCTCCGCGCCGGCCGGCGTTCACACCTTGCTGGAAATTACCGATGGCTCGGGCATCGCCGCCCTGTTGAACGCCAACCGCAGCGCGCTGGTGCGGCAGAGTGTTGTGGGAAGCGGCGCCAGCCCGCAGCAAGCCGAGTCGCAGCTCAGCTTGAACATGGTTTTGCTGCAACACCTCGACCGCCTCCGGTTCAGCCTTTCCGCCACACCCGACGGGCAGCGGGCCGAGGCCGAACTGCAATTGAAATAACGGGCGGACCGGCGATGACCATGAGAGACCAAACCGTGCCTGCCGCCGCCGGCGACCCCAAGTGGGCGTGGGCGCCGTACCAGCCGGGAGACAATCGGCCGTGGAATCTTGCTCTGGCCGCGCATCTGCTGCGCCGTGCCGGTTTTGCCGCCTCCTGGAGCGATCTGCAACAAGCGCTGGCCGACGGCCCGCAGCGAACCGTCGATCGCCTGCTGCGGCCGCAGGCCGGCTTCGAGGAACTGGAACGCGGCCTCGAGGCCCTGGAGGCCTCGCTGGCCATTTCCGAATCGGCGGCGTCGGACGACTGCGCGGAGTTGTGGTTGTACCGGATGATGCAGGCCCGCCACCCGCTCCTGGAAAAGATGGCCCTGTTCTGGCACGGCTACCTGGCCATCGCCGGGGTGCGGGCAGGGAAAGCTTCGCTCATGGTGCGGCACGTGCGGCTGTTGCGCCGCCATGCGCTCGGCCGCTTCGACGCCATGCTGCGCGACGTCTGCCGCGACCCGGCCACGCTGATGGCTCTCGACGCCCGGATCAACCACAAGGCCAACCCGGCGCTGGCATTCGCCGGCGCTCTTCTGGGCCGTTACACGCTGGGAGCCGGCGCGTTCGGGGAGACCGATGTGCGCGATACCGCGCGGGCCTTCACCGGCGCAGCCGTCGTCGCCGATGAATACCGCTACCTGGCCTACGAGCACGATGAAGGGGCCAAGACGGTTCTGGGCCAGCAAGGCGATTTCGCCGGCGAGGACGTGCTCCGGGTATTGCTGGCGCATCCCGCCACCCCGCGGTTTGTTGTCGGCCGGCTGTACGGCTGGCTGATCTCGGAAACTGATGTTCCCGCGGCCTCGCTGCTGGCGCCGCTGGCGGACTCCTTCGGGCGGGACTACGACATCGCCAAGCTGGCCGGCACCATGCTGCGTTCCAACCTGTTCTTCTCGGCCGGCGCTTACCGGCAGCGCGTGAAAAGTCCGCTGGAATTCGCGCTGGGCATCGTGGGCGCATTCGAGGCCTCCGTTGCCGCCGCCGCGCTCCACCGGCAACTGGCCGGGTTGGGACAGCAGTTGCTGGAGCCGCCGACGCGCGAAGGTTGGCCGGGCGGCCGGCGGTGGCTGAATCGCTTCACGCTGGTTGGCCGCAGCAATCTGGCCGCGGAGCTGCTCGCCGCCCAGG